>PVBE012035860.1_pt1 | contig 53096 bp, 46 predicted proteins | sample 1631181 | NCBI WGS metagenome assembly PVBE01 (sample SAMN08397723, study PRJNA350692) | Marine metagenome, whole genome shotgun sequencing project. | isolation source: water | place: Pacific Ocean | collected 2012-04
CGACCTGCCCATCAAGTCCAGCTTCCGCGAGGGGCTGACCGCGCTGGAGTACTTTATCTCCACCCACGGAGCCCGCAAGGGTCTGGCCGACACCGCGCTGCGGACCGCCGACAGCGGGTATCTGACCCGCCGGCTGATCGACATAGCTCAAGAAGTAATCGTCTTGGAGGACGACTGCGGCACCTATGACGCCTATTGGGTATACGTCCGTCCGGACGATCCCATGCATGTGTCGCTACGCGATCGCCTCGTGGGTCGCTATTCGGCTGCCCCAGTTGCCCATCCGGAGACTGGGGAGGTCCTGGTAGACCGGAACCAGGAGATCGGCAAGAGTATCGCCGACCAAATGGTGGAAGCCGGCGTGACCGAGGTCCCGGTGCGCTCGCCGCTGAACTGCGAAGCCCACCGAGGCGTTTGCCAAATGTGTTACGGCCGGTTGCCTGCCACCGGGCTCGCAGTCGAATGCGGCCAGGCGGTGGGCATCATCGCCGCCCAGAGCATTGGCGAGCCGGGCACCCAGCTGACCATGAGGACCTTCCACACCGGAGGCGTTGCCGGCCTGGACATCACCAGCGGCCTGCCCCGAGTGGAAGAGCTGTTCGAAGCCCGTGTCCCCAAAGGGGCCGCCATCTTGGCGGACATCGACGGCACGGTGGAGATAGAGGTCGACGAAGACGGCCGGCGGCTAAAGATGGTTAGCCGGGAGGAGTTCCGGGAGGACTACTCCCTCCCGAAGGACGCCCAGATACTCGTCGAACAGGGAGAGTACGTGGAGCCAGGCATGGTCCTGGCCAGCACCGTCATTTCCTTGTCCGGTGAAAATGGCGCCGCCGCTGAAGATGATCCCACGCCTGCTGAAGAGGTGGTGGCGAACATGGGAGGCCGGGTGGATCTAAACAAAGAAGGCATCTCCATCATCTGGGAGGACGTGGAGGAGCGGGAACACCTCATTCCCGCATCGGCCCACATCCTGGTCAGCGACGGCGCCCAGGTCAAGGCCGGCGACGCCCTCATCGGCGGCTCGTTGAATCCCCATGACATCCTTCATATCCGGGGCAAAGACGATCTGCAACGGTACCTGGTGGATGAGGTTCAGCAGGTGTACCTATCCCAGGGCGTCAGCATTCACGACAAACACATCGAAATAATCCTGCGCCAGATGCTGCGGCGGGTCCAGGTGGAATCCACCGGAGACTCCGACTTTATTCCGGGTCAGATGGTGGACAAATTCGAGTTCCAGGAGAAGAACGCCAAAGTGTTGGCCGAGGGTGGGGAGCCCGCCACGGCCAAGCCAGTGCTGCTGGGGGTTACCCGGGCCTCTCTGCTCACCGATAGCTTCCTGTCAGCGGCATCTTTCCAGGAGACCACCAGGGTTCTCACCCAGGCGGCGGTCAGCGGCGCCCAGGACTGGCTGCTCGGTTTAAAGGAAAACGTAATCATCGGCCGCTTGATCCCGGCTCGCATCGATACCCCAGGCATGGAGCAACTCTTGGAGCCGGAGATCATTTCGGAGCTGACGGTGGCCCCAGGCGGCTGGCTGGGAATTCCCAGTGGGCCCGAAGATATACGGTTCCCCATCTCGGAGGGACCGCCACCTTCCTCGGGCCACCCCTTCTTTCAGGAAGGCGCCGAGGATATAGACCCCGGTGAGGTGGACAATATCTTTGGCGGGGAAGACTCTAGCGATGCCGCCCCGGTGGCCGGGGAGTCCGGCAGCGGCGACCCCATCCTCGACGAGAACACCCCGGACGACAACACCCCGGTGGCAGAGGAGTCCGGCAGCGGCGATGACGGCGGAAAGGAAGTCGACGGCGAGCCCGATGAGTAAAGAGGTTGCCGGAGTTCCGGAGGCGTCTCAGAATGTCGGCCTTGCGGTGGACTTGGCGCCCCGGAACCGGCACCACCTGCATATAGCCAGCCCGGTGATAATCGCCTCCGGCACCTTCGGCTACGACGGATACGGCCGGGGCATGCCCCCGGAGCTGGACTTGAGCCTGTTGGGCGCCGTGATACCCAAGACCGTCTCCCGCCATCCAAGGGAGGGCAACCCGGAGCCGCGCTGGTATCCACAATCCTTTCGCCGGGCATTTGCGGCCGGGGAATTCGTTTTCCTCAACTCTGTCGGCCTGGCCAATCCGGGTATCGAGGCCACCCTTTCCGACGCTGCCCCTCAGTGGGCCGAGCTGGGCACCACCGTGGTGCTGAGCCTGGCCGCCGAAAGCGTCGCGGAATTCGGTGAGATGACGGCCATGACCCAGGGTGCCAGCGGGTTTCAGGCCCTGGAAATCAACCTGAGCTGCCCCAATATCGAGAACGGCGCCATGTTCAGCCATAGCGCCAAGCTCGCGGGGGAAGCGGTGGGGGCCGTGAGGGCCAAGACCGACCTGCCGGTTTTGGTAAAGCTGTCGCCCAACGTGCCCGACATCACCGAGATCGCTCGGGCAGCGGTGGACGCGGGAGCCGATGCCCTGACCATCTCCAACACCATCCCGGCGATGTCCATCGACCTGGAGACCCGCCGGCCGGTGCTCGGCGCCGGCGCCGGCGGCCTTTCCGGCCATGGACTGCGTCCGATTGCCATTTCTCTGGTGTACCGCACCGCCCAGGCCGTGGACGTGCCGATCATCGGCTGCGGGGGTATCTTCGAAGCTGCCCACGCCCTCGAGTTCATCCTGGCGGGCGCCACAGCGGTCCAGGTGGGCAGCGCCAACCTGGTCGACATGGGGTCTCCTTTCCGCATCCTGGAAGGGCTCCGGGAATACCTGGAGCAGTCGGGAGTTCGCCACGTGACCGAGTTGATCGGCGCCGTCCGGACGGGAACCGCGGAGTAGCGGCGGGCCCGGGGCTTCGACCCCGCGGGACCCCGGCAGGCCGTCAAGCCAACCAAAGCCTCCGTGGCGGGTGGTCGGCCGCTGCCACCGGGTTGGGGTAGCGGGCATTGACAACCGCGAAATTAGCGGTATTATCTATAATGATGATCAGTTCACACCGGTTTTACGGGTATTACTGGCTTTTTACTGGCTCCAGCGCTGCCGGCCGAGGTTTGGTGCCCGAAAACAGATGACCTAGAACAAGATTCCCGGAAACACCAAGACCCCAACCGGCAGCGGTTGGGGTGTTTTGTTGTGTTGAGGCAATCATGCCGGATCAGAGCACGATCAATACCGAAAGGTGGACCCCCGGAAGCCGGCGAACGGCGCTACCACGAGACTAAGGGGAGCGAAGACATGCAGCCATCAGCCGCCAGGGACGTACACATCGAGAGCACCATGCAGCTCATCTCACCATTAGATCTGGTCAACAAACTGCCGGTCAGCCCGGAAGCGGAGAAAACCGTGCTATCCGGCCGGCAGCAGCTCCGCGACATCTTGAATGGCCTGGACTCAAGGTTCATGCTGGTCGTCGGGCCATGCTCGATTCATGACGAGAAAGCTGCCCTGGAGTACGCGGGGCGGCTTCTCGAATCCTCGAAGAAGCTGAGTGACCGGCTGCTGATAGTGATGCGCGTCTACTTTGAGAAGCCGCGGACAACGGTGGGCTGGAAGGGGTTCATCTACGATCCCCACCTGGACGACAGCTTTGATATTGAGACAGGCATGCACCGGGCCCGTACTTTGCTCTTGAAGATCGCCGAGATGGGATTGTACGCCGGCTCGGAGTTTCTCGACCCCGTGGTGCCCCAGTATCTGGCGGGCCTGGTGACCTGGGCGACCATCGGCGCCCGTACCACCGAGAGCCAGACCCATCGTCAGATGGCCAGCGGGCTGAGTATGCCTGTGGGGTTCAAGAACGGCACCGACGGCAATGCTCAGATAGCCGTCGACGCGACGGTTTCCGCGCGTTCCAGCCACGCTTTTCTAGGCCTCGACCACGAAGGCCGGACGGCGATCGTCCGTACCACCGGCAACCCGGACGGGCACCTCGTGCTCCGGGGTGGCCGGCACGGACCGAACTACGGCGCCAAGGCCATCGCCGAGTCCAAGATGCAGCTCGAAGCCGCGGGAGTCCGCTCCCAGCTCCTGGTGGACTGCAGCCACGGCAATTCCGCCAAAGACTATTCCAAGCAGGCCATTGCCTTAAAATCCGTGGTGGAGCAGCGCGTGGCCGGCAACACCGACATCATCGGCTGCATGCTGGAGAGCCACCTGAACCCGGGCAACCAGAGTTTAAATGGAATCCCGCCCCGATTGAAGTACGGCGTCTCGATCACCGACGCCTGCATCGGATGGGAAGAGACCGAGGAGCTGCTAAACTGGACCCACGAGAGAGTTGGCCAGGCGGTTCAGAGTACCGTCTCGTAGGTGGCCTTGCAATCCAGCCCAGTGTCTCTTGAGCAGCTTGGCGCCCGGTCCGTCATCCCGGCCCTGATTGCATCGGGGCCGCTCGCGGGGAGGGGCTGTCCCATATCTTCTCCGGTGGAAAGCCGTTTACCAGACAACCCACCGGGCCATTTACGCAGCCTGTAGACCCCTCCCTCAACCTGAGTACCGGTTATTCAGAAACATAGGCCCCCCGCCAAGGCGATGCTGAAGTTCTCGCCCGCCGCCTTACCGGGGCGGGATTCGCCGCCATTTACCAGTCAGGCAAAAGCTCTTTGAAGGGCCCTCTCCCGGCTTTTCTGCGCACATTACCCTTCCGAGCCAGTGTGCAGCCGCCGTCTACTTTCGCTACAATAGAGATAATGTCTGTTGTTCTTCCAAGAGGAGGTCCCTGGATGCCGCCAGCCCGGCGCCGGAAGCGGCAAGTGGGGCGGCGCCTCATCATTATGACCGTTCCCTCGCCCGCCGGCCCCTAACGGCGCCCGGCGGGCGGGAACCCGAAATAGGTGGTGACTCGCATGGTTTCCATGCTGCACAAATTGATTGGCGACGGCAACGAGAAAGCCCTAAAGAAGCTATATCCCCTCCGCGACAAAATAAACGCCCGGGAAGCGGAGGTCCGGAAGCTGACCGATCTACAACTCCAGGAGAAGACCGAAGAGTTCAAGGGCCGGTTGGGGTCTAAGGGAACGTTGGACGACCTGCTCCCGGAAGCCTTCGCCGTGGTGCGGGAGATGGCCATGCGCCGCCTGGGCCAGCGCCATTACGATGTCCAGTTGATCGGCGGCGTCGTCCTCCACCAGGGCGAAATAGCCGAGATGAAGACCGGCGAAGGCAAGACCCTGGTGGCCACCCTGCCGGTGTACCTCAACGCACTGTCCGGGGGCGGCGTCCACGTCGTCACCGTTAACGATTACCTGGCCCGGCGGGACCCGGTGTGGATGGGCCCGGTCTACCATGGGCTGGGCCTGTCGGTGGCGTGCCTGCAACACGATGCCGCCTATCTCTACGACCCCGAGTTTAGCGAGACACCAGCGGGCCTGAAGTACCTCCGTCCGGTCAGCCGGGCCGAGGCGTACCGGGCCGACATCACCTACGGCACCAACAACGAGTTCGGCTTTGACTACCTGCGGGACAACATGGCGCTGGACCTGGCCCACCGGGTGCAACGGGAACTCCACTACGCCATCGTGGACGAGGTGGACAACATCCTCATCGATGAAGCCCGCACCCCTTTGATCATCAGCGGCCCGGCGGAGGAGCCGGTCCAGCAATACTACACCTTCGCCAAGCTGGTCCCCCGGCTGCAATTTGAAGAGGACTACACCATCGACGACCGCACCCGGAGCATCTCCCTAAGCCAAGAAGGCATCTCCAAGATGGAGCGCTGGACCAAGGTGGCGAACCTCTACGACCCGGAGAATTTCCACCTGGTGCACTACATTGAAAACGCCCTCACCGCCCAGGTGATGAAACAGGTGGACAAAGACTACGTGGTGCGCGATGGCGAAATCGTCATAGTCGACGAGTTTACCGGCCGGCTGCAGTTCGGCCGCCGCTGGTCCGACGGGCTCCACCAAGCGGTGGAGGCCAAAGAAGGTCAGAAGATCCAGCGGGAGAGCATCACCTACGCTACCATCACCCTGCAAAACTACTTCCGCATGTACGACAAGCTGGCAGGCATGACTGGTACCGCCGAGACCGAGGCGGACGAGTTTCTCAAGATCTACGGCCTCAACGTAACGGTGGCGCCCACCAACCTGCCAATGGTCCGGGACGAAAGATCGGACCTGGTTTTTCAGACCGAGGAGGCCAAGTGGCGGGTGGTGACCAACGACATCGCGGACCTGCACGAGGAGAAACGTCCAGTGCTGGTAGGCACCACCTCCATCGAGGCGTCAGAACGGCTTAGCGACCGGCTGAACCGCCGGGGCGTTCCCCACCAGGTGCTGAACGCCAAGAATCACGAACACGAGGCCACCATCGTAGCCCAAGCGGGCCGGTTGGGCGCGGTGACCGTGTCCACCAACATGGCCGGACGGGGTACCGACATCATCCTGGGTGGCAGCGATACCGACCGCGCCGACTGGCAAGCCGAGCACGATAATGTGATCCAACTGGGCGGGCTTCATGTTGTTGGGACCGATCACCACGATGCCAGGCGCATCGACAACCAGCTCCGCGGCCGCTCCGGCCGGCAAGGAGACCCCGGCAGCTCCCAGTTCTACGTCTCGCTGGAAGACGACCTGATGAAACGCTTCGGCGGCGAACGGATTAAAACCATCATGGGATGGACCGGGCTCGACAAGGATACCCCGATCGAAAACCGGATGATCACCAAGTCCATCGGCAGCGCCCAGGTCAAGGTGGAGGGTTACCACTTCGACATGCGCAAGCACCTGCTGGAGTTCGACGACGTGCTGAACAAGCAGCGGGAGGTGATATACGGCGACCGGGTCGAAATCGTAGCCGGAGAAAACCTCAAGGAGCGTATCCTCCGAATGATGCGCCTGGAGTTCCAGGGCATGATCCGCCGCTTCCTGGCCAGCCGTCACGCCGACGACTGGGACGTGCCGGGCTTTCTCGACGAACTCGGGCAGGTCTGCGACGTGCCCCAGGACCTGGAGACCGAGGATAAGGTCTACCAGTGGAATCAGGACCAGATCTGGGAGAAGCTATCCGAACATGCCGAGACGGCTTACGCCTCTCGGGAGGCCCAGATCGGCGCCGACCAGATGCGGATCCTGGAGAGATTGCTGCTGCTCCGGTCCATCGACACCCACTGGGTCAACCACCTGACCGCCATGGAAAACCTGCGTACCGGAATCGGCCTCCACGCCTACGGGCAGCGGGACCCGTTGGTAATGTACCGCACCGAAGGCCACAAGCTGTTCCAGGACCTGTTGAGCCGCCTGCAGTACGAAGTGGTGCACACGCTGTTCCACGTAACGGTGACCCAGCAACCGGCCGACGGAGGCCGCCGGCCCAACCCCGTCGCCAAGCCCAAGGCCAGCCCGATGCAGGCCGTCCTGGGCCAGGGCCGTGACGCGGTGACCGCCGGCTCGGGAAAGGTCGGACGCAACGCTCCCTGCCCCTGCGGCAGCGGCAAGAAGTACAAGCGTTGCCACGGCGGCAGCGCCTGACCCGCCGCGCCGGTGCACCAAGATTTGAACGATGATGTAGAGGCGGGTTTGAAGCCCGCCTCTACATCAAGGTCCCGGATCCGGGCAGCGTCCATTTTCGTCGGCCGCGGTACCTATCCAATCCGGGCGCGAACGATTCCGAGCCGCAGGCGTGGAATCCCGGTGTCACGCTGAGATTCCTCGTCCCTCCGCTCCTCGGAATGACATCCAGCGACGACCACGTTGGCCGTGCGCCTGGAAACTGTCGCGCAAGCAGCTCTGGATCGGCGCACCTGCGCGGCCTTCCCTCCCCGTGACCGTCTTTCCGGCCCTTCCGTGGAAGGGGAATCCAGAGAAGCGGCTCATCGATCCCGGCCTTCGCTGGGCTGACGGACCGGGTTAGATCTCTCTTCAGTGCTTGCGGCCGAAGATCTTAGAGAAGAAGGTGGGCTTGGACGCCGGCGCCGCCGATTCACCCGACAGGTACTTCTCCGGCTCTTTGTCGAAAGCAACCTTGCAGCCCGGCGCGCAAAAGTAGTAGCTGGTCCCCTGGTACTCGCTCTGCCCTCCCGAGGGATTCCCCGTGTCCACTTCCATCTTGCATATGGGATCGATAGCTGTCGCCACGTCCTATTCCTCCACTGATTTGAGTATTATGGAAGGGGCCTGGGAGACCCTCTCTTGCCCGAAAGGGTTCCCCAAAGCCCCATTTGAACAACCGTTTAGACAACCGTTTAGACAACCATCCTAAACAACCTTGGCTCTCCGCAGGCGCAAGGAGTTGCTCACCACGGTAACCGAGCTGAAGGCCATGGCCAGGGCCGCCAGCACCGGGTTCAAGAACCCCTGGTCGCCGAAGAAGAAGTCCATGCTGCCGGGGACGCCGCCCACAGCCTGGAACAGCGGGTACAGGGCCCCGGCCGCCACCGGAATCAGCATCACGTTGTAAAAGAAGGCCCAAAACAGGTTCTGCTTGACCGTCCGGATGGTCTGGCGGCTCAGGTTGAACGCGGTGATTACCCCGCCAACGTCGTTCCGCATCAGGGTAATATCCGCCGACTCCATGGCCACGTCGGTGCCCGTGCCCATGGCCAGTCCCACGTCCGCCTGGGCCAGAGCGGGGGCGTCGTTGATGCCATCGCCCACCATGGCCACCACTTTCCCCTGAGATTGAAGCCGGCGCACCACCGCCGCCTTGTCCTGGGGCAAGACCTCGGCCTCAACCTGGTCCACGCCCAACTGTTCGCCGATCGCCCTGGCGGTCTGAGCATTGTCGCCGGTCAACATCACCACTTCCAGTCCCATCTGCTGCAACCGGGCCACACCGTCCCGGGAAGTCGGCTTCAGGGTGTCGGCCACGGCGATGACTCCCAGGGCGGCGTTTTCGGACGCCAGGAACATGGGCGTCTTGCCCTGGATGGCCAGCTCATGGGCCCTTTCTGCCAGGCCATTGAGCGGGACATTGCCGGCTTCCATGAGAGCCTGGTTGCCGAATTGCAGCAGGCGTCCATCGATTTGGGCCTCGATGCCAAGCCCGGGTATTGCCTGGAAACGTTCCGCCGGCTTCAGCTCCAGGTCCCGCGCCTGGGCCTCCAGGACGATGGCCTCGCCGAGGGGATGTTCCGAGCCCCGCTCCGCCGAGGCCGCCAGCCGCAGCAGTTCATCCTCGGAGGTGCCCACGGCGACCAGGTCGGTAACCACCGGCCTCCCGGTGGTCAGGGTACCGGTCTTGTCCAGCACCACCACGTTGACCTTGTGGGAAATCTCCAAGGCCTGAGCGCCCCGGATCAACACCCCAAGCTCGGCTCCCTTGCCGGTGCCCACTATAATGGCGGTGGGAGTGGCCAGGCCGAGGGCGCAGGGGCAGGCGATGATCAGCACCGCCACGAACACCAGGGTGGCGAAGGTCAAGGCCGGGGCCGGTCCCAGCAGCAGCCAGAACAGGAAGGCGGCCAGGGCGGTGGCGATGACGGCGGGCACGAAGTAGGCCGCCACCTGGTCGGCCAGCCGCTGGATCGGGGCCTTGGAGCCCTGAGCATCCTCCACCAGGCGGATGATCTGGGCCAGCACCGTGTCCTTTCCAACCTTGGTGGCGCTGAACTGGAAAGCGCCGTGCTTGTTGAGAGTGGCGCCGTAGACCACCATGCCGGGCTGCTTGTCCACCGGCATGCTCTCTCCGGTCAGCATCGACTCGTCTACCGTCGAGTAGCCCTCGGTCACCTCTCCGTCCACCTGCACCTTCTCTCCGGGACGCACCAGGATTATATCGCCGGGGACCACCGTATCGATCGGAACGTCCACCTCCCGGCCGTCGCGGATCAAGCGGGCGGTATTGGGGCGCATGCCCATGAGCCGCCGGATGGCCTCCGATGTCTTGCCCTTGGCCCGCGCCTCCAGCCAGCGCCCCAGCATTATCAAGGCGATGATCAGCGCCGCCGTATCGAAGTAGACCTCGGTACCGATTCCGTTGTCCACCAAGACCTGAGGCGACACCGCGTCCAGCAACACCACGGCCACGCTGTAGAGGTATGCGGTGCTGGTGCCCATCGCGATCAGCGTGTGCATGTTGGCCCGCCGGTGCCGCACGGGGGGTATTCCGGAAGAGTAGAACATCCATCCAGCCCAGAACTGGATTGGCGTAGCCACGGCCCACAGCAAGAACGGGTAGAACCCCCGCTCCATGAAAGAATCAACCCACGGAAAAGCACCGAAGGTCCCCAGGAAAAGGAGGATAGCTCCGGCTCCGGCCAGCATCACCTTGTTTCCCAAGGCCCGGATCTCCTTGACCTTGGCCAGCCTATCCATCTCCTCCTTGGTGCTCCCGGTGTCCGTATCCAATCCTTCGACCCGGTATCCGGCCTCCTCGACTGCCTGGCGGAAATCGTCCAGCTCGGCTATACCTGCGACGTAGTCCACCGTGGCTTTTTCGGTGGCCAGGTTGACGGCGGCCTCAGTCACCCCCGAGACCCCTTTCAGGGCCGACTCGACGTGGGCGACGCAGGAGGCGCAGGTCATGCCGCCCAGGTTCAGCGTCATTCGAGAAGTGGAAATCTTGTACCCGGCCTGGCTCACGGCCTCGCGAAGCTGCTCGAAAGGTACCTCCCGCTCGCTAAACTCCACGGCGGCCTTTTCGGTAGCCAGGTTTACACTGACGCCGGCGACGCCCGGGACCTCCTTGAGCGCCGACTCGACATGGGCAACACACGAGGCACAGGTCATCCCCTCCACCGGCAGAGTTACGCGTTCAGCTTGCTGAGATCCAGTAGCCATGTAAGAACCTCTATCTAGAATCGGCCCGGTCATTTGTTGGCCCGGTTATTTGTTGGCAAGAAAGTACAGGTCTTTCAATTCGTCGAGCACCTGGTCCTCGCGCCCAGTCTTGATCCCTTCCACCACGCAGGAGTGCAGGTGACCCTCCAGCATGATACCTTCGATCTTCTCGATGGCCCGCCTGACGGCGTAGGTCTGCTTGAGGACGTCGACGCAATACTTGTCTTCTTCCAGCATCTTACGAATGCCGGATAGGTGCCCCTCGACGTAGCTCAGCCGCTTCAGGGCATCCACTTTGCTATCAGATATCATGGTGCTGTTCCTCATTTCGCTGTACCCCTACCCCCTGGGGGGGGGTTATATTCCACTGTACCCCGATTATGGCCGGACGTCAATTCCGAGTCGCCAAGTGCTTCGCTCCCTGGGTTGGCGCCGCCTCTCGGCAACTCCCAAGAGCGGCCCCACGAATAGATCGTGCTTCGTTGGGGGGTCGCCCTTCCCTGGGTCGGGGTTTGGAGGCGCGCGGCGCAAAGCCCCGTGCGCCTCCAAACGATGTTGGGTGGGTGGGCGGGAATATGATACTCAGTTTAGGTGCGGATCGAGGGCTGCCGCTCCGGCCATCCCTATGTTAAGCTACGAAAACCAAACCGAAGGAGGAGTAACGTGGCGATTGGCTGGGCAATAGTGAGCACCGGGTCCCATTCCGAGAATCGAATCGCTCCTGCCATCGGCGAAACCCCGGGGGCGGAGCTGGTGGCGGTGTGCAGCCGCGACCAGGGTCGCGCCGAGCAGTTTGCCGAGCAACACGGGGCCAAAGCCGCCTACGATTCTGTAGAAGAGATGGTCCGGGACTCCCGGGTGGACGCCGTGTTCATCGTTTCGCCCAACTCGTTACACGCCCGCCACACTTTCCTGGCGGCCCAAGCGGGCAAGCAGGTGATAACGGAAAAGCCCATGGCCACCACACTGGAAGACGCGGTGGACATGGTGCGCCAGTGCCGGACCAACGGCGTCAAGCTGGGGCTGGGCTTCGAACTCAGGCAACACCCCGCCCACAAACTCATGCGCGACGTGATCGCCCAAGGGGCTTTGGGCCGGATCGGTTTGGCCCAAGGGTTATGGGGCGGTGGGGTCCGGGGCCAGGACGAGCCGGCGGCCCGCACGGGCGCGCAACTATGGTGGGAGGACCCGGAAATGGTCGGCGGCGCCTCCCCGATGATGGGCATGGGGGTTCACGTGGTGGACCTGCTGCGGTTCCTCTTGGCCCAGGACCCGATCGAGGTCTCCGCCATCACCGACGGCCAGACCGAGCAGCAACCCTTGGAGCGCCTGGTCACCATGCTGCTCCGCTTCGATGGCGGTACCATAGCCACCGTGTGCACCGGGCGGCTCCTCCCCGACCCGCGCAACGATATCTCGATCTATGGCACCGGTGGCCGCGCCGCCGGCAAGGGGACACTATTCGCCGCGCGCCAGGGTGAGGTGGAGATAGTCAGCGACACGGTCAATCAAACTGAGGCCTACCCTGGAAATCTGATGCCCAACTTCGTCGCCATGCTGGAAGACTTTCAGGAGGCTGTCGAGAAGGACCGGCAGCCGGCGGCCACGGGCGAGGATGGCGCCAAGGTGGTGCAAGCGACCTTGGCCATGATCGAGTCGGCCCGTACCGGGCAAAGAATCAAGCTCGATCCCCTCAAGTTCTGACCCGGCTTCTCGTACCTGGCTTGACACCCAGTCCGTCATCCCGGCGAAGGCCGGGATCCAGCCAGCGCCTCCGTGGATTCCGGCCTTCGCCGGAAAGACGTTGGTGGGTAGGGAATGTCGCAGGATCGGCGGCGGAAAGCAATTTACGAAACAGCACACCGGCCGCCGAGTTACGCCGCTCCGCCGCCGAGAGCGGGAATGAAATGGACCTCGCTGCTTTCCTTGACCGGCTCGAGTAACCCCAACTGGCTGCTCTCGCCATCGACAATTACCGCAATACCCAGCATGAGATCGTCCAGATCTTCATCGCAGAGCCAGGCCTTGGTCCCAGGGAACTCCTTCTCCAGGTTGTTGACTATCTGCCGGACCGTTTCGCCAGCTATTTGGACTGTCTTTCGCCCTCCGGTCAGGCTTTGCATTCGAGGAGGGATCCATACTTCCGCCATGTGGCCGCCTATATATAGTTGTGCCGGTACCTTACTTCTCCCAGAGGGCTTCGAGGACCCGGCCAGGACTCATGGGCAATCGGTTCATCCGGACTCCGACCGCCCGGTGGATGGCGTTGGATATCGCCGCCATCGGCGGGACGATGGGCACTTCACCCACACCCCGCACACCGTAGGGATGGCCGGGGTTGGCAACCTCGACGATGACCGTGTCGATCATGGGGAGGTCCAAGCTGGTGGGCATCCGATAGTCCAGGAAGGTGCTGTTCATCATGGCGCCCTGATTGTTGAAGTAATACTCTTCATTGAGCGCCCAACCGATGCCCTGGGTGGCTCCCCCCTGTATTTGTCCGGCGACGATATCGGGGTGGACCGCCTTGCCAACATCTTGGAGGGCGGTATAGCGGAGGATCGACACCTTGCCGGTCTCCGGGTCCACCTCCACGTCCACGATGTGGGTTGCCAGGGCCGGCCCCACGCCCCCGGGGTTGACGCCGGCCCGTCCCGTGATGGGACCGCCGGTGCCGTTCTGCCGGCCCGCTACTTGCTTGAAGGTCAGTTGCAGTTCCGGGTCGGACTTGTGCCGGAGGACGCCATCCCGGTACTCCACGTCTTCCTCCGGGATCTCCCAGACCTTCGCGGCCCTCTGGATCATCTGCCGTTTCACGTCCTCGCCGGCATGGTGCACGGCCCACCCAGTCTTGAAAGTGGCGCCGCTTCCCCCGCTGTTGGAAGTAAAGCCAATGGAATCGGTGTCCGCCACCGCGGGCCTTACATCCTCAACCTGGATTCCCAGGACTTCGGCGAGCTGTTGCGCCAGGGTCGTCCTGGTGCCGCTAAGGTCGACAGAGCCCTCCACCAGGCTAACGGTTCCATCGGAATTGACGATAACCAGGACACTGGACGGACCGGTGTTGTTGCGCCAGTAGCCGCTGGCCACGCCCCTACCCCGGTTGGGCCCTTCCAGAGGCGCTGAGTAGTGGGGGTGAGCTTTGGCCGCCTGCAGGGTTTCGATAAAGCCGATGCGGGGGAACACCGGACCGGTGACCTGGCGGGTTCCTTCCTTGGAGCTGTTGAGCAGACGGAAATCCAGCGGGTCCATCCCCAGCTTCTCGCACAGCTTGTCGATGGCGGTCTCCATGGCGAAGGCGGAGACCGGAGAACCGGGGGCCCGGTAGGCCGCCGACTTGGGCGTGTTCACCACCACGTCGTACCCTTCCAGGCGGGCGTTGGGGATATCGTAGGCCGACATCATGCAAACGCAGCCGGGGACCGCCGGCGAACCCGGAAAGGCCCCGGCCTCGTATATCAGCTCGGCCTCCGCCGCGACGAGCTTCCCTTCTTTGGTGGCGCCGAGCTTGACTTTTATGTGGCTGGCGGAGGTCGGCCCCGAAGACTCGAACACCTCCGTCCGGGTCATGGTCACCCTCACCGGGCGCCCGGTCAGGCGCGCCAGGACGGTCGCCACCGGCTCCACGTAGATGATGCCCTTGGCGCCGAACCCGCCTCCGACCTCCATGGGGATGACCTTGATCTTGGAGGCGGGAATACCCAGGAGCCGGCCGGTCATCTCCCGTACGGTGAAGTGGCCCTGGGTGCTGGACCAGATGATCAGGCTGCCGTCGGATTGCCACATGGCGGTGCCGGTATGGGGCTCGATGTACCCCTGGTGCACGGCCGAGGTGGAGGTCTCATGCTGAACGATAACGTCGGCCTCCGCGAACCCTTTCGCCACGTCTCCCAGGCGGAACTCGAAGTGGTTGGCGATGTTGGAGCCCTCGCTGGGGTCGTCATCGTCCATGACCCCCCCCGGCCGCACCGCCGGGTTGGTCAAGCTGGCGAGCCGCTCGTGCAGGAGGGGCGCCCCGCCTTTCATGGCCTCCTGGGCGTTCATGACCGGCGTGAGGACCTCGTAGTCCACGTCGATGAGGGCCAGCGCCTCCGCCGCGACATGCAGATTGGTTGCCGCCACCGCCGCGATCGCATGACCTTTGTAGAGCGCTTTCTCCCGAGCCATGATGTTCCTGCTCAGGAACCCCATGTTGTGTATCGACCCTTCGGCCAAGTCCGCCACCCGGCCCGAGACCTCGGGGAAATCGGCGGCGGTAATTACCGCGTGAACTCCGGGCAGCGCCTTGGCCCGGCTGGTGTCGATGGACTTTATCCGGGCGTGGGCGTGGGGGCTACGAAGTATCTTGGCTTGCAGCATTCCGGGAAGGCTGGCATCTATTCCAAAACGGGCTCGGCCCGTAACTTTATCGGCGCCATCGGGTCGGATGGGACTGCTGCCCACCACCCTGAATTCCTGAGTGGATAAGACCATGTTGGGTTCATAGTCCGGCATTCGCTGCCTCCATGGCCAAAGTGACTCCCGGCACGATGGCAGGGAGTCTTCGGAACATGTTACCACAATCCGAGATCAGCTAGTGGAGGGGGCGCAACGAGTGCCGGGAGAGGAGGCCGCCCAGTCGCGGCGGGCTGTCCGATGGGCGTTCGTCCGTGCCCGTGGCGCAGCCCCACGCCCAGCCATATCCGCACCCGGCGGTGGGGGCGGTTTCCGTCGACCCGCGCCGGGAGCGGGCCAGGGGCCGCCTGCTGGGAAGCGACGGGACTACCGCTGACGCCCCCCCGGCGGCCCATTTCCGGCCGGAATTATCTAACGCGGCGGGCTAACGCTGCGAGGCACCTGCCGGAGACGGATTGATGACCGTCGCGATCGCACCGATCAACTCGTCCAGGCCAAAGGGCTTCTTGAGCACCGCGCTGACTTTGGCGCCGCGTTCCTCGCCGTCTTCGACCCGCATATTCCAGCCGGTGGCCACAATGATCGGGACACCGGGGCGAGCCTGATTCATGCGCCTGGACACTTCCCAGCCATCAATCTCCGGCATCGCCAGGTCGACAATTGCCAGGTCGAATTCGTGGGCCTGGAACGTATCTACCGCTTCCAGGCCGCTCAAGCAGATGGCTGCCCGGTGGCCGACGGATTCCAGAAGGGTCTGGAGCATTCCGGCCACCAGCGGCTCATCGTCCACCACCAGCACCTCAAGGTAGCGTCGCTGCACCCGTGGTTCCCTGACCCTGGAAACAGGCGACCGGTCGGTTTGGGCCGCGGGGAGCCGGAGGGTGAACGTCGTCCCTTTTCCCAACTCGCTATCCACCAACAGTGTGCCGCCTTGCTGCGTCACCAGATTGTAGGCGATGCTCAAACCCAAACCGGAGCTAGACGGGCCCTTGGTGGTGAAGAAGGGATCGAAGATACGCCCGAGATGCTGGGGGTCGATCCCGGTGCCGTTATCCGCCACCTCCACGGCCACCTCTCCGGCGAAAAGCCTGGACCGCAAGGTGACCAGACCCCCATCGGGCACCGCAGCCACCGCATTGTCGATCAGATTGGTCAATGCTTCTCTCAGGTCTCCCAGATGCGCCTGGACCGGCGGTACCGTGTGAAGGTCAGTTTCGAGCCGAATGCCGGTCCCACTTTGGCCGGCGTCGAACATCCGGAGCGGTTCGGTCAATTCGACAACAGCTCGGATCACGTCGTTCACTGAGAGGAGGGTGAAGGTGCCCCGGGGGACGGGCCGGGCAAACAGTTCGATCCGCCGGACCGTCTCGGCGCACTCTTGGGCCTGCTCCTGAATGGCGTCCAGGGCGCTCCGCTCCCGCGATCCAGCCTCCCCGACTTACCAAGCAGGAATTCAGCGTAGCCAAGGATCACCGCCAGGTTGTTGTTGATGTCGTGGGCCACTCCGGAAGCGAGCCGGCTCACCGCGTTCCTCTTCTCCGCCTGGTACGCCTCCTCGGCTCTCTCTTGCGGGGTGGGGTCGTGGCCGACGCTAAGCAAGTGCTCGGGCTGGCCGTCATCGCTCCCCAAAGGGGTGATGCTGAAGGTGAGATTGCGGCGATTGCCCTCGGCGTCAGTTACGGCGCCCTCTACACCGGTGGTAGCCTCGAATTGCCAGGCCCGGTCAACGGGAGCACTCCCGTTCGTCTTGCCGGGCCGCATCAGCCAGGGATAGGGGAATTCTTGCCCAATGACTTGCTCTCGCTGCAAGCCCGTCATCTGCAGCATCTTGTTATTCGCCAACTCAATGGTGCCCTGCAGGTCGGTAACCATAGCTGGATCTGGCAGGGAGTCGAGGAGTTGGGTCAGGAATCGGCCCCATTCGGCTTGGGTTCTTTCAGGCATACCACCGCCAGCACGTTCACAGTTTACAGTTTAGTTTGCGCCAACTGCCCACAGGAGAACAGGGTACCCACACCCCAACCAATGCTTATCGTCAAGCCAGCCGGATTCATTGGATCTCCGGGGGTCTCCGGCCATGGTCCGGTTCCAGCCGCCGACGCCACGCCGGCCGCAGCGGGGGGAAGCGTTTACGCTCGCAACAGGAGGTATCTTGATAAGTCACTGGGCCGGCGGCCGCACAGCGTCGAAGGGTTTGGCCCTTCTGGTCCGGATCAGGGAATGCCGGAAGCAACTCTTCAGTCGGGTCCTCGCCCGGCCCGGTACCAGTAGTCCCACGGCTGACGGCGCTGGTCGCGCTGGCGCGACGGCCAGATGGGCTGGCGGGTGAGCAGCTTGTAAACGGCGATGATCACCACGCCGGCCAAGACACCTCCCACGTGGGCGAAGAACGCAACGTTGACGGCGTTCGATAGGCCCAATGAGAAGAGAGCTTGGATCAGTTGCCAAAGGGACCACAGCCCCAGCAAGATCAGAGCCCGAACCTCGACCACCGTGATGAAGTAGAAAATTACCAGGGCTCTGATGCGATTGTAGGGATATAGCAGCAAGTACGCCCCGACCACGCCTGAAACAGCCCCACTGGCCCCGATCAGCGGTGACTGCGAGTGGGGGTCTATGGCCATCTGGCTCAGGGCGGCGGCGACGCCGGTCACGAGGAAAAACAGCAGGTATTTTACGTGACCCAAGCGGTTTTCGATGTTATCGCCCAGGACCCACAAGAACGCCATGTTACCGGCAAAGTGAAAGAAGCCACCGTGAATGAACATGTAGGAGACAAGAGTGCCCCAGGTGGGAAGGGGCGAGTCGATATTTTGCAAAAAGAAGCCGCCGACCGGGCCAAACACGGGCAGCTTGCTTTCGGGGCTTGTGAGGAACTCCGCCGGCAATTGCGGGCAGAATTCTTGGACTCGCAGAGGGTTTATGGCCAGCCACTGATGGGTACAAGCCACCCCCTGCGTCAACTCATTTGAGATAAACCCCCATTTGAGGAAGAAGCCGGTGACGTCCAGGTCGCCGCCGCCGCCCAGCAAGGCAAGCCCGCCGAGCTGCAACTCGTAGAGGAATACCAAAGCGTTGAGGCCGATGAGCACCACGTTGACCACGGGAAAGGAACGGCGCTCAACGTCGGCGTCGGCGAAGGGGATCAACGAAAGACCGGCCCGCGGGGGCTACACCGGGACGGGCAGATAATAATCAGGTGACGGCCGGCGCACCTGAGGGACCTCAATGCGCCAGGTCCCCGGCGGCGTGGACGATGATTTCAGCGGCGGTCTGGTGCTGCAACTTGCCCATGTTCAACATTATGTGGTACAGGTTCGGGTCGTTGGGATGCGCCTTGAAAAACTTCCGGAAGAAGGCCACCCTGGCCTGCTCCAGCTCTTCCGCATATTCCTTTGCTTCTTCGAGGTCCAGATGCTCCCGCTCCATCAAGGTCTGCGCCCTGACTTCCAGGGGAGCCAGCAGGCCCACGTGGATGACGCCCGGGGTGTCTGCCAGGATGACGTTGGCTCCTCTGCCCAGGATCACCACGTTGCCCTTTTGGTGCAGGTCCTTCACCACGGTGTTGGTAGCCTCGATGAATGCCTTGTCCGCCACCTTCAGGGTCGCCACCGCGGACTCTCCGGTCAGCTCCGAGTAGGCCTCGGAGGGGAGGCTTTCGATCCCGCGTCCGAAGTACGGCTCGCCGCTGACGCCGGACATGGCCGATCGCTCCAGCATGGTCTGCAAGAAGCTGGCCAGCCGGTCGCGGAACCGGACCACACGCTGCTCTTTGTCGATCAGCGCTCCCATGGGCTTGCCGACGAGCCTGGCGGCCTCCCTGAAGATCAGCCGGTCGACGAAGTTGAGTTCCAGCTCCTGGGCGACTATCTGTCCGATGGGTACCGGGCCGCTGCCAATCGGGCCGTTAATGGTGATTACGGGCATCGTTCTCTCCTCATAAGCCCACTCTAAACACTAGGGGGCATGGCGGTGCAGATTTCTGACGCTCGTACAGCTTTCCCAGCGGAGGTAAGGGGGCCGTAGCCAATGCCACGCCCCACACCGGGCCAGGCCTCGGACCAGGATGGGCCGGGGCCCGGAGGCTCGATTCTATGCAGAGGCGCTGCCCATCAGCCGGGACCGGCGCCGGTTGTATTCGTCGGTCAGCAAACCCATGGCAAAGGAATCGTACCACTCACCGTCCTTGCGATGGGTCTTGCGCAGGTGGCCCTCCAGAACGAAGCCCAGGTGGCGGAACATCCGTAGGGCGTGTTCATTGTAATCCGGAATGTCCGCCCAAACCCGGTGCAGCCCGTGGGCCTGAAAGGCCTGGTCCAGCAGATGAATCAGGGCCATGGTGCCGTAGTGGTGGTGCCACAATTCTTTGCGGCCGATGAGGATGAAAACCTGGGCCTCCAGCAGCGGCCACTCCACAACCAGTTGACCTTCGCCGATGTGGGCTCCATCCGAGGTGTGGAAGGAGTATATCTGGCGATCTTCATTTTCGAAGACGTGGTCCCACTCGGCTTGGGAAGTATGGAGAATCTGGCGGGGAGCGTAACCAATGTGAAGGGGTGCTCCGTCTTCACCTTGGCCGTACCAGGAGGAGTTAACCTCCGGGTCGTCTAGCCAATCCGCCAACCGCTGAACGTCCTCACGGGTAGTGGGCGACAGGGTCACCTCTGGAAACATCCTTACCCCCCGATTGAGAAGAGTTAGGCCGCGGACCCCTGAGTGGCTAGTATCACGTTTTCAGATAATCATCATTTTACCAGCGGTAAACCGGAAAATCAATCGACTTTGGGCACTTCTCTGACCTCCAGGCCAACTGCGTTCGCTCTCCCACCGTATGGCCGAGACATCTGAAAATCGATGCCCGATCAACGTCTCAAATACCGGTTGCGGCTGTGTTATGAGGCTTGGTTCACTCGCTCGCGCCCAGCAGTCCTTCAACCGCCGGCACGGCATGGAGCATATTTTCCCGGACCGGAGTATCATACTCACGGGCCGGGTGTCTGGTTCACCGGGTTTACGGCACGACCCACCCGCTCGAAAGCAGATCTGGGAGCTGAATCAAGGAGGCGCCATGCGGGACAATACCCTCAAAACAAAGCTGGAATCCGGCAATGCTGTCTTCGGGGTCATGATCACCTTTCCGTCCCCTCCGGTTGTGGAGATGATGGGCTACCTAGGGTTCGACTGGGTTCTGATCGACAACGAGCACGGCTCCATAACGGTGGATAACTCTGAGGATTTGATCCGGGCCGCCGAGCTTTCCGGAATCGCCCCCATCGTGCGGCCGGTCGGCAACAAACCGGAGATCATCGCGCCCTTTCTGGACCGGGGCTCCTGGGGGGTCCAAGTCCCCCACGTCAACAATGCCGAGGAAGCCCGGGCCGCCGTGGACGCGGTTAAGTACCACCCCCAGGGGCACCGGGGAATCTTCAGCCGGGGCCGCCCTGCGGGCTACGGCCTGACCGGCTCGACGGCACAGTACGCCGAGGAGGCCAACCGCAACACCCTGGTGTGCCTGATGCTGGAAGAGGTGGAGGCCCTGGACAACCTGGAGGAGTTGCTCGCCGTGGAGGGTGTCGACGTGTACTTCATCGGCTCGGGCGACCTGTCCCAATCGATGGGGTACATCGGCCAGCAGACCCATCCCGAGGTCCAGGCCATGATGGAGAACGGTGTCAAGGCCATCCGGGGGGCGGGCCGCATCGCCGGGGTAAGCTGCCCCGACGCTCTGGTGCCCAAGTTCCTCGATATGGGCGTCCAGTATTTTCACAGCAACGTCGGCACCCTGCTCCAGACCTCCAGCGTTACGTACCTCAATGAGATGCGGCGGGCGGCGGCAGCGGCAGGCCTGTAGCACCGGGACTGTCCCCTCTACAACCGAGTTCGGCCCGGCTCATATCAGATCTTCGAGCCGGCCCATCGCCGGGCTTACCCACGCCTGCGGGCTGCCCTATTCGGTGCCGATGAGGTACCCGGCCGGCGCCCGGCGTGCTTCGGCATAAGCGGGTGCCGCGGCCCATTCAATCTCGGTGCCGGGGCTGATCTCCCGCGGTTCACCTGTGGAAGATCGTCACCGGATCGCTGCTTTCTTGGCTTACCCCTTCCCCATGTAGGTGGCCCGAACCGCACGACGATGGGCAGCAGCATCAACCCTCGGCATGGTATCGGCGTGGCGGCGACGGCTCTTGTAACGGTATGGGCCATGGAGCGCGCCGCCTTTCATGCAGTGGCAGCTCGCCTTGTAGCACTTCTTGTAGACCAGGTATCCAAAGGCCTTTTGCACTACCGGCTCAGCCGAATCTTGCACCGGAACCTTTCGGAGCCCTGCCGTCCCCCGGAGTCTCTGGGGCTGTTCGGCCCTTGGCAACGGCGACACGGAGCCGACGGCGACATCCAATCGCATCGGATTGTCCTTCGCGGGTCCGTGGCACCGCCAGACGGTCACCGTGCTGTCAGACCAGACCGCGAGCACTGAATACGTAGCCAGCGGGCGCCCCTCCAGCCGCACGAGCAACCCGTCAGGCAGCGTGTCGGAAGCCACCGTAATCCGCCTCCGGCTGTCTTGCACTACATCACTGCCGGGCTTGTCCATTCCGTCCGTCTCCGCTAACAGAGCCTTGCACTACCAGAATGATACACCCAAAAAGGTAGTGCAAGGCCTCCGCCTCGTCGCTGCACCGCGTCGGCGGTCCCGGTAGAAATTGCTACTTTCGACACTTGAAAGGCACCAAATTCTAGGCCCCTGAGAAACCGGTTCCAGCCACCTGAGCCGTCGATTTGGGTGCCAGCCCAGGCCGCTATCCTTCGGAATCCGCGCCCCTGGGGATTCTTGACTTTACCAGGCCACGGTTTCGATCTCGTTACAGGCAAGAAGGAGTCGGCGGAAGTACCGTGATGGCATTGCCGGTTGGCAGGGACCGGGGAGCCGGTATCAGGTGTTGCACAGATTGGTTACGCCGAAGGAGTAGTAGACCAGGTTTTCCACTCGCAAGTATTGCAGCGCAATCGGCAGGCGCCCCTGGATGGATCTCGGGATTGACGAAAACGCCCGTCTCACCCAGGCCCCGGAACCCCTGAATTCGTCGGGGTGCTGCCCCCATGGCACCGTAGGGGTTGATTCGGTATTGTGGAACTCAGGGCATTCGCGCAAGGCTTCCCACGTCCTCATCTCAATCGACCAAGGTGGAGTGTCGCCCGGAAAAAATACAAACCAGGGGGGAACTATGTACGGGGCTGAGTGGAATTTTCTGGCTTTCGTTCTTTCAGGCATTGCATTCTCATACGGACTCCTAATGTATGCATTCGCCCAGAGACCTTTCGGGCAGTTCTTCAACAGTTCAAAGCCCGCTCTCGCGCGTGGCTCTCGAGTTCGCGCCGAAGAGATGGATGGAGTAACGGTCTTCAGCCTCTCCGAGGCCTAACCGCTTTGGATTGGCCCGAACCAAAAGGGTGTCCTGATCCGCGGGCGCCCGTGTTTACCAGGTTACATAGCTTGTGACCAGCCTCGTGCCGTATACCGATTCTCTGAAAAAGCCTCCCTGGAGTTTGTCGAGGCGGCAGAGTAGAACCCTCTGATCTGCCCCACGCTTACGGGAGCGGAGACTCCGGACACCCCGAGCGACAGACCTACGGGCAAAGGAACAGGGCGACGGTCGTGCCGTCGCCCTGTTGTTTCCGCCGTTGACGCCTTGTCGGCGTTGGCTTACCGTCTGGTCAGGTAGCCGGAGCCGGTTCCCGGCAAGCCGCCGCCACGGCCTTAATCTGCGTCATCATGCTTTGGAAGTTCTCGAAGGTGAGGGACTGGGGACCGTCGCACTTGGCCAGGTCCGGGTTGGGGTGGACCTCCACGATCAGCCCGTGAGCCCCGGCGGCGATGGCGGCCAGGGCTACCGGGGTAACCAGATACCACTTCCCGGTGCTATGACTGGGATCGGCGATGATGGGTAGATGGCTCAACCTTTTGATCACCGGGATGGCGGCAACATCCAGGGTGAACCGGGTGAATTGCTCGAAACCCCTGATGCCCCGCTCACAGAGCATGACCTTGTCGTTGCCCGCCGCCAAGACGTACTCCGCCGCCAGCAACCATTCCTCGTAGGGAGCGGCCAGGCCCCGCTTTACCATGACCGGCATTTTGGTGGCGCCCACCTCGTCCAGCAGTGAATAGTTCTGCATGTTGCGGGCTCCGATCTGGAGGACATCGGCGTATTGAGCCACCGTGTCCACGTCCGCCGGCGCCATAACCTCGGTGATGATGGGCAACCCCGTTTCCTTCTTGGCCAACTGGAGGAGCTTGAGCCCGTCCAAGCCCATGCCACGGAAGCTGTAGGGAGACGTGCGCGGCTTGTACGCCCCACCACGTAGCAGGCCGGCCCCGGCTGCCTTCACCGCTCGGGCCGTGGCAACCATCTGCTCTTCGTCTTCCACGGAGCAGGGCCCGGCCATGATCACCGGGTCGGGTCCCCCGATCACGACGTTACCCACCTGTATCGTGGAACCCTCCGGGTGGAACTCCCGGCTGGCCAGCTTATAGGGCTTGGAGATGGGGACCACCTCGATGACTCCCGGCAGAAGCTCGACCTCGTCCTTCAAGTCCGGGGGTATGGTTCCCAAGACCCCTACCACGATGCGTTCCACGCCTATGAAGACTTGGGTTCTCACACCCCGGCCTTCGATCCGTTCCTGGACCCGGGCCAGGTCTTCCGCGGAGCTGTCTCTGGCCATTACCACGATCATATCTGTGCTCACCTTTGGTGGTGGATTTCCCTCGAGGTCCGGCTCCCGGTGGGTCCACCCGAATAGCGGATACAGGATATAGAGGAGGAGCCGTCCCCCGCACCAGGTCACTGGGCCGCTGGGTGTCCCGTCCTCACCGGCGGCGATGCGCCGGCGTCAGTTGAACTAGGCGTCGTCGCCCCTCAGGACGTTCGTGCCGTTGAGATACAGGTTCACCAGTTCCCGAGGCTCTTTGTCGGTGTTGTAGAGGATGAGGACCCGGACACACCGGAGCATGCTACCGGGCACCGCCATCTCACAGGAGCCCAGCAGAGCCGTGGAGGTCCAGCCCAGCTGGCGGGCGGCCGTGGCGGGGAACCCGGCAGTCAGGTCGGGCGTCGTGGTGAAGTAGGTCGCGGCAACGTCTCTTTCCTCGATATGATTGGCCTCGATCAATTGAGCAAGCAACTCCCTGGTGGCCCCCTGGATAGCTTCCTCGGTGTTTTCTTCGGCCACCGTCGCCCCTCTAATGCCGCGGCAAACGCTCATCGGTTAGGTCCTCCCTCTGCCGGTTGCAGCCTGCCGGCCAACTCCCCGACAAGCCGGCTGGCGCGCTCGGCGAGCTGGTCCCGGGGTGATTCTAGCATCACCCGGACCAGGGCGCTACCGACCACCGCGGCCTCGGCTTTCCGGCCGACCGCCTCCACGTGTTCCCGGCGGGAGATGCCGAACCCAACGGCCAGAGGCAGCAAGGTGTGAGCCCGTACCCTATCCACGAGCTGAAAGCTCCGGTCCGAGACTTGCTCCCGAGCGCCGGTCACCCCGGTGACACTGATGCAGTATATGAAGCCGGTGGCTGCGCCGGCACAGGAGGCCCGGATACTCTCATCGGTGCTGGTGGGGGCCAGCAGCGGGATGATAGGTATGTCTCGAGGGGTGCATTGGGCCGCCAGGGGTCCTATTTCAAACTGAGGGAGGTCGACCACGATCAGCCCATCGACGCCGGCCCGCTGGGCATCCTGGCCGAACTGGGCCAGACCGTAGCGGTAGATCGGGTTGTAATACCCCATCAGTATCAAGGGAGTGTCCGGCACCCGCCCGCGCAGTTCCTCCACCATCCCCAGACAGTCCCCCAGGGAGACCCGGTCCTGCAGGGCCCGGAAACTGGACTCCTGGATGGTCGGCCCCTCGGCCAGCGGATCGCTGAAAGGAACCCCCAACTCGACGAGATCGGCTCCGGCCGCCACCAGCTTGGGCACCAGTTCCAGAGTCGCCTTCCGGTCGGGAAATCCGGCGGTCAGGAATACAACGAGGCCCGTTCGGCCTTCCCGTTTAATGGCGGCGAAACTCTCTTCTATCCTATTCATACCCGCCTGCTCATTCCCACTCGCCTCGAACGACCCCTCCGTATGACTACGCAAATCTATATTACATCCGAATGCTGGTCTAGGCCAAGTACGCTTGGACTGCCACAACCAGGGCGTTCTGCCCCGCGTGGGCGGCGATGCTGGTCCATAGAGATCCGGTCCGCCAGTAGAGCCAGGCCAAGGCCAAGCCGGTAATGAAGATGGGCACCAACACACCCACCGACACGTGGGAGACGCTGAAGATCGCCGCGCTTGCCACCATCGCCCACCCCACTCCCAGCCGGGGGATCAGCCCAGCGAAGATGAAACCGCGGAAAAATATCTCCTCGGTCAGGGGCGTGGCCAGCGCCAGGGCCTGAAAAGTGAACACTACACTCAGACCGGGAAAAGCGATGTCGGAGGGAATGTCCGGCGGCGAGAAGACCTCCGGCCCGGCGGCGCTGATCAGGGTCGCGTAGACCGCCGTGGCCGCCAGGCTGAATCCCAGGGTCCCGGCGGTCATGAGCGCGGTTTTTGGCCGGGGAACTCCCCAGGGTACCAGCCCAAGCATCGACGCCGGCGCCCGGCAGCGATGGACCCCGAGATACCAGACTACCCCGACGATGACGAGACCCGTCAGGTGCACGGTGAACCAGGTGATCACCGCTTCTTCATATCTCCCGGCCAGGGCGCCAATTCCAAACGCGGCGAGGGATGCCGGGATGACCAGGATCGCGACCAGCAAGATTGCCAGCGCAACCTGTCCCCCACGCCAGGGGACGCCCGGCCCTTCAGCCCGCTGGTCTTCTCCGGCCACGCTGGGTGATGGCCCGGGCGAACTCAGGAGGTGTCCGCAGTGCTGACAGTAGAAGGCACCCTCGCCCCGAAGGCGGCCACAGTTGGTGCAGTACAACCGTTAATCTCCAGGTTTTCGCAGGGTTTCCCAGGGCTTCTATGAACAGGCTCGCCCGATTTTCTTCGGCCCCAGATTTCCGGCAACACAGAGATGCCATGCGGTGTCGGCCCCGTTCCCTCTGGGGAACCTCTTTTCTGGTGACCCCCCTTACTCGGGAAGGCCTTGAGCGGAGCGCCAAACGGGTGGCGGCAGCAATGAGTATACCAGCATATGCCTGCCTCCCAAACCTCGGCCAGGCGCCCGGCCCTCACCCAGCCCAGGCCCCGCCAGGGCATCCCTCTCCCGTTGGGAGAGGGACCGAGGGTGAGGGCGCGTTTGCACGACGGCCGCCCTTAGGCCATAATACCCCGCGACCGGAGCCGGGGTAAGGAGCGACAGCCCATGCCTTCAGAAACCCCTTTGCCGCGGGAAGCGTTTCTCTCGCTGGCCGCCGCGGCGGGATTGGACGTCAAATCCCCCCACATCGAGGAACTCTATCCATTCGTTCAGACCACTCTGGCCAGCCTCCATCCTCTCATGAACATCGACGTGGCCGGGGCGGAGCCGGACATGGCCTTCATACCTCTGGGAGCAATCACTGTCCCCAAGTCCTGAGCCGGCCGGGAGCCCGAACCTCCGCGGCATTCCGGGTGCCGGCGACGCCCAAGTTGAAGGGGGAACCAGGGAGAATTATGGAAGCTCTTGAGCTGTGTTACATGAGCGCCGGCGGGCTTTCCCGGCTGGTGCAAAGCCGCGAAGTATCACCGGTGGAGATCGTGGACGCCCTCTTGGCCCGCATCGAGGCCACCGAGCCGGTACTGAACTCCTTCATCACCCTCTTGCCGGAGGAAGCGAGGGCCGCCGCCCGCCGGGCCGAAGGTGAGATTCAAGGGGGAAATTACCGGGGGCCTCTGCACGGCATCCCCGTCGGTCTTAAGGACCTGTTCAACACTGCCGGGGTGCGCACCACCTCGGGCTCCCGGATCTTCGACACCTTTGTTCCCAAGGAAGACTGCACCGTGGCCGCCCGGCTCCATCGCGCCGGGGCTATCCTGCTGGGCAAGCTGAACATGCACCCGTTTGCCTACGGCCCCACGGGCGAGAACCAGGACTACGGCCACATGCACAACCCCTGGGACCCGGAGCTTATCACCGGCGGGTCCAGCGGCGGCTCCGCATCGGCGGCGGCGGCGGGCCAGTGCACCATCACCACCGGGAGCGATACCGGCGGCTCCGTCCGCATCCCGGCCGCCCTTTGCGGCGTCGTGGGCCTCAAGCCCACCTACGGCCTGATCAGCCGCCACGGGCTGGCCCCCCTTTCCTGGTCCCTGGACCACCCCGGCCCCATCGTGCGGACAGTGGAAGACGCCGCCTTGACGATGAACGCCATCGCGGGTCACGACCCCATGGACGTGGCGTCCGCCAGGGTGGACGTTCCCGACTACACCACCGCGCTGACCGGCGACGTTCGCGGCCTGCGCATCGGGCTGCCCAAAGAATACCTGGAGGCGCCCCTGAACCCCCAGGTCTCTCGGGCGGTCCGGGATGCGGTCGCCCTGCTGGAAACCATGGGCGCGGTCGTGACCGAGGTGTCCTTCCCCATGTTCAACCAGTCGCAGGCCATCTCCAGCACCATCTTGATGGCCGAGGCCGCGGCTTGTTACCGGGACCTGCTGGCCCGCGACGGCGGCAGCCTGTACCCTCCGGTGCGGCTGCGCTTCGAAGCGGGCCTGTTCGTCAGCGCCGCCGATTATCTGCGCGCCCAGCAGGCCAGGTCCCTGTTCGACCGCCAGTTCCGCGAACTCCTGGAACAGGTGGACCTCCTGGCCGGCCCCACTGAGCCGGTAACCGCGCCCAAGCTTCTGGCCACCAAGGTGCAGGCCGGGGAACAGACGGTGGGAACCGTGGCGGCCCTAACCCAGTACACCCGCCCCTACAACATCACCGGCTCTCCCGCCATCGCCCTTCCCTGCGGCTTCTCCGATGCGGGCCTGCCCATCAGCCTGCAACTGGCGGGCCGCTCCTTCGATGAGCTGACCGTCCTCCGGGCCGCCCACGCCTACGAGCAGGCAACCGACTGGCACGCGCGCCGGCCGCCAATCTGATTCGGCCCGTTTGGGGTTAGCCACAGAGACACGGAGGACACAGAGATTCTGGAAAGAGAACATCTAATCCGGGTTGCCTGGCCCTCCAGCGGCGCCGCCGTCGAACTTCCTCGCCTGCTCGGACCTGGCCCGTTGCAGCCGACGTACCGAGCGTTGTACTGAAAGCTGTTTTCAAGTTTAGAGCCTCGTTCACCAGTTGGCATTCAAGAACCCGCCCACCCGCCCAGAATGAGGGGGGAACGCTCAGATGAAAGGCGTCATCAGCCAAAAGACCTGACCGAAGAGACGGCAGCCACCGAATCCCTTGTGGACAAAGCACTGAGGTATCGCTGGTAACCGGCTCCCCCTTTCGTAAAGGGGGACCAGGGGGATTTCCCTGTCGCAATTTTGGCCAAGTTTGCTGGCTCCGCCCCGGACTCTTCGGTCCGCCGTTTTCGTGTACAATTCAAGCTCTGGCGCGCCAGCCGATGTGTTCCCACACAACCCGAAGCAAGCCAATTTGCCAGCCACTTCAAATAAGATAACCGCGGTCACCTTCGACCTGTGGCAGACCTTGCTCTTGGACAACCGGGAGCAGGGACAGGCCCGGGCCCTGGTGCGGCTGGAAGGGGCCCAAGACGCCCTGGGCCGGTTCGGTGAACACTACGACCTGGAGCACATCCGGCAAGCCTACCGGGCCTGCTACCGCCGGTGTCACCAGATCCGGGATGAGGAGCGCGACATCAGCTTCCGGGAACAGGTGGAGACCTTCATCAACAACATCAGCCCCGGTCTGGTGGACCGCTTGGACCAGGGCACCCTCGAAGACATCGTGCGGATATACGCCGACTCCTTTCTGGTGCATCCACCGCGGCCCCACGCCGAGGCCGTTCCCGTGCTGCGCGCCCTGCATGAGATGGGGATGCGCCTCGGACTGATCTCCAATACCGGGATGACTCCCGGCACCACCTTTCGGACGTTCCTGGAGCATCACGGCATCCTGGATTACTTCGACATCCTGACCTTCTCCGACGAAGTCAGGCTGGCCAAGTCCTCCACCGAGATCTTCCTGATGACGTTGCGCGCCATGGGCGTTTCCCCTACCGAGGCCGTACACGTGGGCGACCACGTGGTTAACGACGTGGTGGGCGCCAAGCGTTCCGGATTGAAAACCGTGTGGATCACAGGGTTCTACGAGCGGGAGGACCCGTCGGACCCAGAGTCGGAGCCCGATGCCTCCGTTGCGGACCTGGGCCTGGTCGTCTCGGCGATTGCCGGGCTGTCCGGGCGTGGGCCGCGCCCCGGTCCGTACGCGCCTGATCCGGTCCATGATAATTAGCGAGACCGGCGGGGTGTCGCCCATCTATTGGACCGGTTGATGGACGGGAGCCGCGCCTTGACAAGCCCTGGGCAGGATGCTACCGTCGAGTTGCCGCTGCTCCGAAACAAGATTTGCTTTGCTCCGCTCTTCCTCCGATAAATCACCGGAGGTTTTGGTGTCCATGAGAGCGGAATCAATGGGGAATTGAGACCTTCCTCGCGTTGAGAGGGCCATGGTAGAGGCCGGTCCCGAAAACAGCATGGCCGAACTACGAGAGATGTGCGACACCTTACTTTCCCGGCGGCCTCTCATCCTGGCCAGCAACCGCGGGCCCGTCGAGCACCAGATGACGCCGGAGGGCCACCCCGAGGCCCGCAGGGCTAGCGGAGGGGTTGTCACGGCCCTCAGCGCCCTAACCCAGAACGCGGAGTTCACCTGGGTGGCCAGCGCCATGGGCGAGGGGGACCGAACCGTTGCCTCCAGCGGCCACGGCCGCCACGTCAAGTCGCCACTGCCCGGACACAAGATCAACCTGCGCTACGTCGTCACGCCTCGCCGCGTCTACCACAAATACTACAACGTGCTATGCAACCCCTTGCTCTGGTTCCTCCAGCACTACATGTGGAACCCGCCCTACAACCCCAACGTCGACGCGTCAGTCCATGACGCCTGGCACGGCGGATACGTAACCGTGAACCAGGCCTTCGCGCGGGCGATCGTCGAGGAAGCCCGGGAGTACGGCCAGGCCCCCATCGTCATTGGCCATGATTACCACCTCTACCTGTTGCCGGAGTACGTGCGGGAGGAAATCCCCGACGCCATCATCCACCATTTCATTCACATCCCGTGGCCCGCTTCCCGCTACTGGCAGATGATCCCCAGCTATATCACCAAGCAGATCTGCGGCTCCCTCTGCGCCGCAGATCTGGTGGGTTTCCAAGCCTCCCTGGACCGGCGGAGCTTCCTGGACTCCATCGAAGAGTTTATTCCGGAGGCGGAGGTGGACCACAAAGCGGGTGTGATCGAATGGCGGGGCCACCAGACCCAGGTCAAGGTCTACCCCATTTCCATCAACGTCGCCGAGGTACAGAGGATAGCTAACTCTCCCCGCGCCCTAGACTACGAGGCACGCCTGGCCCCGATGTGCAATGACATCACCATAATGCGCATCGACCGCGCCGAGCCCAACAAGAATATCATCCGGGGTTTCAAAGCCTATGAGCTGCTGCTCAAGCGCCATCCGGACCTGCAAGGCAAGGTGAGCTTCTTGGCCTTCCTGGTGCCGTCCCGGACCCACATCCGCCAGTATCAACGGTACATGGACGAGATTCAGCAGGTTGTCGGCCAGATCAACAGCGCCCATGCCACCGAGGAGTGGCAGCCCATTGTGACCTTTATCGAGAACAACTACACCCAGGCGATTGCCGGGATGAAGCTGTATGACGCGTTGCTGGTGAACACCATCATCGAAGGCATGAACCTGGTGGCCAAGGAAGGTCCCGTGGTCAATGGCCGGGACGGGGTGCTGGTGTTGTCGGAAACCAGCGGGGTCCACGACCAATTGAAGGAAGGGGCCCTCTCCGTGTCCCCCACCGATATCGAGGGCACCATGGAGGCGTTGTATCAGGCGATCAGCATGTCCTCCGAGGACCGCATGCACCGGGCATCTCTGCTGGTATCATCGGTCTGCCGCGAAGACATCACCCACTGGATAGTCAGCCAACTGAGAGACATCGCCAAGCTGTTGTGACTTTCCTGCCCACGGAGGAGCGCCGGTTCATCCGGTTCACATGGAAGAACTGTTCAGCACGCACCTGCCCGATGGAGAGCGTCCGGACCTTCAGTTCTGCATTTTCCCTCACCTGAAGGAGTTTCTGGTAATCGATCAGCGGGAGCACCCACCGCGTATCGTGCTCTTGAATGCGGCGGATGTTTTCGTCGAAGAGTTCTTCAGGGCGGTGGAAGATCAGTTTTCCGAGGCGGTTCGCGAGGAAACCGAGTTCACATTCGCTCACCTGATTAACCTCCCGTTGCGGGTGGAGATGGCCATCCGGGAAACCGCCATGTCCTTCATCCTGGACCAACTGGGGGTCAGCCCCGACGCTGAGGAAGATATCCCCACCGTCGTCGTGTTCATCGTTAGCGGCGGGGCCCTGGAGTCCCACTCGGAGCGGGTGTTGGACGGCTTGAGAACGCTAGTGAGGTCTCACTGCGGGGAGACCGCAGTGGCCCAGTGGGAAAAAGTGCTCAGCCGGTTGGTCGCCGAGGAGACAGACATCCTCCAGAAGCTGCATGTAACCCAGTTGACCGAAGCCTTGCTGGGAGATTCGCCCGATTACTTCACCCTATGGGAGCACCGGAACTAGTCCACACCAACAGGAGCATCAACGGATGAGCGGCACCGGATTGTTTTTCAACCCCAGGCCGGACGGGCATCCTTTCAAGGACATGATCACCGTCGCCCAGCATGCGGACCGGCTAGGCTACGACGAACTCTGGACCGGCGAGTCATGGGGAATGGATGCCTTCACCGTGTTGACCGCCATCGCCTGTAACACCCGGTCCATTCGCCTGGGCACCGGAATCGTAACGGTGTACAGCCGCACCCCCTCCATGATCGCCCAATGCATCGCCTCTCTGGACTTGGTCTCGGAAGGGAGAGCGATGCTGGGACTGGGGTCCAGCGGGCGGATCGTCATCGAGGATTGGCACGGCCTACCGTTCAAGTATCCCTTGCAACGCACCCGCGAGTACATCGAGATAATCCGCCAGGCCCTGTCCGGCGAGGCGGTGAACCATGAGGGCCGCTTCTACAACTTACGCCGCTTCCGCCTGGGCGCTTCTCCGATTCAAAAACGGATCCCCATCTATCTGGCCAGCTTGGGCCCCAAGAACCTAGACCTGACCGGAGAGCTGGCCGACGGATGGCTACCCATCTGGGTCCATCAGGGACACCTCGCGGGGCTGAAAGAGCAGGTCGCCAAAGGTGCTGCTCGGGCCGGCCGGGACATTTCGGAGATCAGCGTCGCCCCTCAAATCATGTGCCACGTGGCGGACGGGGACGAGGATCTGGCTGACGCCGAGCGGCGGGTCCGCGCCCACATGACCTACTACATCGGCGGCATGGGAACCTACTACTACGACCTGTTCAGCCGCTACGGCTACAAGGCCCAAGCGGACGCCCTCCGGGAAGCCTGGGTTGCCGGCGACCGGGCCAAGGCGGCATCTTCGATCACGGATGAGATGCTGAACAACGTCACCATTCTCGGCGACGCGGCTACCTGCCGGGCCAAGCTGGACCAGTTCCGGCGTAGCGGGGCCGACATGCCGCTGGTCGCGTTCCCCCGCGGCTCCTCCCTACCGGCCATGTTCCGCACCCTGGATGCGCTCGCCCCCCGGGTGACCTCCCGGGCCACCCCCTCGTCATGAAGATCGGCCTGATCTCGGATACCCACCTGGCGGGCCGGGGCTTGGACCTGCCCGGCGAAGTGCTCACCGCGCTGGAAGGTGTCGACCTGATCTTGCATTGCGGCGATCTGGAGTGCCTGGGCGTCCTGGACTGCCTGGAAACGGTGGCCCCGGTGCTGGCGGTGCGGGGCTACGAGGACCCCACCGAGCCGGGTGACCGGCTGGCGGCGGTCACCCGGGTGGTCCAGGCCGAGGCATTAGCAATCGGCATGATCCACGACATCCAATGGCCGGGGCCACGGATCAGCACCACCCCCGACGGCACCGGGTTGATCTTCCCGGAAGGGCGAGGCCGGGATATCGTAGCCCAAAAATTCGGGCAGCCGGTGGACATCGTGGTTTTCGGGGACACCCATCATGAGCTGGTCTGCTATCACGACGGGGTGCTGCTGGTCAACCCGGGCAGCCCAACCTATCCGGGCCGGCACTACCGCCCTGAAGCAATGGGGACCCTCGGAATGCTGGAGATCGAAGGGGGGACGGCCCAGATTCGCCTGCTCTACCTGACTAAAGACCGGCCCGGAGGCTAGCCAGGCCGCCGATGGCCAGGATACTTGTCGTCGAGGACCGTAGCACATTGCGCTCCCTGTACCAGATCGTCTTGAGCCGGCTCGAACACGAAGTAACTTCGGCTCCCACCGGAGAGGCCCGGGAGCTGCGGGACGCCGGCATCCTTCCTACCGCTCCGCTGATTGTCACCACCGCCACAAGCTACGTTGAGGCCCAGGCCGTATCCAGGCCTTTGGGCGCCTGCGCGGTACTGGTCAAGCCGTTCGATATCAGCTCGCCGCTCGCGGCGGTGCAAGAGGCCCTGTCCGCTTCCACCCTGTAGCCGGCCGGCCCGCCACAAACCTGGTACTTCCCTTCGATCATTGGCGTGACGCCGATTGGCGTAACAAATACCGTTCGTGGTGAGCTTCTCGAACCACCTGGTTAGATGGGAATCCTCCTCCACCGTTCGTGGTGAGCCCTTCGGCTGGGCTCAGGACAGGCTTGACGAACCGCCAGCCCCCTCCGAAAAGCCTTGCCCCAAAAGTGCTCTGGACAATGTCACCCCGAGTGAAGCGAGGGGTCTGGTGTGGTGGGTCCAGGCTCCGACGGAGGAACCCCGCACCAGATTCCTCGTCGCAATGCTCCTCGGAAGGCCAGTTTTGAGGCAAAGGCCCTCTGAAGGGAAAAGTTAAGGGTGCCCCATTTACCTGGAGCGCCCCAGTTTCTGCACGGTTCCCGCGAGTCTCTTGCCACGTGGCCTGGCAGCGTCGCCAGGGTTAGATACGGTCGATGAGAGGTGTCACGTCCAGGAATACCGGCGCGAACACCAGGGAAACAATGGCCATCAGCTTGAGCAAGATGTTCAGCGACGGGCCCGAGGTGTCTTTGAAGGGATCACCCACCACATCCCCTTCCACCGCCGCCTTGTGGGCTTCAGACCCTTTCCCTCCGAAGTTGCCCAGTTCCACGTATTTCTTGGCGTTGTCCCATGCTCCACCGGCGGTGGCCATCATGATGGCCAACATGAACCCAGAGCCGACCGCGCCGATCAAGAGACCGCCCAACGCCTCGGTGCCCAGGATGAAACCGGCGGATACCGGCACAACCACAGCCATCAGGCCGGGAATTATCATCTCCCGGAGGGCCCCACGGGTGGCGATATCCACGCACTTCGCGTATTCCGGCCGATTCGTGCCTTCCATCAATCCGGGAATCTCCCGGAACTGGCGTCGCACCTCGTTTACGATAGAGAAGGCGGCCCGGCCCACGGCGCTCATGGTGAAGGCCGAGAACAGGAAGGGCAGCATGGCCCCAACAAGCAGACCGACCAGGACCTTGTGGTCCAGCAAGTTGATTCCATCGTCGTCCAAGCCGGCGGCCACCGCGTACGCGGCCAGCAGGGCCAGCGAGGTCAGGGCGGCGGAGCCGATGGCGAACCCTTTGCCGGTGGCCGCGGTGGTGTTCCCCAGGGCGTCCAGGGCATCGGTCCTCTCCCGTACCTCGGGGGGCAGCTTGGCCTGCTCGGCGATGCCTCCGGCGTTGTCCGCCACCGGCCCGTAAGCGTCGGTGGCCAGGGTGATGCCCAGGGTGGAAAGGAGGCCGACACCGGCCAGGGCCACCCCGTAGAAGCCGGACAGCTCGAAGGCGATGATAATGGTCACCCCGATGGCGACCAGTGGGATCACCGTGCTCATCATTCCGGTGGCGATACCGCTGATCATCACAGTGGCCGCCCCGGTCTGGGAGTTTTCAGCGATTCTCTGGGTCGGCTTGTAGCTGTACGAGGTGTAGTATTCGGTGGATAGGCCGATTATTATCCCGGCCACCAGTCCGACCAGGACCGCCCAGAACCACTCGATCTCCAGGTCCAGGGCTATCACGGCGACCACGGCAAATACGGCCACCAGCGCCGCCGAGGTGAAAATGCCCCGGCGTAGCGCCCAGAGCAGCTTATCGAAATCGGCGTTTTCCCCGCTCCGGACCACGAAGGTGCCCAGGATTGACGCCAGGATCCCGCCTCCCGCCAGCAGCAGGGGGAACATCGCCTGATCGGCCTTCCAGGCACCCTGGGTCCCGGCCAGCGCTGCCGCCGCCAGGGCAATTGCCGAGATAAGGGAGCCAACGTAGGACTCGAAGAGGTCGGCGCCCATGCCGGCCACGTCGCCAACATTATCGCCCACGTTATCGGCGATGACCCCAGCGTTGCGAGGGTCATCCTCGGGGATGCCGGCTTCAATCTTACCCACCAGGTCGGACCCCACGTCGGCGGCCTTGGTGAAGATGCCGCCGCCAACCCTGGCGAACAGGGCGATAGAGCTTGCTCCAAAACCGAACCCGGCCACCACGCTGATGTCCTTGAAGATCAGGTAGAGGATGGAAACCCCAAGCAGGCCGATGCCCACCACCGTCACCCCCATTACCGACCCGCTGGAAAAGGCCACCCGAAGCGCCGGATTCAGACCGCGCATCGCGGCGGCCGCCGTCCGGACGTTGGCCCGCACCGCCACGCTCATCCCGATGAGCCCAGCAGTAGCCGAACAGAGGGTGCCGGCCAGGTATGAGATGGCGGTCCTGGGCACCAGATCGTCCCGGGTGTGCCAGTCGATGAGCACCCACAAGATGCCGGTCACCACCACAACGAAGGGCACGAGCACCAGGTATTCCCGGCGCAGGAAAGCGCTGGAACCTTCCCGGATGGCGTCGCCGATGGCCCGCATCGCCTCATTGCCCGGATCGGCTTTCAGAACCCTAATGGTGGTGACGCCGGCGAAGAGAAGGGCGATCCCACCGGCCACCATGGCTACAATCAAGAACTCCAATACATCCCCCCAATGAAAGCCAAAACAGGCGGGTTTTGAGCGTGGGAAATCTATCACAATCGCCAGGGGGTGTCAAGAAGAAGAGGAAAGCAGTGCGTCGAGACCCGGCATTAGGGGGGGCTTTTCGGCGCGAGAAGACGTTCGGGAAACCCGACCTCAGGGCAGGTAGACGTCGATGTCGGGGAAAGCGATGGCGATGGAGAACCAGAAGGCCCGGCGGGTGTTCAACCGCTCCAGATGAGCGCCCGCCAGAGGCCCGGCGCCCGCCCGGCCGGCGGCGTCCCACACGCTCCCGGTCTCCCGGTCGACAAAGGTCTGATCCCGGTCACGATAATCGAAGGTCAAGGCGCGCCCTTCCACCTCCGGAGAGAAAGCGCCCACGGCCCGGCTTTCGGCCAGTGCGAAGACCACCACCGGCCGGCCGCCCACCCGGTGGTTCACGGCCCCGTCGCCGATCATATCCAGCGGGTAGGCGGTAGTCGCGCCGGCCACTTCCACCGTCAGCACCATCTCCCCGGAAGAGAGGCGGGGATCCAACAGCTCCTTGTGAACGGGAAAAACGAACCCGTCACTCGAAATCCGGGCTTGGTAGCTCTCCGGGAAATCCCTGCCGTACCGGCTACCGGAGAACAGTGAGGCGTTGCCGGCGATCCCGGTCAGCAGGCGCGTCTCCGGGTACAGCCGGCGCCATTCGCCCCAGGCCATGGTGGTTGACGGCAGCAGGCTGAGCCGAGAGTCGGTCAAGGGTCCGACGACGGCCTCGCCGCCCACTTGAAACCAGTATGAGCCGGTTTGGTGGTCGTACATCACCAGGTCGGACTGGTACAGGGCGCTGGTATTGCCGAAGGTAAGGACGCGCCCGTCCAGTTCCCGGCCGTACACTACGCCGCTGAAGCATAGGGGGCAGTAGGTGATCAACACGGGCACATCTTCAATCAGGTCGCTCACCAACTCGTGGCGGTCAAGTACGTTCACCGGGTAGGCGTAGGCCTCGTCTCCGGAGTCGTATCCGATCACCAGGTCGTCGTCGTCAAGCCAGGGCAGGGAATCGGGAGGACCGTAGACCGGCTCGGCGATGGGCATGATGGCGTCGCGCAGGTCCAAGATCAGCGGCTGGGCGGCGCGATCCAGGGACACGTTACCGGCGGGGTCCCCGAAGGTGTCGAAGATGATGTCTTCGAGCGGAACGCTGTGGATGCTTTTGTCGACCATCGGGACTCCCCCGGAGGTACCGGGAGCCTCCGGAGCGGGCGTACTGGCGGCGGGGACCGGAGTAGACGCTGGAAGCGGTTCTTCATCGCCGCCGTATTCCGACGCCGGGGCCAACGCCGGCGCCCGAGGCGGGGACGAGGTGGCCGCCGGCCCTACGTCGGATGGAGCCGCAAGGCCGGCAGTGGGCGGTGCGGTGCTGGAAGGCGCTGCCGCCGACGGAGGTGGACTGGTGGACGTAGCCGCACTTCCGCAGGCCACGACACCGAGCATCAAGATGCCGGCAGATAGCCAGACGCCCCGATGCCCCAACCACCTCCGAACCAGGCTGGTTCCTCTCTTCCCCATGGATCGCCTCAGCAAGAGTCCGAATGAACCGAATGGCCGCGCATGAATTGAGATGCGAAGCGGCGTTTATCAGATTCACGGCGGGTGATTCACGGCGAAAGAGCGGGTTATCGGAAGCAGCGGCGAATGCTTGGGCCTGCCCCAAGCTCAACGGGTCAAAGCTTGCGAGGGGGGTGCGTCACGCGAGGACTCGAGCGTCCTCACCCATGCCTGAAAGGACGAGCGGTGCGTTTATCAGAGGGACGACGGAGCATCAAAGTCTGGGTGGCGGCCAGACGGCGCCGACAGGATCCGCCGAAAGAGTCCAGGCCCCGGGTGGGCCGGGTGCTCGACCGGCGGCCCCCTAGCCGCTCCGGCATCTCCAGCGACGGTATTGGTCCGGATTTCCCCAGCGGGGTTGCCTCAGACAGCCTGATTTGCGATGATGCTATCCGCCCCGCAGAGCCATCGCCTGGCCGTCGCTCCGGGGGTTAGTCGCTTCCAAAAGGGGAGGTCAGACCCATGGCATCGTCCTGGGAAAGAATCACGGTCGGGTCCCAAGACATGGACCTCTACCTGGGCCTGCCCGCCGGCTCCGGGCCTTTCCCCGCCGTCCTGATCGGCCCCCATGCGGGCGGCCTCGACCGTTTCATTCAATGGGTAGCCGACCAGCTCGCGGAGGAGGGGTACGCCGCCGCGGCCCCCGATCTGTTCCACGAGATCGGTGAAGATGCCCCGGCCGAAAACTCCCAGCGGATACGGCGCCTAAGCGACGCCGGCCTATCCGCCGGTATTGCCACCGCAATGGACTTCCTTCAAAGCCACGCCTCTATCGCCCAAGAGCAAATAGGGGTCACCGGCTTCGGTATCGGAGGCCGGGCCGCGTGGCTGGCAGCCGCCACCAGCCCCAAGTTCAACGCCTCGGTCCCTTTCTACGGGGCGGGCATCTTGGCCCCCCAGGGCGACAATGCCGGGACTCCCCTCGCCAGGGCCGGCGGGATAGCCTGCCCCATCATGTTCCACTTCGGCGAAGACGACGAGGATCCATCTCAGGCGGACATGCGCACCCTGGACGCCGAATTGACGCGCCTCGGCAAGCCTCATCAGTTTTTCGTCTATCCCGGAGCCGGCCACGCTTTCATGGACCCGGCGAGTCCCCACTACCGGAAAGGCCCGTCCCAAGCCGCCTGGATCAGGACCCTGGAGTTCTTCACCGTGCACCTGAAGGGGCTGCCAATAAGGTAGCGGGCCCGGGCCAGGGATAGCCTCGCCACCCGGCGCGATTCGAGGGACAAGAAGGGCAGCTGGTTTTGCGCCGCCTTACTTCAAAGGGCTTCGGCTGGCCTGAGCCTCTCCGGCGCGCTCCGGAAGGGTCCCCCCAAACAAGCGGCCAGCCACCACGAGCAGGACCGTGGCAACGAGTTGGAGAACTCCCATCGCCAGAAAGGCGGTTCGTATTCCCTGGGTAAACGCGAGGGCCGCCCTGGTATCGGCGGCATCGGAGATAACGCTGAGGCTTGGCTCCACCCCACGGGAGGCCATGGCCGCGGTGACTATGACCGTCGCGACCGCTATTCCGGTAACGGTGAAGGCGTTGCGCAGCAGTTGCAAGAAGGCGACTACCACGCTGTGGCGGCTCCGCTCGACGGAGCCCAGAACGGCGCTGTTGATCGGGACGATGAAAACTGCGTAGCCGGCGTTCTGGGCCACCAGCAGCACCACCACCTGGACCAGGGGAGTGCCGGCGGTGATCCGGGAGAGCAGGAGCAGCCCCACGGACGCGAGGGTAGCCCCTCCCACCGCGACCGGCTTCCAGCCGAACCGGTCCGTCAAGCTACCCCCGATGGGCGCTCCAATTATGGTGGTCAGGGAGAAGGAGGCCATGATTAGCCCAGCCCGGCCGGGGGAGTGACCCGCGACTCCCTGCAGGTAGAATGGCATCAGGAAGAGGGGCGAGGCCGCGGCAAGGAAGAACACCCCCCGGCCGGCGACCCCAATGGAGAACAGCGGCGCTTTGAAAAAGGTCAGGTCGAACAGGGGTGATGGGGTCCGCAGCTCCCACCATACGAAACAACCCAGCAACCCAACCGACCCAGCCAACCCGGTCAAGATCAAAGGGGAGTCCCAACCCAGGCGATGACCGTTGGTCATGGCCAGCAGGAAGACCAGCAGGGCCAACGCCGAAAGGGCCGCCCCCAGCCAGTCGAAGGTGCCCCGCCGCAACCTGGCGATGCCCTGGCGCAGGCGGCCGTCGTCCAGGACAACCAGGGCCGGAAGGACGCATAGCGCCCCCAAAGGGGCGTAGACGAAGAAAACGAAGCGCCAGCCCATGGTGTTCACCATCAGTCCGCCCAGCGCCGGCCCGGATACCAGTCCCACGCCTACCGACAGCATGTTGAGGCCCAGGGCTGTGCCCCTCTCCCGGTCGGGGAAAAGTGCGGTTACGATGGCCATCTGGTTGGCGATTATCATGGCCGGCCCCACTCCCTGGAGTACCCTGAACAGGATCAGGGTGGTGAGGTTGGGGGCGAAGCCGGCCAGGGCCGAACCCAGGCTGAGGGCGATCATGCCCCAAAGGAAGACCCGTTTTCGGCCCACCATGTCGGAGAACCGGCCCATGGGGAGTAGGAGGCCGCTGATGGCCAGCAGGTGGCCCAGCGTTACCCACTGCACCGTGGGCAAGTCGCTGTCGAAGTTTTCGGCGATGGTCGGCAGGGCGATGTTGACGGCGCCCAGGTGTGACGCCTCCACCACGGTGGCCACCGCGAGAGCGCCCGCGCCCCACCATTTGTAGTTGGGGCTCCCCATCACCCGTTCTTGCAGGTGCCGGACTATTGTCACTGCTCTATAATCCCCAGTGAGTCTTCCTGTGTCCGGTTGCCGCCGGGGCCCGCACCTTCGGAGCCGAATCCTGGCGTGGATGGAGTACGGCCCCTTCAATCTCGCCGGTCTGGAACGGGCGCTGTCGGCGCGGCCTAGCATAACATGGAATCCATGGGGGTTCTGGGTCCGGCTACCAGTGGGAAGCGGGCTGGCAGCATCCCGCTTCCCTGGGCAGGCCCGCAGGGGAACTGACATTATGTCAATTGAAACGAGCGATGCCCAGCAGGCCAAATACGTCCCCACCGGAATGGCCTTGCGAATCCTGGCCAGAACCGAAGATAGTACTCAGTCAACCTAGTGCTGATAGTTGTCATTCAGAGCGAAGCGAAGAATCTCGTTGTTACGCTGAGATTCTTCGTCGCTGCGCTCCTCAGAATGACACCCTGCCAAAACGAGGTTGACTGACCGCTAGGTTGTGCTGCCCAACTTCGGTGGCGAGGCACAACTCACCCCGTCTCGTTGTCGCATTGGCTCTCCGTGGCGGGCCGGATGCTAAAGTTAACTCGGCGGAATATTTAGGCCCGAAAAGGGACCGCCTGAAGAGGATCGAATGAAACCAGACCAGCTGTTTGAACTTGGGGGAAAGGTAGCCATCGTTACCGGCGGCAACGGCGGGCTGGGGCTGGGCATGGCCCTGGGACTGGCCGGGGCCGGGGCCGACATCCTGGTGGCCGCTCGTGACGCCGGCAAGACCGCCCATGCCTTGCCCCAAATCCTGGCCCTGGGGGTGCGTGCCAGGGGACTATCGGTGGACGTCGCGGAAGAAGCGGATGTCGAGCGGATGGTGGCGGAAGCCATCGAGAGTTTTGGGCGGGTCGACATCCTGATCAACAACGCCGGCATCGCCGTGCGAAGGCAGCCCCAGGACATCTCCGGCGCCGAGTGGGACCGCGTTCTGGACGTGAACCTGCGGTCGGTCTTTCTCGCCTCGAAAGCGGTCTACCCCCAAATGAAAGAGCAGGGCGGGGGCAAGATAATCAACATCGGCTCCATGATGTCCCTCTTCGGGAGCGACTGGGTGTCGCCCTATTCGGCCAGCAAGGGAGGCGTGGTGCAGCTAACCAAGAGCCTGGCACTGGCCTGGGCCGGGGACAACATTCAGGTCAATGCCATACTGCCCGGCTGGTTCGTAACGGGATTGACCGAAAGCATCCCGGCGCAGGACCCGGACCGGTACGATCTGATCAGCCGGCGCATCCCCACTGGACGTTGGGGCCGGCCGGAGGAGCTAGGGGGGTCGGCCGTCTTCCTAGCCAGCGCCGCGTCGGACTACGTCACCGGAGCGGTTCTGGCCGTAGATGGCGGCTATTCGGTCATGTAGATGCGTCTCGGACCGGCCCTTCGGCGGGTGGGCGTTGTGCCGGGGCGAATCGTGGACGATGATGTCTGGATGGAACGGCGCATCCAGTACGCCAAGACGGCCGACGGGGTCAGCATCGCCTTTCGGACCGTGGGCGAAGGCATGCCCCTTGTTTATCTAACCGGCGGCCCGTGGAGTCACATCGAGCGGTGGGCTGCCGATCGAGACGACATAGTGATCTTCACCGTTGAAGAGGCCTTTGAGCTTGGGGAGCAGGTGTTCACCGAGTTGAACTCTTACGCGTAGTGGTCAGAGCCGGCCTCGGAGTACCTGAGCCCGGAGTGTCCGCGAAGAAACGCTTGATGGACAGGGGGTTGACCTCAACCTGGGGTCAACTTCCTGTCCATCCTCGTTTATCCGAAGAAGGATTCCGCTGGGACATTCCCAAAAAACGTCACGCAACGGGGCAACAGATTGCCGGGCCATTTTGCCGGTGGGGGAAGAGGGCTCCTAGACCAGTTTCTTGCCGGCCCAGCCCGCCAGGGATACCTGCCTGAACTGAATGCCGGCGTCCGGGTCCATCTCCACCACGTTGACGGCCCGCACCGGATTGCTCGGAGAAGGCCCGAGGGGCGTGCCGGAATAGGACGCTTTGACCCGTCCGTAGGAGAGGTCCACGTAGCGGTCCCAGTGGCCCAGGGCCAGGTAGTCGCAGGTCGCTCCCTCCACGTCCTCCGGGTAGATCGGAGAGGAGCGCTGATCCACCTCGTGGTCTTCGTGGAAATGACAGTGGGCCAGGGCCACCAGCCAGCGGCCGTTGGCGTTGGGCGGCATTCCCAAGAGGGGACGAAATTCCGGTGCGTGGATCAGCATGGCGCGGCCCCAAAGGTCCAGCGTCAGCTCCGGAAAAGACAGGGTCTCTCCATCATGTTGGGTGAATATGTGGAGGTTGGGTGGCGCGTGCTGGAACGGCTGCCGCAGGTAGATCGATTCGTCGTCGTACAGGTCGTGGTTTCCCGGCAGGATCACCGCCGGTATCGCCAGGCGGCCCACGTGCTCCAGGAAGAACTCGATCACCTCGTCGGATACCCGATGGTTATCAAACACGTCACCGACTAGAAGCAGTATGTCGCCACCCAGGGCGGGAACGGCGTCCACCACGGCCTGGAAGGCCTCCTCGGCCACGGGGTGACCCAGATGGTCCCCCAGGTGAGTGTCCGAGGTGTGGATCAACCTTATCTTTTTCTTGGGGGACAAGCCAAACTCCTTTATCCATGGGCCGGCCCGCAGGCCGGTGTTCCATCGGCGCTAGAATGTGATGCAGAAAAAGTCACCCCGGTCCGCGTGGGGGCCGCCGGCGGGACGGCTCCCTAGACGATGACTTTTTTCTTCCGCAACTCGGTTATCTGGCCGGGGGAGTAACCCCACTCGGCCAGGATCTCTTCGTTATGCTCGCCCAAGAGCGGTGGGGGACGCCGGATGCTTGGCGGGCTCCCGGTCAGCATCAGCGGGCAGTTGGGCATCCGCAGGCCCGGCACTTTGGGATGATCCACGTCCACCATCATGTTTCGGGCCAGCACCTGAGGATCGTTGACGACATCCGCCACGGTTTGGATAGGGCCGCAGGGTATCCCCGCGTCTTCGATGACCTGGACCCAATGGGCCATCGGCTTGGTGCGGAAGACCCGGCTCAATGCTTCCACGCAATCAGTCCGGTTTTCCACCCGGTCATCGTTGGAGGCGAAGCGGGGGTCTTCCACCAGTTCCGGACACCCAATGGCGTGACACAGGCGTTCCCACAACCGCTGGTTGGGGCAGCCGAGAATGAAGAAGCCGTCGGAGGCGGGGAAGCTCTGATAGGGCACCAGGTGCGGATGTCCAGACCCCATCCGGTGGGCTTCTTTCCCAGTTGCCAGGAAGTTGGTGCCATGGTAGCTCATCACGGCCACTTGTCCGTCCAGCAGGGACGTGTCGATCCACTGGCCCTCGCCCGTGTTATCCCGATGGCGCAGAGCGGTCACGACAGAGCCGTAGGCCATCATGCCGGTAAAGAGGTCCACCAGGGAGAAGCCGACTCGAAGGGGCGGCCCATCCGGCTCTCCGGTGAGGTTCATCAGCCCGCTATAGGCCTGGATCACCAGATCGTACCCGGGCTTTTGGGACATTGGACCGGTACGGCCGTAGCCCGAAATGGTGCAGTAGACCATCTTGGGATTGACTTGCTTTATCGCCTCGTAGCCCAAGCCCAAACGGTCCAAGGTGCCCGGGCGGAAGCTCTCGATCATCACGTCGGCGCCCGCTGCCAAACCGAGAACGATGTCGATACCTTCTTTCTCTTTCAGGTTCAGGCCCAGGCTGCGCTTATTGCGATTGAAAGTCAGAAACTGACCGCCCTCTCCGTTCCAGAAAGGGCCCCAGGCGCGGGTCTCATCACCGTGCTCCGGCTCCTCGATCTTGATCACGTCCGCGCCCATATCGCCGAGCAACATGGTGCAGAAAGGCCCGGCAAGGGTACGGCTCAAGTCCACAACTTTGATTCCTTCCAGCGCCGAAGCCATCACTACCTCGCATTGAATCCGGAGATACTGGAAATCCGGTAATATCGACCTCCGGTTTGCCAGTGGGCATTATAGCACGGCATCGCCAAACCGGGGCGCCCGGCGCAGCGGCCGCTGGCGCTACAGGCACGGATGAACCCCGTTCCCGGAGATCAAATCCAATCTCTTTTTCCGGGCGCCAACGGCTCAGGAGTACCGGGCGGGGCTGCCTGAAAGGTCATCCCGGTTCACCCGGCGATAACCCTCTTCTTTCGCAGCTCGGATATTTGGCCGGGGGTGTAGCCCGACTGGCTGAGGATATCTTCGTTATGCTCGCCCAGCAGCGGCGGGTGACGCCGGATGGTCGACGGGCTCCCGGTCAGCATCAGCGGGCAGTTGGGCATCCGCAGGCCGGGCACCTTGGGGTGGTCCACATCCACCATCATGTTTCGGGCCAGCACCTGGGGGTCGTTGACCACTTCCGAGGTGCTTTGGATCGGGCCGCAGGGTATTCCAGCATCCTCGACGAGCTGGACCCAGTGGGCCATCGGCTTGGTGCGAAAGACCTGGCTCAGTGCTTCCACACACGCGGCCCGGTTCTCCACCCGGTCATCGTTGGTGGCGAAGCGAGGGTCTTCCACCAGTTCAGGGCGCCCGATGGCATGGCACAGGCGTTCCCACAGCCGCTGGTTGGGGCAGGCGAGGATGAAAAAGCCGTCGGAGGATGGGAAGCTCTGGTAGGGCACAAGATGAGGATGGCCCGACCCCATCCGGTGGGCTTCTTTCCCGGTGGCCAGATAATTGGTGCCATGATAGCTCATCACGGCCACTTGGCCGTCTAGCAGGGATGTGTCGATCCACTGGCCCTCGCCCGTGTTATCCCGATGGCGCAACGCGGTCACAATAGAGCTATAGGCCATCATGCCGGTAAAAAGGTCCACCAGGGCATAGCCGACCCGGACGGGCGGTCCGTCCGGGTCCCCGGTGAGGTTCATCAGCCCGCTATGACCTTGGATTACAAGGTCGTAACCCGGCTTCTCGGCCATGGGGCCGGTGCGGCCGTAGCCCGATATGGAGCAGTAAACTAGCCGCGGGTTCACCTTGTTGATCGCCTCATAGCCCAGGCCCATCCGGTTCATGGCGCCCGCACGGAAGCTCTCAATCAACACATCGGCCTCGGCCGCCATTCTCAGGACAACTTCGACGCCCTCCTTCTCTTTCAAGTTCAGGCCCAAGCTGCGCTTGTTGCGGTTTAGAGAGAGGAACCCGGTGCTCTCCCCGTGCCAGGTGGGGGCCCAGGAGCGTGTCTCATCGCCGTTCTCCGGCTCCTCGATCTTGACGACGTCCGCGCCCATGTCGCCGAGCAGCATTGCACAGAAGGGACCGGCGAGGAGGCGAGTAACCTCGAGGACCTTGATTCCCTCAAGTGCCAAAGCCATAGCTACCTCTCAAAGAATCCCGTCAAAAAATCCCGGATTCCGGACCCCGAGTCTACCGTGGGGATTATAGCACGGTGACACCAGGCAGAGGCTGGCAGGCCCTCACGATGTCCGCCACCTCTCGGAACATGTGTCCACAATGTCCCCAGTCGATACTCCTATGAGAAGACCGTAGTGAAGCCCGCGTCAAAGTGCTACTATCGAGGCGATCTTGTCAGCGTCGGCAGGGGCCGTCCCCGGTCCGGGGAGGCAGTTCAATTCAAATCAAATCCAATCACCAGGGCCGGCGGGTGACCCCCCAAACTCGCACCAGGATGGACGCAACAAGGTGCGTTCCGGGGGAGCGACACCCACCGGCCGAGAGGACCAGGAAGCATGAGCGATGAAAAGCGGCCTGTCGTGGTCGCGCTGGGGGGAATCAACATGGACCTGGTTGCCGTGGCCTCCCGTCTCCCCGAAGCCGGGGAGACGGTGGTGGGCAGCCGCTTCCTCACCTATCCCGGCGGCAAAGGGGCCAACCAGGCGGTGGCGGCGGCCAGGATGGGGGCCGAGACGTTCATGGTGGGCCGGGTCGGCGACGACATATTCGGGCCGCAGCTTATCGATTCCCTGGCGGCGGCCGGGGTAGACGTTTCCGGGGTCTCCGAAGAGCCGGGCGTCAGCTCGGGAATTGGGGTCATCGCCATCGACGCTTCTGCCCAGAACCGGATCATACAGATTCTAGCGGCGAACGATACCTGCGGCCAGACCGAAGCGGACCGGGTCCGGCGGGCCCTCAAAGGGAACGCGGCCCTGCTGCTGCAACTCGAAGTATCCATCGAACTCTCCCTGGAACTGGCCCACGAAGCCGCCGCCCTGGGCAACATCGTGGTGCTGGACCCTGGTCCGGTGCGGCCCCTTCCGGAGGCGTTCTTCGCCTGCTGCCACGTCATCACGCCCAATGAGACGGAGGCTGAGGCGCTGGTGGGGTTTCCAGTGATTGACCCCGCTTCAGCGGCCAGAGCGGCCGGCGCGTTGCTGAGCCGGGGCGTCCCCGTGGCAATCATCAAACTGGGCGCCCAGGGCGCCTACTACGCCACCGCCGAAGGGGGAGAATACGTTCCTCCCCTACCGGTGACCGCCGTGGATTCGGTGGCGGCCGGCGACGCCTTCAACGGCGCGCTGGCCGCGTCGCTCGCCGCGGGAGAAGACCTGAGCCAGGCGGTTCGAATAGCCTCGGCTGCCGGGGCCCTCGCGGTAACCAGGTTCGGCGCCCAAGACTCGATGCCCTTCAAAGAGGAAGTCGAGGCCTTACTCCGGGACCACGGTCGTTGATCGGGCCGTAGCCGAGACCCCCCCGGTGGCCCCTCTTCGTAAGGGGGTAAGGCTTGGCATCAACCCGAAACTACACCCATTGGCACATCAATCCACATCCACAACCAGGTCCCCTCCTTACGAAGGAGGGGATTTAGGGGAGGTTACCCCGCCCGGCCAATGCCGCGCGCGGCCCAACCGGCTCAACAACGGGGCCGCCACGCCTCCGGCGACTTGGGCGATGATAATGACAGTCACCGCCCACCAGTAGGGGGCAGCCTTCACCTCCAGGATGATAGCCGAACCCGCCAGCAACGCCACCAGGGACGCCGACCCCATCGCCGTCCACCTAGCGATACGGGCCGAGGGCCGTTGCGGTTCCAACAACAGCAGCCAGCACACGTGGGAAAGAGACACCGCCACAATGGCGACGACGGCCACGGTTTTCCAGTAGGCGTCGGAGTCGGGTGTGCCCCAAGTGCCCCCAACCAGCAGCATAAAACCCACGGAAGCGGCGGCCAGCCCCCCGGCGGCCGCGAGCGGGTACCGGCGACGCTGGTGAAGCGCCGCCGGAGCTACTGCTACCAGGCAGAACCCGGCCAAGGACAGGGCCGTCAACAGAAGCCGGCCCCGGGTCTTCGTGTATTCCCCAAGCAAGGCCATAGCCACCAGGACCAGCAGCGCCGCCACCAGCGCGGCCGCCAGGAGAGCCACGGCGGCCCTGGGGGTTATGCGGATGCCGGGAAGCTCGGCCAACGCAAAATACCGCGGAGCATCATCATTGAAAAAGCCACGTCATCTTTCCAGCGTACCCAGAACGTTCCCCCGGTAGATGGGCCTCGGCACCCGCTGCCTGGTCTCGTTCGAGCTTCCATCGATTTTGCCACAGAGGCACAAAGTTCACGGAGATATTAAAGAAAAAGAAACCTCTGTGTTCTCTGTGTCTCTGTGGCTATCCTCCGGCCCCGGTTTCCTGAATCAACACCCTCTCAACTTTGGACATCATAGACCATCGTGGTAAGCTGGGGAAGATATGACAACCGACGACAAATACTGCCCGGCCTGCGCTACCCCTCTGGTGTCGAAAGAGGTGGCGGGCCGGCAACGGCCGGTCTGCCCCGAGTGCGACCGGGTGGTCTACTACGACCCCAAGGTCGCGGCCACCTGCATCGTGGAACGGGAAGGCCAGGTGCTGATGGTGTGCCGGGGCGTTCAGCCGGGCATCGGCCTGTGGAGCATACCCGGCGGCTACGTGGACCAGGGTGAGGTAGTGGAGGAGGCGGCGGTCCGTGAAGTACAGGAAGAAACGGGCCTGGACGTCGAGGTGGTTCGCCTCCTGGGCCTGTATTCCGAACCGGGACAACCGGTGATCGTAGCGGCCTTCGCCGCCCGTGAGACCGGAGGCGTTTTGACAGTCGGCCCGGAGACCCTGGATGTCGGCTTCTTTCCCACCGACAACCTGCCGCCTTTGGCTTTCCCCCGGGACCAGGAGATACTCCAGCTTTGGATGCCCCGATAGCCGGGGGTTCGAGGACCGTGAAAGCTGTTCTCGCCAGGCTCACCTCTACCGCTATTGACCTGCTGTTTCCCCTTCACTGCGCCGGCTGCCGGCGGGAGGGCAATCTGCTCTGCGCCGCCTGCGTTGATGAGTTGCCCCGGCTTTCGCCGCCTTACTGCTCGTCGTGCGCCTCGCCCAACACCCTTTCCCCTTGCCGCGATTGCCGCGGAAGCCCTCTGGCGGTAGACGTCATCCGGGCGCCCTTTCTGATGAAAGGCGCGATCCGGGAGGCGGTCCACAGCTTGTAGTACAGTAAACCGCAGCGTGATATTGGCGTTGGGAGTAAGCCACACCCTGGACTACTGGAAGCCCCCTGGCGGAGTGCTGCCTCAACGCTAGGAGCACCCACACAATTGGGTTGGGATCCACTTACATACGGTGATCCGTGCGACCTTATTCGACACCGTTAGTGTGATATGGTACGGTATCGGGCTAACCCAGGGAGTGCTGCAAGAATCTGGAGCATGCAGCCCTGGCCATGCTCAAGCCTGTGAAGGTGTCCGATACCTTCAACGCTTGGCCATAGCACACCTTGGTGAAGGTGGAAGCCATGCTGAATAGTAAGCCGGAGCTAAGCAAGAACCAAAAGGCGTACGCCAGGGACCTACGAAAGCAGGGAGTTCCAGGCCCAGAAGCCGAAGCTATAGCGGCCCGCATGCCATCAACGGGTCGGATAATCTTGGGTAGCCCGCTAGGTTGGATGAGTAGGTCTCAGGAACTACATCATTGCCAATCTGTTCTCATCACCACCTATATCCAGAACTCAAACGGATGGACAAAAGAGGAAAGATTCACTGGACGGATACTGGCCCTAGCACGAGAATTCCGGGTCGGCGCGATATCCGATGGCAGCGCGAAGGCTTTTCCCGGGAAGATCAACGTTATTCCCACAATCGAGAACTTCGAACTGATACTTTCCGCGGTGGCGCAAGAGAACACCATCGGTCAAGCTATGAACCTCATTATCCGGAGCGGGCTTGGGCCAGGTGGCTTTCCTCTCCTTTGCAAGTTGGCAAGTGTGCAAGGCGAGGTGGGTCGGGCAGTCACGAGATTCACGGAGGCGATCAAGCACGTGGCGTGGGACTTTGGATTGCGTCCATCAGAGCCATCAGACGAATGGTGGGGCTACCATTGGTTGCACTACCTCGTCTCATCGGACAGTTCCCAAATCGATCGAGGAATGCTGCCGCGACCTGCGCAAGAGGGCTTTCGAGCTTTGACGATACCAGGTCTAACGACGTGGAAACCAGAAAAGACATTCAACATCCAGTGGGATATTAGCCAATGTGGTTGGGGCAAGAGACAGGTAGAGCAACACATCCTGGATATCTTTAAGGAACAGTGGGAAGAGGCTACCCAGATTCTTCTTGAGCAGGACTACACTTTTCACAAACAAACAGAAGAATCCAAGCACATCCGCTGGCTGTACTTAGCCATCTGCCCGAGCAAGAAACTAGCTCGCCCGCTGACCTACCAGGAAATCGCTGATCGGGAGGAAGCAGGTGAAGATGCACTGGATACATCGACCGTTACCAAAGCTGTGGGTCGCTTGGGGAGGCGATTGGACATTGATGTTGGGAAGCGGCGCGGTCGCCGAGCATCGACAAGTATTGTGAATTCCAAGTAACTTTTCAGAATGCAGTTACGGTCCCACCGAGGGCTGGTAACCTCAAGGTGGTGGTGAGGTACTTCATCACCACCTTGTTTTATTGGAGTAGACGACTTGGGTGTGTATCCGATTACTCTTCCCTGGAGCTGGCACCATAACCGACTTCCCGATAGTACCCGCGCCGAGGTCGGGAATCCGCTTCTAGTAGACGATGCCAAGTTGAGTGAAATCATCCTTCTGGAGCGGAATCAACAGGAGACCCTTGGTGCATAACAGAGTGACACCGGTGGTCATCCGCCACTACCGTCCGTCCGCATTGGCTCAAATCAACGCTTTGCTGACGTTGTTGAGAGCATGCGGCGGCAGGGAACTGGAGCGAGGGGCGGCCGACCGGTGGAGGAAACCAGGTGTCCGTCGGATAGGTGCTGGTGTGGCGCAGATTGAGGAGTCCTCAGCCTAGTTCGGCTAAATCAGATAATCCCCCAGGGCCGACCGCCTAACCGGCGACCGGCCTTGGGGGGAGGAGGATAACCATGAAGGACCATGACACGTTCTGGGACATAGACGATTTCCAAACTGATGCCATCTACACTGATTTCGGCGAAAGCTTGCCCCCGGATTATGCCACGGATGCGCACCCCTGGAGAGAGCAAACACTGGAGCAGGCTCTGGCGATCGGTAAAACCGCGTACGACATGGCAACGGCTCACGGACCCGTGACTCTCCATGAATGCCCGGCGGCGCTCCTAGCCCTGATCCACAACCTGGTGCCGAAGTTACCTGATCAGAGGGGGCAGAGGAAGAGTGAAGAAGCCGTCTTTCAGCTTCTGACAAAATTAGGTGCCTGCAAGCTAATCTTGTTGCCCGAAGTCCACCTGCTGGGAAGACTAGCGTGGACGCACGGAGGGTTGGAGCCCGATTGGGTAGAAGAATACGAGACCGTATACGAAATGCTGAGGGAAGCCGAGATCCCTCCATACATCTTAGATCATGTCCAATTTAGGTCCAAGGGCCAAGAATGGAGCGTGCCCATGTTCGGGTGGGTCCAAGACATACTATATAGGCTGGCCAGCAACATCGAAACGCCACCAGATGAGGTCGCTGTACTCGCGATCATCGCAGCGATCAGCTGCAGTGAGGAATACGTACCCCTGCCGATAGTTTCTGCTTGCAGAAGCGAACTAAAGAGGTTTCAACTGCATATTCGGGCAACGTGGTCAGTGGATCCTGACTATTGGTCTTGACCCCAAATACCGTTCCAGCAGAAATGCGAGTTTTGTGGATGATAAACAGACTGAAGGACGGTCATCCCATGGAGAAATCCCAGTATTCCCCAGAACGAATCGCGTTCGCCCCGAGGCAGGCCGAGAACGGAGCGCCGGTGCCCGAGGTCTGTCGAAAGATCCGGGTCAGCAAGCAAGCCTACTTCCGGTTGAAGAAACAAACCTTCAGTCCAGGGGTAGGAGAGGTGCGGAGGCTGAAGATCTTTGCTCAGGAGAACTGGAAGCTGCGCCAGCTGGTGGCGAACCTGAGCCTGGACAAGCAGATGCTGCAGGACATGCTCTGAAGAAGGCCCTCGGCCTGCTCAGAGGAAGCTCAACACGGAGTACTCGGTGGTGTCCTACGGGGTGGGCCAGCGGCGGGTGTGCGAGGCAGTGAGCGTGCGGCGGTCCACGTACCGTAACGAGGGCGTGGCGGTAGGGCAGACCGCTCTTCGGATCAAGATCAGAGACCTGGCTTGGGCCAGGGTGAGCTACGGTTACCGGTGTATCCATGTGTTGTTCCAATGGGAGGGCTGGAAGGTGAATGACAAACGGGTATACCGACCGTGCAAGCTGGAGGTCTACCATTGATGACGGCGGAGCGTTGGTCGGGGTGGATAAAACGGTGTTAACGGCATTCCGGTGGTGGCCACCGCCAGGCTGAGGGGCCAACCGGGCAGCAGGACGACAGAGCGCCGGAAGCTAGACCCGATTACTGAGCAGCAGCGGGCGATCCAAGAGGAGACACCATGATCAACCAAGACAGCGCACACAAACGCCCCTACCAGGGGTACAAGCGTCGTGGAGGTCGTCCACCTCTTGATGTCGACATTGTGGCCATCGGCGATGCCGTACGAGAAGCGCGGGCCGGTGGTGATGAGACCATAACCGCGATAGCCCGCAGGTTCGGGGTAAGCCGCGGGTGGATCCACGCTAACGTATACCCGGCCTTGGGGTACCTGAGCCGAGCGAAGTCTGAGCAAAGCCCTCCAGGTCCCGCGGATGCGGGTCCATAGGCTGATCTCTCGCAATACCACCTTGACCGGGGCCGGGACCGGAACTCGACCTGCCGGAATCGTCCAGCCCCCTACCAGATCCGAGTGTGTGCCGAGAGACCTCCGGAGCCGGACAAAGTTCCGGTGAACACCCTAGCCCACATACTACCCCATGAGATCGTCAGGGCCGGGCCCGTGATCACTGCCAGCATCTGCCATTTACCCCGTAAAGTCCGAGACCTAAGCTCACCATGGTCCAGTCCCTACAGCCCTCTCTCCGTGGCCGAGAGCCTCAGCCCTGGCCGCCTTCTCGTCGATCCCGGACCTGAGTTCCGCCGCGAGACCTCACGATAATCACCTTACCACCGGTATCGGTCTCCCAGGCATCGAGGCCAGTCGCGGTCGGCGCTCCACCATACGGGCAATGATCCTCACCTGAGC
>PVBE012569845.1_pt1 | contig 52947 bp, 42 predicted proteins | sample 1631181 | NCBI WGS metagenome assembly PVBE01 (sample SAMN08397723, study PRJNA350692) | Marine metagenome, whole genome shotgun sequencing project. | isolation source: water | place: Pacific Ocean | collected 2012-04
CGTCGCCCTGGTGGCGACCGTCGCCCTGGTGGCGACCGTCGCCCTGGTGGCGACCGTCGCCCCAGCGGAGACCGTCGTCCGAGCGGAGACCGTCGTCCGAGCGGAGACCGTCGTCCTGGCGGAGACCGTCGTCCCAGCGGAGACCGTCGTCCCAGCGGAGATCGTCGACCCGGCGGAGATCGTCGACCCGGCGGAGATCGTCGACCCGGCGGAGATCGTCGACCAAGCGGAGATCGTCGACCAAGCGGAGATCGTCGACCCGGCGGCGCGCCTCGTCCTGGTGCCGACCGTCGTCCCAGTGGAGATCGTCGCCCTGGCGGAGACCGTCGACCGGGCGGAGACCGTCGACCCAGTAGCGACCGTCGACCGAGCGGAGATCGTCGACCCGGCGGAGCCCCTCGTCCTGGTGGTGATCGCAGTCGTCCGACCAGTGACCGTCGTCACTCCTCTGCCGACCGGGGACCGCGCCGAGGTGACTCGCGCGGCAGCAGGAATGCCCCGCGCGGGAAGGGAAGAGACGCCGGGTCCCGGCCCGAGCGGAAGCGATAGTCGAATGGCTCGCCGACGCCTTCAGGGCGACTTGGGAACAATGTAATACTACTAGGGTTGATAGTATGGAGCAGAGGGTATATACTATTCGAGGCAGTACTACAGGCGGCAGCAGTAACTTCGCCCTCTGTGGACTGTCAGACCACGAGATTACCGGTACGTAGCTACCGAGGAGGTTGTAACGATGGCCAGTGAAGAGAAGCCCCGTGTATCAGTTTACAGGCCCGACGAGCAGGGCATTCATCAGGCGCTGGGGCAGCTCGAGGCTAGCGTGATGGACGCAGTCTGGGAAGCAGAAGGCGCGCTCTGCGTTGAGGACGTCCGGAAGGTCCTGGCGGCGAAGAAGGAAGCGGCATACACGACGATCATGACGACGCTGGACCGGCTCTACAAGAAGGGTTTCCTCGACCGCGACCGCCGTGGCAAGGCCTACTACTACGTGGCCAAGGTCACCAAGGCCGAACTGGGATCCAACGTGACCAAGCAGGTCATAGATGGCCTCCTGAAGACCTTCGCCGAGCCCGCGATCTCATACTTCGTTGAGGCGCTGGGCGATGCCGACCCGGAGCAGCTGGACTCGCTGGCAGAGCTGATCGAAAAGAAGCGCGCCGAGCAAGGCGAGCAGGAGTAACGTCGGGCGAAGGCCAAATCTGAAAACTCACCGCTATTAGCGCCCAGGACGATCCACTAATCCTGGGCGCGAGCGTTTCAGTCTCCTAACGCCCCGCCGGTGGGCCGGGATCGCGATGAGCTTCCTACTGGCGGGAATCATCCTCTCCGTTGTCGTCGCTTACGCCACGAGCGCGTTGGCGCTACTGCCGGTGGCCGCCGTCGTCGAGGCCCTCCCCGCGGCCGAAGCGAGGCGCGAGGTCACCGCGTGGATGGTCGCCCTGCTCCTCCCGCATATCGCCGCCGTCGCAGCCGTTGTGTATGCCTCGCGGCTCCACGCCCTCGATCCCGTTGAGTGGGCCATCCGTCGCGAGCAGATGCGCCACCTGTCGTTCTGGTGGCTGGTGGGCAGCCCTGATGCGGCCTACCGGATCAGGTTTGCCGCGCTGATTGGGTGCGCGCTCTTGGCTGTCGGTCTCATCCGGCCCATCTTCTCAGCCATCCTCGCTTGGCGGTACGGCTCGACCCTCTCGCGCTCGTCCGGCCACGTTCCCGAACTCGACGTCTACCTTACGCCGTTGAAACGCCCTTGGTCCACGTGCGTCGGGTTCTTCGACACGCGAGTCTACCTGACGTCGGGCGCCGTGGGCATCATGAACGCGCAAGAACTCAGCTCGGTGATCGCCCACGAGCACGCGCACGGGACTCGGCGCGACAATTTGCGGCTGCTCGCCGCCCAGGCGCTGCTCGGTCCCCTGATCCTGATGCCCACGTCGCGTTATGTCTATCGTCGTCTTCAGGCCGCTATCGAGCGCGCCGCCGACCAGGTCGCTGCTGGGTCACCCGACGACCGCCAGGACCTCGCGGCAGCTCTCGTCAAGGCCGCGCGCAAGCTCCGCGACTACAACCCCGATCCCGATGAGGACACTGTGCGCCGGCGGCTGGCCGGTCGGTACCGCGAGGAGTTCGTCGCGGAACGCGCCCAGCAGCTTCTCGAGGCCGACGATGCGCCTCACCCCAAGACCACGCAGTTGACCCTCTCCCTGGCGACCTTGGCCATGCTGGCGCTGCTGGTCGCGAGCGTGGGCTTCCTGGCTCCAACGATCCGCTCTCTCTACGAAAGTCTCGTCGCCGCCCTGGGTGCCTGAACTTCCCAGGAACCCCGCCGCGCCCGCGCCGTCTAAGGTTCTATCCATAGGATTGGGGGACATGACCATGGGAATGTGGGTCATCGAGTTCATCATGGAGGTTGAGGAGAGGTACGGAGTAGAGATCCCGGAGAGTGAGCTGGAGAGCTGGGTCACCATCGATGATGCTGTGAACTACGTGGCTGCGCAAACGGGTCGCGGAGTGGGGTCGTCTTGGCTCTGCTCGAACTACCGGAGCTTTGACCGTCTGCGACGGGCGTTCCGGGAAGTGTTGGGCGTGCCCATCGACCGCCCAACCATGAAGGCCCGGCTCGATACGGTCGTTCCGCGCGAGGGCCGCCGCCGTCACCTGCGCGCGCTGACGAGAGCCTCAGGGCTGCCGGTTCGCCTGTCCATACCGGGCGTCTCTCCCCAGGCGAGCTTCATGCTCGCCGGCATGGGGGCACTGGGCCTGTTGCTGGCGGGGCTCCTTGGCACGGCAGGGCAGATTCCGGTCGCCATTGTCGTGTTCGGTTGCACGCTCACCGGCGTGACCTTTCTGGCCCGCCGCCTCCAGCAGCATGCAATCCAAACAGGCCGCGATCCGGCGGGGACAACGGTCGCGGATCTCATCCGCGACTCCGCCCCTCACGTCGCGCCCACGCGCGAGGGCCTCCGAGCGGAGATCTGCGAGATGGCTCAGTGCGAGTTCACCTACATGAAGACACCGATTACCGGAGAGACTCGCTTCGCTGACTTAGAGTGACGTGCCGCGTAGCGACGGGCTTCCACCCCGTCGACCCCGATGGCTTGAGAATTCAGGACTGGAGAGGCCGGCAATGGGACTGGAAATGGTCGAGTTCGTGATGGAGCTGGAGGACCGGTTCGACGTCGAGATCCCCGATGCGGAACTCGATGGCGTCTACACCTTCGGCGACTTCTACCGACTGATCTGCGCGAAGACGAACCCCACCGACGAGCCCGGACCGTGTCCGACGCCCGGCGTGTTCCTGCGGCTGCGGACCGCGCTTTGCGAGGTGGTCGGCGTTAGGTCGTCACGCATCCGCCCCGACACTCCGCTCGTTGAACTGATCCCGCCTGAGACGCGCCTGGCGGCTTGGCCGAAGCTTGAGCACGCGATGGGCCTCAAGCTGTCGCCCCTGAGCAAGCCGGAGTGGGTGCACAGTTGGGCGGCCGGCGGCGGCTGCCTTGGAGTCATTCTGGGCTGCATCCTCGCAGGAGTGGTGGCGTGGTGGATGCTCCCGATTGTCTGGGCGCTGGCGGGTGCCTGGGTTACCGTGTGGGAGTTGAGGACCGGTCATCTCGCCCTTGAGTTGCCTCCACACATCCGCACTGTGGGCGACCTCGTCAAGTCGACAGTCGGCCTGAACCTGCCGCGCCCAGACACCGGCCGGGCGCCATCGCGCGAGGCCATCTGGCAGGGAATCGTGGACGTCGCCGTCGAGGAACTCCAAAGCCCGGTCGAGTACGTCCGCCCTGACGTCATCATCTCGGACGTCGCCGACTGGTACCCGCCTCCGGGCGTCGACTACCGCGGTCACGCCGCCAAGCCACCGCGGACTCACCCGGGGGGCATTGCCGTCGACCTGGACTTGCCGCTCCGTCGGCCGAACATCGTCCTGGACCTCGAATACGACTGCGGGGTGCGCCTCAGCGGGCACGAACTGCTGTCGGCTCACACTGTCTGGGATCTCTACCAGCTGACTCTCTCGCGCCGCGGGCTGACCGCGTCCCAGCCGAATGAATGCCCGAGTTCCGAGGTCTTCAACGCTCTCCGCAGGGCGCTGATCGATGGGTTCGGGGTGTCTCGAAGCTCCGTGGGACTGGACGCGAGGATGGAGGATCTCGTCCCCGCTCGCCGGCGGCGCAAGGCCTGGGCGGCGATACGCGAGGCGACCGGGCTTAGGTTGCCGCAGTTGGAGCCGTCGCCCAACGCGACAGGCAACGCGGAAGGTCTCGGATGCCTGTTCGGCGTCCCACCGGCGTTCATTGGGGTTCTTCTAGGGGCGGCTGGGATGTCCGACGGCGGTCTGGGGGCGTTCGGCGGTGGGCTCGCGGTTGCAGGCGTCAGTATCGCCATCGGCGCGGGAATCGCGTATGGCGTGTACCACAGCGTGATGGCGGCGGCGGGGCTGGACACCCGCACGGTTCCCGAGTCTTGCGGGACCCTCGCCGGCCTCGTCCGCGAGACGGTCGCTCTGAACTACAACAGGCTCGCCGATGGAACAGAGGGTGCCGAGACGTTACGCATCTGGGATCGTCTGCTCGCGGTCGTCGCGAAGCACTGCCCATCCCTGTCGAGTGGTTCCGTGCGAGGGAGCACCTTGCTCGAGGCGCTGGGGAGGATCTAGGTCGGCGTGGCTACTCTACCGTATGGGTCAATCGGTCAGAGAACCAGATCGGCCCGCCAGTCTCGAACCGGGCCCGGATGTAGTGAGTGCCGGGCGCGCCGAACACGTGCTCGGTCTCGACAGGCTCGGTGCTGTTAGCGCGCACCCGCACCTGGCGAACGGTCGTCTTCACGCTGCCGTCAGGTTGCTCCGCCTCGACGACGTACTTCCCGTTGATGTCGCCGTCGGTGGGGTTGTCGAAGGTGACGGACAGGACTCCGTCCTCGAAGCCGACGTCGGTGGTATTGAGCTGGAAACGGTTCGGGTCGATGTTGACCTTCGTCAGCACCCCGTCGCCCTCGGGCGCCCACGATGACGCTCCCTGCTCGCGCCGCAACTCAAGCTGCCAGTCCTCTTCGTCCTCGGTTGGGCCGCCCAGAAGCGCTAGCGGAACGCGCATCTCAGTAGTCCAGCCCGCCCGGCTGATCTTGCTCGCCGCGTAGGCGCCGATGCCTGGCAGCTCAGCACCGGCGGATGTCGGGTCGGCGTCCAGCACCACCGCGCGATCATACCCTCGACGGATTCTCAGCGTTACGCGATCTTCGATGGTGTCCGCTCGCAGGAGCTTGTTGTCCCGGCAGTCAAACGCGACGTACAGCCAGTAGTCATCGAGGCCTACGTAGGCGACCGTCTCGTGCTCGGCCGTCGCGGTTCCGTCGCTGTTAAGGAACCACCGCGTCTTCGCGGCTTGACGCCATGTCTCGTCGTCGAGCAATCCATCGAGCACCGGCGCCGCCACGCGTTTGGCCTCGAGGGTCTTCTCCGCGTGGACCGCCTGGTAACGCTCTTCCTCACGCGCCCTGGATGCCTCGATCCGCCCATTGTCCCGCGCCCAGCGCCATAGGTTCTGCAGGCCCGTGATCTCCGGGTAGTCGTCAACACATGACACGACGATGAGGCCGTCGCCCACCTCTTGGCGCGCCATGATGGGCAGATCGTGATCGCAGCGCGCCATGATCGACCAACGCCCTGATGCCTGGTCCAGATGGGTTTCCGCGCCAGTCGGCTTGGCAACGCCCGCCAACAGCGTATGCCGCACATCGACCCAATCGACTGAGTCGCCTGGCTCCGCCTCGGCGTTGAGTCGGAGGCTTTGCTCGACTCCCCCGAGCCATCCCAGATCGCTTTGCCCCGACACGACTATTACCAGCACGCCTCCGTAGCGCACCCACTGATGCAGTCTCTCGGCCCGCTCTTTCAGCGCGTCTTCTCGCTTGGGCGTCATCCACAGGATGATGTCGCCCGCGTATGGCCTCGCGATTAGGCCTTCGATGCCCGCCTCGTCCATCGTCTCCGATGGCCAGGCGAGTTTCGCCAGTGCCTCGGTCACGTCGGCCGTGGCGACCCCGCCCGAGCCCTGAACGACAGTGACGCGCGGCACGGAGGCTTCCGGTTGTGTCGGCGCCTGGCAGGCAGCCGCCGCAAGCCCGATGCTCGCGATCCAAATCGCGATGGGAGTGCGCCTCATCCATCCGCTCCTTGGCACGCGCCCGTGACCTTGACCGGCCATGCCCGATGCAGTATCGTACCGCGTTCCCGACATCGTTCCTCTTCGACCGATGCCTCGGAAGGGCCTCCCGCGGCTCGGTGAAGGGTTTGACTCGTACCTCGGGAAGTGCCTTGCCAACCGACGGCCACTGAAAGCGCACTCCTCAACATGCGACGGCCCCTGAGTTTGGCTGCCCTCGTAACCGGGCATTTCATCACCGACTGCTACATGGGTATGATCGCGCCGCTCCTGCCGTTCGTGAGGGATCGGCTCGACTTGTCGCTGTTTTGGATGGGCACGATCCCCGTCTTTGCATCGCTCACGGCGAGTCTGGCGCAGCCGCTGTTTGGCTGGGTGTGTGACCGGACGCGCGGCGCGTACCTGGTTGGGCTGGGCGTCGCCTGCACGGGCGTGGGCATCTGCACGTTCGGCATGGCGGATGGCTTCATCCCGATGATGGTGCTGCTAGCGCTGGGGGGGCTTGGGTGCGGGGCGTTCCATCCTGCGGGAGCGGCGTTGGCGTCGGCTGCCGGCGGGAAGCGTCGCGATTTGGCGCTGGCCATCTTCAGTCCCGGCGGCATCACCGGCTACTCCGCCGGGCCGGTCGTTGCGATATGGCTGTACCACCTCTGGGGCCTCGACGGCATGTGGCCCGCGATGGCCGTCGGCCTCGTGATCGGCCCGATGATCGGCGCGGTCGCCTGGCGGATGGAGAGACCACAGGCCAAGGCAGACGCCGAAGCCGAGGGCGTTCCGATCAACTCGGCGATCGCGGGGATGCCGCGCAGCCGGCGCCTGCGGACGCTGGCGATTCTCCTCGTCGTCGTCTTCCTCCGCTCCGCCATTATAATCGTCTTCATCGCGTACCTCGCTCAGTTGCTGAAGGACCTCGGCGTCCCCAAGGAACGGTGGGGCTATATCGTCGGCGGGTTCTCGTTCGGTGGTGGCGTTGCCGGGCTCATCGGCGGGGCGCTGGCGCATCTCATCGGACGGCGGCGGCTGACCGTGGTGTCGCTCGCGCTGACCGGGCCCGTGTTGCTGGCGTTCCTCCACGTCGACGGCCCCATGCGCTGGGTGATGCTGATTCTCGGCGGATCGCTGGCTCAGATGGCCGTGCCGGCCAACATCGTCCAGGCGCAGATACTGCTCCCGACGCGCAGGAGCCTGGCATCGGCGCTGACGATGGGATTCTGCTGGGGCACCGCCGCGATGCTCGCGCCCATCTTCGGCAGCATCGCGGATGCCACATCGCTGACCTTCGCCCTGTCGCTGGCCTGCGGGCTGCCGGCTCTCTCCTCGATGCTTGCGCTGCTCGTGCCGGACCTGCGCGATGATGACGGAAGCGGCTCGTCGCCGGAGCCCCCGTTCTTGCCGCCTGCGATCCTGGAGTCGGTGGATGGTGAACAGCGATGACGCCCGAGGACGGCGACCGCATCGAGCGGCTCGACGAGCCCACGTTCATCGTCACTTGCGCCTCCGGCCGTGAAGGCGACGCGCGGCGCGAACTCGTTCGGATACTCGGCCCCATCGAGACTCGCCCGCTATTCATGAAGGGCAATCGGCTCGTCATCGTGCCTGGCGGCTCCGCGCGTGACGCGCTGCGGAAGATCCGGGACGCCGAAACGGAGACGATTGCGCGCGTGCTGCCGGTCTCGGTGAAAGCCACTATCGGCGGGGGCGTCGAGCACATGGCGACCCTCGGCGAGGCAGCCGTGAGGGTCTGCGACCTCGTTGAGGGCGATACGTTTCGCGTCCGATGCAAACGCCGCGGCCACCACGACTTCTCCTCCCACGCGGTGGAGCGCGCGGTGGGGATTGCCGTCGAGGCCGCCACGCCGGGCGAGTTCATCATCGATGACCACGATCACATCGTCTTCGTCGAGATCTACCAGGACTGGGCATTCGTGGCATGTGAGCGAGTCAGCGACCTCGTAGTGAAGACCATCACGCTGCAGCGGGTGCATGCTCCGGGGCAACGGCCGCTCAATCGCGCCGAAAGCAAGTTGCGCGAGGCGCTCAAGTACTTCAGAGTCGACGTCGGGCCGCACCTGCGCGCGCTTGATTTGGGCGCGGCGCCGGGCGGCTGGACCAAGGTCCTCGCTGAGTTGGGAGCCGAGGTGCTCGCAGTGGATCCGGGCGATCTTGACCCTCGCGTGGCGGCCATGCCAAACGTGACGCACTTCGCCGGGCTCTCTCAGCAACTCGACCAGTTGCCTGACATTGGTCCGTTCGGCCTCATCACTGATGATATGAACCGCGACCCGGATGCGTCCGCTGCCATGGTCCTGCCCCTCCTGCGCCTGCTCGAGCCTGATGGCGCCGTCATCATGACCGTCAAGTTCATGAGCGGGCGCCGACACCATCATGTCGCCGACGTGCTGGAGATCCTCGCCCCGCATTTCGCCCGTCATAGGGAGCAACGCATGCCCCATAACGCGAAGGAGACCACGCTCCACCTGTCCGGCCCCGTCCACTCCGAGTGAACCTCACGATCGCCCATTGCGTCTCTGAACCCACTCCGCTCGCACCGTGTTCTGGGGTATGAGTAGGTGCGTTCCGAGTCTCGATTTACGCCCGGTGTTGGCGCTGACAGTGGCACACATAAGCGCGCCGCCGCCACTCCGGCAGCTTGACACATCGCCTCGCTGGGGGGTAATCTAGAGACTCCGGAGGCCAATTCCTGAGGGAAATTGCAGCCATGAATCGTGGAACTCTCACAGCCACGGCCATCTGGGCCTGTCTTGCGTTGTTAGCCCCTGTTCTCGCCACTGGCCAGATAGCCACAGGACCGGATCACCCCGCCTGGATCAAAGTGGAGAAGGCCCGCGTTCGCAAAGGGCCTGGACTCCAGCACGAGATCTACGGGACGCTCGACGCGGGCACGAAGGTCTACGTCGTCGAACGCGACGGCGAGTGGATCAAGGTGCGCACGCCTGGTGGCCACGGGTGGGTGCATTTCGAGCTTCTCACCGATGACATCCAAGCCGGTCGGAAACTCGCCGCCGAGTCCGGCCGGTCCGCCACCTCGGCCCCCGCCGCGTCGAGCGCCACGCCCGCGTGGGTGAAGGTCGATGAGGCGCGGATACGCTCAGGCCCTGGTCTCAGCCACGAGATATACGGGAAGCGTGGGAAGGGCACGAAGGTCTACGTGCTCGGGCGGCAGGGCGATTGGGTCAAGGTAAGGACCCCGGGCGGCTTCGGGTGGATCCACTACGAACTCCTGACCGATAACGTCAAAGCGGGCCAGGCGCTCGCTCGCGAGGCGGGCCTGTCCGCTCCCGCCGCGCCCAGCCCGACCACCGGCGACGGCAACGCGGCGTGGATCAAGACGGAAGAAGCCCGCGTCCGATCGGGCCCTGGTCTGCAGCACGACATCTACGGCACGCGCACCATCGGGACGAAGGTCTTCGTCGTCGGCCGTGAGGGCGAGTGGGCGAAGGTCAAGACCCCAGGCGGCTACGGCTGGATACGCCCCGACCTCCTGACTGACCACGTCCCCACCGGTCGCGAACTCGCCCAGCGTAGCGGCGCGAGCACATCCGGCGCCGTGAAAAAGGCCTACGCCTCGGGCGATAACCTCTATCTTCGCGAGGGCCCGGGTGTCCAGCACGGGTATCGAGCCGTGCTGGACAAGGGCCAGACGATCTACGTCACCGAACAGAAGGGTGACTGGTGCCGCGTCCACGTGAAGGGCGGCAACTGGGGTTGGGTCTACGCGGGCTACGTGAAATACGATGGCAGCGGGTCGGCGCACAGCGCCGGAGGTCGACCGCAAGCCTCGCCGCCGCCGGTCATCTCGGACTTCCCCTCGCCGACCCGGCAATACTCGGGCGGCGCGACGCTCAGCGAGGCGACGGCGTGGGTGGATGAGAACCGCGCCAACGTCCGCCTCGGCCCGAGCGCGGAGCAGGACGTCAGGATGCTCCTCGATCGCGGCACGAAGGTCGCCGTGACGGATGTCGACGGGCACTGGTGTAAGGTGAGGCTCCCCGATGGCACCTACGGGTGGATGGCGGGGTGGGTCCTCGATTTCGACGGTCCCGGCGATGAGATCATGGCCAACGAGGGCGGCAAGACGGTTGAGGTCAAGGTCGGATGGATCGCCCGGTCCGACATCAATCTCCGGGCCGGCCCCAGCACCGACCACGACGTCATCGGGCAGGCCGCGCTCAGCACCGAGGTTGTGATCCTCGAACAGCAGGATGACTGGTATCGGGTCGGTCTGGATGGCGGGCGCGAAGCGTGGGTGAAATCGAGCCTTGTCGATACCCGCGAACAGCGTCGCGAGCGAGTTGCGCAGAAGAGCTACCTCATGGGCTCGCCCGGCGCCGCGCCAGGCGCGTGGGGGAACGGGGGCGGCTCCGGGACGGGTGCGGACCTCGTCTCCATCGCCATGCAGCGGCTTGGCGATCGTTACGTGCGCGGCACCTCCGGCGAAGGCGGCAGTTTCGACTGCTCCGGATTCACGTCGTGGGTCCATCGTCAGAAGGGCATTCGCATTTCGCGCAGCTCAATCGCCCAATACCGCCAAGGCGCCCCGATATCCCGAGGCAATCTACAAAAGGGTGATTGCGTCTTCTTCCGCAACACGTACAGGGCCGGCATCTCCCATGTCGGCATCTACCTCGGCGACGGTCGGTTCATACACGCCGCCAACAGCCGTCGGGGCGTGGTCATCGATCACCTGAACGACAACTACTACGCCCCCAGATACGCCGGCGCGAAGCGGATGCGTTAGGGCATCGGGCGTGTCGAGATGACGCCTGACGGGCGCGAGTCACAGCCGCCGGCCGCGGGAGAGGAGAGTCGTGGAACCAAAGACGCTGCAAACACGTCTCTTCGTCATCCGCGCCGGGCTGATCCTGATGCTCGCGATCATGACGGGGCGCCTTTGGCACCTGCAGATTGCCAAGTGGACGGTCTACGGGGAGATCGCCGAGAAGAACCAGGTCGACGTCGTCCCCACAGCCGCGCCTCGTGGCACCATCTTTGATCGGAATCAGCGAGCCCTGGCCGACAACGAGGTCATCTACCAGGTCGAGATTACGCCCGCCAAGCTCCCCCGAGATCACCAGCAGCTAAACGACGTGATCGTGCTGATGGCCAAGATCCTGGACGAGTCGGCCGTCGATATTGAGAACGCGGTCGACGAGTGCAAGCGCACCAGCCACACGCCAACAGTCCTGGCGAAGGTGGGTGACGACATCGATCGCATGCAAGCCATCGGGATGGATGAGCACCGCGCCGAACTGCCGGGAGTCCTGGTCATCGAGTCGCGGCGGAGACGCTATCCGTTCGGCAACCGCGCGTCTCACGTGGTCGGGTACGCTCGGAAGATCGGCAAAGAGGAGTTGCACGACCACAAGGAGCTGACCTACCCGGACACCGGTGGAGCCGCCGCGAGACTGGGCGACGACGGCGATCCGCCGCTGGTCTACGCGATGGACTCCACCTATGGCAAGACGGGGCTGGAGACGATGTGCGAGCTGATCGAGATCGCGGGAGTCCAGGTGCCCGTACTGCAGGGACGGCGCGGGGCCGACCACTTTGAGAAGGGGCGCTTGAACCAGGCACGCTTGATCAAGCGCGTTGAGCCCGTGCGGGGCGCCAATGTCTACAGCACCCTCGACATTGAGCTGCAGACCGTGGTGGAGAGCGCACTCCTGGAGCAAAGAAGCGCCGATGGCCGAAAGTCCTACGGTGGCGCGGCAGTGGTCGTCGACGTGCGCACGGGCGATGTCCTGGCGCTGGCCAGCGCGCCCAGCACGGACCCGAACAAGTACGTGCGGCCTTTCCCCGAATACAACGAGGAAGTTCGCGATAATGAGCGCAAGCCCGCGTTCAACCGCGCTGTCAGCGGTCGCTATCCGGCGGGCTCGATTTTCAAGATGATCAGCTCGTGCGTCGTGCTCGAACAGACCGAACCGAGAATGAACCTCGGCACCATTCACCAGTGCAAGGGCTACCACACGGTCGGGCGCAACTACTTGCGCATGGAGTGCTGGAAAGACCCCCCGGGGCACGGCTGGCTCTCATTCAATCAGGCAGTCGCTCAATCTTGCGACGTCTACTTCTACAAGGCCGTAACAGCTAATGGCCTGAGCATCGACAAGCTAGCAGACTATGCTAAAGACTTCGGCCTGGGGCAGTCCACTGGTTCGGGCATTCCGGGCGAGATCGATGGGCTCGTTCCTACGAAAGAGTGGAAGAGCGCGGCGCACTCCAAGAAGTGGTACCCCGGCGACACCTGCAACACGATGATCGGGCAGGGATACCTGGAAGTGACTCCGCTGCAGATGGCGATGGTGACGGCTGCGGTGGCTAATCGCGGCTTGTTGCCTCACGCTCGGATCGTGCGGAAGATCGTCTGGCCGAAAGTGCTTGGGCGCGAGCAGTACGTGTTCCCGGTCAAGGAGCCGCACCGGGTCAGCGTTGAGCCTGATACTCTCGATGCCGTCCGCCGAGGAATGCGAGAGGCTGTCACGGGGCCACACGGTACGGCGCGCGGACCGATGGGGGGGCTGCCCTTCACCGTGGCGGCCAAGACGGGGTCTGCGGAGCACCACAAACCGGGCGACCACCCGAACACGCATTCGTGGTTCGTTGCGTATGCGCCGCGCGAGAACCCAAAATACGCTCTCTGCGTTTTCGTCGAGTACGGTGGCCACGGCAGCGAAGTCGCCGGGCCCATCGCGCGCAAGATCCTTCTGAAGCTGTTCGCAAAACCCTCCGTCAGTTAGGCTGGTACCACCGCATTGATGAACGTTGAGATTCTCCCACCAAGCGAGGCGCCGCGCTGGCGCGAATTCGTTGCGGATGCCCCGAACGGCGACGCTCTGCAATGCATGGAGTGGGGCGATCTGAAGTCGGGCACGGGCTGGACGCCGTTCACCATCGCAGTGCTCGACGGCGGGCGCATCGTGGCCGGAGCCATGGCGCTGAAACGCCCCGCGCCGATGGGCAAGAGCATCATCTACTGCCCTCGGGGACCGGTCGTCGACCTCGCCGACGGCGAGGCTTGTGGCTGCGTAATGGAAGGTCTGCGCAAGCTCGCGCGCGACGAGAAAGCGATCCTCGTGAAGATTGACCCGCCTGTCACCGGGGAAGAGGCCGCCGAATCTCTACGCGGTCTCGGTTTCCGGCCGGCGCCGCTGGAAGAGAAGGGCTTCGGCGGCACGCAGCCTCGCGCGGTCATGAAGACAGAGCCACTGGGGGACGACGAGGACTTGCTGGCCCGCTTCAAGTCCAAGTGGCGCTACAACATCCGGCTCGCCGCCCGCAAAGGTGTTGAGATCACCGGTGACACGACGAAGGGCGATCTCAAGGCCTTCTACGCCATCCTCCAGGAAACGGGCGCCCGCGACGGATTCCACGTGCGCGACTACGGGTACTACGAGGCCATCTGGGACTGTGTCATCGATGCAGGCTTGGGCCGACTCTTCATGGCCAGCCTCGATGGCCAGCCGCTTTCGGGTGCGATCGACTTCATCCTCGGCCGCCAATGTTGGTATGTCTACGGCGCCTCGTCGAACGAGCATCGGAACCTGATGCCCAACCACCTGCTGCAGTGGCGCATGATGCAGTGGGCGCGTGACGAGGGATGCGAGACTTACGACTTTCGTGGCGTGCCGCTCGATCGCCCCGGCAACGATACGGGGCTGGAGGGACTGGTTCGTTTCAAGGCAGGATTTGACGCGCGGTACGTGGAATATGTCGGCGAGTGGGACCTGCCGCTCTCGTCCTTACTATACGGTGCCTTTACTCGCCTGGAGCCTGTAATCAGGCGGGCACGACTGAGGCTTCGCGGGTAAGAGCGTTTTCCGGGGGCAGGTCCAACTCTCAAGCTCCCACCCATTCTTGCTCGGCCGAGAGGTGATCGCCATCGATCTCGCCAAGGACGGTCCGCGCGAAGACGAACTTCTCGGCGAGATCAGAGCCGAGGAGGCAAGTGTGGTGCAAGCGCCAGTCGGCAAGGTCGTTGCCGACGCGGCGAAGCTTGAACAGTCGTCAGCGAAGGCGGTCATCTGCGAGCACGCGGACCTGCGACAGTCTGCGACCGTGACGCTGGAAGCCGGCTCCGTGATGTTTACCGACTCCGCAGCGGCGGTTACGCGTGCGGATGACATCCAGTTGAGCGACAGCGTCGCCGGAATCATCATGGCGGAGAACGTCTCCGGGCCGGACATCAAGTGCCTGGCATTGGTCGCCGACCATGTCGAGGGCGACGTCACCTGCATCGTCAAAGACTGGTGGGTCGCGGCGATCTCTGGCGCGGCCGCGGGCGCAGCGTTTGGGCTGGTGGTGGGGCTACTCGGGCGACGAGGGCGGGACTGACTTTGGATGAGACCCCTCGCCCTCCCGATGATGCGTCGCTTTCGGAGCTATCGATAGAGCTTCTCGAGCAAGCCGCGGCGCTAGCCGGCGAGCGGATTAGCGCGCCGATCAGGGCTGCGGGCGAGAAAGTCTCCAAGCTGTTTATGTTGGCCGGAGCCGCCGTAGGCGCGTTTCTGGTTGCTCTTGTGTTCTTGGGTATTGGGATCGGGCTCGCGATCGGACTGGCGCCCGAGCAGATGCGTTGGTGGATCTGCCTAGTGGTCGCCCTTGTGTTCGCGATCGTAGGCGGCGTACTGGCCGCGATCGTCGGCGCCGCCGGCAAGTCCAAGGAGTCTTCAGATGAACAGCCCGCCGTCGAAGGCGGAGAAGGTCAAGGAACTGGCTGAGACCGTTCGGACTCGAGTCCCTGAAGTCGCTCGCTCGCTGGCTGAAGACACGATGTCAGCGATAGTCGACGGCCTCGGCGGGACGCGGAGCCCGGCGGATGTCCTCGGCTCAGACGGCGGGCGACTCGCGCTTGGCGCGGGCGCGGCCCTGCTGGCTGTTGGTTTTCTGATCGGAAGAGCGCGGATATCGCCGCGCCGGATGGCCACGACGGCTGTGGCGGCCGCGGCGGGATTCGCTGCGGGTTACGCGGTTGCTCGGGGAGCGAGTTGCTGCGTTGATGGCAGTTCGGAAGCTCTGGGCGACGAGTAAGCTGGACGCGCGCGGACTACCTCGTTAGGTGGGCGGACCTTGATGGCGGCACGGATCCTGGTGGTTGAGGGTGACAAGAACGTCCTCGACCTCATCACGAGCGGGCTTGCGGACGACGGGTACGAACTCGTGTCCGTGCCCTCGGCCGAGGACGCGCTGCAAGTCGCCAAGAACGACCGCGTCGACCTTATCCTCCTCGAGGTGGAGCTGCCGGGGATGAGCGGCTTTGACATGGTGAAACAGCTCCGCATGGATCCCGCGATGCAGGCCACTCCCATCATCTTTCTCACGGGGCGAACGGGCCTGCAGGACCGCGTTGAGGGTCTTCGGCTCGGCGCCCACGCATACATTACGAAGCCGTTCGCGTTTCCCGAGCTGCAGGCTACGCTCGATGGCGTGCTCCAGCGCGCGCCGGCGCCCGCTCAGGCTCAATCGTCCGCGCCCCCGGCGCTCGGTGTGATGGGCTCGCTTGGCGCGATTAGCATTACCTCCGTCATCCAGGCCATCGAGGGCGAGGTCCAGACGGGCGTCCTGAGCGTTGTCTCAGGAACGCGCTGGGGCAAGATGAGCTTCCACAAGGGCAAGATCATGGATGCCGCCTCGAACAACGCGAAGGGCGAGGAAGCCATCTATGAGTTCGTCGGATGGGACAGCGGAACATACGCCTTCCGCGCGCAAGCTGTCGAGGCGAAGGAGCCTCTGGCGGAGAGCGCGACATCAATCCTGATGAGGGCGGTCCAACACCAGGATGAACGTCAGGCCATGATCTAATTGTATGACCAGACGCGCGACTGCGGTAAGTAAGCGATACACGCCGCGTTATCCAATCTCCGAGCCCGGATTGGGTCGGAACACTCGAGAGAGGTGAGGCACTTGGTAGACGGAGCGCAGAGCGGAGAGATGGCCGTCTTGGAGCAGCTTCGACAGAAGAACCCCGACATCACCGCAGCGGTAGTTGCCACAATGGATGGCTTTGCCGTGCATAGCGATGACGCCGGCGCGGTCGATCCGGACACTCTGGCAGCGATGGCCGCCGATTTGGCGAACCGCGCCGCCAGCATGACCGAGGACCTGGACCAAGGCGCGCTCGGGCAGATTCTCATCGCCGCCGAGGGCGGATACGTCGTGGCTACGAAGATCGCCGACGAGTTCTGTCTCGCGGTCGCCGCCAAGAACGACGCATCGCTCGGTTTGCTGATGATCAATGTCCGTAAGGCCGCGGGCCAGCTCGCCGAAGAGATATAGCCCGTCGCCGGACGTAGAGATCGCATAACTCGGGCCGACGCTTCCGCCCTGGCGGCTGCGTCGGCCTGCTGCGTGTCTGCATGCGCGGACCACCCACCTGCATCTGGAGACGATCCCAAATGCGCATCGGAATCATCGGCGGGACCGGCGTCTACTCGTTCAAGGCCGCGGCGGCATCGGAGCCGATCGTGGTTGACACAGCCTACGGGGAGACGCAAGCGCGCCCGGCGGAACTGGCGGGGCATGAGGTGTTCTTCCTCGCCCGCCACGGCGCCGAGCATACCATGGCGCCCCATCGGATCAACTACCGCGCGAATATCGCCGGTCTGAGGGAGCTTGGGTGCGGGGCTATCCTGGCCACGAACGCCGTCGGGTCGTTGAACGAGGCGCTGCCTCCCGGCGCGTTCGCCACGCCCGACCAGTTCCTCGATTTCACCAAGCAGCGCGCGCTAACGTTCTTTGAGGGCGAGGACGAGCACGGCGTGAAACACCTCGACGTGACGGTACCGTATTGCCCTGCATGTCGCGAGTGGCTGCAGGCGGCGGCGGAGGATGCGGGGGAGACATGCGGGCCGGTGGCGACCTATCTCTGCGCCGAGGGGCCGAGGTTTGAGACTCCGGCTGAGATCCGCATGTTCAAGCAGTGGGGCGCTGACCTCGTCGGCATGACGGGAATCCCCGAGGTCGTGCTCGCCCGCGAAGCCCGGATGTGCTACGCGTCGCTGTGCCTTGTCTCCAACATGGCCGCCGGCATTTCCGACAGTCCCATCACGCACTACGAGGTGACGGAGCTGATGGACCGGCGGATCGCGGCTCTGGAAGCCGTGCTGGAGGCCGCGATCGGGCGGGCGGAGGACGACCCGAGCTGCGCGTGCCGCCAGCCGATCATATAGGCCGCCGCTTGTAGGCCTTTGTGATCGCAGGTGCTTTCAGCGCTCCCTGGTACAGCTTCACCTCATCGATGACGCCCGTGAAGCCGCACTCCTCGTCGTAGGGCCCGACCTTGGTCGCGATGTCGATCCCGATCTCAATTCCCTCATTCGGGTTGGCGCGAATGACGCCTTCGCCCTGCTCGCTCGCCGCGAGCACGCCGTTCACGTAGAGCTGGAGTTCGCCCGTGCCCGTGATGACGCCTACCAAGTGCGTCCAGTCCTCGCCCACGGTGTCCGGGCTCTCCGCCATGTAGAGCGTCCCGGCTAGCCGCGCGGCAAAGCATGGCCTGCCCTCGCTGAGGTAGAGCGCGCACCCGTGCGTCTGCCCTCCCTGGGCCAGGACGACGCCATCCGCCTTCTCTGGTTTGATCCACGCTTCGACGGTCCATGGCTTGCCTGTCGGATCGACCGCCTCGCTGCGGGGGATCACGACCGATTGCTTCCCATCGAACGCGAGCGCTGAGCCGGCCATGCCCTCGGTCCACGTCGCGCCATTGATCGCGCCATCCGGCCCCGGCATTGACGACGCGGCGGTGGCTCCCTGGCCCTCGTCCAGGTCGTAATGGGCGAGTAGCTTCACCGGCGCGGTCACCGGCATCGGGCCCGGGGCGGGGGCGTACTTGGTCTCCTGGAGCAAACGCGCAAGCTCCGTCTTCATCTCCGCCAGGACGCTCGCGTACGCCGGATCCAACGCGAGGTTATTCATCTCGGTGGGATCAGCTTGGAGGTCGTACAGCTCGTCGATGTCGTCGATGTCAGGGAAGGTGATGTACTTCCAGCGCTCGGTCCGCACGCCAAACATCGTCGGGATGCCCGGTAGCCAACCCTCCTTGAAGTACTCGTAGAGCCATGACTGGCGCCAATCGGGGCTCTCGCCCGCGATGATCCGCGCGAAGCTCTCGCCCTGCATCTCTCGTGGCGCGTCGACACCCGCGAGAGCCAGCATCGTGGGGGCGATGTCGATGTCGAGGACCATCTGCTCCGGCGTCAGACCGGTTCCAGCGACGCGCGGGTAGCGGACGAGCATCGGGATCCGGATCGACTCCTCGTACATGAGTCGTTTGTCGCCGCGGCGGTGCTCGCCCTGGAAGTAGCCGTTGTCGCTGGTGAAGACGATCACCGTGTCGTCGAGGATTCCCTGCTCCTCGAGCGTGTCGATAACTTGGCCGACGCTCTCGTCGATTGAGAGCATCATCCGGTAGTAGTTCAGCCGGCTCTCGTTGCGGGGCTGCCACTGCCCCGGGGGCATCGCGTCCGGCACGGGCTTGTCCGCGTTCTTCAGCATCGCGTCCTTGTGAGCGCCCCGCACCATCCCCTCGCGGATCCACGCCGGTTTGTCGGCGAAGGTGCTGTTGAAGCTCTCGGGCTCCTCGATCATCACATCCGCGAACGCGTCCTTGTGCCGCTCGGCGGGGATGAAGGGGCCATGGATCGCCTTATGCGCGAAGTACAGGCAGAACGGCTGGGCGCGATCTTGCTCGATGAAGTCCGTCGCGTATTCGGTGAGAATGTCGGTCATGTAGCCTTCCTGCGTGAAGACGCGACCGTTCTCATTCAACTCCGGGTTGAAATGCACTCCCTGCCCGCGGAAGCTCAGCCAGTAGTCAAAGCCGGGTCGCGGATCCGACTGAGGCGCCATGTGCCACTTGCCGACATAGCCGGTCTCGTAGCCACTCCCTTGAAGGACCTGAGGCCATGTCCGCAGCGACGGGTCGTAGTCGTTCGCTTCGTTGGTGCGCACGTTGTGGACGTGGGCGTGGGTGCCCGTCAGGAAGCATCCGCGCGCCGGCGAGCAGAGACTGATCGTCACGAAGGCATTCTCGAATCGCACGCCCTCATTGGCGATACGGTCGATGTTGGGCGTCTCCAGGAACGGGTGATCCATGCAGCTCAGCGCGTCCCACCGGAGGTCATCGATGAGGATGAAGATGATGTTGGGGCGTCGGTCCCCCGCCGCCTCAGCGCGCTCGCCGAGAGCCAGCGGGGCTAGCGCGGCAGCGCCGCCGGCGGCGGTGATGTGACGGATGGCTTCGCGGCGGCTGATGCGATCAGACATATGCGCTCCTTGCTCACGTGCCTTCATCTGTTCCCGTGGTGCAGGCATTCCTGCCTGCAGCCGTTCATCGTTCGAATCGGCGATCAAGCTCGCGAATCGGCAGGCCGATGATGATCGGGTCGCCATGCGGGCAGATGCCGGGCGATGTCGTCTTCGCGAGGTCCTGCACGAGCTGTTCGGCCTCGCGTGGCTGGAGGTGATCGCCGGCCTTGATCGCCGCGTGACAGGAGGCCGTCGCGCGGGCCAATTCCCGCCGGGCGTCGATGTCGGGCGGAACATCCTTGCTCGACATGTCCTCCGCGAGGCCGCGCAGGACTTCCTCGTAGTTGCGGCCCTCCAGGAAGGTCGGTATCGCGCGGATCAGCCAAGCTGACTTCCCGAACGGCTCCAGCTCGTAGCCCATTTCCAGCAGGATATTGAGATGGTCCTGCACGGCGCCCGATTCAGCCGGCGACAGCTCTACCGATACCGGGACGGTCAGTCGTTGCGTCCGCGAATGCCGACCCGTCTCGCCGGCGCGCATCCTTTCGATCAACACTTGCTCGGACGCGCGGTGCTGGTTGATGAGCACCATGGCGTCAGTCGTCTCGGCCACGATGTACGTGTTCCTCAACTGCCCCAGCACCCGCACGTCGCTGAGGTCGATCTGAGCGGGCGCGGAAGTGGCTGGCATTGCGGGCGTGAAGACGGTCGACGTCGGCTCCGTGCCGTGGACCTCAATGCCCTCGTCGTGCTCGTCGACGCGATCGTGGAACGGGTTCACGCGGCGCGGGAAGAGCCCGCCCGTGACGCTCTCGGGTTCGGGGCTTGGGTGCCTGGTGAAGGACGCCTCGCCGATCATGTCGGCTTCTTGCAGCGCCTTTGATGCGGCTTGCTCGACGAGGTCGTAGACCTCCCATGGGCGGCTGAAGCGGACATCGATCTTCGTCGGGTGGGCATTGGGGTCGATGAATCGCGGAGATGCGGTCGATGACAGGCTGCATATGGGGTGGCGGCCGCTCGGCAGGATCGCGCCGAAGGCCCGGCCGAGCGCGTGGCTCATCATCCGGCTGCGAACGAAGCGCCCGTTGATGAAGAAGTGCTGGTGCGTGCGATTGGCGCGGGTGAGGCGGGGCGTTGAGACATAGCCCGTGATCTGCATGTCAGGCGCGATGTAGCTGAGGGGCACGAAGTCGCGCGCGCTGGACGCGCCATACATCAGCGTCAGCACCGGCAGCAGGTCGCCCGTCGCGGGGGAGACGAAGATGGTGGCGTCGTCGTGGATGACCCGAAACGCGATGTCGGGATAGCACAACGCCAGGCGTTGGGCCCAATCCACGCAGTGTCCGCGCTCGGTGTTGGTGACCTTCAGGAATTTGAGCCGCGCGGGCGTGTTGTAGAAGAGATCCGTGACCTCGACCATCGTCCCCGCCGGACACCCCACGGTGTGGATGTCCTTCACCTCGCCGCCCTCGACGAGCAGTTCAACTCCCTCGTCGGCGTCGTGTTCGCGCGTGACGATGCGGAAGCGCGACACGGCCGCGATGCTTGGCAGCGCCTCGCCGCGGAAGCCTAGGGTCATGATCTCGGCCAGGTCGTCAGCCTGGTGGATCTTGCTGGTGGCGAACCGTTGGATCGACAGCACCGCGTCGTCGGCGTCCATGCCCGAGCCGTCGTCGGTGACGCGGATCATGCGCTTGCCGCCGTCGGCCAACTCGACGGTGATGCGCTTGCCGCCGGCGTCGATGGCGTTCTCGAGCAGTTCCTTGACGATGCTCGCCGGTCGCTCCACCACCTCGCCCGCCGCGATGCGGTTGGCGGTCAAGTCATCGAGCACGTTGATCTGTCCCATCAGTGTCCTTTGCCGTGAGGGTATCGAACGCCCATTCCCCCGTTGCCTTCGGATCGCCTGCCTGCGAGGCGGATGCGCCGTCGCGAGCGTCGTTGAGGAGGAGGCGATGGCAATGGAGCGCGAGGACAACCCCAACGCGGCGGCATACAAGGAGCGCCACCGGTCTGTCATGCAGGCATTCGCGGGCGTCTTCATCGTGGCGGCTGTGCTGGTCGTGGGTTTTGCGGGGCTCATGCTAATTGGACGCCCGGGTCTGAGGCAGCTTGACTGCCACCTCAACTTCGAACACATGAGCGTCGCGCTCAGCATGTATGCTGACGACCACGACGGGCATCTGCCGCTCGCCGAGAGCTGGACCGATGGCCTGTTACCCCATTACTCCGGCGATAGTCATGGGCGGGCGATGCTTAGTTGTCCGTCGGTCCGCGATGGGGGACATGTCATGAATCCTCAAGCGAGCGGGCTGAAGGTGGAGGACATCCCGGATCCCGGTCAGTTGGTAGTGGTTTTCGACGGCGAGGCGGCTGGAACGCCGTGGGCGGCGAGGAGTTGGTCCGAGGACGGCACCGTGGCGATTCGTGGCATGTCGTCTTCGCAGACACGGCGATCCGGAGCGAATCCGGGGTATACGAAGATGAGCCGCGGTGGACACCATGAGCGAACCACGCACCGGCCCGCGACGTTGGGGGCCCGCGCCTGCCCTCGTGCTTGTCGTCTGTGTGCTCGTCATGTGCGTCGTGGCACTGGGCGGGGCCCTTATGCGATACGCACACAAGAGAGTCGATTCGCTCTCGTGCCACAAGAATCTGATCCAGGCGGGCCTCTCGCTGCACATGTACGCCCACGATTACGGCGGACGCTTCCCTCCTGATGCGTGGTGCGACCACGTGCTAGTCTACTCCAGGGCCCGCTTCGTGTTCACGTGCCCGCTGCTGCCCGACGCCAGCGGCGGCTACGCTTTCAACGAAGCCTTGCGCGGGCGCAGCCTGGGAGACGTGGGCGACCCCGCGACGACGCCCTTGCTGTTTGACGGGCCGCGCGGGTGGAATGTCTACGCCGGGCCCGGCGACGTCCGGGCAGCGCATGGGGGCGGGTGGCAAGTTGTATACGTCGACAGTTACGTTCGCTGGCGGTCCTCCGAGGATGTTGACGCTCTGCAGTGGAACCCCCAGTCGGAATGACTGAGACTCCTGTTGAACCAACCGAACTGAATCCTTGGTATCGCCGGCTGGCGGCCGTCTCGATCGGCCTGGCGCTGCTCGGAACCGTGGCGACGCCAATCCTCGCGGCGCTGGGCCTCGTTCTCGGCGCGGCGTGCTGGCGGCTGATCCGCAACGCCGGAGGCGATCGCAAGGACGCCGACACCTCGATCATGGGCACTGTCTTCTCGGCGCTCGTGCTGGTGGCGATGCTGACGCTGCCGCCGGTGATTCGGAAGATGGGCGATGAAGCCGGTCGCGGGATGTGCGCGGCGCAACAGAAGCAATTGCATGTCGCGATGTCCGCCTATTACACCGACTACGACGCCTGCTACCCCCTGGCCGACAACTGGTCAGACGCCCTGCGCGAAGTCAGCGGCGTGCCTGAAGCCGCGTTCATCTGTCCCAAGCAAGTCGACCTCCGCTCTGGCTTTGTGCTGAACGAGAGGGTCGCCGGCGTTCACCGCGACGCGAAGCCGCCGCCGGATGATCTCGTGGTGCTGTTTGAGGGAGCAACGGGGTGGAACGGCTCGGGATGGAGTCAGGAATTCGTGGCGCGACACGGACCGTTTGGCGCCGTGCTCTGCGCCGATGGCGTCGTCAAGTGGATCAAGCCGGAGCAGGTGTCAGAGGTCTCGTGGGATCCGTAGGCTCCGGCCTCAGAGGACAATCGACCCGCCGTCAGCCAACGCGCGCCGCAGTGCCGCAGTATCCACGTCGCCCACGGACGTCCCGCCCTCGAGGGCGAGATAGGCGCCAACCCCGGCAGCCTCTCCCATCTGGTTGCAGTTTACCATGACCCGCACGGCCCCGAATGCCACTTCATCCGCATCCAAGATCCGTCCGGTAGCCAGCACGTTCCCCGCATCATGCGGGACGAGGCTGTCGTAGGGAACTTGGTAGAACGTCGGATCTACGTCGCTCGGGTCGCGCCAGCGTCCGTGTTCCTGCGGATGCCCTGGCCGGGAGATGACTTCCGTGCCATCCAAATGCCGGAACGTGATGCCGGGGCGGTCGTGATGGTGCACGTCCGCCGGGTACGTGCCGTTCGCGATGGCATCAGGGAAGCGCCTCCCGCGCAGCACGTCATCCCCGGTCAGCCGGTACCGCGCGACGATGTGTCTCGATTCGCGCAAGCCCAAAGCAGACGGCAGTGCGGTCAAGGCGGGAGGATCATCTACGCCTGCCTGTCGCAGAGCCTCCACGACGGCCCGCACCTGGCGGCGTCCCTCCATCTCTGCCTCGGTGAGGCTGTCCGCGTCCGTCGGGTCAAGCTCGTAGACGCGAGTGCCTGCGAGCATGTACTCGTCCGTGCCGGGAACGCGCGCGCCCCACACAAAGCCCTCCGGCAGCCCCAAAGCCGGCCCATGCTCTCTCAGGGCCGCCCCCAGGCGGAAGCCTGCCGGCATATCCCAGCCAGCGAACCGGGCCGCCGCGGTGGCCGGTTGCGGATGCGGCGCGGACCATGTCTCAACGCCTGCTCGCGCGACGATATCGCCATCACCCGTCGCATCGATGAACACGCGCGCCCGTATGGCCCGGCAACCGGACTTGCTCTCGGTGATGACGGCATCTAACCGCCCATCCTCCGTGTGGGCGGTCGTGGCAAGCGCGTGCAAAAAGGGACGCACGCCTGCGGCGCAGATCAGTTCATCCAGCTCGAGCTTCAGTTCCTCGGTGTTTAGCCTGAAGGCAGATGACACGGAGCCCGGATCTTGCTCCACCGCGCCCCGGCGTCTCAAGCGGTCAATGATCTCCTCAGTCATGCCTCCGATGATCTGAAGCTCGTTCTGGGTGTCGTGAAGCCGGTGCCACACGTTCACCAGACCGCACGTCGCCACCCCACCGAAGCAGTTCTGGCGTTCGACGATCGCCACACGTGCCCCGAGCCGCGCGGCGCGGACGGCGGCGAACACGCCGGTGCAACTCCCTCCGATGACGCAGACATCGCACTCATGACAGACGGGGATTTCGCGGGCGGCCTGGTGGATCGTGGGCGCGGGCGGCATGAGAAGGCTCCTGGCTAGGCCATCCTCACCGACTTGACCCCTCGCAGTTGCGCGACGTGGTCGATGATGTCGGCGGTCTCGACCTGTTTCACGTCCGGCAGGTCGATCATCGCCTTTGATGCGCCCGTATCCGCATCTGCTGAGAGCTGCATGGACTCCGGCTCGTGTCCGAACGCCACGAGCGCCTTCCGCAGCTCCGGCAGCGACATCCGCATGGGGTCCATCTCGACGTGCAGGCATAGGATTCGGCGCGTCTTGAAGAGCTTGTCCTCGGCCATCTTCAGGCATGTCAGGCTGGCGTAGAGCAGCACGGTCGCCGCGATGACCATCTGCCACCAGCCCATCCCTGATGCCATCCCCACTGCCGCCACCGACCAGATCGAGGCCGCCGTGGTCAGCCCTCGGACCGAGCCGCCATAGCGGATGATCGTCCCCGCGCCGAGGAAGCCGATGCCCGTCACGATCTGCGCGGCGATTCGCGCCTTGTCGTGATCCTTGCCCGCCATGACGATGGACGCCATCGTGAACACGCACGCGCCCGCGCTGACCAGCAGGTGCGTCCGGAGCCCCGCAGCCTGTTCGTGCCGCTCGCGTTCCTGGCCGACGAGCGCGCCCGCGACGCCCGCCATGAGCAGACGCAATGTCATCACGTGCCATGGGAGGTACTCGAAGCCTTCCATCTCTCATCTCCACCGTGCCGCGCGTCCGGCTCAGTAAACTCTCGACTTGTCCATCATCCGGACCAACTCATCGGGCGGGAGTTGCCCGACGCCATTGCCTGTGAGCAGGTCACTGACAGTGCCCGGTTCAAGCTCCATGGCCGCGATGCCGCGCAACAGGCCAGGCAGCGCCGCGACGCTCTGCAGGCTTCCCTGGTGCATCAGGAGCACCCCGCCGGGCCGCAATCCGCTCAACCCGTTTCGCACGATCTCCTCGGCCCCGATGCCGCTCCAGTCAGCCGTATTCGATGTCCACAGGACCGTGGCGTGTCCTAGAGCGTTGACCACCTGCAGCGATAGGTCGTCGCACATGCCGCCCGGTGGCCGGAACCACTGCATCTTCTGCCCGGTGACGCGCTCGACCGCAACGTCGCAGCCCCTCACCTGCGACCAGACGCCCCGCGGATTCAGCTCATTGAGGCGGATGTGCGAGTAGGAATGGTTGGCCAGTTCGTGCCCGTCGCGGACGATCATCCGGGCGAGTTCGGGGTAGTGCTCCACCTTCTCGCCGACCACGAAGAACGTCGCCTTCACGTTCGCGCGGCGCAGGATGTCCAGTACCAGCGGTGTTATCAGCGGGCGAGGCCCGTCATCGATCGTTAGCGCTATGCGGCTGGACCCCCGCGGGCCGGAGATAACTCCAGCCACCGGCCGCCCGCGCTGGAGGTCGTCGAGTTCGCCGGTATCGCGCGCCAGGGCGCCGAATTCCCTCCACGTCGTGTCCAGCGCCGGGTCGATGAGCAAGTCGCAGCGCAGTGTCTGAACCTCGAGCCCGCTAGATCCGTCTATCGCGTGTGCGGTGAACTCAGGACCGAGTCTCACCCCGCCGCAACGGGTGAGCACTTCCTCGGGGTTGCCGGTGTCGGCTAGGCAATCGTTGATCCGCTCGCGAGGCACGCTGAGACTGAAGACGGGCCGATGCACGGGCTCGAAGTCGCGCAGCCAAGGCACCGTGACCCATAGGTCGAGGTGGTCGAGTTCGGGCAGAACCGAGAATGCCGTGCGAACGACGAGCACGGCGTCATCCCGCACATCGCAGACCGAGAACAGTCTGCTCTGTTTGTCGCCGGCTTGGAGCTTGACGATTCCCGCGGTGAGGAAGCCGTTACTTGCCACGCCGACCTTCAGCACGGGGCAGTGCAGCGCGGCGCCCAGCAACGCGGTGGCAAGCGCTTGCTCCCGCGCGGGTTCGTGGCCCTTGATGATGGCGGCCAGCGTCTCGTCACCCAGTGGCTTCAGCAGTTTGGACGGCGGCGCCGCCATCCGGTGAGCATCCAGGTGCGAGAGCCCGCCCTCGTTGGTCTGCGCAATCGAGCATGTCGCGGCATTGAGCAGTGCTATGACGGTGAGTGCGATGCAGCGCGTCATCCATGTTCCTTTCGAACTTCATCGTTCGACGGGTTGTTTCAACGTTGGCCCGGTCGCTTCCTTGCGGTCATCTAGTCCTTGACGCGCTTGGTCGACACCGTGCCGTCAGCTCGGACGAGGGCGATCTGTTTCACCTTGACCGTGCTGCGCCGGAGCATACTGTCGTCGAACGGGTCCGGCTCGTAGTCCTCGACCCAGTCGATGGCGACGGCGCTGACGACAGCAGCTTCGTCCACCTGGGCGTGTGATGGGCTGGATCCCAGCAACCAGCCTCCCGCGCCGATGGCTATTCCGAGTAGGAGAACCGCGAGCAGCAGTCCTGTGTTTCTAATCATGTGATGAGCCCTCCTTGATTAATCCAGACACCTGTGTTACTACTTTCGTTCGCGCGCCGACAGTAACTATCGTCCGCGCCGCTGTATTCGCCCATGGAAGGGGTCCAATGTGAGCATCGATCCGGCTGTACAGGCACTGCAAGCGAAGGTCGAGGCCCAGAGCGCCTTCGTCACCGATATCCGCGAAGAAGTCGGCAAAGTCATCGTCGGCCAGTCCGCGCTGGTGGACGGGCTGATCATGGGCCTCCTCGCCGATGGGCACGTCCTGCTCGAGGGCGTCCCAGGCTTGGCGAAGACGCTGGCCGTCCGCACGCTCGCCCAAGTCATCGACACTGGCTTTCAGCGCATACAGTTTACGCCAGATCTCCTGCCCGCGGATATCATCGGCACAATGATCTACAACGAGGCGGATCGAGACTTCTACGCCAAGAAGGGCCCGATCTTCTCGAATCTGATCCTCGCGGATGAGATTAACCGCGCGCCCGCGAAGGTCCAGAGCGCGCTGCTCGAGGCCATGCAGGAACGTCAAGTAACCCTCGGGGATACGACGTTCCCGCTGGCGACGCCGTTCCTTGTTCTGGCCACTCAGAACCCCATCGAGCAGGAAGGGACATACCCGCTGCCCGAGGCGCAGGTCGATCGGTTCATGTTGAAGTTGCAGATCGACTACCCCTCGCCCGATGAGGAGTTGCAGATCCTGGAGCGCATGACGGTGGGGCACGATCCGTCGGCGAGCGCAAAGGTCTCGCCGGATCGCATCCTCCAAGCCCGCGAGACGGTCTACCAGATCTACATCGACCCAAAGGTCGAGCGCTACATCGTCAACCTCGTGGTTGCCACGCGAAAGCCCGAGGAGTATGGCCTTCCGGGGCTGTCTGGGCTCATCCGCTACGGCGCATCCCCGCGCGCCACGATCTACACGACGGTCGCGGCGAAGGCCTTCGCGTTCATCAATGGCGATGCCTACGTCACGCCCGACCACGTGCGGTCGGTGGTCCATGAGGTCTTCCGGCACCGGGTGATCGTCAGCTACGAAGCCGAGGCCGAAGAACGCACGTCCGACGACATCATCAGCGAAATCCTACGCACGGTCGAGGTTCCCTGAGCGCGGCATGCCCACCATTCCCGCCCATCTGCTGGAGAGAATCCGGCGTATTGAGATCCGCGCTCGCCGCCTGGTGAACGACGTGTTCGCCGGCGAGTACCGATCTGCGTTCCGGGGACGGGGCGTCGAGTTCCAGGACGTCCGCGAGTATTACGCGGGCGACGATATCCGCACCATCGACTGGAACGTCACTGCCCGCGCGCGCAAGCCGTACGTCCGCCGCTACCAAGAGGAGCGCGAACTGACAGTCGTGTTCCTCGTCGACATGTCGCGGTCGGCCCAGTTCGGCTCCGGCGAGTTGCTCAAGAGCGAGGTTGCGGCGGAGATCTGCGCCGTGCTGGCCCTCAGCGCGACGCGCAATAATGACAAGGTCGGGCTGGTCGTCTTCACCGACCGCGTTGAGTGCACCATCCCACCCAATAAGGGTCGCACGCAGGTGCTGCGAGTCATCCGCGAGGTGCTTGCGTTTGAGCCCGAGCACTCCGGGACGAGCATCACGGCGGCGCTCGAGCATGTGGGCCGCGCGCTCCCGAGGCGCGCCGTGGTCTTCGTCATCTCAGACTTCCTCGACGAGGGGTACGAGCAGGCGCTGAACATCATCAACCGCAAGCATGATGTCATCGCGGTGAACATCACCGATCCGCGCGAGGAAGAACTCGTCGGCGTCGGGCTGATCGAACTTGAGGACGCGGAGACGGGCCAGCGGGTGATGATCGACACGGGCACCCGCGCCTCTCGAATTGACGAATCTGCGTCCCAGGCACCGGATGAACTGCAGCGACGCCTCGGGCGCCTCAACGTTGACTTGATATCGATCGACGCCGCAAAGTCGTACGTCGAGCCGTTGATCCACTTCTTCACCACCCGCGCAAAGCGGCTGAGGTAACTGCGTTGCCGTGGCTAATAGCTCTACTCACAATCCTGGTCGCCCCCATTGCTGCCCAGGACGGGGCGCCCGTCGAGTTGCGCCCGAGCCTGGCTCCCGGGCCGCTCACGGTCGGCGACTGGCTGGAGTATACGCTCCACGTTCCTCTGGCTGATGGAGAGCGAGTTGCGGCTCCCGGCGAGGAGGCGGACTTCGGCGCGTGGGAAGTGCGCGATTACCACGAAGAGTTGCAGCCGGACGGCGCGAAGCTGACGTACCAACTTGCCCTGTTTGAGACGGGGACGGTCGAGATCCCGTCCATAGAGATCGAGATCGCCGACGCCGCTGGCGCGACGCGCGTCGTGAAGACAGCATCGACCGACGCGGTAGTTGAGTCCGTCCTCGAGGAAGGTGATGAGGCGCCCGCTGACATCGTCGGCCCCCTCTCGCTCCGAGAGGACCCCTTGGCCATCGCCTTGCGCGTGCTGCTCGTGGTCGTGGTTGTGGGCGCGATTGCGCTGCTCATTTGGTGGCTGTGGAAGCGCAAGAAAGCCCGAGTTGTTGAGAGGGCCGCTCGCCCCGATCCGCCGGACGTCGCTGCTCTGAAGGCTCTCGAAGCGCTGAATGAGCAGGGCTTGCCCGAAGCCGGGGAGATCAAGCCGTATTACTCCGAACTCAGCGAGATTGTCCGCACCTATATCTGGGCCCGTTTCGCGGTCCGGACGCTTGAGGAGACGACGTTTCGCATCGTGGCTGGGCTCCGCGCCCACCCGCACGCCGCGCCTCATTCTCAGCAGTTCGCGGACATATTGCGCGAGTCTGATCTCGTGAAGTTCGCGAAAGCCCGGCCGAGCATCGGCGCCTGTCGGAGCGCGCTGGACGCCGCCGAAGCGTTGGTCCGAGAGACGTCAGCATCCGTAAGGACGGAAGAGACCGCCGATGCACTTCGCTAACCCAGCCTACTTGCTGCTGCTCTTGCTGCTGCCCATCGCGGCGTGGCTGCACTTCGCGCGCGTGCGGCGCGGCGCGTCCAGGCTGGTTTACTCAGACATCACGCCGCTCGACGGTGGGCGTTCGACCCGGGCGCGCCTTCGCGTGCTCTTGCCCATCGCGCGCGTCATCGCCGTTGCGCTGCTCATACTAGCCATGGCCCGGCCGCAGCGGCTGAGCGAACATGATGAGCTTGAGGGCGAAGGCATCGACATCGTGCTCGTGATCGATGTCTCCTACTCGATGCGAGCGGAGGATTTCCCGCCGGGCGATCGGTTCAGTGGCGCGAAGAGCGTTCTGGCTCGCTTCGTGCGGGGCATAACGAACGATCGGCTCTCGCTCGTCGTGTTCGCCTCGGATGCTTTCACTCAATGTCCGCTGACGTTGGATCGGGATCTGCTGGGCCAGCTCATCGACCAGCTCGAGCTTGGGCTGATCAGCGGCGACAGCACCGCGATCGGGATGGCCCTCGCCACCGCGGCCAGCCGGCTCGACGGCTCTGACGCGGAGAGCAAGGTCGTCATTCTACTGACGGATGGCGAGAACAACGCAGGCGAGATCGATCCGAACGACGCGGCGCAAGTCTGCAAGGCGCTGGGGGTTCGCGTGTATACCATCGGCATCGGCCGCATCGAGGGCAGCCCCATCCCGATCCCGGTCGGCCGCGGCCGGACGGCATACGCTCAGAACCCGGATGGCTCGTACGTGCTGACGAAACTCGACGAGGGGTTGCTGAAGCAGATCGCCGCAGCCACCGGCGCCGAGTATCACCATGCCGGCGATGCCGATTCACTGCAGGCAATCTACGAGTCCATTTGGCGGCTTGAGAAGAGCCGCTTCACGATGACGTCACTCCGGAAGTCGGAGGAGCTGTGTGGCCGGTACCTCTGGCCGGGAATCCTCCTCCTCGGGCTCGAGGTTCTGGCTGCGGCGACCATCCTGCGGAAGGCGCCTTGAACATGCTCGAAGGAACAGACTACCTGCAATTTGCCGCGCCCGCCGCGCTCTGGCTCCTCGCCTTGGCGCCGGTTCTTGCGTGGGCCTGCTGGCGCGCCGCCAAGAAGAAGCGCGAGGCCACGGAGGCCTTCACATCAGTCGCATTGGCGAAGCGGCTCGTGCTCGGCAACTATCGGGGCGGCTATAGCGTGCGAGCGGCGTTGCTCGTAGCCGCGTTGGCGTTGCTGGTCGTCGCGCTAGGCCGGCCGCGCTTGGGGTCAAAGCTCGAACGCGTTGAGCGCAAGGGCGCCGACATCCTCGTGGCGATCGATACCAGCGACAGCATGCTCGCCCAAGACGCCTTGCCCTCTCGTCTGGAGGCGGCCAAACGCGAAGTAGGCGGCCTCATCACGCGCCTTCAGGGCGATCGGATTGGCATCCTGACCTTCTCGTCCGAGGCCTTCCTCTACTGCCCTCTCACGGCCGACTACGACGCGGCGGCGATGTTCTTGGGGTCGATCGATGCGGGCATCACATCCGGCGCGGGCACCGCTCTCGCGGAGGCCCTCCACGAGGGCGAGCGCGCCTTCGAGGCGGGGGATGGCTACGAGAAAGCCATCATCCTGGTCAGTGATGGTGAGGACTGGGGCAAGGGCGCCCGCGAGGCGGCTCAGGCCCTCGCGGCGAAAGGTGTGAAGATCCACGCGGTCGGCGTCGGATCGGACGAGGGCGCGCCGATTCCCGTGCTCGATGAGTCAGGAAACGTCACCGACAACCGCCGCGACGAGGGTAAGATCGTGGTCACTCGCCTCGACGAAGAGAAGCTCCAGGAGATCGCCGCCGCGGGCGGCGGCAAATACTACCGCGGCGGGGCATCAGACCTCGGAGTCGCGGCGGCTTACGCGCAGATCGCGTCGGGCGAGACTCGCCGCGCGGGCATGCACGTCTTCAGGACGTATGCCGAGCGATTTCAATGGCCGCTTGCGGGGGCTCTGTTGCTGATTATCATGGAGTTCATCTTGCGCGTCCTCCCGCGCCGCCGCCGGGCGCGAGCGGGCTTGGCGACGATGGCGCTGCTCTGCTTCCTGACGATGAGTGGGTTCTCGTTCTTTGAGACCGCCGCGGCGTTGTGCAAGCGCGCGAATGATTACTTCCAGGACGGGAAGTTCGAGGAAGCGTTTCAGCGCTATGCGCGCGCGCTTGAGCTGGATTCGGACAATCCGATCCTGCAATTCAACTCGGGTGACGCGCTCTACAAGCAGGAGAAATATGCCGAGGCCCGCGACGCCTACGGCAAGGTCGGATCGAAGGTAGGGAAGGTGCTCTCCGGATCTGCACGCTTCAACATGGGCAACGCGTACCTTCGCGAGAGCAAGCTGGACGATGCTATCGAGGAGTACAAGAAGGCCCTGCGGATCAATCCTGGCGATGAGTTGGCCAAGCGCAACCTCGAGATTGCCCAGCGGATGAAGGAAGAGCAACCCGAAGACGATCAGGACCAGGACCAGGGAGACGAGCAAGACGAGAACGACGAGCAGGACGAACAGGATGAGCAGAATCCGGAAGACGAGCAGCCGCCGGAGGATGAGCAAGACCAGTCCGGTGAGGATGAAGAGGGCGAGCAACCCCAGGAGCAACAGGAACCGGAGGAGCAGCCCGCCGACGCCGCGCCGATGACGCCGGAGGAGGCGCGCGCGCTGCTTCGCCAGGCTGAGTACGAGGATGCGCAGATGCAACGGGAGATTGTGCGAGCCATGCCCAAGCCGAGGAACTCGACCGGGAAGGACTGGTAGTGACCACCGTCCGATCAGGCGCAACCATCCGGGCAATGTGCGTCATTATCGCGACCGCCGTCCCCGCGGCGAGCGGGCTTGCCGCGCCCACGGTGAAGGCCTCGGTGGACCGCACGCGCGTGGCCGAGAACGAGACGATCACGCTGACTGTCTCGGTGGCGGGCGCGGACAGCGTGTCGGATCCGGATGTCTCCGTATTGCGCGAATTCGATATACTGGGCAGCTACCGGTCGCGGTCGATGTCGATCTCAGGCGCCGGACGCGTGTCGGAGATGGTCTACAGCTACACGCTCCGCCCCCGTCAGACGGGCGAGTTGACGATCCCCGCGCTCGACGTCCCGGTCGACAGGGCCAACCTGCGGACGGACGCCATCTCCATCACAGTAGTGCCCACCGGCGGCGGGACGCCACGTCCGGGTGGTCCGGCCGGGTCATTCCCTGGCGACACCGATGTCGAGGAGTCAGACACTGCCCCCGGGTTTGATGCCAACAGCGACGTGGTCATCAAGTGCGAGACGGACAAGCAGCGCGCGTATGTGGGGGAACAGATCCTGCTTACGTTCTCCCTCTACTCGGCGACGGCCCTGAACTCGGCCGACTACCAGCCCGCCAACACGGAGGGTTTCCGCACGCAGGCGCTGCCCCCGCCCGATCGCCATTACGAGGTGATCAGCGGGCGTCGTTTCATCGTGCAGGAGGAACTGAAGCTCCTGTTCCCGACTGCGCGGGGCGAGCACGTCGTTGGCCCCGCCACGCTCAACTTCGCGACGAGTTACTGGGACCCGGTTCCCAAGGTGCTGCAGACCGAGCCCATCACGATTGAGGTCCTCCGCGTCCCCGAAGCTGGGCGACCGGAGAGCTTCACAGGCGTCGTCGGCGAACTTGCAGTCGACACGCTGCTGGACCGCGACCGGCTCAAGCAAGGCGAGGCCGCGACGCTGACGGTGGTGGTCTCGGGCTGGGGCAACCTGGAGGCGATGGAGGCCCCGACCATCGCTCTGCCGCCGGGGCTGCGCGAGTACCAGTCGAGCGAATCGCGCGAGTTCGCGCCCCAGGTCGCAGACGACGGCTACCGCGTTCAGGGCGAAGCTGTGTTCGATAGCGTCATCATCCCGACGACGGTGGGCGATGTGCAGATCCCCGAAGTCGAGGTCGCCTACTTCAGCCCGGTGACCGAGCGCTACGAGACCGCTCGAAGCCTCCCCGCCGTGCTGCACGTGGAGCCTGGCGATGCCGCCGCGCTGGAGATAGAGACTCCGGGCATGGCGGGCATCAAGCTGAAGCCCCTCCCGGATCGACTGCGCGGACGCCCGAGGGACCGCGTGTTCTCGGCGCCGTTCATGCTGGTAATCCTCGTCGCGGCGCTTTGGCTGCTGGCTACTGTGGTCGTCCACCGACGCCGCGCGGCCTTGGCTGCTAATCCCAAGCTCGCCCGCGCCCGCACCGCCGCATACCGCGCGAACGCGGCGCTGAGAGACGCTCGCCGCGCTGACCCGACCGAGGCCGCCGCCGCGGTCGCCTCGGTGATCTCTGGGTACGTGGCCGACCGTCTCGACATCCCGCCCGCCACGGTCTCCGCCGCCTCGGCGCGAGGCATCCTTGCCGGCTGTGGCGTGTCTGATGAGCTGGCAGCGGAGGCGGCATCGCTGCTGCGCGCGTGCGACCAGTTGCGGTTCGCGCCGGACGCCGGCGTCCAGGCGGCGGTCACGGCGGCCGATGCGGCAAGTGGACTCATCCGCAATCTCGACCGCTCGTTGCGCAGACGCCCGGTCGGCCGCGGAGAGGGGGAAGCTCCATGAAACGCGTCTGCGTTGCAGCTTCCTTGCTCTGCTCTGCTGCTGCCGCCTGGGCGTACGATTCGGCGGGAGATAGCACGTTCCAGAGCGCGACGGCGGCTTTCTCGGCTGGCGAGTACCAGAAGGCTGAGTCGGGGTTTCGGGCGTGTCTCGATGAGATCGGCGATGATCCGACCATCCACTTCAACCTTGCAATGACTTCCCTCCGGCTCGAGCAGCGAGGGCTGGCGATGGCGCATCTTCTCGCGGCGCAGTCGCTATCGCCACGCGACGATGAGATCCAGCGTCAGTTGCGCGTCATGAGAGCCGAACTTGATCAGATTGAGCCTCCGCCCGCCAGTTGGCTCCACGCGCTGTGGGGGGGCTTGCGTGACGGACTCACCTACGACGAGGTGCTCTGGTCCGCGGCGCTGGTGACGCTGGCGACATCGGGCCTGCTCGGGCTATGGCTGTTGACCGGCCGACGGCGCTTCCAGTGGCCAGGCATCATCGCGATAGCCTTTGCGCTGGTGGCCTGGGGCCTGGCGGGGGCCAAGATCGTCGAGCGGGTGGGCCCTCCGGCGGCGATTGTCACCGACTCGAGCATCCCCTTGCGCGGAGGTCCCGGCGAGGAGTTCGGGGAAATCGAGCGTCTGTCGGAGGGCTCCGCAGTCACCATTCTCGAGCGTCCCCGTCTCCACGTTGGACCAGGGCTCTCCGTCATCGTCGGACGCGACGACCTTGGGCTGTGGGCCGAGGTCAGGGCGGCATCCGGCGCTCGCGGCTACGCGCGCCGGAATCAGCTCGCCCAGTACTGATCTCCAACCTGATCCGCAGGCTGCCTAGTGAATCAAGACGCGACCACCGAGCGCACGCACGGACTGTCGGCGCCCGCGCTAGTCATTGGCATCATCGGCGCGGCGGCGGCGTGTTTCGTCGTCTGCTGGGCCGAACTGGTTGTCAAATCCATCCAGATCGCGATCTGCCAGTTCGCTCCGGCCGCGATCGGGCTGCTGCTGCTCGTCGTCGTCATCAACGGCATCCTCAGCAAGCTCGCGAAACGCCGCCTCCTCAAGCCTCACGAGATCGTCGTCATCTACGTGATGATCCTTGTCGCGGCCCTCACCACCTCGCGCGGGCTGCTCGAGAAGGTCTTCGCGACGCTCGTCGGGGTCAACTACTTCGCCACCGAGGCCAACCACTGGCAGGAGCTGTTCTTCAACAACATGCCCCAGTGGGCGGTCGCGTTCGACGTCCAGGGGGACATGCAGCAACCTGTCTCCGCCTGGTTCTTTGAGGGCTCGCCCCGAGGCGCCGCCATCCCGTGGGACGCGTGGGTTGAGCCGCTCATCTGGTGGGGAATTCTCGCGGTAACCGTCATCTTCAGCCTCGCCTGCATCGCGACGATCTTCCGTCGCCAGTGGGTCGATAACGAGAAGCTCACCTTCCCGCTGGTCAATCTCCCGCTTGAGATGTCCGGCGCGACGGCGATGACGGGCACGAGTTTCTTCCGCAACAAGCTCACGTGGATCGGGTTCGCGATTCCCACGTTCGTCTTCATGCTCGACGGGCTCCACGGTCTCTTCCCGCAGATCCCCGAGATCCCGACCCAGTATCCGCTCAACCCGATCTTCGGTAGCATGGGCAAGCCGTGGCGTGACCTCGGCTACACGGTCGCGTATTGCAGCCTCGCGGCCGTAGGGTTCGCCTACTTCCTGCCTCAGCAGTTGCTGCTCTCGCTGTGGGCGTTCTACGGGCTCATCAGGTTGCAGAACATCGTCTTTTCCGCCTTTGGGGCGCCGCCCGAAGCGATGCCGCTCTACCCGACGAGCTTGGTCAACGGCTACCAGGTCGCGGGCGCGTATCTCGTGTTGACGGTTCACCTCGTCCGCTCGGCAATGCCTCATCTGAAAGACGTGTGGGCGCGAGTGAGGGGTGAGCCTGATGCCATCGACGACAAAGATGAATTGCTCCCGTATCGCGGCGCGGTGATCGGCCTCGCGGTCTGTTTCGTGGTCGCCGCGTGGTGGTGCATCAGGCTGGGGATGGTCTGGTATATGGCGATCATCCAGATCGCCGCTTACCTCTTCGTCGTCTGCCTCGTGATGGCGCGCTCTGTGAACGAGGCGGGGATGCTCATGACCGAGACGAGTTTTCGCCCGGTGAATCTCGTGCAGCTCTTCACGCGACGCAGCATCATGGGACCGAAGACGCTGGGTGCTCTCGCCTTGGTGGATCCCGTCTTCCCGCGAGACCTACGCGGCAATCTCCTGAGCACGTTCTTCGATGCGCTGAAGATGTCTGACAGCGCCAAGCTCAACCGGCGGCATCTGTTCGTGGCGATCGCCATCGCGCTCGTGGTGTGCTTCCTGGTGGGCGGCTACCTCCACATGTGGTTCCCATACCGGGAGGGTGGCGTCAACCTTTACGGGTACGTGTACCAGTCGAACAACCTCCTCGGCGTCCGCGACTACGCGCCCGTCCTCGACGCGGGCGACGAGTTCGACCACCGGCTGCCGATCTACTTCGGTTCAGGTGTGATCGTCACGCTGATTCTGTCCGTATTGCGCCAGCAGTATTGGTGGTGGCCGCTCGCGCCCATCGGCTTTGCGTTGAGCGGCTCGTGGAGTATGATCGTCTTCTGGTGCCCGATTTTCGTGGCGTGGTTGCTGAAGTCCGTGATCACTCGATACGGCGGCATGAAGACATACTCGAACCTTCGGCCGTTGTTCCTGGGCTTGATTCTCGGCGAGTTCTCCCAGGCCGTGTTGTGGGCCACAATTGCCGGCATCTGGCGCACGCCCGCGCCCTTCTTCCCATGGCCATAGCGCCGGAGGATTGCCGTCCGATGACCGAGACCTCGACCACCAAAACCGTCCTGAGTGATCTCGAACGCGGCTGGCAGACGGATCTCGTCGTGTTCATCGGCTGCGCGGCCTTGATTCTCCTGTCGTCGCTGCTGTCGATCAACGCATCAGGCGCCGTGAGCGTGACGGGGCGAGAGGGCGCATCGCTGCCCGGCGTGTGCATGGGCAAACGCCTGACGGGCGTCGATTGCCCGGGTTGCGGTTTGACGCGCAGCTTCGTCGCGATGGGCAATGGTCAATTCGCGCAGGCCTTCCAGGTGCACCGCATCGGCGTGATCATCTACTTGCTCGTGCTCCTTCAGGTGCCCCTGCGCGCCTATGCCGTCGTGCGGGGAGTGCCTTGCCTGTGGCGCGTCGAAAGCTGGCACAAGGGCATCCTAATCTGGATCGTCTTTGCAGCGCTGTGGGTGAACTGGTTCTACGCGCTCTACACGCATGAAGCGTGGTAGCAATCTCAATTTGAGGAGCCCTCACATTGCCAGTCGATCTTCCGGACTTCTCCGCATTCCTCCCTGAACACGCGGCGCGCCTGAGCGACCTCATCCGGGGTCCGGAGTGGCAGGCTGCTCTTGCCGACGAGTCGAACATCGCCCGCCTCCGCGAGAGCGTCATCGCCGCGCCGGACATGCCCGACCCCGCGGGAGTCCTCGTGGGCGCGCTCAAGCAAGTCAACGAGGCCGACGTCCGTGCCCGCATCGCCGGCGGAGACCGCGACGTCGACGCGCTGGCATGGCGGCTTGGCGAGTGGCCGGATGAGTGGACTAACGAGCCGCCGGTGCTGTCCTTCGTGGGCGTCTACCTGACGCTCGACTGCAATGCCCGGCCGAAGTGCGTCTACTGCAATCAGCTCCCGGTGGATGGTTGCTTGCCGATGGAGGAGTGGGGGAGACTCGTCTCGGAGTTGATTCAGGGAGATGGGCAGAAGCCTTACTTCAGCTACACGGGCGGCGAGCCGCTCACATGCGGCGATGCGCTCTACGGTCCCGAAGGGCTGATCCGCCAAGCCGCCACGGCCGGCGCGCCGAGCAACATCAACACCAATGCCTTCGACCTCACGCTCGAGGTCGCGCTGAAGATCGTCCACGCCGGCGCGGCGCGGTTGCACGTCTCGCTCGATACGCCGGATCCGGAGGTCATGGACGAGTTAGCCGGCGGGACGGGGCGCTTCGATCTCATCACGAGGGGGCTATACAACCTCCAAGTCGCCCGCGAGCTGCTCGGCGTCAACCATCCCGTCGTCCACATCAACTGCGTGCTTACCACGCGCAGCATCTTCGAGTATCCCAAGCTGGTGGGGTTCCTGCTCGACCGCAAGCGTGTCGCGACGCCCGGCGTCGAGGGTCCGCCTCGCGCCGATCCACACTTCCGCGATCTGGGCATCCACCTGATCCCCGTCGGCGGTCCGCAGAACGCTGACATCCGGCCGACGGCTGATGATTACGAGCGCTTCTTCACGCGGACGTGGGAAGCGGCTTCCGATGTGTGGGAGACCTACCAGGATGCGCGGGGGACTGAGGATGAGGCGAGGGTCGACTACGACAACTACGCCTTCTTCGCCAACCCATACAAGCGCGTGGAGTACCGTGGCGAGCTTCGCGATTACTGCGAGGCCGTCGCGGAGAGCACCCAGTCGACGCTGGCACTCGGCAAACGCTGCCTGGTCGCGCCGACCCAGGCGTTCTTCCTGCCTGATGGATGCCAGCACTGGTGCGGCGGCCACGGCGTCAGTCGCCCTGAGCCCATGGGTCACAGATCGACCGGCTCCGCTCAGGGCAGCATCGCCAGCTCCCTATCGTCACTCAGGCAGTACCCCAACGAGTTCTGCACCGGCTGTCCTGTCGCAACCCTCTTCATCAACCAGGGCGCTGAGAACGCCCTCAATGAGACGGTCAAAGGGTGGATTGAAGAAGCTGATTCCCCGCCTGCAACCCCGGAGCCACCCCCGACCTGACCGTGCCGAGAAGCACATATTCCAAGGCAGGTCGCCATCTGCCGTGCGAAGAAGAGCATATTAGTTGAGTTCCGTGTCTCATGTTGCGGCGGGACGCGGCGGACGAGGGGGGATTTGCGTACGAGGTATGCGGCGTTTCGATGTCTTGGCTCTGTGTGTGCTGGCCGCTGTCTCCACATTGCGGGCGCTAGACGCAGCGGAGGAGTCGCCCTGGCCCCCACGCGTTGATAAGGTCGTGACCATTACCAAGCATGGTACCTGGGAACTCAATACAGGCGAGCGACACGCCAATTGCTCCGCAGACCAGGGAGGGCCCTGGGGAGACCCTCGCTCGGTAGACGGCAAGGCCCCCCTTCCGATCCCTTCCAGGCTGGAGCACATGTGTTGGGCGTCCGCGGACTTTGTCAACGACACGGGCGCGCCGGCTGAGATCGCGCCGCCTGTCCGAATGTCTGACAAACAGATCCTCAAGGACACGACCGCCGACTTTCGCTTCGAGATACTTGCGCCTCAGGCCAAGGCGGAACTCCGAGCTGAGATCGCGAAGATCCGTGGGATGTATGAGCCCGGGGCGGTCATCACCGAACCCGCCGTGGTTCCCCCTTACAGTCGCGGCACCGTGCATTGGACTGGATCAGTGGTTGCGGAGCGGCACGAGGTCCGCTGCCTCCGGTATCGCGCGCGCCGACCGAAACTGACAGCCGGCTTGCGCAGCTTTGGGCTGGAGGTGACGCGCGCGTGGACCGGCGGCCCCATGCATAGCCGCCCCATCGACGGGGCCATGGCGGCGGCCACGGCTGACTGGGGCGCGGGAGAGGACAGGTGGGACCACCTGGGGCTGGGCTCGGTCGGTGAGATCTGGGCAATACGCGCCTCCCGGAGCCACGCCAGATTGGAGCCACTGGAGTGCATCACCGAGCCGGTCGTCTTCGAGCACTGGGCTGATGTCGCGCCCCCCCCGACGGGAGGCCCGGACCCATCGGAGGCCTCTTGCAGGTGGAAGCTCAGAATTGCTACACAGAGGCGCGGACGCCTTACCCGGCCAGCTTCGGCTGGGAGTTCGAATTCCCGTCGACGGGACCGTTATCTGGCCTGTGTATCGTGGATCTGCCCAGGGGATGGACCTACACGGCCAAATCGCGGAAATGGGAGTCACCTGCGTATCGAGAGGGGGCCGTCGTCAGATTCTCCGTGCCTTTGGATGAGCCCATACGCTTCTCTCGCCAGCTAGAGCGTCTGGTCTCCCTGGAGATCGACACCGTTGATCGCGACCACCAGCCCACTGTCGCCAGAGTTGAGGTCGCGCTCCGCTCGGGTGATTCAGGATGGACCCTCGCGCGCGGGGGCACCACGGTTGCTACGGCTGAGGGTGGGCGCGCGACGTTTACGGTTGCCGCGCTTGAGCCCGGCGTATACGGCGCGCGAACTCGCGTCGCAAATCGTCCGGACCTCCCGTGGTCCGAGTGGCAGCGGTTCAGTGTGGCGATCGGTCTGCGGGCATCTCAGACGCTGACTGTGCCGACGCCCGCGCGTTGAATTCAGGCTGAACTACATCTCCCGCCCAACCGCCTCCACCACGCGCCGGACTTCCTCCATCAGCCGCGTAAAGCGCCTCGGCGCGAGTTGCTGCGGGCCGATTGCGCCGATGACCGTGCGCTGGGCGCCACGCGCTACAGGCAATGCCCGGGTCCGCGCTTATCGATTCCCTCCACGACCGCTCCCAGGTTCTCGTCGGAGGACGGTCCCGTGACCATGGCTATGATGCCGCCTCCGCGCAGACTTCCTTGAGCGCCCCGATGAACTGCTCGTTCTGGGCCTGCGTCCCGACGGTCACGCGGATGTGGGTTGGCGAGCCGAAGATGTCGCCCGTCCGCACGGCGATCCCGCGTCCGCGCAGCATGTCAAACGCCAGCTTCGAATCGATCCCGATATCGGCGAAGATGAAGTTCGCGTGGGTCTCCGGGTAGCCCATCCCCATCGCATCGAACTGCTCGCAGAGATACTTCCGGCCCTCGCGGTTGGCCGACGCGCTCTTGACGACTTGCTCGGTGTCTTCGAGACTTGCCAGCGCGGCAACTTGGGCGATCGTGCAGACGTTGAAGGGTTCGCGCACCCGAACCAGCCACTTCATCAACTCAGCCGGGGCAAGCCCATACCCCACGCGCAAGCCCGCCAGCGCGTGGATCTTCGAGAACGTCCGCATGACGCAGACATTCCGCCCCTGCAGCACGTAGTCCAGCCCGTTCGGGTACTCCGGGCAGTCGACGTACTCGTAGTAAGCCTCATCCAGAACCACGATCACGCGGTCCGGGATGGCGTCCATGAAGGCGTCGAGTTCGGCCTTCCTGACGATGGTGCCCGTCGGGTTGTACGGGTTGGAGATGAAGATGAGTTTGGTCTTCTCAGTCACCGCCGCAGCCATGGCTTCGAGGTCATGGGTGAAGCTCTTCGCCGGCACTTTCACCAGCGCGCAATCCATGAGCGGCGGGATCAGTCCGTAGGTCGCGAAGGGCGGGTCGGCGGAGATGACTTCCTCGCCCGCGTTCAGATACGCGTGCCCCAGCATGTAGATGACCTCATCCGAGCCACCACCGACCACCACCATCTCGGGCTCGATGCCGTGGAACTTGGCGATGGCCTCGGTCAGTTCGGTGGACGGGAGGTCCGGGTAGAGCTGCGTCTTCTTGATGGCCTCTTCCATGGCGGCAAGCGCCTTGGGTGAAGGGCCAACGGGGTTTTCGTTGGACGCTAGCTTCAGCGGCGCGGACTTCCCGGGCGAGTAGGGCCGAATCGATCTGATGCACTCCCTGGCGAGATCGTCTGGTGATGTCATTCACGCACCAACCTTTCAGCTTCCGTGAGCGCGGGCAAGGTACCACAATTGCCCTACATTGACAATGCATACGCTGTCGCCGCTGAGGCGACACGAAGAGAGGGCCCAGCCAGATCGGCCGGGCCCTCGTGACGTCATGCCATCGGGGGCATCAGCGGCTCAAGTACAGTGAGGTGACCGCCCGCATTCTCTGCCCGTCCGGCGCGTTCGCCTCAATCTCGACGATGTACCGGCCGGATGGCGCCTTCAGCCCGTTATCGCTGCAGGCATCCCAGAGCACGGTGTTGCGGCCGCTGGTCGCGTCAAGGTCGCTCGCGATCCGACGGACGGGGCGTCCGGCGATGTTGCGGATCGTGACCCCAACATCAGCCGCCTTGCTCAACGTGAAGCTGATCTCAGCGCCCTGAGCCGTGCCCGATGCAATGGCGCTCGACACCGTAAGCGTAGTGACTGAACCCCCGTCGACCTGGAACTCGTACGCGCCCATGTCAACCTCTTCGACTTGATCGGCGTCGCCATCGACGACCCGCGGGTCCCCGGCGAGGTCGGTGGTCACTCCTGACGGTATGGCGGCAATGCTGCCTGTGTCGATGCAGTTCGAGCCCACGGCCAACTGGTAGTCGCCGCCCTGCGCGTTTGCGAAGCTCGGGTCGAGGTCGATGTTGGTCGTCTCATCGTAGTTCACCGTGACACCCGTCCCGATCTCGACGATTGCCTCGGATCCTCCCTCGACATCGCTGTAGGCCACGGTCAGCGTCGCTTCGCGGACGCAGAACTCATTTGGACCAAGGGGTGGTTTATCGGGATTCCCATTGACCCCGGAGGTGTCCCCCCAGCAGATGCTGTTCACCACCGAGACGATGCCCCCGTCAGTCGAGTAGATCGCGCCGGCCTGGTCGCGGCCATTGTTGCGGGAGAAGGTGCAGTTGGTAACCTGCACGTTCGGCGAGCCGCCTACCTCGCCCGAGGCCACGATCCCGCCGCCTCCCTCCATCGATTTGTTGCTGACGAACAGGCAGTTCGCAATCTGGACGTCACACGTGCCAGAGGCCGCCACCGCGGCGCCCTCGCCATTTGCCCAGTTGGAGACGAAGATGCAGTCGGTGACACTCGCGTTGCCGCCCAACTGAAGCCCCAACGCGCCGCCATGCGTGCCTCCCCTACCCAAGTTGTCGTCGAAGATGCAGTTGGCTATCGTTGCGTGGCCCCGCCGCACGCGCATGCCTGCGCCCCACTCCCGCGGATTGTCCCACACCTTGTCGGTGGCGCCCCTGCGGATCGTGAACCCGCTCACGGTCACGGCGGGGTTCACGCCATTCTTCCCCGCCAGAATGCATCGTTCTTCATTGTTCGCATCGATGATGCAGAGGGCGGGATCGCCCGACTCTGATACCAGCGCAATCGCCTTGTCGAGCACGATTCCGCCGGCGTAGACTCCGTCAAGCACGGTGACCGTCGCATCATCGGCGGCTTCGGCTATGGCTTCCGGGATGCTGTCAAACGCATCGTATCCGCCCAGATGCCCGCCGTAGTCCTCGTACCAATCGTCATCCACCCAGAGATCCGTCGGCGGCAGGGCTGTGTCGCCCGCGAATTCGTACGCGCCCATGTCAAGCGGCGCGTGGTCCGCACGGACCGTGCCGTCCGGGTCGAGCGGCGGCAGGTGGTCCGGATCCGGCGCCGGGTTGCCGGCGTCGATGCACGGCGAGACATCCGTGAGTCGGTATGTGGTTGTTCCGCCTGTTTCGCCCGCGTCGAAGTGCGGGGGATAGCTGATGTTGCCCGTCTCGCCAAGCAGGCTGATGTTTGGGCCGACCGTGCCGACGGTCGAGTAATTGATCGTCACGTCGCTGGCGATCCAGCCCGCCACGGGTGAATCCGCGAGGTCATCACCGGTGTTGCTGTGGAGAATGCAGCTATCCACACCCCACAGGCCCTGCACGAGGGGAGCGGGGGGCGCCGCGAACTGAACGCCGGCCGTCTCATTGTCGGCGATGGTGTTGTTCTGGAGATAGACGTCAGCGAGGCCGAAGACGCTAACGGCCGCCGCGTCGGCGTAGCCGGTTGCCGAGCATCCGGTGATCTCGTTGTTGGCCACAATGAAGGTTGATGTGTAGTTACTGCCGACCGAAAGCGCGACGACGCCGCCGAATGTCCTGCCGGCACTGATCACGTCCACTTCGCTGTCGCCGGCGGGTGAGTTGCCGCGGAATTCGTTGCCGATCACCCGGAACGTCTGTCCGGTGCCCGTGCTAAGCCTCACGGCGGCCGCGAGGCCTTGGTTGTCGGTAATCCAGTTCCCCTCAATCTCGAAGTCGCCGCCGCGGGTGCCGTCGTTCGCGACGAGCATGGCGCTGTCACTCAGCCCGTCAAAGGTGTTGGCCTGGATGGCCCCGGCTGAGTCGACGACATGCGCGCCCAGTCCGCCGTCACGGAACGTGTTGCCGGTCAGAGTCAGGTCGTCGCAGTTAGCGGCCATGAGGCCCTTGTCCGGACAGTCGACGAACTCGCTCTGCTCGATCGTTGCGGAGCTATTGGCGATCTCGACGCCGTCCTGCGTGCATGCCGTGAACGCGCAACCCGACACGGTCGCCGGACTCGTCTTGAGGTGGAGACCGACCGCGCCGTCCGTGAATGAGCTATCAACAACCGATAGCGTGACGCAGTCCTTGGCGTCGAGGCCTGCGTTCGTGCATGCCGTGAAGTCACACAGCGACACCGTGCCGCTGCAGTTCGAGAGCACGGCGCCCCGTGTCAAGCCTGTGTAGGTGTTCCCGATCAGGCTCAGGTCCGGGCAGTCGATGGCCCCGAGGCCTATGGTCGACAGCTGCGGCTCCAAGCTGGGGATCTCGGTCTCGTCTCCGGGGAACTCACAGAGGGAAACCGTTGCGGAGCATTCCTGGACGAGGGCGGCCAAGGTGTCGTGGGTGATGGTGAACCCCTTGACGATCGTACCGTCGGCCGCCGGGCCGACCGTCAGAGACGCATCCGGGGGCCCATCGGCCTGCGGGGCCTCTCCGGCGCCTGCGATCTCCGCCAGTCCCTGCCCCGCGCCGAGTAGCTTGACGTCCTTGCCCGCCACGACGACATTCTCGGCGTAGGTCCCGGCGCCGACGTAGATGGTGTCGCCGGGGAGGGCGTCCGTGCCATCAGCCACGTCGATTGCCGGCTGAATGCTGTCGAACGCATTCACGCCCCACGCCAGGTATCCCACGTCGTCCTGCCCAGTCCACGTCTCATCGACGTAGAGCGGATGGATCTGGATGGTCAGGGGTCCCAGGTTGTGCGTGGCGTCCCTGGCGACGGCCGCGACCATCGTGCAACGCGGCACGTCGACGTCAACGGACGACCCGGTCGACTGCTCGAACGTAACGGACGAGCCTTCTATCCCCGTAGAGAAGCCGTGGAAGATGTCCGTTGTATCCGCGTCCTGGCTTGAGAGCGTGATGTTGCCAGGATTCACGGCGTAGTGCGCGACAGTCATCACGCCGTTCTCATCGTACTCAACGAGATCGGGCGTCGGCGAGATGTCTATGATAGGCGCCGTGATGTCGCTGTTCGTCGGGATGATGGCTTGCTCGGCCCACTCCAGGACCACGTTGCCGTCGGCATCCACGACGTCACCGTGGATGATGGCCGCATCGCCCGGCTGCGCCCCTTCCAGTGGGTAGTCCTTGTAGCCGTTGGGGGGGATCTCGTCGCCCTCCTCCGTGGCCATTGCCCAGTCCACACCGGCGAGCGTCTCGACCTCCGCGGGCGGGCTCTCAGGTAGAGCACGGAGCGCCACAATGAGAGCGCTGGCTGCGGGTACCCACCACTCCGGGACCTCGATCCGGCGCCTACCCCAGTGACTCACTCCATCCCGCAGTTCTTCCTGTAGCTCTTCCCGTAACTCATCGGGCAACTCTTTGGCCAGCTCAGCGGGCAGTTCACCGGGCAACTCATCTTGCCACTCGTCCCGCCCCTCACTATCGACGTCGTCGGCGTCATCCCCCTGGGCCCACCACCTGTCCCCGTCCAGTAACCGGACGTGGCGCTTGAACGCCTTCATGCGCCAGGCTGCGCGGGTCCACAGCCGCTCTGCGCGTGTCTCGTTGAGAACAGGAGGCGTGAACGCCGTCACGCCGGCTTCCGCATCGCCCGCTGCCCTGTCGAGCGTCCAGGTCAGCACTACCGCTGACACTTTGGGGATCGCGCGTTCGGCTCTGGCTTCGGCCACGGAGTCCCTCAACTCTTGCATCGCCGCCTGGAGAATGAGGAGGGCCTCGTCGGCTCCGGCTGATTGCGTCACCTGGGCTAGTTCCTCGGACGTTAGCTCCTCGTCTGGAATGAGAGTCTCCACACCATGGATCTGAATCGGTGGGTGCGGGTCGGTGGGGTCCGCCGGAGGATCGTTGTGAATCCGTAGTACCCACTGGCCGCTGATGAAGAGCAGTTCGCCGCCGCCTGGCACGGAGCCCAATTCGGCGGTTACGCTGACCTCTTCCTTCGAGGCATCGACATTGACCCACTTCAGGTCGCGCAGGCGGCACTCAGCGTCCGCTGTCCGCCAACTGACCTGGATCGACTTGTCCCATGTCCATGGGTCGCCGCCGTTAGTCTTCGGTGGCGACACCACGTCCTTATACGAGATCCGCGTGCAGATGACGCCGCCAATGACGGGATACACGACGTCCCCGTCCGACCAGGGGTTGCGCCACCCGTCGTATTGGTCGGTAACGATCTCCATCGCGTTGGTTGTAGCCCGCAGGGCGGATACGTCCGCCTCGGCCCAGTCTGTCGGGAGCTTGAATCGGTACGACTTCTCCCAGGCCGCGCTAGCGGGCATTGCCGCCATGGCGAAGATTAGAGAGGCGAGAGTGATGTAGACAACTGTCCGCGCGTATCGACTATTCATGGCAATTCTCCTCGTCCGCTGAGCGGATGAGCGTGTGGACAACTGGATGACGGCATTCGGGGGAGCGTATGGAAACGCGACGTTGCGCCGTCGAAGTTGGTTGCCGTCCCACAGAAGAAGCGCGACCAGTCCAGCATGCTCTTGCGTGAGCTTCCCGACAGTATATAGCATCCCTCCAGCACCTGATTAAGCATTTTGTAAAATATAACAAGATGTAACGAAGTACCGGAATATGGAAACTCCCGATGGCGTATCGAATTCCATGCCAATACGAATGATCGAACGTACGTTTGACCATTGACACTACCCCCGCTATAATGGCAGTATCCTTGCACGTAGCTTCGCGGCGGAGGTCTCTGCATGCTATACATCGGCACATCCGGATTCTCATACCAGGACTGGCTCGGGAAATGGTATCCGGCGGAGTTGAAGAAAGCCGACATGCTGCGCTACTACGCGCGGCGCTTTCCCGCCGTGGAGGTCAACTTCACCTACTACCGCATGCCGACCGCCAAGACGTTTCGGCAGATGGCGGCCAAGACGGAGGACGACTTCAAGTTCGTCGTGAAAGCTAACGGTGAAATGACCCACGAGCGCACGGGTGAGCCCGATGTATTCCGTGTCTTCGAGGAAGCGCTCGAGCCATTGGTGGAGGAAGGCAAGCTCGGATGCCTGCTCGCCCAGTTCCCGTATTCCTTCCACGCGAATGAAGAGAACATCGAGTACATCAACTGGTTCAAAGAGCAGATCCCGAACGTGCCGACGGTGGTGGAGTTTCGCAACCGCGGGTGGTTGACGGCCGATGCCTTCGATCTTCTCGAGGCCCTCAACATGGGCTTCTGCTGCGTCGATGAGCCGGAACTGAAAGGTCTCTTGCCCGCGGTCGCCATGCGGACATCTGACATTGGTTACGTGCGGTTCCATGGCCGCAACGCCAAGAAATGGTACGACCACCAGGAAGCCTGGGAGCGCTACGACTACAAGTACACCGAAGATGAGTTGAAGGAATGGGTCGACAAGGTGAAGGCGGTCTCCGAGGACTCGGACGACACCTTCGTCTTCTTCAACAACCACTACCAGGGGCAGGCGGCGATGAACGCGGAGATGTTCGCGGGGCTGCTCGAATTGCCTCTCGGCGACGTGGGGGAGAGCAACCCGCAGGGGACGCTGCTCTGACGATGGATGGGGAGAGACGAGATGACTCCGAACTCAGATCAACGCGCGACGGCTTGGGGGCATATCCAAGCCGGCGACGAATTGCTGGCTAGCGGCGAGGAGACGTCCGCCGAGGGGGAGTATCGCGTTGCGCTCGAGATCGACCCTGACCTCGCCGAGGGCCATCATCACCTCGCGGTAGTGCTGTACAAGCGCGGCGACTTCGACGCAGCGTCGGCCGCAGCTCGCCACGCGGCGGAGTTGAGCCCGTCAAGCATCGAAGCGTGGTTCACGCTGGGGCTGATCCTCTGGGACGCCCGCGACTCGGACGCGGCGGTTGCCGCCTTCGACCGAGTCATCAGCCTGGAGCCGGATCGCGTCGAGGCCCATCATTACCGCGGTCGGGTGCTCTACGAATCGGGCCGGCCCGAAGGTGCCGTGCCGAGTTTCGAACGGGCCTCGGAGCTTTGGCCGGATTCGGCCGACGTCGCCCACGACTTGGCGATCGCTCACGTCGCGTGTGAGAATTTGGGCCAAGCCGAGCAGTGCTTCGCGCGATGCATAGAGATTGAGCCCGAGAACGCCGAAATCTACTACGAGCTAGGACAAGTCCACGAGCAGGACTCGACGACACCCGACGAGGAGGCCGAGCACCCGTACGTCCAGGCCATCGCCCTCAACCCAGAGCACCTGCCCGCGCGCTTCCGGCTTGCCGTCCTGTGGGCCAAGCGTCGGAGTACGGACGCTGAGGCTCGCGAGGCGGCCATCGAGAATCTCCGCCAGATTGTGGCGCGGGAGGACCTCGTTTCGCTCTTCCCGGATGCTCATCTCGTCCACTACCTGCTGGGCGCGATTCTCGACGACGTCCCCGAGACCCACGCCGACGCCGCCGAAGCGTACCACGCGTGCCTGCGGATCCAGCCGGCCTTCGCTCCCGCGCACAATAATCTCGGCGTCCTCGCCCGGGCGCGGCGCGACCTCGAGGACGCCGCCACCCATTTCAAACTCGCGATCATCAGCGACCCGGGTTACGATAGCGCCCTGCACAACCTCTGTCGCGTCTGGTATGACCAGCCAAATGAGGTCGCCGTCCGCCAGATCCGCGCCCTCATGGATGTTGTCCCCGACGAGGCTCCGGATGTGATTGGCCACATCATCGGCCACCTCGTCGATGTCGCCAAGGCCGACGCATACGCATCCACCTATGACAAAGCCCATGAGATCAAGAATCTCATTGCCATTCTCGGCGCGCGCATGCGCAAGTCTCTATCCGCCGAGGCCTGTTCTGACGCAACGGACCTGCACGAGTTGATGGACCTTCACGGGAGGGCCTTCGAGGCAATCCGCGGCTACCTCAACGCCATTCATGTTGACCCGGGCGAGAAGGAGACGCTCGATTGCGGCGACGTGCTGCGGAAGTGTCTCCGGCAGCTCGTGGTGACGAAGCCCGAGGGAGTCGCCGTCTCGAACGCGATTGGTACTAACCTGCCTCCGCTCAGAGGCGATCGCAAGCGCCTGATGCAACTCTTCCGCAATCTGGTGGTCAACGCGTTCGAAGTCATGCCTGATGGTGGCTCGCTAAACGTGGCGGCGGAGGCGATCGGGCGTGGTTCGACGCGTCCTGGCGAGACGGTCCGTCGGGGGATTCGGATCTGCTTCCAAGACTCCGGTCCGGGCATGAGTGAAGAGGAGCTTCGCCGGGCATTCGACCCGGGCTACACGACGAAGGAGCGTGGGCCGGGGTACGGACTGGCGGTTGTCAGCCAGATCGTTCGCGAGCACGGTGGCACGATATCGTTGGAGACGGTGGAGACCGGCGGCCTGCGCGTGACGGTGGAGCTGCCTGAGCGGGTCCAGCCCGAAGCGGCGTCCGAGCGTCTGCGTTTGCGCCCCGTGATCTTCGAAGATTGGCGTCGGCTGGTCCAGGCTGAACTCGATGCCATTGGCCCTAGCGATGGAAGCTCCGCCCGCAGATCAGACGACGATGACGCGTAGTATTGGCTGCCTTCGCTATTCGATATACTCGTAGTAGCAATTCCGCTGGCGTGGCTCGAACCCCGCGGCCTCGATGACGCGGACGATCTCCTCGCGCTGCATGCGAAACGTCACTCCAGCGGCCCGCACGACATTTTCCTCGATCATCGTGCTTCCCATGTCATTCGCGCCGAACCGCAGCGCAAGTTGCGCGACCTTCGCCCCTTGAGTCACCCACGACGCCTGGACGTTCGCGATGTTATCCAGCGCCAGCCGGCAGATCGCCAGCACGCGCAGGTATGCGTGCCCGCCGAGCTTCGGCACTTCCCCGTCAAGCGCCGTATTCATCGACTGAAACGTCCATGGGATGAACGCCGTGAATCCACTCGTTTCATCCTGAAGATCTCGCACGGACAGCAGGTGCTCGACGAGGTGCCGAGGCTCCTCGCCCATCCCAAACATCATCGTCGCCGTCGAGCGCATCCCGAGTCCATGCGCCTCGCGCATCACGCCCAGCCACTCCTGTCTGCTGCACTTCTGTGGGCTGACGCGCGCGCGAATTTCGTCGCTGAGCACCTCCGCGCCGCCGCCGGGGACCGTATCAAGCCCCGCCTCCTGTAGCTGCCTCAGGCATTCGGCGACGCCCAGCCCCTCCACTCGCGCGATGTGGGCGATCTCGGGCGGGCTGAAGCAGTGGGCGTGCAGGCCGAACTCCTGCTTGATGATGGAGAGTACCTGCCGGTAGTAGTCCAGCCGGAGTTCCGGGTGCAGGCCGCCTTGGAGCAGCACCTGCGTGGCGCCGAGGTCTTTCGCCTCCGCGAGCTTGCCCCGGAGTTCGGCCATCGACATCACGAACGCGTCCTCACGCCCGGGCGCGCGGAAATACGCGCAGAACTTGCAGCCGGAAACGCAAGCATTGGTGTAGTTGATGTTCCGATCGACCACGTAGCTGACAATGCTGCCTGGGTGCAGTTCCTGGCGCGCGAGATCGGCCGCCCGCCCTAGAGCGATCAGGTCAGGCGATTCGAATAGGTCGAGCAGCTGTCTCTCGTCGAGTCTGTCCATTGTCCCCGTCACGTCGCGAATGTCAGCTCCCGTCGCTCGGCAAGAAGGCCCTCCCCGATCAGTAAGTCCTGGTATCGCCTCATCCCCTCGACGTGCTCCCGCCCGAGCGAGAAATCGAGCATCTCGCCGAGGTATCGCGCGATGATTGCGGGGTCGATGCCCCGCCGCTCGCCTTCAGCAAGGGAAATCTCCTCAAGCGCGGCCAATCCTCGATCCCGCGCGGCGGACAGCTCAGCCGCCACGTCAGCCGACGCCGCGCCCTCGGCGAACACCCACGCTGCCAGAACCAACGGCACCCCCTGCCAGTCCCACCACATCTCGCCCAGATCGTGCTCGCGCGCGCCCTCTGGCGGTGGCTCAGTCAGCATGCCCGCTTGGCCAATCAGCAGCGCCGCGTCAGTCGCCTCCAGCATTCGCCCAAGATCAGGCTCCATCTCCCGGCACTCGGGCCGCGCCCCGTATCGCGCCGACAGCGCAGCCCGCGCGAGCCCGGCCGAACTCCTCGATCCCCTGTCGAGCGCCAGCGTCCGGATCTCGCCCAGAGGCCGCTTCGCAAAGAGCTTAATCGTCCCGACCGCGCCCTGGCAGGATATCGAAACTCCCGGCGCGATGGCGTCGCCGACCCCCTGCAAGTACGACGCTACGGGAATCAGCGCGACGTCGTATCGGCCGGCGCTGAGGCCTTCCGCCAGCGCGGATGGCACGTCACACGTGACCGCCAGCCCCGGCACGTCGTCCAGCCCGCGCAGCAGGGGAACGGTGTTCAGGAATTCAACAGCGCCGACACGACATTGCATGGGTGCATCCATTCCTGCTCGGCTGGCGGTCTCCCTTCGGCAACGCTCCGGCGAGAGGGATTGCTCCCCACGTGGGCGAAGGCGGGCGCCGCCAGGACTAACGGAGGACTACCCAATGTCAAAGCTCGCAGTCAACGGTGGACCGAAGACGATCGACCGCGCAATTGGCGTCGCGTGGCCGGAATATGGCGACGAAGAGCGACAGGCTCTGGAGTCGGTTCTCGATAGCCGCAAGTGGTGGCGCGGCGCGTATGCGGATGCCTCTGAGTCCTGGGTGGGGAGGTTCGAGAACGCCTTCGCTGAGTACCAGGGCGCCAAGTTCGCGGTCGCCTGCACCAACGGCACGCAGGCGCTTGAGTTGGGGCTGAAAGCCGCGGGAATCAGGCCCGGCGATGAGATCATCATGCCCGCCTCGACCTTCATCGCCACGGCGACGTCGGTCGTCTTGGTCAACGGCATCCCCATCATCGTCGACATCGAGCCCGACCACTACCAGATCGACCCCGACGCCGTTGAGGCCGCCATCACGCCTCGCACCTCGGGAATCATGCCCGTGCACAACGGCGGCTTCCCCGCGAACATGGATCGCATCATGGAGATCGCCGACAAGCACGGGCTCTTCGTGATCGAGGACTGCGCCCACGCTCACGGCTCGCAGTGGCGCGGCAAGGGCTGTGGGACCTTCGGTTCCTTCGGCACGTTCAGCACCCAGATGGGCAAGGGCCTCACCGCGGGCGAGGGCGGCATCGTCCTCACTGATGACGAGGATCTGGCCGCGCAGGCCTTCAGCTACCACCACATCGGTCGCATCCAGGGCCGCCCCTTCTACGAGCATCACCAGGTCGCCAGCAACCTGCAGCCAGCACCACAAGAGGGAACCATTGACAGTTGATAGATGAACCATTGGTTTCTACACCCGGGAGGGGGTTTACCGGTATATAGTCGAATCTGTTGGCAAATTTATAGGAAATCTCAATCTACAGGAGCCGCCGCCGGCGGGCGGGCGGCGGGCCGTTGCAGGGCGGACGGCGGGCA
>PVBE011305239.1_pt1 | contig 52921 bp, 32 predicted proteins | sample 1631181 | NCBI WGS metagenome assembly PVBE01 (sample SAMN08397723, study PRJNA350692) | Marine metagenome, whole genome shotgun sequencing project. | isolation source: water | place: Pacific Ocean | collected 2012-04
GTTCCTGCAGATCCTGAACTTCCAGCCGTTCCTGCACTTCCAGAGGACCCCGAACTACCAGCCGTTCCTGCAGATCCTGCAGATCCTGCGGTTCCTGCGGATCCTGAAGATCCTGAAGTTCCTGTCAAGACACCATCAACACCTGATGTTCCAGCCGATCCTGCAGTTCCTGCAGATCCTGCAGTTCCAGAGGACCCTGCAGTTCCTGCACTTCCAGCAGATCCTGCACTTCCAGCAGATCCTGCACTTCCAGCAGATCCTGCACTTCCAGCAGATCCTGATGATCCTGAAGTACCTACATCTCCCATTCTTGTAAATGATATCGATAAATCATCACCAGCATTAAATCCATAACCTGTATTTCCTGCTGATCCTGAGAGATATGTTAAAGAATTATTTCTAAGAAACTTTAATCCAGTGGCTTGCTGTGTTTCTTCAGTAAATGCACTTCCTGATTTGAAAATTACAAATTTACTTTCATCATTTACCTTTGTAACTTTCATCACAAATTTTTCAGGATTATTAGAATCGTCTACATATTTTATAAAACCTGAAACATCTTTATTATCATCATCATGAGGATGAATAAACATCTCGGTAGCATTACCAAGATTTGTTTGATTAAACATTACATCACCAGTTCCTGGAAATGTAAGACCCGCACCAGAAGTATTAAGATCTGTATCCATTCCATATCGAACAGTACCAGAAGACATTTGTCCATCCGCACCAGATGTTCCTGATGATCCCATACCAAAAGTAACTGCGGCATGCCCTGCTTGTGCTTCAGCCCATACAACTTTTAATTGATTATTATTAATATATGTTGTAGACTCAGGATAAATTACATTATAATTTAAATCTGTAAAAATAGCCGTAATAGGCCGTGTTCCTAATTGATGATTTATCGTCCAAACAAATAAGGGGCTTGCTTGCATATGAATATATGAACCACCATCTCTACCAGAAGAACCTGCTGATCCTGCACTACCTGCACTACCTGCACTACCTGCAGATCCTGCACTTCCAGCCGATCCTGCAGATCCTGCAGTTCCAGCCGATCCTGCAGATCCTGCAGTTCCTGCAGATCCTGAACTTCCAGCCGTTCCTGCACTTCCAGAGGACCCCGAACTACCAGCCGTTCCTGCACTTCCAGCGGATCCTGCACTTCCAGCGGATCCTGCAGTTCCTGCAGATCCTGCAGTTCCTGCAGATCCTGAACTACCAGCCGTTCCTGCACTTCCTGATGATCCTGTTGTTCCAGAAGATCCTGCACTACCTGCAGATCCTGCTGAACCAGCGGATCCCGCATCGCCTGCTCTAGCAAATGTAAGAAAATATTCTCTTTCAGATACTAAACCTTCTTTACCTGCAGTTCCACTCGTACCTGCATTACCGGAAAGATATATAATATTATATTGAAAATAGGCGGCATTTCCGTTTCCATCATTAACTTGAGTGAGGGCTCCTGATATAGCATAAAATACAAATTCTGTAGCATCTTGTTTAGCCTGAACTTTTATATGACCTTTTATTGGGCTAGTGGAATCGTCTACAGTTACGAGAAAGGGGGCCACATCTGATGCATCATTATCATTCTTATTGATAATAATCATATCTGCATTTTCAGGTGTTGTTCCTGCAGTACCAGAACCTCCTGGTGCAGTTTGAGAAATACTAAATTCCCCTGCTCCAGGATCTACAGTATAATCAAAACTGTTATCGTATTCATACTTAAATGAAGCACCACCAAAATCACCATCAGTTCCAGAAGTTCCTGCAGTACCTGCACTTCCGGAGGACCCTGCACTTCCAGCAGACCCTGCTGATCCTGCACTTCCAGCCGATCCTGCTGAACCAGCGGACCCTGTACTTCCAGCCGATCCTGCACTACCTGAAGATCCTGTTGTGCCAGATGATCCTGCACTTCCAGCGGATCCTGCACTTCCAGCGGATCCTGCACTTCCAGCGGATCCTGTACTACCTGAAGATCCTGTTGTACCAGCCGAACCTGCACTCCCTGCTGATCCTGAAGTTCCTGCGGACCCTGCACTCCCTGCGGACCCTGCACTCCCTGCTGATCCTGAACTTCCAGATGTACCTTCACCAAATGTTATACTCGCATATCCTGCTTGTGCTTCATTAAAAACAACTTTAAATATTGAGGACGTAATAGCAGTAATAGATTCTGGAACTATTACATTATATTGCAAATCATATACAGCAATAGGTGCAGTTTGTATTCCTAAACCATGAGTAACTGTCCATATTTTACTTGGAGTTAATTGTTGATGTACAAATGATCCACCATCTCTTCCAGAAGTACCTGCTGAACCTGCAGTTCCAGCGGATCCTGCTGAACCAGAGGACCCTGAAGTACCTGATGATCCTGCACTTCCGGCGGACCCTGCACTACCTGAAGATCCTGATGTACCAACATCGCCTGTTCTAGTAAAACTTAAAATTACAAATTCATTATCGGTATATGTTGGAGTTGAATGTACAACTGATTGCACACTAATTGTAAAGAAATTTAATGAATTATCTTCTGATAAAGAATTTACTTTAAAAATAGCATATTCTGTCGGATCATTTTGTCTTGTAAGTGTAAGATGCCCCTTAACAATTGAAGTAGAATCGTCAAATGTGCGTATTAAACTTTGCATATCATCTGAATCTCTAGAGATATCACTGATATAAAAGTTCGTAACATTTGACATATTTGGATCATCAAACCTAAAATCACCTTCATTATAAGGTTTGACATCCATTTTCCAATAATCACCAGTAGTGTGTCCAGTAGATGTGCCAAATGATACTGTAATACCATGATCTAATGATTGTGTTCCTCCAGTTATTTCAATATTTGTTCCAAGTCTATCTGAATTTTGAGGGGTTCCTCCTGGTGTAGTAGTAGCATAAAACCAATCAAATAAATCTCCAGAACCTCCTCCTGGTGTCGAAACAATTTTTGCAAAAAATGTTTTATTTAGACCAGATGTTCCTGTATAAGTACCTCCGAATGAACCATCATCCAAACCTGATCCAACTTGAGAAGTAGACCCTCTATTCTGTAAAGGAGATAAAGTCGAATCACTAAAATTATAGTTAATAAACAATCCTATAGATGCTCCATCAGCACCTGAACTGCCTGCAGTTCCAGACGATCCTGCTGATCCTGCACTTCCAGCGGATCCTGCTGATCCTGCACTTCCAGCCGATCCTGCTGAACCAGCGGACCCTGCACTTCCAGCCGATCCTGCTGAACCAGCCGATCCTGCTGAACCAGCGGACCCTGAAGTTCCTGTACTACCAGAAGACCCTGCACTACCTGCTGATCCTGCACTACCTGAAGTTCCAGCCGATCCTGCTGAACCAGAAGAACCAGAAGAACCTGCAGTTCCTGAAGTACCTGAAGTACCTGATGATCCTGCACTTCCGGCGGACCCTGCAGTTCCTGCAGATCCTGCAGTTCCAGAGGACCCTGCAGTTCCTGCTGATCCTGATGTTCCTGCACTTCCAGCAGATCCTGCACTTCCAGCGGACCCTGCACTACCAGCCGATCCTGCTGAACCAGCGGACCCTGCACTTCCAGACGATCCTGTTGTTCCTGCTGATCCTGCACTTCCTGCTGATCCTGAAGATCCAGATGTTCCTGCTGATCCAGATGAACCAGTTGTTCCTGAAGTACCAGCATCACCTGTTCTTGCAAATGTAACTACGGTACTTTGTTCATCATCAAAAAATGCGGTTTGGCCACCTATATGAGTAACAGTTAATTCTTGAAAATTCCCTCTATCAACTACATCTGTAATAGAAAAAAATGTAAAAGTATCAGAAAATGTCCTCTTGGCTAGTCTTACATGCCCTTTTATTGCAGATGTTCCTGTATCAATTTGATCTAAAAAATCTGCTATTTCTTGAGCATTTTGATCTGTTTCATAAATTGCGATTCTAGTAACTGTTGAAAAATTAGTTGGGTGAGTTTGACCACCTGCAACACCTACTTGTATTTCTCCAGATGTAACACTAGAATTGTTGTGTCCTGCATAAACATCTTGTTCATATTCATATAGAAATGAAGCGCCTCCAAAAACACCATCTTTTCCAGAAGACCCTGCAGTTCCAGATGTTCCAGACGATCCTGATGTGCCTGCTGATCCTGCCGATCCTGCACTACCTGAAGTTCCAGCCGATCCTGCACTACCTGCAGATCCTGCACTACCTGCAGATCCTGCACTACCTGCAGATCCTGCACTTCCAGACGACCCTGTTGTACCAGACGATCCTGAAGTTCCTGCTGATCCAGACGATCCTGTTGTTCCAGACGATCCTGCACTACCTGCGGACCCTGCACTACCTGCAGATCCGGATGAACCATAAAACTGTCCATCAGCACCAGAAGTTCCTGCAGATCCTGCTGAACCTGAAGTACCATCTATACCAGAAGTTCCTGCAGATCCTGCACTTCCAGCCGATCCTGCAGATCCTGCACTTCCAGCCGATCCTGATGTACCATCGACTCCTCTATCACCTGTTCTTGCAAATGTAATAAGTAAATTTGTAGAATTATCAATTGATGAAACTGAGTTTGAAACGAGAGAACAATTTACTACAAAATATCCAGTAGGTTGTGATATAGAATCAATTGTAAATAATAAAAAATCACCAGGTATACCTCTTTTTACTATCCTAAAATGCCCTTTAATTTGACTTGTAGCATCATCAATTGTCTGTAAAAAATCAGAAATATCTTTTGAATCTTGGTCCTTATTATCAATTAAAAGTTTTGTAACATTAGCATAACTTGAATTATTTAATTTAAGAATACCAGTACCTGGATCAGATTCAATAGTATTTGTCGAGAATTGATATCTAAAAGTAATACCGCCAAAATCACCATCTGCTCCAGATGTTCCTGCACTACCTGATGTGCCTGCAGAACCAGCAGATCCTGCACTTCCAGCGGATCCTGCACTGCCTGATGTTCCATGAGTGCCCAAAAAAGAACCATCAACACCATCAACACCAGATGATCCTGCAGATCCTGCCGACCCTGCACTTCCAGACGATCCTGTTGTTCCTGAAGACCCTGCACTTCCAGCGGATCCTGCTGATCCGGCTGAACCTGCACTTCCGGTGGATCCTGCTGATCCGGCTGAACCTGATGTTCCTGCTGATCCAGACGACCCTGTTGTTCCTGAAGTGCCTGCACTTCCAGACGATCCTGTTGTTCCTGAAGACCCTGCACTACCTGATGTTCCTGCCGATCCTGCTGAACCTGATGTTCCTGCACTACCTGAAGATCCTGTTGTACCTGATGATCCGGCTGATCCGGCTGATCCTGATGTTCCAGAAGTTTGGCCTTCTAAAATAATTGATTTTAAGAGAACTTTTCCATCTACAACATATGTTATAGTTCCAGAAGCAGTAGAGGCAACAGAAGAGTCAATAGAAAATGTAAATGTAGTAGAATTAGTAACTGTAATATTAGTTTTTCTACCATTATAATCTGTAGGAGTAGCACCACTTATAACAACATCATCTGTTCCAGTTGTTAATTCATGAGCGGCCGAACATACCGCAGTTGCAGTACCACCTGTTTGAGTTAAAGATGATATTGTACCACTTATATCTTGTAACGAAAGACCATCTGTAGAAGATACCTTTATCGTTACAACATTTGAAACCGCATTTGAATTACCACCAGACTCATTAATAGTAAGAGGAGTTGCGGCCTGCCCAAATTCTAGATGAGAATTATTTGCAGTTACACGTAAAACTTCTCCAGCATTACCTACAGATGTACTTACAACTTCTCTAGGTTCTAAAATAGAAAAAATTGCATTGTTTGAAGAATCACGTATTGAAAAATCATTACCATCAGTTGAAGCAAAACCCAATACTGCATTTTGCGTCCCTGTTCCTATAAGTAAACTTTGTGTACTATCAACTCGTAAACTATTTTTAATAATAACATTATTAGATTCGTCAACATCAATAATATCAGTATTAAATCCAAGTGTAATTCGATCATTAGTTTGAGTAACAGAAAATACAGATGTGGCTATAAGAGAACGAAACTGCATAAATGCAGTCTCTCCATCTTGGCGCATTTGATAAAATAATTGCCCGGTATTAGTGCCCATACCAAGATTTTCACCGAATGATTCTTTACCTCCTCCGCCACCACCTTGATATTCTCCCCAACCTATAGCACCAACTTTTTGAGCGGTGCTGGCGGCCTGAGAACCAACATTTTTTAAAGTATCTCTAATGGCTTTAATTTCATCCTCAAGAGGAGCAATATTTGCTTCATCGCCTTTTAACCCACGCTCTCCTTGAGGACCTTTCTCACCTGGATCTCCTTTATCTCCTTGAGGTCCCATGAGCCCTTGCACGCCCATTTTACCATCTATACCTGAAGGTCCTATCTGTCCTCTTGCTCCTTGAGGTCCTGTTTCTCCACGTTCTCCAGGAGCACCTTTAGGACCTCTCGCACCTTTAATTTCAAGAACCTTAATTCTTTCTCCAGTATCAGGATCAAGAATCTCTTTGAATTCTTCTATTAAATCACGTTTTGCTCTACGAAATTCTTTTTGAGTATATGCAAGAGAGGCGGCCAGAACTTTTTGAAGTTCTAGATTCTTTGCTTGTTCTGAATCATTGCTCATTTATACTATTTTCGTACCGAGTTGAATACTTCGTTTAGTGTATCTTTCAATTCGTCATCATCATCGTCTAGAATAGAATTGAACACATCTGTTACAGTTTCTTTTAACTCATTATCTTTTTTAGCGACCTCAAACTTTTCTTCTATCTTTCTATCTATGTCTTCTAAAATAACAGGTTTTTCAGGATCTGGTTCTGTCTCATTATACATTGGCATTCCACCTGCCTGCGCCCCTTCTTCATCCCTATTATATCTTGGGTCTTCAAGTTCAGCCCCAATTGCATCATCAATCTCTCGTATTTGATCATCGGTTTGTCGTAAAATAAATTTACGTATATAATCATGTGAATAATATTTACCAGCATAATCAGAAAGATCTCTCAATAAATTCATACGATCTTGCATTAATTCAGCATGTTTAACTTCTGCAAAATGACTATCATTTTCAAATGTATAATATACATTCGTTTTAATTTTATTCCAATCTTCTTTTGATAGAATACCTTTCAAAGTTAATTGTCTTTCTAAGCAATCTTGAAATAAATTTGAAAATTGAGTTTGAAGTTTATTTACGAAACGTGTAAATTTAACCTCATCTCTTGATATTTCCGTTGCTCGACCAATCGTATAATTTGCTTCCGATTCCAATCTAGAAATAGGAACACTTAATGATTTATAGAGTTTCTTTTGGAAATAAAGTATATCTTCAATATCTCCAAGATTTTGCCCACCAGGTAATGTTGATATTTCGGTTCCTCGACCACCTTCTCGTCTAGGTAACCAATAGTCTTCCATCATAGACATATGCTTTCTGTCATCTCTTATTTCACCCGTATTCGCATCGTAAACCAGTTTATTACGATACTTAGACATTAAATCTCTTAAATATTGTTCTGCTTTAAGTTTAGGAAGATTTCCAACATCAATATAAAAAATTCGTCTTTCGGGTGCCCTAGATATCCTATAGATAACCATTGCATCTTCAAGCATTCTCAACTGATTGAGTGGTTTTATTGCCTTATGTAAATATGAAAGAACCATTGTTCTTGCAGTATTTAATAAACCGGAATGTGTATATAGAATAGCATCTGGAGCAATACGTATGCCTGAGGCGGCTTGTCCAAACGTTGTAGCATAAGATGCCTGCCCTTGTCCTTTGTATAACCCTCGTTCATTATATACAAAAAATTCGTTTGCAACTGATGCTTGGCTTGGATATGGAACAGATTGTGTAGACCCTTCTTTTTTCTTAGATTCTCGAACTTTTTTTATCTTTCTAGGATCTAATACTCGTAATTCTTGTATGCCTCTTTTAGGTTGTTTCTCATCAATTACAATATGATAATAACATCTACCATCAACATACCATCTCTTAAAAATTTCAACTCCCTTTTTATTGAAATCTAAAAGTCTAGTAATTTCCTTAAATTCAGTTTCTATTTTTTCTTTAATGCCATCAGATATATTGACATTATCTATATTAATCCTAATAGGGGGAACTTCATGAGATGTGACTATGGCCTCATTTACTACATCATCTATGGCGGCTTCAACTTCCGCTTGAAGTGCCATTTCACGATAACGATTAACTAATTCAAATTCTGTTTTGATTGATGCATCGGTATCTACATACGTACCATAGACACCTCCAGAAGATACAGGCAGGGCGCCATCATCATATTCTGGTTTAGCAAAAGATTGTAATGAGGTATTTGCGGTGTTAGTTTTACCTATAGTAAAACCAAATAGTTCAACGGGCATAATAAGGTCCTGATAATGGGTGAATATATAAAAAACATTTATAGTTCTTTATATTTATTCACCCACGAAATCAGAAAATCAAATTAAGTAATATTTACTGCTGATATTCCCGTAGCAGTCCCCGGTCTTGATTCCCAATAATCAAAAGTAAAAGTGCAAGTAAATTCTTCAATTGAATCATTATCACCCCAATCAAGAGTGATTTCAGAAAGGTCCACTGGAAAAATATTTTGAAATGTATAATTTCGGAGAATATTTGATGCATTTTTACCTAATTGTTGCACCGTTGCCGTCCCAAAATATCCATTAATGGCGCCAGTTGTTATTCTTTGATTAGATTCATGTGAATTTATCTTCATCATCCATTCTTCAAGTCTTGCTCGTACTTTAAAATTCTCATCATTAAGGACTGTTACAGTCCAATCTGCAAATGTTCTATTACCTGCAAATTTAACTTCACGACCAAAATAAGGGGTAACTACCGTACCCATAGTGGCTCCAGGTATGGATGATGCTCTAATAAAAAAATGATCATTTACTGAATCTTGAGTCCAATAATTAGTAGCACCTGTAATGCTAACTTTAAATAAATTAGGTCGTGCCCCATCACCCGTCATCTGCCTTTTAAATGTTGATACATTAAATGCCATTGAAATTTCTCCTTTTAAACTGCGTTAATTACTTCAGAAAATTCAACTCCAGAAGCAACGGCAACAAAGTTGAGACTGATGAAGTTAATTGACCTACTAGGTTTAATGAATATATCACCTCTAAATTCGTTTCTATCAACAACTACAGGTGGATTGTTAGAATCATCACATACAACTTTAAAATCTGTAATACCTCGTTGTGCCTGAACATCTCTCAAAAATGGTTCAATTTGCGAAATAAATTGCGCCCTTGTAAACTCATCATTAAATTCGAACAATGAAAATTGTGCGGCATTAGCAATTGCTTTTTCAAGTATAATAAACAATCTTCTTACATTAATTCTATCAAATGCAGAAGGTTTTGCTAACAGAGTTTTATCTCCAAACAATATTGTTCCTTGCCCAGGAAATGAAACAACAGGATTAACACCCTTTACATACAAATCATCTCTCTCGGTCTGAGTAGGATCAAAAGCAAGTTTTGTAACATTCTTAACATTTCCTCTATTAAAACCAGCAGGAGAAATATAAGGATTGATATTATCAGATGATGCACATAATCCTGCAATATCTCCATTCAATGGAACATATCTAAACACTCCATTAAAACGATCTAACATATATTTATAGTTACCATCCATCACTGCATAACTTGAACTTGGAAGTTCATTTCGTCTTGCAACAACATTTGTTACTTCATTTCCCGTGTCATTTACAACATCAGAAGTTGATGGAGAAATAAATGCTACACAATCTTTTCTATTTTCTGCGACTTCTTGTATTAGAAAGGTTGCTAACGTATTTGATGCTTCTCCAGAAAGTACAAAAGAAATGTCTACTTTATTTGCATCAGACATTTTCTTCCAACCTATAATTCTATCAGCATCAGAAACATTAAAACCATTGTTACCACCAGAAAAACTTTGAGTAACCATTCCATTTGCTTGAGCAGAAGCAGAAAAAGTTCCTCTAAAGGAATTATTAGATGCAGTATTTCCAGATGCTAATGTTCCTCCCCATTCTATATTTTGTTGTACAGCACCACCACCATTCGTTCTAGAAAATGCATCACCCTCTCCAGGGTGATCTCCCCATCGAATATATTCAGAGTGATCATTGATATAATCTTTATAATAAATACTCTCTCCAGTCGATGAAATAGCACCATTTGCTACTGAAACTGCAGGAAATGCTTCAAGCACAGATTTACTTAAAACTCGTGAGGCTCCTCTTACATCTTTAGTTCCTGTCCAATCTCCATTTTCATCTACAAGAATAACATGAACCTCATCGTTCACATTTTTATTTCCTGTTGTCTTATATGCATAATCACTTGTTAATGGTTCTTTTTCAAAATCAGATCTAAATTCCCATTCTCTAGAATATGCTTTATCCGAAAAGGCCAAAATATAACCTTGATCAACTGTCAAAGAAGCATCACCTGCTATTGCAGTAACTTTTCTTCTTATATTTCCTGTTCCATCATTAACTGTAATAATGTCACCAATATGAATTTGTTTTGTAAAGTGAGAATTTGTACCAGAAACTGTAGTTGGAGCAGATAATGAAACTGTAATAACACCCATCATATGACTTGATGGCTCCTCGAAAGCAGACCGTTTTTTTCTTGCTAAAGACACAGTTGTATCGCCACTTGTACCTATCAATGAACCTGCATTTGTTGTTGCAACAAATGAAGAGTTATTTGTAACTGCGGTTACAATACCGACATTAACACCACTTACAATAATATCACCAATTTCTAATTCTGCATCGGCGGCACCATCGGCGGCTGTTGTTGCAGTTATAACACCTGCGGCCGCTAATGTAAACGTACCATTCATTGAAATATCAGTATTTGGTGCTAATGATACGATATTATCTTGAACTTGCGTATTGGCTCTTGTTGCCATACACAAAGAAGTTTTAAATGTATTGCCTAAATCCCCTGCATGTTTTGCTAACCATGTTCTTCCATCGGTTCCAGTACCAGAAAGGGCGGCCGTGTTTTGATACTGTGCATCATTTTGAATCAATATTGAAGTCCCATTTGATACTGCATTTCTAGCATTTGTAGTATTTGCAGTTCGGACCATTCTAAGTGTATTTGCATATGTTAAAAAGTTTGCTCCAGTAAACCAATCCTGAAAATTATCTCCTACAGGTTTACCGAATCGTTCTACCATGTCATCTTCAGAAGAAACAGTAACCACTTCATTTAAAGGGCCCCATTTGAAAATTGAACATAAAGCACCCTGCGAAAGCGATAGAATAGGTACCCTAGTTGTCAAATCTATTTCTGCCGTTGATACACCTGGGCTTACTTGAAATGCCATGTTTTTCTCCTAATGAATTGAAGGTGTAATACTCTTGCTCTTTTATTTATTTTTTTAGGTATTTACAGGGATATTTTATTTATTATAATATAAATATAATCATGAATAAGGCGATTGAAAGATTTGAAAAAAAGATCTTAAAAACTGACGATTGTTGGTTTTGGACTGCTAGTAAAACAAAACAAGGATATGGAATGTTTTCATATGAAGGCAAGTCCATTCCTGCTCATAGATTCGCATATCAAACATATACAGGTGAAATTGGGGAAAAAATAGTACACCAAAAATGTAATAATACCTATTGCGTAAACCCTGATCATCTATACCTTACAACAAAAAGCGAAACTAGAGGAAAATTTTATATATTAAGGATAAATGAAGAAATGATTTTTAATGAATCTGTAAGATATCTAGAAAAATTATCAAAACTTAGACCAGATTTAGTAAAAGATATAAATGCACTAATTGACGAAATAAAAGATCCTAAAAAAATTCATAGAATGTCTGAATCAATATAACCTATTCTTCCCACAATTTTTCAGGAATAGAAAAATCTTTATTTATAACCCATTGTTCACCACCCATTGTTATAGTAGTGTCTTCTTCGAGAATACCATTATCTATAAACCCAAAGGGCATTACACTCTCTTCCATTTGTGCTAATTGTTCTGCATACAATTTTTCTCTAAGATCCATATCTGTAACTTCTTTATAATATCGTTGTTCGATCATCCAACCAAATAATACAAGAGTCATAACAAGATCATCATGGCACCCCTCTTCTGCTTGATAAGACTGCCCATGAGCAACAAAAGTTGTAAGTTCACTAATCGTGTCTAAATCATGTATAAGAAGTTTATCACTTTCAATGAGATCTTTCAAATTTGAACATCCTTTACGTTTGACTTCTTTTGTAGTTCTGACCCCAATTTGAGTCCCCCCTCCAAAACCACCTCCAAGTTGTTGCCCGGCCCTACCATTAATAGTCGCATGAAAAATATTTTCATATTCTAAATCATAATGTAATATATCAGCAACTTGTCCTCCAATATCATTTGTCTCTACAAGAACATATGCATTATTGAAATACTTTGCCATATTTTCAACTACACTCGGAAGTACCATTGGAGATATATTAGGATCTCTATATTTTGCACATTGAATATTAGGATATTTTGTAGTATCAATTACAGATACCGCAGAATAGTCTAATCCCCGCCCTCTAGCAACATCAACAATACACACATATGAATGAGATTCTTTAACATCTTCATATATTTCAAGACTATCTTTTTTGATTAATGGTGCTTTATAACTTAATAGTCTAAGTTTGGTAGCGGCAATTAAGGTATGTTGAGATCCAATAAATTCGCAATCATATTCTTGAGCAAACTGTACTTCACTCGTATTACGAATAGTCTCATCTTTCCAATTTTCATCTCTTCCTGGAACTTGGGACCAATGAATATCAATAGGTATATAATCACTTCTTCCTTCTTCAGCATCATTCCAAAGTTTATAAAACATGTTCAACCCTTTTGGTGTTGAAACAATAAAAACTTTAGTTGTTTTACCAGAAGAAATTGTAGGATATACAGAAGTAAAAAATTGATCTGCGAGAGAAGGAGGATCAATGTGTGCAAATTCGTCTAAAAAAATAATATTAAAAGAACTACCACGAACCGCAGATGATGAAGTAGACGATGCTATTATCTTACTTCCATTTTCAAGTTCAATACTCCCCTTATTCCAAACCAAAACACCTTGTTGCAACCATTTAGGAAGATTTTCATATGCAGTTTGAAGTCTTTGGAGAATATCACGAGCAGTAGAACCTTTATTCGCAAGAATAGCAATGTTGACTGTTTCATTAAAGATTGCAAAATGTAAAAGATAACTAATAATCGTAGTTGTTTTGCCTGTTTGTCTAGGCATTTTACATATCACAAAACGATTATTGTGAAACTTATCAATCATATCCTCTTGATAATCATACATATCAAATGGTATTAATCCATGATCAACGTGTACAATCTTTACATAATTATTACAAAAATGAGTTGGATCATCTTTACATTTCAAATATTCCGCAATAGAATGTTCATCAAATTCCAATGAAACATTTGCCGATTTTAATAAAGGATTTCCTAAATACGTATCACCCGGCATATTCTACTCCCTTTCTTCCACCTACAGGAGAAATCACTATTCTAGTTCCCTTAACTCCTGCATCACTTCTATCTCCTTTGTAAATGGCCATAAGCACAGGATCATATCCGTCCCCATCAACCGAATCTCCATTATAATGTACATGATTTGAATCAAGTTGATAATGTTTTTGTATTTTTTTTAATTTCACAGGACCTTGCAAAAGAATAGAAGTATTCTGCTGGCCCTCCACTCTTGATGAATATTGATTACCATAAACCGCAATCATTTTTAAATTATTATCTTTTATATGTCTATACAAAGTTGTTGCTCTTGGTAATCCATCTGGATAATCAGATTTCAAATCAGTTATAAATTGTTGAACTTCCTTGTGTCTAAAAATAGTAGGTTCACTTCTTTGCGAAATTCCACCCCATTGTTGAAAATCTTTTGCTCGTGTACCATCTTTATGAGATATCCACACGACTTCATTTTCGTTATCATCTAACAAATGAAAATCAGATTTAGGAACACCAGGTGTTGTTACTGCAGTTGAAACTTTATGAATTTTATATTTCACCTTGACATTTATGAAATGCATTTTTTCTTTTGCTTTTGCCTCTTCAATTTGCTTTTGTAAAGATATCAACTCAGCATCTTCTTTAGCAGTTCCAGAACCTACCCCTTTACCGCCAAATTCTTTTGTTTTTTCTATTTGATTAAATTTGTATTCATTACCATCTAGATCAATGAGAATTACATCTCTGGTGGGTTTGCCGTCTTTTATATGTTTGATTATACTTTTTTGAGGAACTAATTCTACTTCACTTTGATTTACAATCTTAAATTTACTCTTTTCTTCAAATTTTTTAAGAAAGACTTCTGCTCTAAATGCATACTTATATAATTCATTACCACCTAAGTTAGCCATTGTCCTTTTTTCCTTTGATTAGTTTTTGTAACTCAGCCGTGCTTCCGACAAACAAAGCATTAGTAACTTTCTCAGGAACGTTCTTGACTTCTTTCGTAATGTCTTTTATTTGTTGATGTAGACCTACGAGATTTTGATTTTGATCTCCTATAACCTTAATAAGTTGACCAACAACTTCATACATTCTGGCATTACCATTCTCCTTTGCTTCCATTAATAATTCATCAAGAGCATCATGCCCACGTTCAATCACATTATAATAATTTTCTCTTGCATATTGATAGTCCGTATCCAATTCGTCATCAACTACAGGAGGCTTAACCTTTTCAGGTCGTTCTCGTTCCATCACTGCGGTTTCTGCTACATTTAAAATTTCATTTAATTTATCAAAAGAAGAATGACTATCTTCAAATTCATCCTCTTCAGGAGGAACGGGTGATGATTTCATGAATCTACTCCAGTCTCAGGGTCATAATTAATTGCAGGATTAAAAATAGTTATTGTTGTATTTGCATCAAAATTTCCTGAAGCATCCACTGTTGCATCTTTTCCTCCTTCAGGAGTGATAGTAATTCTACTAATTGTGTCACCTTGTACTCCGCCTGTTTCAAGAATAAAATTATCTCCATTTGTAGAACTATCAGTTGTTCCATCTTCTAATCGTATATAATTTGAATTCATTATGGTACTAGATTCTAATCTCATTTTATCAAGTTCAGGAATATCCCCTTCGTTATCAAATTCATGAAAATCAACAACCACACTCTTAATAATTTTCCCACCACCTTTAATATCAGGATATATAAACCCTTTCATAAAAAAATCAAGAGTCCATATCAACGTTCTACGTGTAGTAAAATCCCCATCATATGAATCTTCTAGACTTGCAGAACTAAAGGATAAAGGAACATCTAATTTCACACCCATTGACGGAATCGCATTAATTGTCACGTTAAATTCAGGAGTAAAAAATGGAAGAATCTGCTCCAAAATTTGAGTACCATCTTCAGCATTGTCAACCATAACAAATAATTGAAAATCCATATTATAAGGAACAGGATTAAACATTTTTTGCATTGTCCCAACACCCTGAGTAGATGTTGCCCTATTTACTATTTTACCCAACGTATTTAATTTACGTATAGGATCATATGTAATTGCAGTCATCTCAAAACCCATGCGTGGCAATTTTATAGCAACTTGATTTGTAAGATTTGGATCTTGTCTTATTCGTTGTAGGAATTTCTGCTTTGGTCCATATGCGATAGGAACTTTTTGTCTTGAAGTGACATTTCCAGAAGAGTCTTTTTTCTCGATGTTTAGATCGTTAAATAACGTTCCAAATAAAACCACATACTTACGAATTGTCTGATGATAAAAAGTTTGTCCTAGCATAGTAAATATATTTATAAATAATAGTATGGCGTTATCGATTAAAAAACAAGGAATGAATTTTGCTATAAATCAAGGCTGTTCCTTCTCTAAAACATTTACTGCAAAAAATGCAAACAATGCAAACGTGACCGTGACTGATGGCTCGATGTCTGCAAAAATGACAAAATCCCATGATACGGCAAATACATCATTAAAATTAACATTCACTACCTCTACCGAAGGCTCTAATGTGACTATTTCGGCCACCGCAACTCAAACAGGTGCAATGGCTCACGGAAGATATTATTATGATGTTGAATGGACTCATGATTCGACCGAGATAGAAAGAATTATTGAAGGCATTGTCACTTTGTCACCACAAGCGACTTCTTAAATATTACCTTCACTAAAAGGATTTGATTCAGAAAAATCTATAATAGAATCTGCTTCTGTTTCAAAGGTGACATTATTTGCGGTCGTATCATTTATGAATACCTGTGTATCAGGTGTTGTAGAAAGTGAATAGTATGCTCCGCTTGTTTGCCCTACAATATTCGATGTTGCACCAAACGCTCCAACAATGTCTGTAATTTTTAATACTCTATCTGTTTGACCCCATGAAATAACTCTAGCAGTTGTATTAGCACTTGCATAGGTATCTCCAACATATACATTTTCATTATTGGTATAATTACCAGACCCATCGCCCATTTCTAAATTAATCGAATAGGCATTCTCATCCTCTACCTTATCAATATCGGCAATCCCAGTATCAATTTTTTGATCATCATATTGAAATAATTCACAGGTAAGATCGAAAATAGGCAACTTGCCGAATTGATAAAACATCGATTCATGCTCTACAAAACGGATTTCATATAATTTCTTATTTAATGGTAAAAATATAACATCACCTTCTCTAGGTCTATCCTGTTCTGTTATATCAAGATTGTCAAATCTTCTTCTGGCAACAGAAAACACTACTTGATCTCTTATTTCAAGACCAAATCTCGAAATGAAATCTCCTTCACCTTCAAAACCATCAACAGTTTTGATGTACATTTCTATAAGATGTGATTGATTAAATTCTGAAATAGTGTCCTCTCCATAAAGGACATCCTCATTTACATATTGTCTAGGAAGGTAATATACATCAATACCATAGTTTTTTATTGCTTCTATGATTAAATCTTGATGTAAAGCCTGCTCTGGCGTATTTTCGTAATGGTTAAAATATACACTTGTTGTCATTAGAACGGTCCTGCACCAATCATCATATCGACTGGAAGTTCGTTTCTAAGTTGCATGTCTTCTTCTATTTGATTCAATTCTGCTAAAGCATCATCAAACATCTGTCTACCATTTAAATTAACACCTCCTGGTAATTGTACTCCATCATATTTTATTAAATTAGCACCCCATTGTCGTTTAAATAAAGCGGTTGTATATTTTTTTAAAAACATATCGTTATATACATCAGTATATGTATCAGGATTTAAGATTGCATAAACCTCGGCTACAATAAATTCATCTACTTGTATATCATCATTTTCCCAATCAAGATCTAAAAATAATCTATTTTGATGCTTATTAAATCTTATTGGTTTTTTACCGACAAATATATCATTCATTAATGCTAAGTGGCCTTGAGTCATTTGATACTGTGCTAAAGATCCTGCAGTTAAATAAGGCATCTCATTCATATTAAATTGATATCTAAAATTAAACATGCTAGATGATGTGCCTGAAGTTTCACTAATATCAAAAATATTTACAACACCTATAATATTGTTTGTTATTGGTATATAATGATTATCAATATCTCCAAAAGTGGTCGTACCTGCGGTTGCAGTGACAGAAGATGTCCCTCCCGTTATTGTTTCACTATTAGTAAAAGTTGAAGACGAACTATTGTTTTGATATCCATTCGAATCTTTATGTTTTTTGAATGTAATTACAGTAGTATTTGCAGTATGTACTGTGGCGGTAGCATTTGAGGTTCCTCCTGTAATTCTTTCACCAACAGAAAATGTTCCTGAAGGACCTGTAATAGTCAATGTTGACGGAGTTATCTTGTGTCTCAAATAAGTTTTTTCAACACCATCAAAGTGATATTCTTGAAAATATTGTAAACCCTCATCAATCCGATCCTCTAATTGGTCATCATCAACATTAATCTCAATGACAGGTTTACCTAACATACGTAAACAGTATTGTTTTAAATTTTCTCTAGATGCAGGTGTTGCCATTTATTTTCCTAACAAGAATTAAGTAATGTTCCGGAAGCATTATATACTGCCAGTCTGCATTCTACTCCACTCGCACATACTTTAGTTCCATTTATTGTTACACCATCTGTTAATGTGGCTAGTTTCCAGGTACCATTATAATACATATATGCGGTAGATTCATTTGCAGAGAATGCCGCATCATTTCCTGTATACAGAGCCCATGAATTTTCTCCATTAAAAGTCATATATGTATCAGTATCACCATTATGTCTAATATTGGATCCCACATACACTTCATTACCAAAAATATGTGGGCTATTAGAAGTGGCATTAATAACACCTGATATATCTAATTGCCCTGTGATATTAACACCTGCACTATCAGTTGATAATTTGTCTGCTCCATTGTATCGTAGAAAAGTCTGCCCATCATCCATATATAATTGAGAGTCATTATCAGTAATAAAATTTATGGTGCCTACACCAAATTGCATGTAGGTGTCTGTATCGCCTGTATGTGCCAATTTATCAGTCATATAAAGGGCCCCTCCCACATGTGTATCATTACTGATTCGTACTGCACCACCAACATCTATTTTATAAGTTGGATTAGGATCAGAAACATTAAATCCAACACTTCCTCCTGCAACAGCAGTAATTACACTTGCAGAAGAATTTGCAACTTCTAAAACTTTTTGAGAAGTGGTTGTTGAATCACTTTTAACATAGAGGGTATCACCTGTAGTTCCTGTATGATCATGTATGATTTGTGCTAATTTAGCAGTATGAGCAGTATCGGTTGAAAGTATTAAACCTGATCTAGTTGCCTTATTCTGCCTAACTTCAACTCCCGTCATACCATCCGTCTTAACATATAATGCAGTACCACCAGTCGCATTTTGATGATTTTGATTAAGTTCAATTAAAGATCTTACACCAGAATCGGCAGAATTATCATATATGTGGAGACCATCACCTGTAGTTTGAGTTTCAGTCGAAAGATTAAGCATGTGAGCAGTTGTTTGACTACCTGCAATTGAAATCCCTTGCTTATCAGCATCATTAGAATCAATATATATTCCTGAAGTACCATCAGTTGAACCAACATTTATGTGAAGTTTTCCTGATTGTGCGCCAATTGTGTCACCACCCACAATTTGCATATAACCACCATATTCATTTCCGAATACAGCCGTATTGGCGGCATCTGTCACTATATGCATAGTCTCAGTAGCATGATTATAAAGAATACCTCCAATATCCGGATTGTCTGGATCACCAAACGCAATCCCACAGTTAGATGCATTATTTGCCAATAGTGTCATACCTACTCCGGTATTACCTTCTAAAACTAGTTCATTACCAACCCCGGTTGCTGAGGTTGCGGCCTGACTACCAGCGGCAAAGTCTGTTCTTATATGCACTCGACCTCTTGAAGAGGTTGGTCTTTTTTCTGAAGTTATATTTGTAGAAATTTCTGGAAATTTTCCTATACCAACATTTGCAGTACCTGCATCAAGACCAAATGCAGTAGAATTTGTTGATACTAAAAATCCAGCACCATTTACTACAACATTAGATGTCTCTACAACTCCTGCTCTTGCAATATAAGGAGATAATATAGAACTTGCTATAGTTGCACCAGAAAAATCTTGAGTTCCTGATGAAATCGTTAAACTTCCCGCTCCAGAAGTTATTGCAATCGTTGGATTTGTAAAAGACACATCAGATGCTTCAGCGGCCACAGATGTAAGTTTTGACACCGAACCTAAATTTGAAATTGTAGCACCATTCAGATCTATAGCGGCGGCACCACTAACAAATTTTTGACCATTTAGATGTATTTTACTATTATAAACGAATGTATTTGATATAGATGAATCTGCATCGGCAGGGGTACTTACATCAATTGATGTGCCCCCTAACACATGAACTTGATGAACATTTCCTCCAGAAACAACATTTGCTGAAGTAAAATTAACATTACCACCAGTCAACACTAACCGAGTACCAGTCATTAAAGTTCCTGTAATCGAATTTGTTGTTACAGTATTGACTGCAAAACCGCCTTCCGAGTTAGCATATGTTATGGCAGTAGTAGGATCTGTACTATTAGCGGCATTTATAACCGTAATAATATCATTAGTTCTACTTCTCCACTCATCAAATGTATTTGTAAGTTCAACTGTACTAATACTAGGCATGTAATCCCTTTATTTGTTCAAGATTTGTAAGATCAGATTCATCTGGTGTTTAAGATCTTTAAGATCCTGTTTAATATTATTTATTTCAACACCATCATTAATTTTTTTTCGATGTTGGAATAATGATTTTCGATCATGGGCTAAAATAGCATTACTATTCATATCACGCATATAATTAGGATAATCTGTTTTTGTTTTCATTATGGATTACCCACACTATCAAGAGCAATAACTTTTAAATCTGAAACTTTTGGGATTCCAATAAAAGTCGTTTGAGAATCTTCATTTCTAGTAAATACTATTTTTGCAACAAATGTTCTGAAAGTAGAAAATGTAGCGGTATCTGATTTATAAGAAATTTTTTCATCTTTCGTCTTAAATACATATTGTTTAAAATCTTTTTCATTCATTGAAAATAATCCTGCAGAAGTGTCCTGCTCCATTAATATATAAGGCTTATCATCAAAATTTTCAGGATCATCATTCGCAATCACTTTATAATATACGTGAATGTCCGATCCTCGTGGTTTATATGCATTAAGATACACTCGCAAATCTCTAGCATCAAATCCCTCTTCTAATGTGACTCTACGAGTAATATATTTTGCAGTAATATTACCACCTCTTGAATGCTCTGAATTTGCAGTAAGCATATTAGTACCATTCGCTCCTTCTCCTATTATTTTAACTACAGGATTGGTGGAGTTTGTGATAGATGCAAGTGTAATTGATGGAGTTGTAAGATATCCTGCTCCAGGATTTACAACTACAACTTCGTTTAATTTCCCATCTGCGGCCACATTTGCGGCAATTGTTGCAGTATTTGATCCCATATCTGGAGCGGATACGGTAAAAATACTTGTATTACCATCTATAGCATTTGGGCTTGCATATGTTCCAGAATCTCCTCCAATCTGAGATTGTAATAGTCCTGCACCTATATTCGTAACTAATATACTCGTATTTTTTAATCCAGCATTATTCAAATCATTTTCTATTGTAATAACCCCTGTTCTAGTTCCATCTATTACAGGACTTATAATATTATTCGCTGAAGTAAAATACACATTCAATTGAAAACTATTTTGATACTGTACATTTGAAGTATCAGATGTATATGTAATTTTTTGCTGTGTTTTAAGATCAATATTTTTATTTACCACAAAACTTGTGGCTGTGGATTTTAAAGTAGCACCTGATGCAGTAGATCTATATTTAAACTCATTAGTGGTATTTGCAAATTCTATAACATCCGCAAGAACTTTCATAGAGTCAATCGTAGAATCAGATGTCGCATTTCCTGACGATGTATGAAAATTATCAAAACGAGCATATCCGGTCTCACTCGAAAAACTGCTTCGATTTAACACAAACATTAGCCCTTCAATATCAGAACCTTCAATTTTATCAGCATTAGAAGGTTTAAATAGTTTTCCTATATATGGTTGTTTTGTAATTTTTCTATCTGTTCCTGTATGTTTAGCCCCCAATTCAAATGAATATACACTATATTCTGAATTATTTGATTGAAGAGTGAATGCATATTCTCCAGGATTTAAAAATACAGGAAAATCAAATTTAAATATTGTTTTAGATCCTTGATCAAGACCGCTCTTATTAGCAGTAAATGAATTACCTAATGAGGTTGCAGGATATCCTCCAAGCGTATTTGCAGTAGGAGTTGAAGTATTTGCCGTTACACGCCCTGGAGTTAATGTCACTTCAGATCCTGGAACTATAGTAGATGGGCTTGGAGCACCATCAACCATTGGTCGTATTTGAAGCATAACCGGGTTTTTAGATCCTGAAGATGAATCTTTAGTATTAAAAAATAATTCAATACTATCTAAAAATATACCTGATGGATAATTATCTTCTGATACTATGAATACTTGAGCCAAAGGAGACAAATATTTTGAAGATTCATTTCTTCTAGGTTGTGCATAACTTTTTACAATTGTGCTTTGTGTAATATCATCTCTACGTTTAATTAAAGGCCTAACCGATATTATTCCCTCTTCTCTATTAGAATCCATTACACCTTTATTATGAAACATTTTTTCTGCAACAGATGTGGTTGATGCTAAAATATTATCCGAATCATCACTCACTCTAAAAAGTTGTTCTCCTGTATTAAATGTCCCAGCAGGAATATTAAATTGCCCAGCAGATACTCCCTCATTATTCACCAATATTTGACCATCCCCCAAAGAATAATTTGTCACAGAAGATATGGTTCCATTGGCTTTTGTATCGATTCCTTCTATAATCGATCCTACTGAAAATGCACTTTCCTGAGATTCATCTATAATCATAATAGAACAACTATTCGTAGAGGTCCTGTCTCCCATATATACTATTTTAGCAGTATTGCCTGCATTACCAAGAGACCCTTGAATTTCTATAGTTTCATAATTCGAACTTGTAGTTCTAAAAATATTAGATGTACTTACATTACTCAGTCCAATCAATGTTGCCTGCTTTACCTTATCGGTAACAGGAGAATCTTCAAAAAATGCATAAACGTTTTTATTTGGTTTCAAACCTTTAGAAACAAAAGAAATAGTTTGTTCTCTCATTTTAGGAACAACAGAAATATTCACAACTCTATTTCCAACAGTCTTCAAAATCTTTTCTGGGATCTTAGCATTTTTTAACCCTGTTAAAGTTTTTGTCTGTCCTGTTGTTTTTGCTTTTCTGTCATTTGTTGCAATATCTCCTGTATCTCGTATTCCCTCTCTAACATCATTATTAATTTGTACACCTGACCAAATTTCTTCCCAATCATTCCAATGAGTACCATGTGCATTAGCAGTTTCTACATTAGGCCAATTATCATATTGCCCCTCTAAACTTGTAACTACAACTGCTCTTGAAGAACTATCATACCAAGTATCTGTAGGAGGATCCAAATCCACATTACCAATATAATTTTGAATTGAAAATGGATTAATTTTTAAAGTCTTTTGTAAATTTTTACCTGTAAGATTTCCCGTTTGAGGCTGAATAATAAAAGGGCTTGTTGTAAATGGTAAAGTAATAACACCTCCATTATTCACTAATGTACTATTCTGAGTATTTGAATCATATTTTAATGATGTAAGATCTGATTTAAAAGGAGGCCTCAATTCTTTATTCTCATAATCTACAGACGAATTATAATCTGCATTGAATACATCTCCAATGTTATGCCCTGCAAAAGGATCTACTAGAATACCATTCTTAAATCTATCATTTGAATTAACATCTGTTATTGTTAAACCATCGGCTTCTTTTTCCAGTAAACTCAATGATACATAATATTCTAATGTTTCTATTCGTCTTTCAAGAGATCCAATATCTCTCATTGTAAAACGTTTATTATCAATATATCGAGTTTTAATATCTGATGGGTTAAAAGTATATGCTGGAACTTCCGCAGTATATAATGTCAAAGAATCGTCATCATCCGGAGGTAAAACTGGATTCACATCAGATACACCTTGAATTACCTTAAAATTTCTATCTCGTGTAAGAGCAATTTTATCTTTTCGAGGAATATAATGTGCATAATCTGTATCAAATGTATAGTCAAAGTCCGGTAACACTTTTCCTTGAAAAACATTCGCAGTTGTAGTAATATCATTTGTATGACTTGGGGTTCCTGATTCTCCAGTATTAGCAGTTTCTATACCTATTCTTTTTGGTCTAAAATCTATTACATCCCTAAGTTGAAATTTATTACCTGATACAGGAGATGTAAAAGAAGGTATCTCCGTGTATGAAGTATTACCCGCTCCACTATAAATGTAAGAATCGACTGTTATAGGACCAACACCGGAATGAGTATAGTAATCTACGATTGCCATTACTTGCCCAGTAGGTTTTGTCTCTCCAGGTTTTAATGTAATTTTTCCATAATCATAATAATTGTCTTTTTGCCCATCATTAAATTCGAATCTAGAAGTAATGTTATGTTGATTTGCCGAATCTGATATGGCGGCAGTTACGTGTGCAGTTGTAACATTTGCAGTAAGAGACATTGAATCTACAATAGCGACTAATTTTTTAATATCCGCAATATCTAATGAATTATTTGCACCAGGATTTATATCTAATCCTGTACCAAAAACAATTTGTCCTGCTCCTGATTGATCTTTATTTGCTGAATTATGATCAACTACTGCATGTGTCGTATTTCCTGTCACTAATACTTTTTTAGCAATCTGAGATTGTGAACCAGTGGCAGTTGCATTAGATCTTTGCATTGTAGCAATAACTTTGACCGATTGACTTGCAAAAGATTTAGCACCAGTAGTAGATGAGTCTCCATTTATGGTTAATGTAGCACCATCAGACGATAAAACTAAAGATCTAGTATCAGAACCAGATCCTGGCCCCACCATTCCTGATCCTGAAGTATTTGAAAACTCTATAACATGCCCATCATGTGTTCCTGATGTACATGAAATAATAAAATTAGCATCACATTCTGATGCTGAAAGAGTTTTATTTGTTCCTGGATAAAACACTTCACCAGATGGAGCAGAAATAGTCCCAACCTGTCCTGAAGTTAAAGTAGCAGTAAATGTTCTTTTAAATCTATAAGTTGTTGTACTTGTTCCTGTAGGATTTAAATTTGCAACAACTGGATTTTGTAAAGGGAAAATAAGTGAACGTTCTTCATCATTATTTTTGTAAAGAATTGTATCACCTGTATCTGCACCACCTACTTTTCCAGACGGATCGACATTGAACGCATCATTGATCGTTGTACTACTAATTTTAACACCTGAACGAATATCCTTGACACCAAAATCAACAGAATATGTACTTGCCGCAATTGTTGGTTGAGATAAAGCACTGTCTAATACCGCAGTATAAGTTGAAGACTCCGCAGTACCATTAGAATCACGATCCACATAATCAGCCGAAGCCGTACTGGATCCAGACCACGATAAAACTTTTCTCGTATCTGAAGTTGTTATGCCTTGAAAAGAAGTATTTACAGTAACACTACATCCGTATAAACAATTGATCGTAGGAAAAGAATCTGCACCTGATGTTTTTAATTGTATTGCGGTTACATTTGATGTAGCAGATCCAACTGTTCCAGTTACAGTTTTAAATCTGAAATCAAACAGATGAGCATCATAGATTGTAGAGAATATGTTATGATGTGTATTTGTTCCTGATGACCCATATTTTGTTGTAATAGAACTATCTCGCCCTTGTTTAAAATCAAGTTGTCTTATACGTGCAGTTCCAATTTTTGTATTTGCAATAGTAGCGGCCGAACTCGTATGAATTCCTATAAATTCTATATTACCTGTTGCCTGTGCAATTGCAGTTCCACTATTCGTTTCATCAGTGGATGGCCACTTAACCATATGCAAATCAATTAGATCCATACCAGCGGCACCTGTTCCTGAACCCATTGCACCAGTATCTACACCTACATCAAATCCAACTTTTTGATGAAGGTCAGTAACAGTCAAATATGGACCAAAATCTGTTCCTTGACTTTCTCCTGCAACCGTTCTAGTATCTCGTCCTTTATTAATATCAATAAAAGATGTTGTTACTGATTCATATTCATAACCTTTAACGTATGCTTTACCTGGGCTTAAAGCCGCCGTAACTTTTGAATCAACTCCTATCTTCTGATTATTCGAACCGTCGCCCAGAGCAGTTCCAGATGTTAAAGTTAGAGTTAAATTATCCGTAATTGAATCAATGGTTGCAGTCTTGCTAGTATTCCCCGATAAAAAAATTGAATCGCCTGTATTCAATTGAGAAACAAATCCTGTTCCTTGACCTGTAAAAGTTGTACACGCATTTGCAGTAGTTCTTGTAGTTGCTATACCTGTAATTTTATGTGTTTCGAAAGCAATCGAGAAAGGTTTAACTGTAAAGTCGCCTGATTGATCATAAGTACGTCTTGCTAATACATCACCAATTGCTCCATATAATGGATTAATTATTTCTTTTGTTTTTACTCCATTTTCTACTCTAAGCAATTCAATAAAATCCACATCAGATCTTGCTTCTAATGGATTAGTAACTGCTTTAGTATAAATTGGAGAACCTGTAGCAGGAGTTACAGGTTTACCAGATGCAAAATATGTAAAAGTAGTACCACTTGTGGTATTTGCGATAGGAAATTTACCATTGTATTCTGATTGAGATGCTCCAGATACAATTACAAAATCTCCATTAGCCAAATTATGATCCGTAGAAGTTGTTACGGTAACTGTATTTACTGCTTCAGTAAAAGTCATACCAGAAGAAACAACAGGCACACCTGCTTCAAATATATTTTTCCTAGATAATACTAAATCTATTTTATATCGATTAGCACCAGGAGCAGTATAATTTGGTGTTCCTAATGCATTATCTAAAAGACTTGTATCATCCACACTAGAAATAACAGTTTCGGTAATTGATAAACCAACTCGATATGTAGGAGTAGAAGAATATTTCTCTAAAATTAATGTTTGAGGTGAAGTATATACAAAATAACCTCCTATATAAAATACACCTTCATCTATAGTAACAACTGATCCTTCTCCAGATGATACTGATGACACTAATGTTGTAACCCCTGTTAATCCTTCAGTTTCACCTGCTACATTAGCAAAATAAGTTGTACCTGTATCTATTGTTTGTATAATTTCATCATCAACAAAAACTTTTTCATCCAAATAATTAATCATTAATGTATTAAGAGTTGTTTGAGTAAATGACTCGGCCTCTACAACCGTTGCTCTGGCTCCAGATGTATTTCCTTGAATAATTCTATCTTTAAAATTTGATGCAGTAATTTGTACACTAGCATAGTTTGTTTGAAGTTTTAATGAATTTACTTTAGTGTTTAATGAGATTTCAGCACCACTAACACGATCTCCATCCGTGAAATTAAAATCTCCTAATCTTTCAATTTGATTCTGTAGGAGTGTCTGCATTTGAGACATTTCTCTTGCCTGTACAGAATAACCTGGTCTATACAGAATCTTGAAGAATTTTTTATCTTCACTAAAATCATCATAATAAGGAGAAACGTTGAAATCTGTTGTTAATTTAGGCATTATTATTCCTTAAAACTCAAGAACTATTTTAAAATCCTCTATTTGATTTGCTGATCTGGTTACACTTGTTCTATTTTCAATATAAAGAACATCACCACTATAAAGTTTCATATCAGCATTTGCTATTCCATTTGCAACTACAGTTGCAGTTGCGCCCGAATTCTCTCCTGTGATTGTAGATACAGTAGTATTTGAAACAAATGTACCTTGAATTCGATTTAATCTTACTTTGTTATTATTTAGAAAATCAATTAGTACACCATTAGCGGTACTTGTTGAGAGAGTATCTCCTTGATACACTTTCTCATCTGCTATAAATTGTCCGGCCACTGTAGATACTGTTAATTTAGTAGATTGATCCGCTAAATCCGAAGTAAAAAAAGCATTTGCATTTGCACTTTGGAGTGGATCACGAATTAAACCAACCTGTCTAAATTCATTTTCTGTCGTAAAGAATCCAGACTCATTACCAGTAATTCTAGAATCTAGCATAATCCTATTTCCACCAAGTTCTTCTATAGCATTGAAACCATGCCCTCCTACTGGGCTTATAATAGGTTCTGCAAGGGCTCCTGATCCGTGAGAAGAATTTGCAGTAACATTTACAGTTGCGGTAGTATAATTTAATCCTTTATTAGTAACAAGAACCTCTTTTACACCAAATGTTGTATTACCAACAACTCTAGCCTTCGAGGAAATACCGTCTCCACTTATTGTAATAGTGGGGCTAATTGTATATCCAGAAGATGTATTAGGAGAAACTGTAAATGCAGTTCCAACAGTGACCCTTCTTAAAGCAGAATCATATGCAGTTATAGTAGATTGTTCCCCTCGACCAGCATTGTTTGTAATATACAATGTTGATCCAACATACACACTATCAGCCGTTGTATTTGCAGTAGTCGCTAATTGTAAAACCGTAGTATTAGTAACAGAAGCAAAAATGTTTTCTGTGAATTTATAAGACGATACAACATCCTGACTTATCGTTGCCTGAGCCCCAGAAGTATTTCCCACAACAATTTCGGTATTTGTCATTAAAACATTGCCACTCGGAAAATATATCATAGAATTTGAACCTGATCCAAAAGTAATTACAGTTCCTTTATTTCCTGAAGTAGAGCCTGTAACCACCTCTCCTACTACAAAATCTCTATTTTCATTTCCTGTAGAATCTGTAGGAGAAGTAGATAATTCTATTAGAAAATTTCCATTTGATGTTCTATTAATGATATCAATACTTCCATCCACCGAAGTCTGTTCAACTGTATATTGGGCTGAACCATCATTAACATTTCCGATTTTTTTAACAGGAACATAGTCAGAAGTAGTAAATTTTAAAATTTCTTGAGGAGAAATAGTATACATATACTTCCATTTATATCCATCTGTTAATTCTATTAATCCCGAACTTGTTCCCGTAGGTTTAATCGTAGATACACCATTCGCTACATTATTTTGTAAACACTTATATACATTTAAATCATCAGTAACCACATAAAAATTATTCGCAAACAATTCATTAGTTACATCAGAATAAGCAGTATATGATGTAGAAGTTTGCCAATCGGTTCTCGGTATAATATGACTCACATCAGCCGATGACAATTTTTTAGCCGCTATCATAGATCGCCAATAATCAAAACTGGTATTCGATACAGAATCAGTTGGCGCCGGAGCGGAAGACTCATCATCCCAAACTTCAACTTTTCCAACAAAAAGATACAAATATGTTGCTGAAGTTTCACTAAGAGATTCTATGAATTGCTCTGCGTTATGTATTTTAAATTTGTTCGTTACTAAATTAGGCATATTATTATTTATGATGAAACTATTACTTTAGGTTCCACATTTGAAAAGGTTGAAATTTCTTCAAATTGAAGTTTACCTGAAGAGGTGTTTGAGGTTGTATATAAAACATTCAATAGACCTATACCATCTTCTAAATGTATAAATCCAGTTTCCGTTGAATCCGTATATCCCAGAAAATTATTTGCACCTTCATATTTGTGTGATAATGTTATTGATAATTCTGAAGGCTCTAAATTTAAATTTCTTAGGTTAAGATTATTTATTGTTATATTTGCAGTCCCATCTCCCAGAACCGTATTTGTTATAATTTGAGTATCACTTGATATTGTTACAACTTGTGCAGTCAATGATGTATTCGAACTTAATGATACAACATCCCCGACCAATAAGTCTTCTGTAAAATATGAATCAGCACCAGTCAATGTAGTATTTCCATCATTCAAACCATTAGCGGTAGTGGTTCCTCTCACGGTAGATTCTAATACCATTGAATGTATTATATCGTTATCAAAATTTACAGTAGATCCATCTCCAATAGTTGTATTACAAACAATAGCAGTGGAATTTATAATACTAACTACTTGCATTTTTTCCGTAAAATTATCTTGAAGTGTAATAACATCATTTATATTCAATTCATCTTCAAAATCAGTTCCTACTCCTCTAATCATATGTTTATTAAAAGATGCTATATTAGCAGTTGCACCAGATGTCACTCCATTTGCGTTTGAAGTCAATACAAAATTATTCACCATAGAGTGTAAAGTAACTATTTTTGTATTAGATGGATTAATGGAATATTCACTCACAATTCCCGATCCTGTATTATTTTGATTTTCCATAAATAAGGTATCGATAACAGTTGAATTAGAAGATTCCAGTATTAATTGCCCATTAGATGTCTCAGACACAGGATCAAGAGTAGATTGTAATAATATTTTATCAGGGACTCCATTATCCGTAGATTCATATAAAAAATTAAATCCATCTTCTGTCTGAAAATAGTAATTCTCAATATTAGCAGAATTAATACCATTATCACTATTCAAAAGAATAACATCAGTTTCTCCTTGAAACATTGTTTCCGAGACAGTAAATGTTGATGAAGAGTTTGTTAGTTCAATATAAGACAATACATTTGATGATGAACTGTTTAATGTTCCTGTCAATTGTTTTTCTAGTAAAAATTCCCCATATGTTATTTCAAATGCCTGTTCATCATCAATTATAATTTTACTATCTTCAGGGAAATTTTCAGCAAAATCGGCCGATATTTGAGAAGTCTGTAATAAGAAATTATCATTATTCTCTAATATCAATACACCAGAACCATCTTCTAATGTTACCTCATCAGTTCTACCAACATCCGATAGAATTACATCTGAATTACCAGTAATGGTAATAAAACCTCCAGTTCCTCCTACTGATAAAGATTGCATTTTGTCTAAAGATATAGTATGAGAAGGTTCATAATATTGTTCCATTAAAATACTATCCCCATCTTCTAATATAATATTATCACCACTTTCACTTGTTAATAAATGATCAAACCCCATTTGCAAATTAGGCGGAACAGGCTTATACTCTCCAAACAATTTGCTTCCTGCAGGATGTAACAAATCATTTACCGTTTTCTCATAATCGGTCAATTGTTTTGAACTTTTTAAAGAATAACTATAATCTTGATAAAAGTTACTATCTATAAATTTTTTAATTGAACTTGGTCTTCCATTTTCATTCAAATATCTACCAGTGGTTATGCCTACTGCACCAATATTGGCAGATAAATTCGCATTACCTCCTCCTTTTTCTGCTAATGAATAAAGAAGGTGCTGTTGTATATCCAACACCAAAATTAATAATTTCTATTTCTCTTACAGATCCGGCCGCTAATCCTGCAACATCAATTACTGCATTATTTCCTCGTATGCCTCCTCCAGCAATAGCAGTACCAGTATTTACTGTAGCAACCGCTTCAGAAGAAAAACCTGTAATAACTTCATTTGAAACAAAATCAGTTGAAGATATCAAAAATCTATCATCCTCCTTATGCCCGAACGGTAATGTAAATTTGACTGCAACATTTTCATTATAAACAATAGTACCAGTCGCAGGAGTTGAGAGTGAACCTCCTACCGTATAAGTAAATGTTGTTGTTCCTGTTACCGTTATTGTTTTTTCTCCATTGTATCCAGTAGGAGAGGCTCCACTTAATATTACTTTCTGCCCATCATCAAGACCATGCTTTTTTGGTGTTGTTACAGTTGCGGTTGTTGATGTTCTTGCAATACTTGTAACTGGAAAGTTTAACGTTTGAAATGCGCCTGTTATGGTAGTTCCAGTAGCAGTGTATTCTATAGTCGTATCAGTATTTGTTGATTCAGTTGAACTTGCCGCATTTATACCTCTTCTAAATACAAACTGATTTGTATCTTCTTGTGTACCTGTAAACGTAGGAGCCTTGAGTTGAACATCATAAATTGTAGGAATAGTTGGATTAATATAACTTGAGGTATTTACAGTCAAATCATTTCTACCTGATCCAAATGTTCCTTGATACTCTATGGATTTTGATCTGAATCTAGAAGGGTCTGAAATAGTGTTAGCATCTGATACTATTCCTAAAAACGTTCCTACTTTATTACCATTATTTGATGTAATTCGTTCACTTGTAGTAAACAGTCCTGTTATTGCATTTGTTTGTGCTATATCATCTGGATCGGAATTTAAATTTACTATGCCTACCGCAGAATCATTAAATTTTATAATTTCGTCTTGAACTATAGATATAATAGGAGATAATTCATAACCTGAACCTAATCCCGTTGCCTTTACGTTTGAAATTGTTCCTATCTGTAAAGCAGAAAATCCTAACGCATCAATAATTCTATTTGTTCTAATTGCTTCTGTATTTCCTGATAATTCATAACCATCAGCATCATTAATTACAGTAGAAGTGTAATTTCCTATAACATCATCATTTACAGAAAATGTAAACGTATGAGCAATATCATTCACATCTCCAGAAACTCCTGTTCCACCTGTAGCAAAATTATTCACTGTTAATGCGGTTGTATTAATATAACCATCTCCACCATCAAATACCGTAAACCCAGTAATTGCGCCAGTACCTATTTGTGATACTCTTGCGGCCGCATCTTGACCACCCCCTCCTGTTATGGTAAGAATATCTCCAACTTTATAATTTGTGCCTGCACTATTAATTACAATATCGGTTAATACTCCTTGTGCAGTTCCTGTTCCAGAGGTATTTTCAAATATACTTGAAGAAACCTGTTCACCTACAATAAATGTTCCAGATACTTCAATTAAAAATAATTCCGTAACTTCTAAAGCACCAGATACAAAATTTTCAACTCTATCAACAATTGCAGTAGCAGAAGATGTTTGTCCTGTGATTTGCCTAGATTCAAATTTATCATTTGTGTCACTGGTAATGATTCTTAACGTAGTTTCTTTTCGATAATCTCCTGAAGAAGGGGACAATAAATCGACCTTAGGTCGATAAATTTCCAAATCCTGTACATTAAAAAAAGATTTAAAAAATATATCATAAGAATATTCAGATCCTTTAGATCGATATAAGTCAAAAATATTTTTTAAAAAATATCTTTTATCAATTGATAGAGTTTCATATGTTGATATTCCCAATTCTTTTTTAATATATTGCAATACCAAATCATCAACAGAATCAATATCACGTTGAGACAATATAGATTTAGAAGCAAATAATGGATTTTTAAAATAAGAGTCTACTTTAGCAGTTGTTCTATTATTAGATCCTAAAATCGTTTCACCAGACAAAAATTTATTACGTTCAAGTTCCGACACATATATCTTAGTATTTGCCGTTGTCAATAATCTATCAACTTTACCTACCGCTCCAGATGTTTGCCCCGTGATTGTTTCATTCTGATCAAAAGAACTTAAACTGCTCGTATTAGAAGTTTCTCGTGTACTCTCTAACGTGAGTGTAGTTCCATCTTCTAGTGCTAAATTTGTATCATCATCTTCTAATGTCATCCTATATTCATTCTGAATTGTATCAGATATTGTAAGTTCTGATGCCTCCAACCAAGAATAATATGCTCCCAGAAAATCAACAAATTGTTCACCCTCTTCTCTAATAAATTCGGGAAATTGACCTTCTATTAATGGAACAATAGAATTTGATATTATATTATTTTCGGTATCTTTTAAATAATCTAATGACATGATTTTAATATGCTATTGCGGTAGAAGTTGATAAACTTGTTAATCCGGATTTTACACTTGAAACATCATTCATAGTCAACGTTATATTACTACTAGAAATTAAAACAACTTGCTCTCTCAGAGGAGTCACATCATTCGATGAAGGGGAGACTGTTAAATCTAATGTAGTTCCATTATACGTTATGGGACTAAAAGAGTTTAATAAAATTTGTCCTGAGATATAATCTATTGTTCCCATAGTAGAATACACTATAGTTTTTTCACCATTTACAATTCTATATATTCTTATCACCCCATCTTTATCATCAAACTTACAATTTTCCCTTAAAATATCTTGTCCATCTAAAATATTAAATTCACTAGAAGTAAGTGCCCCAACATGTCCTGTGTGCGGATGATAAATTGCATTGCTAAAATTAATAGTATAATTCAATTTTTCAGATAATGTTGGTGTAAATGTTTTTTTCAATTTAATGTTCATTGTATTTCCCACAATTGAAGTATCCGAATCATCAATAGTTTTGCTCAATTTAGACATTCTCAATTCTTTAGAAAATTCCTGCAATTCATTTGTAGAAAAAGAAGTAATTGAATTTAAAATTGCCTTCTTTAATGTTGCTTCCGTCTTAGCGGTTAATCTAGAATCATAACTTACAGTTGTAGTTAACATTGGAAAAATATAATCTATATCAACAAATTCAGTTGTAATAGATCCAACATTATATTTTTTCAATATATCTTTTTGAATCGCATCCTTTATAGAAGTTGTTATTGATAAACCTGATTTAGGTTTCACTCCAATAAAAACCTTTCCATATTGAGGAGGATTTGCATCTTCTCCCCCATAAACAATTACGGATTCTGCTTGAGGATAATCTCTAGAAATAATTCTTTTATAATCATTTGCCGTAACTGCTCTATTTTGGACTTCCAAATGTCTTGGAGCATTAAATCTTATACTGTTATTTGTTTCTTCATCTCCTCCTCCAACAGAAGCACTTACAGTAGTAACCGTTGCGGTACTATATCCTGCTACAGTTGAAACAGGAGAAAATGTTCTTGCACCATTCCCTACCGATCCTGAAGTTATATTATAACTTAATATCACTATATTTCCAGTCTTTTCTTTTCTACCTAAAACCCCATCTCCAAACTGGATCTGATACGTATCATCTGCATCAGGCTCTATAAAAAATACATTTGATGTTGAATTTATATCCAATAAATCTGTGGCTAAAGTATATGTACTCTGTGTCGTATTTTCATCTGATTCCTGCAATACAACCGAAATAGTATCAGTATCAACTCCTCTGTTAGGAATTTTATACCTAATCGATGTATCAACAGTATTAGCAGTATACCTAAAACTCAAAGGTTCGCCTTGAATTAATTTTACACTTTCAACTAAGACTGAAGTATTATCATTATTTGCCGTTGCTGAATAGGATTTATCAGTCACATATGTAAACGAAACTCCCTCTACCGAAGTATTAAATTTTGTATTTTTTGCTATTGTAATTGTTGAAGGACCATCATTAGGTGTAACCGAAATATTTACATTTGCAAATGCCGATTTTCTAGATCTAGGCATATATCCCAACATTTTTGCCAAAGACATAATAGAATTTCTATTAACAGCCGTATCTAAAAACATTTCATTTGCCACCATATTTAAATAGAAAGAATTTAAATGAGAATTATATGCTAAAAGATCTAACAATTGAGAAATAGCAGATCCAGTAGAATCATAATCTTTAAATTGATCTTGAGATGATAAATAATTCTTAAAATTAGATCTAAGTTGATCAAAATCTAATTCCGATAATCGTAATTTAGAAGGTTCTGCCATTATTATCCTCTATTTGCTTCAAGAAAAGTTGAAAATGTTACTGGTTGATTTTTACCTATAATAGTAAAAACAATCGACACCTCATAACCTAATCCGTCCCTTGTAGATTTAACAGATATATTTTCAATATTGGCTCGTTTTTCATGATTTGTTATAGTCTCCGTAATCAAATCTTTTATTCTAATTTCAGATATAATATCCGCAGGTTCAAATAATATTTTTTTTATTCCTGAACCAACACCAGGTCTCATTCTTCGTTCATAAAAATCTGTTTTGATTAAATTTTTTATTGATTGTTTTACTGCTACATCACCAGTTTTTACTATTAAATCATTTGTGGAAGGATTGCGGCCAAACTTGATGTCCATATCACGATATTCTGTAAGGCGAGCCCTCTTCTTAAAAAAATATCTAGCCTCATCGTCAAATAAATTCGATCCTGAACCTATACTTAAATAATCTTGTTCTGTTGCAGTATTAGCCATATTATTATTTATTACGAAAGAGTGCCGGTTCCTGATCCAGTTACGGTAGCAGGAGCAGTTATTGGACCTGGAGTAGGTCCTGTAGGTGGAGGTATACTTGCATTAACACCACCACTTGCAGTTCCCATTACCGTTGTTGAAACAGTTGCTTGGATTAAATAGTTATAAATTGCTTGTGCAAGTCCATTTGCTAATTTTGTTTGAGAAGCAGGAGAAGGATCTGTTTGAGATGTTTTTAATGCATTCTCTATTTCAGTTGCTAAAGTTGCTTTGTTTAATGCCATTAACTTAACCCTGTTCCTGGTGCTCCTGTACCAGTTCCTGTGACTGTTGCACCTGCTACAGGTCCAGCAGGAGTACAAACACCGCCTGATGCAGTACCAGTCACAACCGTTGTTACAGTTGCAGTTTTGACAAAAGTATCTATTGCAGTCGCTATATCTTGAGCCATCTTTGTCTGAGCCGCTGGTGATGGATCTGCTTGTGCGGCCTTCATGGCGGCTTCAAGTTGAGTTGCTAATGTTGCTGATACTAATGCCATTATCCTCCTTATGATGCAGTTGTGAAAGATCCAAATTCTTGTGCCGTAGGAATAGCATGTCCACCATCATTTGAACCTCCAGAATTTGCTTTTACATAATAACGTGTGCCTGCACTTAATGCTGATGAAGGTGTTGCTATAATTTGATTTCCGAATCTTCCCGATTTTGATAATGTTACGGTTACAGGCGATCCAAATCCTGAAGCATCATCAATCAATATTTCAGCACCAGAAGCAAAAGCCGATATACTCACCGCCTCACTATAATGAAAAATTATTGGACTATTTACTGATGCAGAACTTGTCTTACTATTATTATTTTCCGTACCTAAAATTACTTCCGTTCCATCTGTAGTAAATACTGATGCATTTATACCTTTAAAATCAGGAGAAATGGCAGTTCCTATTCTTGCACTTGATGATGTATAAACTGCGGCCGTATTTGATCCACCTTTTGTTTTTGCATCTCTCGTAACTTTTACATAATAGTAGGCATATTGTGTCAATCTTAAACTCGTATTTGCTAGTATTGCCGGTTTGAATTCAAACTTTGATCCATTCTCAGTAATTGTTGGAGTTGCTAAAAGAGGTACACAATTTGTAAAATTACTATCCCTAGATAAAATAACAGTATCCGTAGAATTGACTTGTGTATCAGTTGAATTTACAATAACGGCATCAACGTTCATTGTTTGACTGAATTTTATTATTACATTTGAATCATGATCTATTCCTGTTCTGGCAGAAGATAATTCAAGTAGAGCAGGAGAAGTATCTCTCATATATGAAGTTGTAGTCAATGCAGTTGCCGTTGTAGATATTCCTGAGTTTGTGATTGCAGTTGATACACTCGACTTTGCAACTACATTAGAACTCGCTCCTGTTACCCTATCATTTGCCGAATTAGTTCCTGCAGTAAAAGGTTTCAATGTATTTGCTTCTTTATAAATTAATTTATTATTACCATAATCATGTGATACTACTGTACCTTCTGGTGCAGTTGTGATAGATGAATTAGCAAGAGTAATTAAACTTTCCGTAGATAATCCTCTAACTTGTTCACCTGGTTGAAACTCCCTTACATTATCATCATCATCAACTAATTCGGTATATCGTAATGTTGTAATCTTTCCACCTGCTTCTGTTAAATCATAAATTCTACCTTTTGCTAGACTTGTTGTTCCGAGTATCAATTCTCCTGCAGTCAATCCTGAAGTCACGGCGGCAGTGTTTGATGTCACCGTCATTGTCCGTGTACCTTTGATAGATTCACCAGTTGTAAAAGTACCATTAGCACCTGATACTGTCATCATTTTAACTGAAGACACATTTTCATTTGCAAGAAAATTTTCATTTACTGCATCATCTGAAACACCTTTTGTTATTTTCAATATGTAATTCGAATTTGATGCCAAGTCATTTGCAGGAGCAAATGTAAACGTATCATTTTTTTCGCTTGTTGTAGAAACTGCAGGAGATGTCGTAGACATTTGAACAGCCGAAACAAAATCATCAGCCGACAATTGTATTGTACCAAACGGATCAGTATTTTGTGTATTAACTGATACAGATGATATATTCATACTCTCATTAAATTGCACTACAAAATTATCTGAACCAAGATCCACCGCTAGATCATCTAAACTCTCTGGTGTTGTCAACTCTGCTGAATTTGAACTCTCAAGCACCAGTGATCCCAATGTAATCTTTTTAATTTTAGGAGGTTTATTATCTACAAAAATAACCTCTTTTCCTGTTATTGGATTTATACTTTTTGTACCTGTTGCAAAAGTATTTGATATAACATAGTCTTGATATGTATTTGTGCCTCCAATATCTTGCACATTCGTTGTTGTCTTAATTTTATATGCCTTGCCTCGCAACAGTGTTTCTGGTATAATAGTAAATAAAGAATTGCCTGTATTTGCTGAAATAGATGCACAATTTACAATGTTTGTAGCATTTGCAAAATTATCATATGAAAGTTGAATTGTGCTTGTTGCTTTATTTTCATCTCCCACAAATACGGCTGATGTGCCATTCGCAGAAATAAGATGAGTATTATTTGCAACCATAAGTGTACTCGTGTTCATAGATTGACTGAATTGAACTTGAAATGCAGTCGATTGAACAGTCGATCCCGTTTTCAATACAATGTCACCTGTAGCAGGAGATCTCGGATCGTTACCCGTAACAGTTACTTCATATGTAAATTCAAAGGGGCTTAGTACCGCCTGTACCGTTGTTGTTTTATTATACGCAATTTGATCTACTTCTTCTATTGTTATGGCATCACCTACATTTAAAACATGTACCGAATTTGTTAATACAGTTGCCGTATCACCTGAACGTGTTATTTCTACAACTTCTAAAGTTCGTGTTATTGAATCATCTGCATCAGGTGTAAAACTTGTAACGGTTGGCGCAGAAGTATTAAAAGGATGCACATTTTGAGTTGGGCTAGTATTGGCCTTCACATACATTCTAATATCATCTTGTTGCAGAATAATATTATTTGCAAAATTATCTGTAGATGAAATGATATTAGATCCTTGCCCCTCTATAGGAACATAATTCAACGTTCTTGTAATTTGATCATAACGAACCACTTTACCATATTGAATTGTTCCAGATATAGGATGAAATTGTGAAAATTCTGTATTCAATTCAAGATTAGCAGAAACAGGGCTGGACTCTGTAGCCGCTTTAATTTGTATATTATTAGATGTTCTAATCGAAACTATTTCATCTTCTGCATGAAAATCTACATAAAAACTTATTCTTCCTGCTATACCTTGAGAAGTATCAATACCATCTAGTGTTATTGTATTTGTTGCTACAGAAGCAATATTGTAAGAATGAGTAGATAATCCTTTACCACTTACAATATCATATACAGTAATTATATTATCGGAAGTTAATCCATGATCTGATGCAGTTGTAATAACACAAGGACTGTCGGCAGTAAATTCCACATTATTAAAATAATTCACAATATCTAAATTATATGTCATATTTGATATTTTATCATGCTCAAGAACCGTAGCAACTGGTTTTGTACGATCTTTCTTTTTTATTTTTTCATCAACAATAAACTTTGCAGTATTATTTGCAGGTAAAGATATTTTTCTACCTTTAGATGGTGCAGAACTTAATATTAAAGATCTCGTATTATCTGTTACAAAACCAGTACCAACAGTAAATGACACAGGATTTCCATCCTCATCAATTACATCAGGTATTACATTGAAAAAATAGGTTGTATTGCTTGACAATTGTGTTACAGGTTCAAATGTAAATGTTGAATTTGCATTCGATGATTCTGGTATCGTTTCCATCTCCACTTCAATATCGGCTGTTTGATCTTTGGCCAAAGTAGAACCACTAACCGTTTCCGTAAAATCGGGTTTTGAAGTTTGTTTTAATGCACGTAAATTTAAAGAATCGGCAGAAGAACCTGTAGTTGAACGGACTATACTTGACAACTGTATAGACCCTTTCTTGCCTCTATCATTAGGAGGAAGTTCTGGTGTATTTGTAAAAACGGTTACAGTGTTAGCATCTACAGCAGAATCAAAATTTACCATAAAAGTTGTATCTATAGGTACAAATATAGAATTAGATTCAAAATCATTTGCACTAATTTCAGACACATTATATGTGTTACTAGCAGAATTTATTGTCTCTCTATTATAAGCCATATTATTCGAAATTAATGTTAATAACTGAAGTGGCCCCAGTTGTAAAACCACTGTTTGAAATAAATTCATCTTGTAATGTAATACCGTCTGATCGTACAATCGATTTAGCAATTTTTAATTTAAAAGATGTTAACGATTCCATAGATTCTTTGCTTTTCAATATAACAGAATTTACAAGTTGCGATGTTGTATTTGCATATACAGGCTGAACCGAAAAAGATAAAGGAACAGAAGTTGCGAAATCATCCGTAGATAACACAACATTACCTCCAGAATCTGTATTCGCAGAAGAATTAGGTATAACACTCCCATATTGTATAGAAGGATCAAATTCAAAATCGGTTCCTCTAGCAGATTTAATATCATTTTTCTGTTCATCTGTCAATTGATCAGAGTTATTAGCAAATATTATTTTAATAGGAGAATCTCTCTTAATCGATGTGGCTGTTTCTGAATTTATAAATGTTTCGGAGTTTACTGCTTGAACCTGAACCTCTTGTACATAAGGTCTAACTTGATCCAGTAGAGTATTAAGTTCTGAAGCATCCAATTCAGTAGATGCATTTTCTATTTCTTCCCGTTTTTTTAGCCCACTTAATTTTAAAAATTTATCTAAAAGTTTAGCATCATTACCCATACCAAATAGCACAAATCCTCCAGAATATTTTAAACTGTCCAACTCAGAAAATGATAATAATTCGGTTACTGTTCCATTAGTTCCTTGTTCCCTTGCTTTTAGATCAAATTCTTCTTGGGAAATAGTTTCTGATGTCAATTTCATTATTGTAGATTCTATATCTTCCCACTCACCTGTAACAGGATGTCTAACACGTTGAGTTGTGGTAACAGGTTTTAATTGATATTCAGGAGTAGGCTCTCTGCTTACATTTTTAATTTTAGCATTTAATAATTTATCTTTAAATTCATTAACACCACCTTCGCCTGAAAACTTAGCAGTATAAAATCCCATTTTATCAAATCCTTGCTTGAAAAATAATAATACGGCCTGAATTGCATCATTCAATTCTAAAAGATCGTCTATCAATTTTTCTAAGTATGCTATTGCTTCATTTATTTTTTTCAATGCTCCACTTGCTAAATCCTTTGCAAACTCTATTTTATCAATAATTCTATCAATAGTCTCACCATATATTGGAAAGATATCTTGTATTCTCATGAACTTCCAATTAGGTAAACCAGAAGACCCGCCTTCAAGATTATATAATTTAAAAGGCTTATCATTTAACTCATAATACCATTTAAAATTTCCGGGAACTTTTATATGACTTGGCTCATAATCTTCTACAGAACCAGTCTTAACCGCTCTACCAATTTCAAGTCTAATTTTATTCATACTGTAAAATTTCTTTTCTCCCTTAGTATCAACTTCATTATAAAATAATTGATCTTCTAAAGTTGCTCTTTTCGGATCATCTCCGCTTATTTTTATTGATTTAATAACTGGAGTAAATCCTTGCCCCGGAAATAAATGCCATAAACCACGTTTAAATGGAAAATCATTTTCGACCGATGGAGGTTCCATCCCAGCCTCAATTCCGGCATTAATAAATTCATGCATAATAGGTTGACCTATTGATAAACCTTCAACAAATTTTATCATTTTAGATCTAAACTTAAAATCATTTGCTAATTTTTTACTATCATAAATCTTTTTAAGTTTATTCTGAGGTATATCAGCAGGTAAAACATCCTCTAATGTAGTTGAATTTGATTGCATAGTTGCAATAAATTTTCCTGCAGGAACCTCAACAGGAACCGTTGCCATAGGAGCAGAAAACAAAGGATAACTTAACAATGCTCTCGATCCTTGAAAACCGCTTCCCGCCTTTAAAATACCAAAAGATTCTAAAGAACCATCCTCATTAGGAATACCTTCAGGATCTAATGCAATGACTGGAGGAGTATTTGGTTTTTCATTTTCAGAAGTGTTTGGAATAATCTTACCTCGTTTAGATTTAATTCGTACTGTATTTTTAATTATTCTTCCATTCTTAACTATTATTGGTTCATGCTCTACAACTTCAGCAGTAAAATCGTGAAATACCGTTCCTTGTTGAATTAATGTTCCAGGTTTAAACATTGGAATAGTCACAGTTTTAATCGCAGAATATAAATCAGATCCAACATTAATAGATATGGTAGGTTTATATTCATTACTTTCATCTCCCTCAAACGTACCTGATAGTTGAAATGGAATATGTCTCTTTACCGTATTTCTAAAACCATATATCTTATCTTCTAATTTTATTCCATTTTTCTCAATATGTTCTAATTCTTTCTCAAACTGTTCTTTTTTCCTCTTCGCATTTTGTGTTGCTACTTGTAAAGCAGTTCGTTCTGCACCAGCACTCTTTAATACCCCTTCCTGTGATAATATTATATTTTTATTATTTCTAAGTCTTCTTCTAGTAACTTGAAGAGACCTATTAGATTTTTTTACAATATCCTGTTGAACTTCCTTTTTTTGATTCAATGTCGCTATTTGATTACTCTTATCCTGAACCGATATAAGAGTATATGTCGATGTCAGTCGTGTCATTTCTTTGTCTATTTTATCTATTTCTGCCAAGGCATCATTTTTAGTTTTCGTTTTTAGTATTATTGCAATACTGTCTTTTTGATGTTGACTATTAGCCTCTGATAATTTTTGAGTTGCATGATCTTCAACTGCATTAAGAGTCCCCTGTGCTGATGTCTCTTCACCTATAGCATCCACTTCATCCATCTCAGCAATATCAATTTCACTCTGAACAGCATCTATGGCCATTCCAGTTTGAAGATTCAATTTCCTCTCCAATCCTTCAACTACTAAAGGATCTCCTAATTCAATCCTTTCTATTCTATCATCATTTAAGTCCGGAAGATTTTCTACAAAATTAGAAAAGAAATTCGTCAATGCTTGAACAACATCTCTTAATGCATGATGAGTAGGTACTGCAAAAAATCCAACAAATGCGACATAAGATCCTGTACCTACAGGTCTTTTAGAATCATTAGTATCATCAAAAGAAGAATTGACCTCTTGAACAAATTGAGATGGGGTTAGCGTTCTAAATTTAAAAGACTCATTTAACTCTTTAATAAAATTTCCAGTCACACTATCACCATGATCCCACATACTAGGATTCAAAAAATTCTGTACTTGTTCTAACGCATACAATATTTTTTTACGATCCTGATTTACTTCTAATCGTTCAACTGTAGTATTTGTATCATATATTGCTGAAACATTACCAAAAGCGGTAAAATCAAAATTAGCCCCCTCCAGAGTATTTTCTACTTCAACTACATATTTTTTCTGCAAAGGATCATATTTTAATGTTTTCGGATCAACATCTCCGATAGATGCCGCCATTGCAGTTAATGCCTCTTCCAATTTTGTAGTATCAACTCCAGATTCTAATTTTCCAACTTCCCATGGCCAAACTGCAAGTGAACCAAAACCAATATTCTTCAAATCTTCTAAGGCGGCTATCAAAGCATCTAAAGCAGGAATTAAAATAGTGGCTAAAGGATCCGCCATAGCCTGTAGATAAAATTTAGTAAGAGTGAAAAAATTAACCAAGTTTTCTATAAGTTCAGAAACTCCTCCAGCAAAAGAACCCACATTATGTAAAATCGCCTTCATTAAGGGATCGTTATCTTGAAACAATTTATTTTGATCAAATTCTACTGGAACAATATCAGCCATTTAGTATCTCTTCTCTAATTTTTTTTGCTTCTTCTAATCTAGTTTTTAAATATTGAATATATTGTTTATTAAAATCCAATGATTTTTGCAAAACATCTTCCATCTGGATATTACGTATAGGTTGTTCTTCTAAAATTACTTCTTCATTTTGTTTCATTGCTTAAACATCTGTTTGAGTTTTTGTTCTACTGCTTCAAAAGCAGGAGTGTTTATTGGAGTGCCACTTGGTCCTGTACCAGTAGGTACTGAAAGACTTTTAAGTGCCAGCATAAGTTCTGATAATATAGATCCAAAAGTTATTTTTTTAGATGATAAATTTAAAACACCTGCTTTATCCATAGAAAATTCACCAAGAACGTTAGCCATTGTTAAGGAACCTAATGCAAAAATATCATAATCTTTTGCGGTTTTAACGGAAAAGCCTTTTCCAGCATTAACATCAAATGAACCTAGACCAGACAGAAAAGATAAACCAGATGTATCCATTATCATCTTTGAAAGACTGCCTAATGGACCAACATTAAATTCGATACCAGTAAGTAGAGGGACTGGATTCACAGTATTGAACTGCATTTTACCACCAAGAACAGTAACTACTTTACCATAAGGAGGCTTATTAACAGATCCTGCTGTTAGTAATCCATTGACAACCTCTTCACTTCCCATAGTAGTATTAATAGATAATTGTTTATTAGCAGTTATATTAACATCATTGCTTGTTAAATTATATGATGCTGATGTAACACTCGTTTCAGCATCCGAATGATATCTAGATTTTTTCGTTGAAAAGGTAACATCTCCCATATTCGAACCCAATAAATTATAATTATCTAAATTAAAGGTTTTCTGAGATATTGGTTTACCATCACCGGATGTGAATTGTACATCAGTTCCTCTTAAAACTACTTTGCCTGTTCCTCCTGCTATAATATTAATATCCCCATTTACAGTTTCAATAGTTGCTTCTCCAGTAGCAACTTTTACATTATATGAATTATTAACCCCTCGACCTCCAACATATAAATCATATTGCCCTTCAGCATTTGTAAACATATTGCCAAGTGCATGTGTTTCTAGATTAGAGTCTATCATATCATATTTACCACCAATAGTAGTATCTACCCTATCTCCGGTTGGTAAAAATTCTATATTTGATGTAGATCTATGCATTAATCTAATACGTTCCCTATTTGGAGTATCATCCATTTCTAATAAATGCCCACTTTCAGTATAGGTAACATGATTAAAAGGATAGATCGGTTCACCTAATGTAGCAGTAGATCCTGGTTGAGTAAATGTAATATCAGGATTTGATGTCAAAATATTTGAATGTAATCGGTCTCTATATTCTTCTAATAATCCATTTATTCTATGTGTTCGTAATATAATTGTAGCAAAAGGATTAGGAGATTCATCTCCTTCTTCAGTTTGAGTTAAAGAAGACGCCAATATATTTGTACTTGGTAAACTGTATATAAGATAACCTTCTGGATCAAATCTAGTTCTATTTTCATCTGGATGAGGAGTATAACTGGTTGTACTATATACAACTTCACCTTCTTTATTCTTCACTTCAGTAACACTTTTCTGAGAAGTCTCATCTCGTCTAGGATGTACTGAATAGTCCAAATCAGCCCATTTACTCTCCCCCTCAAATATATGTACTTTACGATCATCTTCAATATCACTTGAAAATGATTTAGGATGATTGAGAATAGTACCTTTACTTCCATTCTTTGTACGTTGTATGAATAATGGAGGATAAGGATCTTGTTCTCGTTGGATAGGAGGTCTAGGATCAAAAAATCCAAAATTAGGATTTGCAAAACGTTCAGGAACACCTCCTGAAGTTCCTAATACAACAGGTTCTTGTGCTTCCACTCCATCTCTAAAAAAACCAAATACATGAGTTCCAGGAACCATACCAGTAGGAGAAGAACCGATGCCAGATATAGTCGCAGAAGTTATAGGTAATATAACATCGGCCCAAGGAAGATCTTCTGTAGGAATTCCTTCATTTGGAGTTTTATCATCATTGTGCCATCCTATAACACGTACCTTAACTCTTCCTAAAAATAAAGGATCCTTACGATCCTCCACCACACCATACCACCAGACAAATCCATTTTTGCCCATGAAAGATTGTGAATCAAATTCTTGAAATGCTTTTGAAAATTGTTCCATTATGCACTAAGTCTCTGTTTAATTCGTCTACCGATACCAAATTCTGAAGTTTTTTCTGTGTCTCTAATTGCTTGAGTTGGGTCTTTTACAATGATGCCTTCTTTAGACTTGAACAAGTCTATTAGATTTACATTTCTTGGGATATTACTTTTTACCCAAGTCATTACCTTGTCAAGAGATTTCTCAGTAGTTTCCATTCGTTTACCTTCATGTTTAATTCTAAAATATTCAAAATCTAATACATTTTCAATTTTCTTATCAGGATCTGCATGTGGGCTATCAGCAAATTTTATTGTATTATTTTTATTGTTCAAAATGATATTCACTTGCCCATCTACACCTCTTGGAAGATTACCATAAATAACTTCAAACATTGATGTGGCGGCACCTGTATGTGTTTTTATCATTATATCGTCAGGGACAACTCTATCACGTTCTTTATTTTGTTTTACTGCAATATGGTAATTGGTAAGTACCCAAGAGATATGAATGTCTCTAGGTTGATAACCTGCTTTCAAAAGTAAGGGTATTACTTCATCAATATCTTCCATTTCTGCAAATGTAATATCAAACATAATGTTTGGTAATCTATCAGGCCGTACATCTTTAAGGAGTAATTGCAAACTTCTACTCTTAATGCCCAATTTCTTAACAAACATATGAAGTTTGAATACATCATCAGGAGACCTCAAATTCAATCCACGTAATTCAGGATATTTTCTTGTCTCAGATGATAATTTAAGAAAAGCCTTCTTCCATTCATCTATATCTCTAACTTTAAATAAATCTTTTTGCATAAATTTATCTGAAGCAAATCCCTTTCCCGAACCAGCACCTCCTGCAAGAAAGACTATTTGGCCGTATTTTTTACCCCCACTATAAACAATAAGTTTTTCTTCTAATGGCACTGCGGTTTTGAATTCTGTATAGTTTAACATTTATCTCCTTTACTGTGGTCCTTCATCACCAATTTCGTCTTCCCATGTATTGGTATCTTCTTGTAAAGCATCTATAAAAGACTGGTCTGCACCAGAATCTAACAATTCTTGCTCGGTTGCTCCAAACTCTTCTTCAAATAAACTTGAACTAAGAGATTCTTTTGCAAGTTTCATATCCATATAATAACTATCTCCAATTATTTTGTGTGACAATTCTGTAATTAAATAATTTCCAGAATAATATTTGTGTTTTTCTCCTGGAAAATATGATGAAGGTAAATCGATATTCACTAGTTCACCAACAGTTCTAGCATGATCTCCAGGAACTCTTATCGAAAGAACAATATTTTTTAGTTGTCTATTTTGAGACATATTAGGTAATAGCCAACGTTCAACTTGATTATCTATCTCTGGATCGTTTCTCATTGTATTATTTAACAATTTTATTTGTCTTCTCAAATTATGTTCAAAATTTGTAGTTCTATATGCATAGAAGGAATTAGGATATCCCATACCTACATGCCCTTTAGTGGCAAGAGGATTTGCAGGTCCTTTAATATGTGTAAACTGTCTAAATCGTTGACCATAATTAAAATCATAAAAATTGGTTTTTACATTCGATATTCTACAAGAAAGTTCACTTCCTGGTATAGATGCCGAGGCGCCTTCATTATCCAATGCACCTATTCTATGAGTGACAGGATCGTATGTCATAAGTCTAGAAGAATACATTCCTCCTACTATATTGGCTATAACATTAAACGTTGATTCAAACTTAAAAGATGTAATAATTACACTATCACCCGATAAATCAAAGGTATCTTCTTCAGATAATGCACTAGCAGGCATCAATACAAATTTTGAAACAACTGCATTCTCTTCAAATTCAATTTGTTGAGTTTGCTTTATAAGTTCGTCTTCCCTGTCCATATCTTCTATAGGAGATTTTGGATACATTAAACTTTCCAAACTTTTAAAATTAAATCCATACTTATTTTCATAAAATATAAATTTCCCCAAACCTCTTCCAGGCACAGATCTTTTAGCCACAAGATTTATACACTCAAAAGGTCTAAACTGAGCCATTACCAAATGCATTAATGTTACAGAAGAATCTAAATTCGAATCTGGATTATCAGCAAAAAGTTTTTTAGGTTGTACAACATGATTATTAATAAAATTTTCATAAATGTCAGTAACTATATTCGACCCATATTCTGCTTTATACGATTTAGAAACCTTCAATTTTAAATTTGCAATATATTCCTCTGATACAAAATATAAAACATATGCTTGTTTTTTACCTTCATCAATAAGTTTAGGAGACATATTATAAATTACAAAATCTCTATTTTGATTGGCTAATTTAGAATTAGTCTTTGATCCAAATTTAATATTAATATATTCTTCGCCCACAATAGGAATACGTTCTTCAAAACCTCCAATATCAAGAACAGTAACTTCTCCATGTGTAGTATTATCAGACAAGGATTCGTGTATCATTACATCAAGAATTGTACTAGGATCTAATGTTATATCTTGTTGACGGTAATTTGTAATAGTGACAGTTAAATCACGTTCACCTATTTGTCTACTGTCCATTATATAATTCTCTCGATTCTTCTAATATTTGTTTTACGTAAATATCTTCAACTAAAACAATTGATCGCTTTTTTTCATTTTCCATTAATTCATAGTCATATTGAGTAATACTTCTTCTAGATCCTGTATCTAAGGAATTATATGTTGTAAGATCTACTTTTACCGAATGTTCTAATATTTTTGGCGCATCTGCGGTAGCAGGAATTTCAGATCGTAGTATTTGTTCATAATGATGTATGGTATTTGATGAAGATAATACAGATCCATATTTTTTAATTATAAACTCCTTTAAATCTGGTCCAAATAAAGGCCATTCATAATAAACATCCATAATATCATTAGCAAACAATATTATCCACATATAGTCAATTGAACCATAATATTGATGCGAAAGAGTGTCTGGGCGTTCTCCTGGTTGAATATAATATGGATAATATGTTAAAAGATTATTGAGAACTTTTTCTCGTATTGTATTTCTTCGAAAAATATCTACGGCTTTAACAGTATTTGACGGTTTTGTTTTATTGATGTCATAATTTATTAATGGAAAATTAGTAAAATATTCAGACATTATGCTCCCTCTAACTGTTTTGCAAAATTTCGTGTAAGTGCAAAATTTTCTTTAAATGTCAAATCCAGTTTAATATGCTGTGGTGCTCCACTATTCTTAAAGAAAACTTGTTGCCCACCTTCTCCATAAGTAACCTTTAAATTTAATATGGCCGATTGACCTATTTGATGAAGATATTGATTTCTATCCCCATCTCTCTTATAAAATCCTATTTTATATACACTTGGATAATCAAAGAATGCAGACGATAAAACATTACCAGTTGGGGATCCTTCATCTACAGATTTTTTCACATCTGTCACAAACCCCATTGAAGGAGGAACTTGGAATCGAGTTGTTATAAATTTTTTTGTTGTTCCGCCAGATTTTTTTAATCCTGGTAGCATTCCTCCTTTTAATTTTTTTATAATATCCAGAATTCGAAAAGATTCTCTTACATTTCTAGGATAAAAATCAAATGCAAATGCATGTTGTCTACGATCTTTCACTCCTTGAAATACCAATGTAGAATAAGGATTACCAGATTTTCTCATAGATAATGAAGCAACCGCAGACGATTTATCTTTACCCATAATCAGGCCCCCAACCGCCTCTCCTATATTAAACCCAAATTTCGTTTTCCAATCATATTCCTTTACCGTTGGAGCCAATTCATCATATATTGTACTCCCAATAGCGCCATAAAATCCTGCAGACTTCATAAATGCATTTTGTTCTCCAACAATACCCGGTAATTGTGACTGTAAACGATCAAGTATATCTGATGATTCAGCATTCAGTAATGCCCCAAAAAAACCAAATTCAATGGGGCCATGAGAAGCAGAGTATTGAGTCTTTAACGATCCTTTTGGTAAATATAAAGCAAATGCATTTTTAGACTCATAGAATCTATCCGTTTCAGTCATATCAGAAAAATCTGTTAAAGGATCTTTATTCCTTCTTGTGTTATTTTTAAATTGATATTCTGTAATAAGCATAAAATGTTGCAAACCATCTTTCTCACTCCCAATATCTTCAGGATATTTCAATAGCCTTGATTGATTTATTCCTAAATTCCTAAGTGCTTTTTCAGGAGACGCCATTATGTCCAATCCCCCATACCATAATCATATAAAGAATCATCTCGTTCTCGTGTATGAATTTTAGATTCTGAAAATGTCATATTCAATACTGCCATCATCGGAGCACTTGTATCTTTAAAAAATGCTGGAGCACCTTCTGTATTATAATCAACTGAAAAACTTGTAATAGATGCATCACGTATTTTAACCATAAAATTATGAACCTCGTTAAAATTTCCTGTATGAAAATCTATATCAAATCTGTGAGGTAATTTTTGAAGACCCGTTTTCTGCTCATATGTAAAATCAGGATGACCCCCATTTCCTGCAATAATTTCATCTTCTGGTAACATTGAAGATTTGAAAAAATTTATAACTTTTCTCATTGATTCTGTGTCCGCACGATTTAATGGATGTAATCTAAATGTAAAATTAAATGTTTTAAATCCTACACTTTTAAATACGCCTGTAATATAAGGATTAACTGCTCTATTTGTTGCAGAGGTAACTATCTGGCCAGCAGTTGCTTTAGCATCTCCTGTAGAAATGCCTGGTATCATAGACATGGCTTTACGAGAAACAACCTGACTGATTAAAGATTTATTAACAGATTTCAGTCCACTTTTTAAAGTGGCTCCTACATTTTCCAAAGAATAATCATCAGCAATATTCGTTCCCATACCTACCGCAGATGCACCAATAGGACCTAACTCGGCATCAAGATATTCGACTTTATAATCGTCTATCACATCTGTAGGCATAGGTAATGCAACTGTACCTACAGTTTTTGAAGATCCTCCTTTTTGAATCTCTTTTACCAGAAATGAAGTAAATTTATCCTCACCTCTTTTATGAGATCCAAGTGTAGATGGAAATCTATAATTGTCTTCATTTGTTTTTCTTATGTTGGTTATCACATCAACGGGATTGCTCATTTTTCTCCTAATATACATAATATTTAGCATGGCTTACAAAGGTTCGTACAAAGTAAAAAATTTATCAAAATATAAAGGTGATCCAACAAAAGTCACATACCGATCTTTATGGGAACGTAAATTTATGATTTATTGTGATGATAACCCTAGTATATTGAAATGGTCTAGTGAAGAAATTATTATACCATATAGATCTCCTATTGACAAAAAATATCATAGATATTTTCCTGATTTTTGGATACAAGTTAAAAATTCAAAAGGAATTAGAGAAGCCATTCTAATAGAAGTCAAGCCTAAAGCACAAACAATAACACCAAAGAAAAAAACAAAAGTAACAAAAAAATATCTAAGAGAAGTTTACATATATGGAATAAATGAAGCCAAATGGAAAGCGGCCGAGGAATATTGTAAAGATCGTGGCTGGACATTTCAAATATTGACAGAAGATCATCTTTTTACCAATAAATAATAGTATGGCTGAACGAGAAAAATCTTTTCTAGAAAAATTAAAAGATGCTTTGAATAAAAATCAAGGTGTAGTAAAAACTAGAAATGCTAGAGATTGGTTCCAGAGAAGAGCAAGAGCATTAAAATCTGAACTTAGAAATAAGTTCACACAAGTAGATACTGCTGATGAATTCTATGCAAAATCCAAAAAAACAAGTAAACGACAAATTGGACCTGGATCGATATTTGCATATTACTATGATCCAAAACATAAAAAAGATTTAAAATATTATGATAGATTTCCATTAGTTCTCGTATTTGATTTCAAACCAAATGGCTTTATAGGTTGTAATTTTCATTATCTTCCCCCTATGCTCAGAGCAAAACTTATGGACGAAATAGATAAAGCAAAAGGAATTAATTGGAAAGCATTTTCAAAGATCAAAGAAGTAAAACCTACAGTCAAACGATATCTATACAGTCATATCAATTCAAGAGTAGTAGAAATTGATGATGATGAAAAAGAAATTGCATTATTTTTACCAACAGAAAGATTCAAAAAAGAAAATAAACTTGTCGTTTGGAACGATAGTAGGAGTATGATATAATGGCAATAAATCCTCAGAGCATATCAAATTTTAAATCGGGGTTTGTACCGGTACCTCTTAATAGATATCATGCAATAGTGACACGAGGTAAAATACTAAGTACAGGAATGGTAGGAAGTAGAGAATTAGCATTACGTTGCGAGAGTGCAGAACTTCCGGGGAGAACACACACAACAAGTGATCAAAGACTATATGGGCCCATAAGAAAAATACCATATAATTCTGGATACATTGATACAACATTGACATTTATGTGTTCTGAAAATACATCTATAGCAGAAAAACGATTTTTTGATGAATGGCAAGATGCTATACAAGACCCAGAATCGTTTGATATTGCATACTATGACGATCTAGTAGGAAATATAAAAGTAGAAGTATTAGATGAACAAAATTTTGAATTATATTCAGTTGATATGTTAGAAGCATTTCCGCTCAACGTAAGTGCAATATCGGTCGGATGGGGAACCAACACCGACTATATGAAATTTTCAGTAACTTTTTCCTATAGAAAATGGAAAAGATCTATCGCACCTAATGAGGTAAGATTAGGTGGAGATAAACACGATGAATAGGAAAAAAATTTTAATCATGACACAGGCTAACTTGGAGAAATAATGGCGTTACCAGTATTGAATACCCCAATTCATGAATTGACTCTTACATCAACCGGAGAAACAATAAAGTTTCGGTCGTTCTTGGTGAAAGAAGAAAAGATTTTATTGATGGCATTAGAAAGTGATAAGCATGAATATAGTTATTATGTTGATGAATCCCAAGGAACAGGAAATGGTTCTCATGGTATATCAAGAAGTGCTGCATCACTAGTAGTTGAAATAGCTATGGAAATTGAATCAAATGTCA
>PVBE012823463.1_pt1 | contig 52888 bp, 54 predicted proteins | sample 1631181 | NCBI WGS metagenome assembly PVBE01 (sample SAMN08397723, study PRJNA350692) | Marine metagenome, whole genome shotgun sequencing project. | isolation source: water | place: Pacific Ocean | collected 2012-04
AGCTCTCTTAATTGAATCCAAGTCTCAACTTACAAGGTTGAACTTGGAAAACGCCAAACTTGTTTATCAAAACAAGGCACTCAACAGCGCCTCCTTGAATGAGCGACAAAAAACACAAATTGTCGAAGCTGTTCAATCTGCCAATTCTGTTGAAGAAGCAAGTATGATTTTTGAAACTGTTCAAAACGCAGTGGGATCCTCGACTAATCGTCGTACTCGTCCACAGACACTTCGTGAAGCAGTACAGAGACCTACTTCGCTCCTACTCAACTCTAAGAAAAACAACGAGGCAACAATCGATCCAAATATGGGTCGTATGCTGCGTTTAGCAGGTTTGAATAAATGACATTCAACAACATATATAGGAGGTTATAAAATGTCTATTGTACAGAAATTAACCGAAGGTATCGTCAACCGCGACCTCTCTACAGAAGGTGCTGCTCTCATTAACAAGTGGGAAAACACAGGTCTTCTAGAGGGTATCGGCGACGACTCCGCTCGGAATAGTATGGCACGATTGCTTGAGAATCAGGCAAAAGAGCTACTACGTGAGTCTTCATCCATGAGTGGTGGAGACGTTGAGGGCTTTGCGGCTGTCGCATTCCCTCTCGTTCGCCGTGTATTCGGCAACTTGATCGCTAACGATCTCGTTAGCGTTCAGCCGATGAGCTTGCCCTCGGGCCTCATCTTCTTCCTCGACTTCACTGTTTCCAGTGAGATCGGCGGCGGCGCCGAAGGCAGTGCGCCTGATCCCCGTCTAGGATACCCCGTAGATACATCGCTGTATGGTGGTGGGGTTGTGGGTTCACAGATCACCGGCGGTGTTCAGCTCTCCGGAGTTAACGCCGAGCGTGGTCCTTACGCCCTCAACAACGGTTACTCGTCTCCGACGGGTTCCCTCGTTATGGACGATATTACTGTCCGCGTCTCCGGTACCGTAGGTGCCAATGGTGTGCCAGTATGGCCCGCAGGTGGCTCGAACGACTCGGATTACGAGTTGCCCGGCATCCTACAGTTTGATCCGGATATTGCTTCCGGCTCAGCTTTCGCTATCGGTTCGCTCCCCGAGTCGGACCTAGTAGGGGCGCAGTTCAACACAGATGACTTTGTTGCGCTCCGCCTTCAGCTTGCCAACAATGCTGACTTGACAACGGGTATCTTCGTGCGTCGTCTCACCCGTCAGGATCCAGTGACAGCAGGACAAGTTCTGCTCACGCTGATCACTGATGGTAATGACACTGAGACCACCCTAGGCGACTTCCTCGGCGGCGCTGACCTCACTGCGTCCTTCCCCATCACTGACAACTTCAGTGGCACGGGTGGTGCAATTGGTTCTGTCCTCGCTCAGCCCCTCTGGGGACTCGAAGGCAGTGATGACATTCCCGAGATCGACATCAAGGTTGATTCCGTGGCTGTCACAGCTATCACCAAGAAGCTCAAGGCTAAGTGGACTCCGGAATTGGGACAAGATCTCAATGCCTACCACAACCTTGATGCTGAGGTTGAGTTGACCCAGATCCTCTCTGAGCAGATTGCTCTTGAGATCGATCGCGAGATCCTTGAGGACCTCGTCCGTGGTGCAACCGCTGGTGTTCGTTACTGGTCCCGCTCCCCAGGTGATTTCCTGAACCGCGAGACTGGTGAAGCAATTGGTGCCAATGGTGCCCCTGACTTCACCGGTAACGTGTCTGAGTGGTACGAGACCCTCATTGAGACAATCAATGATGTCTCCGCTCAGATCCACCGCAAGACTCTCCGTGGTGCTGCTAACTTCGTCGTCTGCGGACCCGAAGTTGCCAACGTCCTTGAGTTCACTGCTGGCTTCCGTGCTAACGTGACCGCTGATAGCGATCGCGGCGACGCGGGTGCTGTTAAGGTTGGTTCGCTTTCGAAGAAGTTCGACATTCTTGTCGATCCTTACTTCCCTCGCGAGTTGATTCTTGTCGGCCGCCGTGGTAGTTCCTTCCTTGAGAGTGGTTACGTGTATGCACCTTATGTGCCGCTGCAGACTACACCGACGATCTTCGGCGTCGAGGACTTTGTGCCTCGTAAGGGTGTCATGACCCGTTACGCCAAGAAAATGGTGCGTCCTGACATGTATGGTCTAGTTGTTGTTAAAAGCCTAGTCTAGCATAAACCGACGTAAGGTCAAAATAGTGAAAGCCCCGCCTCTTTTGAGGCGGGGCTTTCTATTTAGTAGTGTATAAATAGAGGAACTCCACATGGCAATCCCCAATCTTCAGCCAGCATCAACGTCTAATGCCAACATTCTGGCTGCCACCGGCAGCATTTCAAAAGTTGCCGCAACACTTCCATTTGGAATGTATGCGGAGTCGAACGCGTTTCTTTCGGGTGCAGCAGATCAAGTTGCATACACTTACAAGAAGCTAGGCGGAGATATCTTGGATATCGAACTGGCAGAAGGTAATGTATACGCGGCATACGAAGAATCAGTTCTGGAATATTCCTATCTGATTAATCTACATCAAAGCAAAAACTCTCTGTCTACCTTTTTGGGTGCCGCAACAGCTTCATTTGATCAGAACGGACAAATTGTAGAGGGTGATGCCCTCTCGGGGTCCAATGTTGCCCTAAACTATCCGCGATTTGATTACGGATACGTCCGACGCATCTCAGAAGGCCTGGCGACAGAAACTGGTATGGGCGGCCTAGTTCCCATCTACTCAGCGTCTGTGGACCGCGTGAGCCAACAACAAGATTATGATCTGCAAACTATTTTATCAGCATCATCTGCGACCGACACCGCGGTCCCATATTACGGAAAGATAAAAGACAAGAGGCTTATTATTCGTAAAGTGTTCTTTAGGACTCCCCGTGCAATGTGGAGATTTTATGGTTATTATGGCGGCTTCTCGGTTGTGGGCAATATGAGAACGTATGGACAATACGCCGATGACTCAACGTTTGAGATAGTGCCGGCCTGGCAGAACAAGCTTCAGGCCATGGCATATGAAGATGCCCTGTGGACCCGGATATCCCACTACTCCTATGAGATCAAAGACAATATGTTGCGTATATATCCTCAACCGGATGCCACCAGTCCCGAAAAGTTCTGGGTTCAATTCACAATTGATAAAGAATATCAGCCTTGGGAGGAGACCGGTCGAGGTAATCAGGGTACGGACGGCATCAACAATATGAATACCCTCCCGTTCCAAAATATTCCATTTGAGAACATTAACTCAATCGGAAAGCAATGGATTCGTCGATTTGCTCTCGCTCTCGCAAAAGAGATGTTGGGACAAGTTAGAGGAAAGTTTTCAACGGTCCCGATCCCAGGTGAGAGCGTCACACTAAATGCGTCTGATCTGTTGTCGCAGGCCCGCACCGAGCAAGACAACCTGAGAAACGAGCTGAAGACTCTCTTGGATGAGATGACATACGAGAAGTTGACAGTACAGGATTCATCAATGCAAGACGCAACCGAGAAGATCCTTAAGAACGTGCCAACTGGTATTTACGTAGGATAATTAAATGTCGAGAAGCAAAAGAACAGAAAAAGAGATAAAAAATAAAGAAAAGAATAAGTTTGATTATGTGGGAGATAAGAATGTTGCTTCCCATTTAGGAGAGATAGAGTTCGCCCCTTCAAATCTTGAAACAATTGATGGAGCAATGCTTCGCTTCATTGATGAAGATCTTAACTTATCGGTGACATCCAATAAAGGATTCACAAAGGTTCCTGTTTTATGGGTCACCGCAGAACGCGCCTATCAAATAAAGCAAAACAAGGACATAAGAGATTCTGAAGAGACGCTTATCCTGCCGTTAATAACGATCAATCGGTCCTCGGTTGTAAAAGAGCCAAACTTCCGCGGCACCGTTTATGCCAACATGTATCCAGAACCCGATGCAAAGGGTGGGGTTATCACCATCGCGCGCCAAATAAACCAAAAGAAGACGGCCGAATTTGAAAATGCTGCCGCATCTCGCGGCCGCGGCATTAATGGAGATGTAGCGACCAAATCCAAAAATACAAACAAAAGAAACATGTCCGCATCCAAGACAGTTTACGAAACAATAACGATACCTCTCCCGGTTTGGGTTAAGGTATCGTATGAGATTTCTTTGCGTACTGAATACCAACAGCAGCTCAACTCGCTTATAAGCCCATTCTTTACGATCTCCGGAAACTCCCGGATGCCCAAGAGAATCGAGAACGAAGGTCATTTTTATGAAGTCTTTATCGACGGATCATTTGCAGACGCTTCTAACAAAGCGGCCCTAGGAATGAAGCAGAGAAACTATGAAACCACAGTTAAAATCGATGTTTTGGGGTATCTGGTAGGCGAGGGCGAAAACCAAGAAAAGCCTAAAATCGTACGACGCCAAAACGCGGTCGAGTTCAAGATCGGAAGAGAAAGAACTGTAATGGGAGACATCCCCAGATCAACAAAAGATGGATTTTACAGAGAATAATTCTATTCAGCCTATTAAGTACTATTTACTTTGAACATTTTCGCAATGTAGGAGACCATAACTAATGTCAGTTAAAAAGTTTAAATTTGTATCCCCCGGAGTTTTCGTCAACGAGATCGACAACTCTCAGATTCCTGCTTCCCCGGCAGGCATCGGCCCGGTCGTCATTGGACGCGCCGAAAAGGGACCTTCCCTTCGCCCAATCACAGTGAACTCGTTTGAAGAGTTTGTTAACGTATTCGGTACCCCCGCTGCTGGCGGCGCAGGTGACGATGTGTGGCGCGAGGGTACGGACAAATCCGCTACCACTTATGGAGCGTACGCCGCGCAGGCATACCTCAAAAACAGCTCCCCTCTAACCTACATTCGCCTCCTCGGAACACAGACCACTGCTGACGGTGGCCCTGCAGCAGGATCCGCTGGAGAAGCCGGCTGGACCATGGACAACGCATATGGCTTATTCGTTTTTGAAGACTCGGTAGCTAGCGCCGCGGGAGCCCCCATCCAGTTGACAGGTGCTTTGGCTGCCATCATTTATGGCGCCTCGGGTACTACAATCGAACTGTCTGGTAACCTGATTGCTTCTGGCTCCGGTGCGCTCGGCAAGGGCGCAGCCGTAATTTCTCCGGTCGCTAACACCGGCAGCATTATGGTCGCTACCGATACAGGTACTTCCTATGAGTTCAAGATGCTTATCAAGAACGGCTCCGACGAGACGACATCAACAATCAACTTTACTGAGAACAGCTCTCGCTACATCCGCAAGGTCCTCAACACAAACCCACAGATGACTAACTCCGATGTCGTCGCGAGTGGTGGCACGACAGAGAATTACTTCTTGGGCGAGACGTTTGATCGTCACCTTAAGGCAAACATCACTGCCGCCGGCTCCGCGCTCGGCCGGACGTTCGGCGCTGTTGTAAAATTACAGTACGACGGCGACGTCTCCGGTTCTAATTTCGCAGGATCAGGTGCAGACGCATCGTCAGCACAGACGCCCACGATCATCTCCAATCGTACATCTCCTTCGGCTGCCCCGGTTGGCTTGCTTGCTATTCACGCCCTCGACAACCCGGGCGACTGGTCTAACCGCAACATCAAGGTTTCAATCCAGGACATCCAGCCCTCCGCTACCGGCGAGTCCGGCTACGGATCCTTCAGTGTCGTCGTCCGCTCCTTAAGCGACTCCGATAACACAGTCCGCGTCGTCGAGCAGTTCAACTCCTGTGATCTTAACCCTGATTCGCTCAACTACGTTGCGCGCAAGATTGGTAACCAGTACATATCTTGGGACGAAGACGAGCGTCGCTACGTCCAGAAGGGCGACTGGCAAAACAACTCCAAGTTTATCCGCGTGGAGATGGATTCCGATGTAGATGCAGGCCTCGCCAAGCCAAGCCTACTTCCTTATGGTTTCCGCGGTATGGTCAAGTATGACGATGAGGAGCTTGACTCGGACACAGGTGCTAGCACAACCGGCAACTGGGTTTCTGGTTCCAATGGCGGCGGACTTCCGGACCTCGCCAGTGGCGCCTTTGTTACAGGTTCTGTTTTCGCCATCACCGCGTCTGCAGCCACGAACCACGACCTTGCAGTCAAGATCCTATACCCGGCACCCGAATTGCGCGTCAGCGCTTCTGCCGGTAACCTAAGCAACCGCACGGATGCTTACTTCGGCTTCCAGACCGCGGTGGACGCTGGTTCCACCCGCTTCGCCAAGTCAACAATCGACCTTCTTCGCCCCCGCGGCGGAATCGTCGGCTCTATGCACGGTGTTGCCACAGGACGCGAGCGATCCGTTGAGTTTACACTTGATGACGTCTCTGGCTCAGCTGGTGTATGGGTCAGTGGCTCACACGCAACCAACTCTCTTACATTCGTCAACAGTGTCACGGGTGTCCTAGACGCAGGCTACGACCGCTTCACGGTCCCGATGTACGGCGGATTTGACGGAGTGAACATTACAGAAATGGATCCGTTCAACAACCGAATCCTCGACGGCATCTCTGCTATCGACGACAAGAAGAGCTACTCGTTCAACTCAATCCGCAGAGCGATGGATTCAGTTGCCGACCCGGAAGTGGTTGAGATGAACTTGGCAACAATGCCGGGTCTCCGCCATGAGGGTTTGACAACGAACCTCATCAACATTTGTGAAGACCGCGCCGACGCACTAGCCATCATCGACGTCGCTCAGGGCTACTTGCCCCGCGAGCAGTCAAACGAGTCAGCAGCCGACCGTCGCAAGAACACATCTAGCGAGATCCTGCAGACTGTTAACGCTATGCGAGACAGAGGCCTCAACTCCTCTTACGGCTGCACATTCTACCCGTGGCTCCGCGCACGTGACACCCTAAGTGGTGCCAACATCTGGATCCCGCCGTCTGTCGCAGCACTCGGTACCTTCTCTAGCTCCCAGCGCAAGACGCAGGTTTGGTTCGCACCAGCCGGCTTCAACCGCGGTGGACTGACAGAAGGCTCCGCTGGTATCCCGGTCGTCGACGTAGCCCACCAGCTGCGCCGCAAGGACCGTGATGACCTCTACGGTGCCAACGTTAACCCGATTGCCAAGTTCCCCGCAGAGGGAATTGTGATCTTCGGTCAGAAGACGCTGCAGGTTACGCCGTCGGCCCTCGACCGCATTAACGTGCGTCGCTTGATGATCTTCGTGAAGAAGCGCATCTCGCGGATGGCAGCAGGCATCTTGTTCGATCCAAACATTCAGGTTACTTGGGATCGATTTACTGCAACAGTCAATCCATTCTTGCAGTCTGTTAAGTCCAACTTCGGTCTCTCTGACTTCAAGGTGGTGCTTGACAATACTACGACAACTCCCGATCTGGTCGATCGCAATATCATGTACGCCCAGATCTTCTTGAAGCCCACACGCGCTATCGAATACATCGCGATTGACTTCAACATTACAAGAACGGGAGCCGCATTCGTAGATTAAAAAATAAAGCGGGGGGTTTATCCCCCTCGCACTATTTAAATTAGATCTAACAGGAGATTAAAGAACATGGCATTTTGGAACGACGCAAAATCAGAACCGCGCAGAGCACATAGATTTTTATTGAATCTTCCCCTTTTGGGCGCTAACGCACCTAGCGGTGAAGCTTATAAACAGTATTTAGCCAAAACGGTTACAAAGCCCGCCTACTCAATCGGCGAGACCGAACACAAGTTCTTGGGAAACACATATTGGTATCCCGGAGCACTTACGTGGGACCCGGTGACTGTCCAACTTATTAACGCCGTCGACCCCGATGGCAACACGCTTCTTTATGAGGCTCTGTACCAGTCTGGGTACCTCGACCCGACTCAACAGAGCGACATCTTCGGCGGGAACACCGGCAAAGGCGGGGAATCCACGGTCGGCCCGGGTACTCCCAACAAACTTGATGCTCTTGATGCTCTTGGCGATGTGAGGATCCGCGAACTAGGCGGGTCAGGGGAACTTATTGGTACTTGGGAACTGAAAAATCCTTGGATCACAAACGTTAAGTTTGGCGACCTGGACTATTCAACAGAAGATTTACTTAATATTGATATAACTTTCAGGTATGATTGGGCATGGTATGGTTCCGGTGCAAACGACCCCGGTCCGGTCAAAGTCAAAACGACGAAAGAGGAAGAGGACTAGTAGTCCAAAGAAGTTTAAACTCACAGCCCAAAGAAGCTTCCTAAAAAGAGAAAGAGAAGGTGACATTTGTCAAAAAGAAGAAATAACTCGGAGAGAACGGGTGCCCCCCAACCGGACGCATCCGCTCCTCCACCCCCCATTGTAGAAAACAACACAGCAGACATATTTTCATTCATAAACCCAACAGAGTTTGTGGACCTCCCCAGCAAGGGAGAGCTATACCCAGAGAATCATCCACTTCACGGGGTTAATTCCCTAGAAATCCGACACATGACAGCAAAAGAGGAAGATATTCTTACCTCAGAGGCTTTAATTAAAAAAGGCATTGCTCTCGATCGTTTGTTAGACTCTCTAATTGTTAATAAAAAGATAAAAGCATCAAACCTATTGGTTGGCGACAAGAATGCCGTGTTGCTTGTGGCAAGAATCACAGGTTTCGGCCCGGAGTATTCAGTTACTGTCGGATGTCCCGCTTGCAGCACTTCACAGGAGTGCTCAGTCGACTTAAGTGAGATCGAACCCAAGGCAGAGACGGATGTACCCGAGAATGTTGTAACTTTAGACAACGGCAACTATCAGATTGTCCTTTCAAAGTATAATGATCTTGAAGTTGAGGTTCGCCTGTTAAGTGGCCAAGACGAACACCGTATTATGAAGCTGCGTGAGAAGCGAAAGAAGCTTAAGCTTCCGGATGCCAACATCACCGATCAATTAGAAGCGGTTATCGTCCGTGTCAACGAAGTTACAGACGCATCGATGCTTAAGAAGTTTATCGAGCAGTGCCCGACTCTAATTACTAGAGAAATCCGAGCAACATATGAGAATTTGGTCCCCGATATCGACCTATCCTTTGAGTTTTCTTGTGATAACTGTGATCATCTGGAGAAGGTGGGTATGCCGTTGACGGCACAGTTTTTTTGGCCTAAGTAGCGAGTACCAAGAAGTAGTCTACGAAGAACTGTTTATTCTAAAACACCACGGCGGCTGGTCAATATTCGAAGCATATAATCTTCCGACACAATTAAGAAGATGGTTCGTTAAAAGATTAATCAAAGAATTCGAAGACGAGAAGAAAGCGTCGGATGATGCTATGAGAAAAGCAAAATCCAAGAGATAATGATAAGGGCCGCTCAGTTTTGAGCGGCTTTTGTTATATATAACTATTTATTGTTGAGGTACACTCCAGATGGAAAAAGTAGTAATTGATTTAAACGACAAAAGTATAAACGAATTTCGAAACCCCAGTTCTGCATTCGCACAGGGAGTTAGAGGCATGTTGATTGACTTATATCAAGCCGGCTTTGACTTTCCCGTGTCTATCAAGGGGACACAAAAACAAATAGAATCCTTTTTCGCCGCGCTCAAGGGCGAAAAGCGATATATGGATTCATATATGAAACATGGACTGGCAGACCACACCACGATGACGAACAAGAGCAACCTCGACAGGTCCATCCGGGCTTTCGAGTCTGAGACAGGCTTACGCTGGCCGTTTAAAAACTAAAGGGCTTCCTAAATGACCGACGCCGCTGATCAGGCAGCCATATTACAGAAGATTCTTGATGAACTCAAGGGTATGGCCGCAGCGTCTGGCGAAGGCGGCGGTGGTTCATCTCCGCTTGGCGGCGGCGGCACCCAGCGTAGTGGAGAGGGAGAGAAGGATTTCATCGCCCGCCAGCAAGCAGCCGCGGCCGACGACGTCGCGCGACTCGAGGCGAAGCTAGCACTCATCGGAAAACTCGAAGCGGCTGAAGCGCGCCAACTCAAACAACAAAGAGAATTCATCGCCCAGACGTTCGAGTCTACAGCCGAGATGAACGAATGGGCCCGGGCAACAAAAGAACTAAACACTCAGTTCGACCTCGGCGAAACTAAGGGTAAGTCAATGGTGGCTGCTCTTCTCCCAGTCAACGGCATCTTGGGATCGATGAGCAAACTGATCCCAAGTACTGCAGAGGGACTCAAAGGACTTGGCAGCGGAATCAAGGAGATGTTCACGAGCGGCGCCATGGCTGCCGGCATAGTAGAGAAGCTTTTGACGATCGCTGTAGCAACAGCCGACGCCAATGCCGCCATGGTTAAGGCCACAGGAACGGCGACAGACTATACTGCGGGCATTGCCCAGACACGTAACGAACTGCGCGAATATGGCGTCGACGCGGTGAAAGCCGGCGCAGCAAACGCGGCCCTATATCAAGGGATGTCGAGTTTTACCACGCTGAACAAATCCACCGCCGATTCTCTCCGCGGACAAGCTGCACTGTTGCAGGAACTTAATGTTCCACTCGAATCCACTGCCAAGATGTGGGATCAAGCGACAAAATCATTAGGATTTAATGAAACTCAACTTGGTGAATTAAACCAAACCCTGCAAGACACAGCCCAAAGTCTTGGCAAATCGACCACAGTAGTCTTTCAGGAATTCTCATCAGTAGCAAAACAGCTAGCCTTCCACGGCGAGGACGTCGTCGGTGTTTTCCAGGATCTCCAGAAGCAATCCAAGGCAACTGGACTCGAAGTTAGCCAGCTAGTTAGCATCGCCGGCAAAGCATTCGATACTTTCGAGGGTGCAGCAGGAAAGGTTGGGCGCCTAAACGCTATTTTGGGTGGACCGTACCTAAACTCCATCGATATGTTGAATGCCTCTGAATCAGAACGTTTGGAAATGTTAACTGAGTCGATGGATGCCAGTGGACAGTTATTCTCAGATATGGGCAAGTATGAGCAGTTGGCAATTGCCGATGCACTCGGTGTTGGTGTTGATGAAGCCCGAAGAATGTTTGGTAACCTATCCGCAGCCGAAGAACTGGAAATCAAGCGCCAAGAAGAAATTAAAGAAACTGCCATGCGGTCACAAAAGCAAATAGATAAGCTAAAAAACGCCTTTAACTCTATGTTTGTGGCACTAGAGCCAGTCATAAAAGCAATTACTTGGTTTGTTGACCTCCTGGTCAAAATAATGACAAACCCCTTCGGCAAGTGGCTCATCATTATTGTTGGCGGGCTTCTCTTGCTAACGGTCATTGCCTACAAAGCCGCCGCCGGGATCGTCGCGGTACAGGCCACGCTGGGGGCCCTCGGCGGAGCTGCCAAGAAGTCCGGCGACGACGCGGGCGAAGCCGGAAAGGGGATTGGTAGCTTCCTGTCTAATACAGCAACAGGCGCCAGAGATCTCGGCAACGCTGTGAAGGGTACATATAAAGAAATCCTCGCTTTCGGCGCCGCAATCATGATGATCGGCGCTGGCATCGCGGTGGCTGCATATGGTCTTTCCTACCTGGTGCTAGCATTCAAAGATTTGTCCGGAGGAGAGATCGCTGGCGCCCTTGTCGCACTGGTGATCGTAGGCGCCCTGTTCGCTGGAATGCTATATATCCTTGCCACCGCTAGTCTGACTGCTGCTGGTCCACTGATCGCCCTAGGTATCGCATTCTTACTTATTGGCGGCGGCATTTTCCTTGCTGCCAAAGGCATGTCGTTGTTGGTGGCCGCATTTGGCGACCTCAAGGGTGGCCAGATCTTTGCTGCAGCTCTTTCGCTTATCTTTTTCTCGACTGCCATAGCAGCAATTGTTATCGCCGCGGTTATGTCAACTGCCGCAGCCCCGATGCTCTGGGCCATGGCAGCGGTTATTGGCGCCATCGGTGTCGCCGCCATCTTGATGGGATTTGGTATCAATCTTGCCGCGTTGGGCCTAGCCCAGCTGATACCTCTATTTAAGGATCTGGACGGCCCAAACCTGATTGCGGCAGCCATTGGGATGGGAATATTCTCAGCAGCCGTCTATTTCCTTGTAGGCGCCTCCGTCGCAGCCGCGGCGGCAGGCTGGGCCCTCGTCGCCACGGCAGTCTTAATCACTGCTCTAGGGGCTGCCGCTGTGCTCTTAGGGTTCGGTATCAATCTGGCCGCCAAGGGCCTGGCGATTTTAGTAGAACAGTTGTTCAAGATCCCAGCAGATCAAATATTTGCTACGGCCAAGGCCTTCGGAGCATTAGGAATGAGTCTAGTGACCCTTGCCTATGGTGCGGCCGTAGGCGCTGCAGGGTTGGGAGCTCTCGCAGTAGCTCTCCTCCTCGCAGCCTATCCACTTATGATCGGCTCTACCGTGTTAGGGGTCTTTGCCGGGGCTTTGATGACCGTCGGCACTGGAATGAACCTAGTTGCTGCGGGAACAGAGAGCCTTAAGGCATCTATATTCTCTTTTGTAGCAGTACTCCCACAGGTTATTGCGTTCTCTGCTGCCCTTATGGGCATCGGCGCTGCAGCCCTCGGAATCTTGGCAACAGCAGCCGCCCTCGCTTATCTCACCCCGGCGCTGTTAGCCTTCGCTGGCGCAACAAAGGTCATCGGACTATCGAAGCTCGAAGCACTCACAGAGTTTAACAAGTCGGCCACGCTAACCATAGATACGGTGTATAAGCCAGATACCAACGCCCCCGGCCGCGAGGCAACTGAGAAGCGGATGGATGCCGCAGCAGCTGGCAAGACCGAAGACACGCCCTTCCCTTGGCCGTCTGACGAACGACTCTCAAAGGCCGCGCAAGCCAAGGACTCTACAATTTCAAAACCAGTTGTAAACTTTAACAAGCATTCTGTTCTGGTTAAGATCGGCGAGCGCGAGTTGCATGATGTCGTGATGGAAGTCCTCAAGGGCGCCGAGTTCAAGAAAGAAATTGGCCTGCGTTAATTTATAAAATTCTTATCGCAACTCTATTTATTACATTGAGGTACCACCATGCAAGCAGCTAGCTATGATCCAGGATTAATTGAGAATACATTCTTTACGATTTATATTACTCATTTGGCCACCAAACAAACGATTGATTTTCGCGGTTGGGTAACAGAGTTTTCGGACCAGTTCACCTCTACTTGGAATACAGAAACTGTCTATGGTAGAATGGATCCACTGGCGACGTTCCAGAATACTCAGCGTCAGATCTCCCTAGGGTTTGATGTGGTGTCCGGTGACGCTGAACAGGCGGTGCAGAATCTAGCCAGGATAAATAAGTTAATTTCTTTTTTATACCCAGTATATGAAAACTCAGGTCGCAACATTCAAAACACGCTAAAGGCCGGCCCGCTTCTGGGAATGCGCTGGACAAATTTGATATCCGACTCTACCGATGGTTCTCAATTGATAGGGTTTCTTGGCGGCGCCTCTTATAGCCCCGATATGAACCAGGGTGGGTTTATAAGTGGACAAGGCTACAAAGAGGTAACTGATGGTGAGATCCCAGCCGAGCTAGATACGGGGTCCTCTACGAAGACAAAAATGGTCGATTTTATAAAGACAGAAAAGGGCACCAAGGGAATGTATGTGCCTAAAGTTGTGAGCCTTACGCTAGACTTTACGGTACTGCACAAGCATCTCACCGGTTGGTCTGAAAAGAGTGGCAAATATAGCTTTGGCAAAGACGGTGCAGTTTTCCCCAATGCCGCTCCAGCCATCATTCCGGGCACGCGAACCGACCAGACCACTATTTATGAGAAGGACGAGATCACCGGTGATCCCGGCGACCCGATCAAGCAGTCAGACCAAGGCGCCGTACTCGAAGGCACCGGAGGCAAATAACTGATGCCTACACGATACGATTACCGCACAATCTTCTATAATCGAGAGCCGCTTTATGATAATATCTTTGAAGAAAGACATGTAAAGGGCATTCGCCATTATGATACTCCCACCTTTGAGTATCCCACGGTTGCTGAAATTTCTGGCATGACAAAGAAGACACACATCTGGTCCACCGGCGATCGGTTTTATAAACTTGCAATCGAGAACTATGGTGCTGCTCAATATTGGTGGGTCATTGCCCTGTTTAATAGAAAACCAACCGAAGCACACATTCAAACAGGCGATGTCATTTATATTCCTATGCCACTCGAAAGCATCTTAAGAATCGTCGCGGCAGGGTAAGGGGATAGGGTTATGGGATACATGTGGGACATCGTGTTCGGCGACGAGGAAACCCGTCGTCGCGCTCAAAGTAAGAGAGACAAGCGCGATGACCGCAGAGAAACCGCGCGCAAGGAAGCAGAAGCCGCCGGAGAAAATCCTGACGAGGCAGTCAAGAAATCAGACAAAGCAGCCAAAAAAGCCGAGAAGACCCGGGAAAAAGAAGCTAAATTGGCAGAAGAATCCGGTGCGCTGGACCCGAAGCCAATTGATTTTCAGTGTATTCTCCTTGAGCGCCTCCACATACTAGCAGACCACCACCAAGGGATCCTTAAGAAAAACCCACCGCGGTCAAACTATGGTTCCTCGACAATCATTACTGACCCCCTCGCCGACCCTGGCACAGTTATGTCTCGCATCCATCATGGCGGCCAAACTGCCGAGGTGAAAGAGATTATGAGTCTTTGTCCTGATGTACACGGATTGCTATCTCCTTATATTAAGATCTCGCGCGTCGAGTATGATAAGAAAACCAAGAAGCCCACTGGCGTAGAGAAACCTTTACGAATTCCAAACTTTCTTTCTCCTGACGACGTAAGCAAGATTCTATCTGGCGATCTCGGCCGAGCAGCAGGCGCCGGAATCAAGAGCTTCAAGTGGGAACTAAAAGGCGTGCAGCCAGCAGAAGTTGACAATAACATCTCAGCAACGTTAGTGCTATATTTTCAATCTATTGGCGATTTCTTCGCCGGGGCATCCGACGCAGCAGGAAAGGCTCAGGCCGGCCGAGATGAACCCACCTTTCTGGATCTAATCATCAATTCCCCCGGCATCCGGAAAAAGAAAAAGAAACCCGGGAAGTCTCCTAGTAAACCAAAGTGCAATGACAAGGATGAAAAGCTACACCGTGCATACGAGGGCGACGACTATCGCATAAAAGTCTGCGCCGGCTGGGCAGTCCCGCCAAACCTAGAAAATATATATCCAGAACTCAACAAGACTGCCCCCGGAGCTAATAGGCCTCGATATGAGGTACTAGCCACCGCCATCGCAGCCACACGTGTTTCCTTGTTCCTACAAATGGTAAAGCACGATATTTCATTCAATCAAAATGGGAGCCTGACACTGACGGTGGATTACCAGGCAGCAATATCGGGCTTAGCAACATCCCCGAACGCCAATATTTTAATGGAGGGCACGCGCGGGTCAAACATTGCCGACAAGCGCGCAGAAATTAAAAAGGCCGACGAGGAGGCGAAACTAAATGGCGACGATCCCCCAGATCACGAAGAAAAACTAAAAGAGATCGACGAACTAGAACAAGCCGATAGAAAAGAGAAATACGATAAATTATTAAAAGGTGTATATGGGAGCAACAGAATTTATAGCATTGAAGTACCAATAGATCAAATCGTAGTACCAAAACTATCTAAGTTGCCATTCAACGAAAGACAAAAGATTGCGCAGCAGAGACTCGATGTGGTCCTTGAGGCTGCGGCCCCAACAAGTGTTCTTGGGGCACAGACAGATTATGTTGCAGCAGCCTCCGACGACGACACCTCCGCCTCCGAAGCCACCGAAGAAGCTCGAAAAAAGCGCCAAAATCAAGAGGCGTGGGACAAGTACGCCGCCGGCGAAGACCCGAATGTGATAACAATTTCATACATATATCTCGGAGACCTTCTAGATACAATTTTAGCCACGATGCCTGGTGGCGAACCCGGGTTCGACTTTTTGTTATCTGAGGTGGAAGTGATTAATCTGCTCGTCGCAGCCCGGAAGATGAATATCAAAAATAAGTTGGCTTGCAAGGGCTCCGGCAACGCAAGGCTATTTAAGAGGATAAACATCGGGGACATCCCAATATCGCTCGATGCATTTCAGGCCTGGTTCCTTAAAAATGTAGTGGACAAACAGAGAGATAAATATTATTTTTTAAAATTTGTTAAGGATGTGTGCTCTGGGTTGGTCACCAACGCATTGCGCTCAAAGTGTTATGGCCCGGGCTTCAATTTCTCAAATCGATTTGATGTCCAGCCTCTGTCCTTATATCAAACAAGTTTCGGGGGAACCGCAACCGTCGAAGCAATTGCAAAAGCCAAATCCCAACTCGGATGTCATGTTAATGATGCCTCCAAGTTCGGGTCTGCATTGGTCCTGGTGTCAACTGATTCTAAGGGCCGCGACCTCAAAGGAAACTTTAACGATGATATCAATAAGGGAATCTATCATCACTATATTGGTTCAGCATGCAGCTTGATCAAGACCCTGGATTTTCAAAGGGAAGACCAGCCCTACCTTCGAGAAGCAAGACTTCAAAAGGAAGGCGCACTGGGCGCAGAACAGCTGCGAGAACTATATTCAGTGAACATCAAGCTGGTGGGCAACAACCTTTATCGAAACGGCTCTCTGATTTATGTGAGTCCGCTACTTATCAACACCACCAAAGAACAGCTAAGTTATTTGGGGCTTCATGGATACTATTTGGTAACGTCAGTGTCGTCAGAACTAACAGAAAACTCATTCATAACTTCAATCACCGCACTACAAGAAGGAATTGAGTTCCCCGATAGTGGTGATGGAAATACCACACCAACAGCACCAGAGAAATCTCCATCTGACAACCCGAAACGGACAGAGGCAGAGAAGGAAGCCCAGAAAGAAAAGGAAACAGGGCAGAGCACCCCTCCCACAAGCAATGAGAAAACCACGACCCCAACTGAAGAGCCCCCCAGTGAGTCAACTCCGTCCGAAGGGACCCCCAACGCTGCCCGGGGGCCCAGCGACCGCACCGCAGCGCCCAACGCTGCCCGGCGGCACAGCGACCGCATCGCTGCGGAGAGGAAGGCACGCTACGACCGCGGTGAAAACCCAATTCCGTCGCTGGGTTCGAGGGGCCGCCTGGTATACCGGGAGATGCTGGCTGCAGAGAGGTCCGGTGATCGAGCCCGGGAACAAGGTGGAAGTGCCACACTCGAAGGGTACGACTCCAACACTGGCCGTCAAGACGACCCCGAGCTTGCGCGCCAAGCCACCGAAGCGAATGAGGGGTAGTTATGGCAGCATTCACCTTTAATCCACAAGATTTCGTTAACCCAACCCCTAGAGGGAAGAACGGGCTTAGTTCATTCGCAGCTTACTATCAGCGTTTGTTATATCGCGATCTTTATCCGTCTAATATCTGGAGCCCCCTTGACACTTGGTACGATAAGCAGTATTATGGGAAGGTGGACAGATTACAGAATACAGTTTTAATTGACCCCAACGCCCTTAAGGCAATAAAGTCAGCCAACACATCAAACTTGCTCGCAGCCAACTTTGTTGTCGATGCATTCGAAGAGTTTGCTGCCCATATGAGAAATGCCAAACTGGTTGGGGTGTGTGTGTCCACTGGAAATTCTCAAATGTTAGACATGAAGGCGCAACGAGCCTACGAGGATCCGAAAGCGATTTACGCAGGGTTCCTAAATACTGTATTCGGCAGCTTCGATACCAAGACACCAAGATATACCGACAAGATTGTTGACTTCCCCTCATTTGTGACAGAATTTACACGGCATCTGAAAATGATTTCTGGCTATGTCCCGATCACCCTTACAAACTATCTTTTGACTGGAGCGATTAGCGGCTTTAGTAGCGGACTGACAATATCTATCGATACTGCTCCATTTGATGACGACGAATATAAGTACGAATCGTTCGTAAAGGACCCCAACTATACTTTTTATGTGCGCTCCGCCAAAAGGTTTGGGCTGATCGTTAACAAGAACGCACCGTGGCTTCTCACGGCAGACCTGTTTTCCGAAGCTGCGATAAAACAATTCTCAGCATACGGTGCCGAAGAGTACCCCCTTGATGAATACAACTTCTTTCCAGTTTTTTATAATGCGACCTATCTTTTCGATATGCCGATTCTCAAGCAGTACATAGTTAATTCATATCAATCATATATTGAACGAAATGCGTATTATGAAAAAAGGATAGTTTCTGAGTCCTGTGGCACATCTAAAGTAAGGGAAACTCTGCGCGCGCCGCTTCCGGTCTCTAATTCCTCTGATGACCTCCTCTCCGACAAAAAAATGGTGGATCTATATTTGTCTCTTCGCTCCATAGAGGCCTCGGTCCCCGTTAAAGTAACAAAGAAGTTAAAAACGGAACTTAATTCAATATATCATGTGCGCCCTAACCCCAATTTGACCGGTGTTGAAAACGTCGCGAGGTATATCAATCTAATCTATCGGGACTATATATACTCCTTCGGATACCCGGCACTTAATATAAATATATTTAAAAACCTTGACAATCAGATCAGAACTGGTAAGATATCTACAGCTGGTTCGATTGCTCAGCAACTATATTAGGGAGACACCTTGCTTTTTCAAGCACTAGACACAAAAGCCGATTGCGTAGGCTATTACGCTAACAACACTATTAAGCCGGGTCAACAGCTGCCTCTTGAAGGCGGCACCTGGGAGTACTCCCCTCATCTTCGCGGAGACCTCTATGAGATCGGACGCATCTACAGCCAAGGAGCGACGATTACAGACGTTTGCCCGGAAGATATGAGGGAGGACTGGGAAAAGATCAAGAAGACGCTTAGAGCGTGCCTCAAGGCCTTTAGAACGTCCCTCCTGTCAATGGAAGAAAACTGTTTGTACGACGCGGTACCCGAATACTTCCTTTTTCAGTACCTTGAGGCCAAAAATAAGATCACAAAGCATGTCCTGGAGACACATCCGAGGCCCGAGAACTATCAGGCCATGTATAACCTAGTAGAAATGCTCTCCAGCATCCGGTCGCAGACCGTCAGTGTCGATATCAACCCGATCAGGCATCTTTTGAGTAGCGTCCGCGGAATGAACTTTCACCGTGCGTTGCAAACCGTCAATCACGTGTGCGACTATAACCCGTGGGGCACGATCACGGGCCGCCTGTCGACAAACCCAAACAGCCTGCCGATTCTCACGATGAACAAGGAGTTCCGCGCGTGTATTAAACCAAAGAACGACTACCTCGTCGAGCTTGATTTCAATGCAGCCGAATTAAGGGTGTTGTTGGCTCTCGCAGGTGTCGAACAGCCCAAGAATGATATTCACAACTGGAATGTTAAGAACATTTTCGGGGGTCACCTGACGCGCGCCGAAGCCAAAGTAAAAACCTTTGCGTGGCTGTATTCTAATAAGGAAAACAAGGACTTAGAGACCCTTTACAACAAGAAAATAGTCCGGGATAAGTACTGGGATGGCTTAAAAATTGAGACAGATTATGGTAGAATAATAGAGAATGTAGATGAGCATCACGCTCTCAATTACATCGTTCAAAGCACCACAATCGATATGGTGCATGAACAGGCTCACAAAGTCTATGAGCTTTTGAAGGGGACAAAGAGCAACATCGCATTTCTTATTCACGACGCAGTGTATATCGACCTCGCCGACGAAGATCGAAATGAGTTGCTGAATTTGCTTGACACGTTCAGGAAAACACGGTATGATATGTTCAAGGTTAATGTCTCAGCTGGCAAAAACCTTGGAGAAATGAAGGAACTAAAATTATGAAGAACAATGTGATAGATATCAATGCAGCCAAATATCATATGCCGTCACCGAAGCGCTATACTAATGGAATCCACGAACACGATAGCGTATCGGGGTACTTCAGGCTTGAAATTATCGGGATCTTAGAGGAGTGCGCCATAGCATTTGACTGCGACTACCAAGAACTGACCCTTGGCGATGTGTTGGAATATTTGGTGGCCCGGGAAGAGGAGCGCCACCAGTGAAGAAGATTTATCAAAAGTTAATCAGGGACCGTATCCCTGGAGTGATTGCAGACGCAGGCAAGTCCTTTGCCACAAGAAAAGCATCAGAAACAGAGCTGATGGGCTACGCTATGAAGAAGCTTCAAGAAGAAGTACAGGAATTCATTGAAGACCCCTGTGCAGAAGAGGCCGCAGACATTATGGAAATCTTTCATTTTATCTGCGACCACCTAGGGATCAGAGACAGCCAAGTGGTAGCACAAACGACCGCAAAGAGGATAACGCGTGGTGGATTTGACCAGGGTCTTATTTTAGAGTGGGTTGAAGAGAAGTGATAATAGTGGGGCTTGGAAAAGCAGGTTGCAACATCGCGAAAGTTTTTTCTAAGTTTCCGCAGTACGAAACGTACGGTATTGACACGACTAAAGATGCTGACATTACAATCAGACACAGAAAGACCCATGAAGAGTATGATGAACATTTTCCAAATCTTAAAAAGAAGCTCAAGTTTAAAGATGAGGAGGTTATCGTCGTCGTCGCCGGCGCTGGAAGCATTTCGGGCGGATCCCTGAGGCTTCTAGAACAATTAAAGAATAACAATTTGGCAGTGCTCTATATTCAGGGCGACCTGTCAATAATGAGCGAGAATCAGAAAAAGCAAGAAAAAATAGTTAGCAATGTCTTACAAGAATATGCTCGCTCTGGACTACTAGAGAGAGTTATCCTTATCAATAACAATATGCTCGAGAGAAGCATCGGAGATATGTCAATCATCAGTTATTATGAAACACTCAATCAGGCGATCGTAAACACGGTACACATGATGAATGTTTTCAAGCACACTGAGCCTGTCATAGGAAACTTCATAAGGCCATCAGAGATCAGCCGCATATGCACCGTTGGTATCGTCGACGTCGAGTCAGACGATGATGAAAAAGAAAAATGGTTTTATGACTTGACAGGAGTGCGTGATGTGGTATACTACTATGGTATCAATGAGGATGACTTGAAGAACGACGGTACGCTTCTTAGGAAGATTAATAATTTTGTGAAGTCGAAGATCTCTGAAGACGTTAGCGTTTCATACGGCGTCTTTAAGACCACATACGAACAAAAATATTGTTATTGCATTAAGCATTCATCTATGGTACAATTACAACTAGACGATCAAGAGATTAGTTGATCGTACTTTAACCCAATGAAAGGAAATTAAAATGGGTATCAATTTAGACGCAATGAGGGCAAAGCTCTCATCCCTACGCGGAGAGGGTAACTCCGATTCAAACTTTTGGCGACCGGAGGACGGGGATCAGACGATCCGCATTGTTCCGACAGCCGATGGCGACCCCTTTAAGGAGATGTGGTTCCACTACAATGTGGAGAAGGGCGGATTCCTCTGCCCCAAGCGCAACTTCGACGATGGCTGTCCGGTCTGTGAGTTCGCCTCACAGCTATGGCGCGAGGGAGTCGACAACAACGACGACCACAGCAAGAAGACCGCAAAGTCTCTGTTTGTGCGACAGCGGTTCTTCAGCCCTGTCATGGTACGTGGCGAGGAAGACAGGGGTGTACGCATCTGGGGGTACGGCAAGACTGCCTACGAGAACCTCCTGACGCTAGTGCTCAACCCGGAGTATGGTGATATCACCGACACCGAGGCTGGCACCGACCTGACTCTTACTTATGGTAAGCCTGCTGGGGCCCAGTTCCCGCAGACGAAGCTTGTCCCTCGTCGTCGATCCTCCCCGCTGTGTGAGGATATGACCCCCGACAAGTGTGCAGAGCTGCTCGATAGCATTCCGGATTTTGCCGGATTGTTTGAGCGCAAGTCTGCCAATGACGTTCAGACCATCCTCGATGGATTTATGAACGCTCAGGTTACCGATGCTGAGAGTGTCTCTTCTGAGACCACGAAGTACGGCGGGACCAAGAATGGCGAAACCGACGCTAATGCTGTCGATGCTGCATTCGCAGAGCTTGGCGCTCTCTAATATCCCCCCCACAGGGAGGCCTAGGGTTATCAGGGGCCTCAAAAAAAGAAAGGAAGAGTTATGACTACTGAAACTAATCGTCTAGAACAACTGATTACACTCCTTGAGGAAACTCGGGACGATCACGACAAGTTCTTTACTAGCGGCAATAACGCTGCAGGAACGCGTGTTCGAAAAAATATGCAGGAAGTGAAGACACTAGCACAGGAACTCCGTATCGAGGTCCAAGAGACCAAGAACTCGGGTTAAACTCTGACAGCCGCAGGGAGGCCCGGGGATACAGGGGTCTCAATTTATCACATCAAAGAAAGGGAATTTAAAAATGGGTGATTTTATTAAGAAGTTGCGAGAGCTGGGCGTCGAGGACGACGGCACTGTGACGTTGAATTATAGTGAGGGCTGCGAAGTATGGCACATCAATGAGAGCCATGTTGAGGAGAGTGTTGCAGAGACTGAGACCGCCGCAATGCTCGCAGGACTGCTGGTTTCCGGTGTTCCGGTTTACAGCAGTTACGGCGGAGTGACCGAGGGTGGCGACATCCTCAACGAGATGCGGGCACAGGATGTGCTTGAAGACTACGAGCGAGGTGAAGAGTACTTTGAGGAGTATATCACCGAGAAGCTGCAGGAAACCATCTACGATGGGGAGTATTCAATTGAGTATTCCACCGAGCAGTATGATTACAAGCGTGGACGTTGCAATATCTCAACGTCGGTGAGGGTTCGTGCGGGCGATCTGTTTGCAGCTGATGCTGCGACAGCTGGTCGTTTCCAGTTCTTTAACCCGGACAATTTTGTCTCGGGCTTCAACGTTTCTGTTGAAACCAAGAACGGCACTCTCACACTTAACTAAGTGAAAACTTTAGATTTACACGGTATACGACACGAAGGGGTCGCTCAGCAAGTTCACAGTTTTGTGTACAACAATGAGCTGCCTCTTCGTATCGTTACCGGTAAATCTAAAACAATGCGTAAAATAGTACTTGACACCATAAGACCTTTAGGGTATTATAGTCACTATGAACGATTGACCAACGAAGGATGTTTGGTCATCACAGAACAAGAATTTTGAAAGGAAATTAAATGATTGCTCGAATTAACCGAATCGCACTCTTTGCGATTTTTGCCCTCTTGATGGGACTAGCCGGGGTAACCTTCAGTGGTTGCCCCTCTACAGACGACGACGACAGCGCATCGGATGATGATGATTCCGCTGCGGACGACGACGACTCGGCGGTAGAATAATGGAAGTCTTCACATTTGCAACAATGTATCAGGCATTCTTGGCAGGCGTCCTGGGATGGACGTTTGCTTACACCCTGCTAATGCGTAACCGCGTGAGCCGGCTGGAAGATAGCCTCCGCACCGAGGCGGAATAAGACAATGTGGACAATGCTGGGACTAATATGTTTAGGAATATACGTATTAGATCTCCAGCTGCGTCTCCGCGAAGTTAGCGAACAAGTGTCGCGACTTCACCAAGACTTCCTAGACGAAGTTACTACAAGATATGGAGAAAGATTCGATGGCAAAAAGTAAGTCCAAAGCAGGCAAGATTTCAATTGATGGTCTGCGAACCCTAATCAACAAAACTTCGGGCGTGGAAGTCGCCCACAATTTAAGCGAGGAAAATCCCACAGATGTAAAGGAATGGATCCCAACTGGCTCGCGCTGGCTGGACTCCATTATATGTCGTGGGCAACTTGGCGGCATTCCTGTCGGCAAGATTACGGAGATTGCCGGCCTAGAAGGCACAGGTAAGTCCTTCATGGCAGCACAGATTGCCGGCAACGCCCAGAGGATGGGTATAACAGTTGTATACCTGGATGCCGAGTCGGCCATTGATTCGGGTTTTATGCAACGCTCGGGGGTGAACCTTGACGATATGATCTACGTTCAGACACAGAATGTGGAACAAGTTATGGAAACCATTGAGGTTTTGATGTCCACCGGGCAACAGAGATTCCTATTTATCTGGGACTCGCTCGCTATGACCCCGACCATTTCTGATGTAGAGGGCGATTTCAACCCACAATCAACGATGGCAGTCAAGGCGCGCATTCTATCAAAGGCATTTCAGAAGCTCACCATCCCCCTGGCGAATACCAAGTCAGCATTCCTGGTGCTAAACCAGTTGAAGACGAACATCCCCAGTGGGCCCAACGCACGAATCATTGCCATGACGACCCCTTGGGTCACGCCGGGAGGAAAGGCAACCAACTATGCCTGCTCTCTCCGCATCTGGCTCACTGGCCGCAAGGCAAAGTCTGCTTTCATTGAAGATGACAGCGGCTTCCGCATTGGCTCAGAAGTTAAAGTAAAGCTTGAGAAGTCTCGCTTTGGAACTCACGGCCGCAACTGCGCATTCAAGATCCTATGGGGAACTGACAGCGTGGGAATTCAAGACGAGGAAAGTTGGCTTGAGGCTATCAAGTCCAGCGAAAACCTTAAGCAAACCGGCGCATGGTATATGCTCCTGGGCACCGATGGTGAACCTATTGGCTCAAAGTTTCAGGCGTCGACCTGGACGAAACGCTTAGAGGATGAAGACTTCAGAAACCGAGTGTTTGAGATTATGGATGAACAGATCATTCGTAAGTTTGACGCACGCGAGGGTGAGGCTAAGGATTTCTACGACGTAGACAAAGAATAGAACTATTTATTATACGTTTACGGAGTTCCCTAGTGTCGGATATGAAACTTATAATGGAAGGTTGGCGCAGCTACTGCACCGAACCTGTTGGCACTGGTGCCGATTTTGATCTACTGTATGAAAACTATAGTCAAGGAAGAATTTCCCACATCCAACTGTATGAAAGCTGGGATCGACAGGTAACGGCAAGCACCCAAGCCCTTCTAGACGAGGGTATTATGGATGTCCTTAAGGTTGGGTTCGAAAAAGGGAAACAACTAGCCGGCAAAGCTAAAGAAATGTATGACTCAGCCGTTCAGAAGGTGGTAGACTTTGTGTTTAGCCTAGAAGTTCAAGCATGGAAATTGCTCCAAACCGGAAAAGTAATTCTTTCTAAGATTGCTGCCGTTCTTATGAAGGCAGCTAATTTTATTAAAAAGTTTTGCGGAGTCCATCCGGTTATCTGTAAAGCAACCTTTGCTCTAATCGTCATGATCTCTATTACCGCGGTAATGGCAATGATGGCATCCCCGGCCATGGCGAACGTTACGATGCCAGCTGATGATGGAGGAGCGAGTTACAGTATTACTGACACCGGTGTTAGTGCCATAAAGGGATGTCTCGAAGTTGTCTCACGGGATGCTGATCCAGAGGGTCAGCAATTAGCTGTGGATGCTGTACGATGGCTCGATAATGCGCATACGGCTACGACGTCAACCGACCTAACACAACTAGCATCCGAGGCACAACAGCAAGTTTTGGCATGCTATAAGACAGTCGAAAAGATGTCCGCTGAGGATCCCTCCATCATAGAGTCCCTCGCGAACTATGGAGAAAAGATTCGTATCTTAACTAACAAGTATTACAGAGTGATCGACAACGTGACTATTGATAATATTGAATGGGAGTCCCTAGTAGAGCCAGGTAAAGGCAACGTTAGCCCGCTGGCACCACAGAACCTTGGCAGCGCCGCGAGCAGAATTGCTGCGGAATTGAAATGATAAGACTATTTATTATACGTCTTAGGAGACCTCGCGATGTCTGATATGAAACTTATAATGGAAGGTTGGCGCAGCTACTGCACCGAACCTGTTAGTGCTGGCGCCGATTTTGATCTACTATACGAAAACTATAGTAAAGGAAGAATTTCCCACATCCAACTGTATGAAAGCTGGGATCGGCAGGTAATTACGGAGGCTCAAGCACTTCTAGACGAAGGAGTTTTAGACGTTCTTAAGCGAGGCGCCCAAGCGATTGCCGCCGGCGCCAAGGAAGAGTGGGAGACAATCAAATTTGCCTATAATGAGGCCGCTAAGAAGGTGTCCGACTTTATATTTAATATTGAAATACAAGCTTGGAAACTAATTCAAGATGGAAAAATAATCTTATCCAAAATTGCTGCGACGCTTATGAAAGGTGTTAAATTTATTAAAAAGTTTTGTGGAGTCCACCCGGTCATCTGTAAGGCAACATTAGCATTAGTAGTTATGATCTCGATCACAGCGGTAATGGCAATGATGGCATCTCCCGCTATGGCCGGAGTTACAACTCCTGAGGTCGACGGCGAACAGGTGCGACAGATCACAGACACTGGCGTTAATGCCATTAAAGGATGTCTTGAGGTTGTTGGAGAGCAGGCCGACAGTCAAACTCAGCAACTAACCGTAGATGCTTTTAAATGGCTCGAACAGGCTCAAGCCGCGGATACCATGTCTAGTTTAGGAGAGGTTCAGTCTAACGCACAAGCGATGGTTGCTTCTTGCTTTAAGTCAGTCCAGGCAGCTGCGGAAGAAGATCCGGGCGTTGTGAAAACTCTTGCATCGCTGGGAGAACAAGTTAAAGTATATGTGAATAGCATACAGATAGATACATCGGGAGCTACAGAAAGCACCAAGATAGTATGGAAATCTTTGTCAGTCCCAGGTAAGGGGAACATTAGTTCATTGGTCCCTGGTGGCTAAGGATTTCTACGACGTAGATAAAGAATAGAACTATTTAGTACATATTCTACGGAGATATAAGATGAGCAAAAAGTATAGTAGTTTTAAAGATTTTCAGTTGATTACAGAGAACTGGCGTAAGTTTCTCAATGAGAAAGCTGATCCCGGACAGTTGGATCCGGAGCGCTTCCCCTCCAAGCTTTCTGTGGTCGCACAGGACCCCAAGGACGCAGCGCTGGACGCCAAAAGCGGAGTTGAGGACGGCGTCGTAGACGATGATATCATCAATGTTAATCGTGGCACCTGGAAAGTGTCGGACCTTGGTCCCTCCCAGAGTACGATGAATGTCCCCAAAGCAGTTGGTATGGCTCTCGGCCACATTTTGAAAGGAAAAGCAGGCGGCGATCTAGGAGCCTTTATTTCGAAGGACGGTAGAATTATGGATGGCCATCACCGGTGGATCTCCAGCTATATGGTTGACCCCAATGCCCAGATTGGTGGCTTTGCTGTCAATTTCCCTTCGGCTCAATTGATCCCGGTGCTTAATGCCGTGACGGTAGGCGCACTTGGTCGTATGGAAGGAAAGCCCGGTAAGGGCTCCTTTGAGGACTTTAATGCTGGCGAAATTCAAAAAACCATTGCCGCCTTGGCTGCCAAAGGAAACCAGTATGCCGACCCCGGCATGGGCAAAACTCCCGAGGAAGTGCAGGCTGGACTTAAAAAGTTTACAGGACTAGAGGGCGAAGAGGCCGTCGCTGCTGCTGCTCAAAAAATGGCCGACAACCTGAGCACTGCGAAAATGAATGTGCCCGAAGGTGCCGTGGAAAGAATCGATATGCCCGTCATTGATAAGGAACATGTCAAGCTGGCCATTGGGCTGTTACAGAAGGGCGCCGTTGATGTTAATCCACCCTACGAGAAGGGTGCCGAAGAGGCTCCCCCCGAAGAAAAATAAACTCAAACTAAACCCTTGACACTGAAGCTCCTGTAAGATATACTTATAGGAGCTTCATACGTTAGGGGAAACAAATGAAACGAGTAATGATAATTGATGCGATGAACCTTTACCTGAGGAACTTCATCATCAACCCGAGCCTGTCAACGAACGGTGCTCCTCTCGGCGGCCTGAAGGGCTTCCTGGCTTCACTGCAGAAGTTGAGCCGCGAGATTAAACCGGACGCAATCCTGATCATCTGGGACGGCCCTGGCGGCTCTAGAAGGCGCCGGCAACAGAACGAAAACTACAAGGCTGGAAGAAAGCCCATCCGAGTCAACCGGCAAACCGACATGTCGGAAGAGCAATTGATCGCCAACCAAGCATGGCAGATGCTCCGACTAATGGAGTATCTCAATGAGCTGCCTGTGGTTCAGTATCGGTTCGATGAAGTAGAAGCCGATGATGTGATCGCATACGCGACACAGATTGAGCACTTCGCCGGATGGCAAAAGGTGATCGTCTCTAGTGATAAGGATTTTCTTCAATTGTGCAACGATGAGACAGTCCTATTCAGACCAATTCAGAAGAAGGTTCACACCAAGTTAAATATCGTGGAAGATTTTGATATTCATCCTCGCAACTTCGCCATGGCAAGAGCTATTGCTGGTGACGCATCCGACAACCTTAAGGGCGTCCCACGGGCTGGCCTCAAAAGTATCGCAAAAAACTTAACTTTTTTTCGTGAAGACAAGGATGTGACATTACAGGAGATTTTTGATTTTTGTCTCCATATAGATTCCAAAGCCAAATTCTTCACCAACGTTTTGTCCCACAGAGATATAATTATAGAGAACTACAAGTTGATGCAACTTCACTCCCCAGCTCTCTCACTACAATGTAAGAACAAAGTTCATTACGCCATCGAAAATTTTGAATTTGACTACAACAAAACAGAAATTCTTCGTATGATGAATCAAGATGGCTTCGGCGTCTTTAATTGGGAAGATTTGCACGCGACAATGAACCGGATTTGTGTTGACAAATCGTTCCAGCAATGATAAGATAGGTGTGAAATGAGGGAAGCAATGAAAATTAACGGGGAAGCAGTCAATTTTGCGAAGTATGGCAAGTCCTTTCAGGAGAAGCTCTGCATGCTTATTCTGGACGACCGGGCCTTCGCAGATCAAATCGAAGAGGTACTAGACACCAACTTTCTGGAACTAAATTATCTCAAGTTGTTCTTAAACAAAATCTTTTCTTATCGAAAGAAGTATGAAGTTCACCCCTCTAGGGATATTATAAAGACTATTCTTCGCTCGGAACTCGACAACGAGAACGAGCTAACCGCCAAGCAAGTCCGAGAGTATTATGTCAGAAGTCAGGTTACTGCCGTTTCAGACGTTGAATATATTAAAGACACCTCTCTGGACTTCTGTAAGAAGCAGAATCTAAAGTCCGCCATGGTGAAGTCGATAGGGCTCCTACAGTCCTCCTCGTTCGATGAGATATCACAAGTCATCAACGACTCTCTTAAGCTGGGATTAGATGGTGACGAGGGCTATGATTACAAGAAAGATTTTGAGGAACGATTTAAGCCACGCTTCCGTAATCCCGTTACAACCGGCTGGCCTCTTATTGACAACACATTTAAGGGCGGCCTAGGCCAAAGGGAATTAGGCGTTGTCGTGGCCCCGACTGGAGCAGGCAAGTCTATGGCTCTTGTTCATCTGGGAACACAAGCCCTGAAGGAAGGAAAGACGGTTGTCCACTACACATTAGAGCTTCAGGACACAGTAGTGGCATCCCGCTACGATTCTTGCCTAACGGGAATTCCATTGGGCAATCTTCCTTCCTTTAAGGAGCAGATCTACGAAGAAGTTCAAGATATTGAAGGCAGACTCATTGTAAAAGAGTACCCCACCAAGACAGCCTCCACTCAGACCCTCAAGAATCACTTAGAAAAATTACGAATGAGAAACACCATAGTTGATATGATTATTGTTGACTACGGTGACCTCTTGCGCCCGGTGCGCTATCTTAAAGAGAAGAGGAACGAGCTTGAGTCCATTTATGAAGAACTCCGCGGCCTCGCTCAAGAATACAACTGTCCTATTTGGACAGCCTCTCAAACCAACCGCGGCGGATTGAATGCTGAAGTTATCACGATGGAATCTATCAGCGAGGCTTTTAACAAGTGCTTCGTTGCGGATTTCATCTTCAGTATCTCGCGGACAGTAGACGATAAGAATAATAATGGCGGCCGCATGTTCGTCGCAAAGAATCGGAACGGCCCCGACGGAATTGTATTCCCTATCTTTATGGATACAGCAAATGTGTGTATTAAGGTGCTCGAACCCCGAGAAGAAGATGAGATTGCTGAAGTAAGCGCCAAGAAACAAAAAGAGAACCTGTATGAGAAATACAAGAAGTTCAAGAATCAAAATGGGGGAGGCATAAAGTAATGTATTCAGAAGAGCAAGTCCGAGAAGCCACCGTAGCTTATTTCAATGGCGACCCTCTCGCCACTAATGTCTTTATGACAAAGTATTGTCTGCGAGACAAGAAGGGGAGCTTTATGGAAAAGACCCCCGACGATATGCACAAGCGCATCGCCAAAGAGTTCGCACGCATAGAAAACAAGTTCGGGGGAAACTCTGTTACAGAGGAAGAGATTTATTCTTACCTCCAAGACTTTAAATACGTTGTACCTCAAGGATCCCCAATGATGGGAATAGGAAATGATTATGTTAATGTATCTCTGTCTAACTGCGTTGTCGTCGACAGCCCTACAGACTGTATTTCGTCCATTATGGACGCTGGCAAAGACCTTGCTAACTTATTTAAACGTCGCTGTGGTGCTGGGATTGATATTTCTGGTTTGCGTCCCGCGGGTGCTCCCGTTAACAACTCTGCTCGGACTACTACTGGGGCTTGGAGCTTTGCTGATCTCTATTCATATGTTTGTCGTATGATCGGACAGAACGGCCGCCGAGGAGCGCTGATGATATCAATGGATATCCGTCATCCAGATATTGAAAAGTTCGTGACAATGAAGCACGATCTCACCAAAGTCACTGGCGCCAACGTATCAGTGAAGATCAGTGACAGCTTTATGGAAGCCGTAGAGAACAAAGAAATGTTTACACTACAGTTCCCGGTCGACGCAGAAGAGCCAGAGTATAGCGCAGAGATCGACGCTGCGGCCCTGTGGGGCGCCATCATTGAGTCGGCCACCAAGACAGCTGAGCCCGGGCTCCTGATGTGGGATAATATCACCAAGAACCTGCCGGCTCACGAATACGACGATTTTAAGACGCTCACGACGAACCCCTGTGGGGAAATACCCCTGTCTGCTTACGACAGTTGCCGTCTAATCTCCTTAAATCTCAAGCACTTAGTAAAGAACGCGTTCGAAAAGAATGCCGCCTTTGATTTCGGCAAGCTAAGGGAGATTACAGCCGTAGGAATGCGTCTATCCGACGATCTAGTTGAGCTAGAGCTTGAGAAACTAGACACTATCCGACAGCACGCCGACACCGAAGACGAGAGGGTCCTGTGGTCTAAACTATATGAGGCTGCCTTCAATGGACGGCGCACTGGACTGGGAACACACGGCTTAGCTGATGCCCTAGCACGACTTGGACTTGCCTACGATAGCGAAGAAGCACTCAAGGTAATAGATAAGATATACGCTACAGTCAAAAATGCAGCATATGAAGAGAGCGTGAGCCTAGCACAGGAGCGAGGCGCGTTTCCTGCATTCTCCTGGCTACAGGAAAAAGAAAACTCATATCTAAAAGGGCTCTCAAAAAATCTTCTTGAAAAAATTGAGACTTTTGGACGTCGTAATATTTCTATTCTGACAAATGCGCCAACCGGATCTGTAAGCATCATGTCACAGACATCATCTGGTCTAGAACCAGTATTTAGAAACTCCTATATTCGCCGGCGCAAGTTATCACATAACGAGCAAGATATACAAGCCGATTTCATCGATGAGCTGGGCGACCGGTGGGCGGAGTATGAAGTATTCCACCACAATGTTCAGGAGTGGGTGGAGAAGAATATGATTAGTCACAGAGCCACACCGCAAATCCCGGCGTTCTTTGTGGAATCCGACAACATTGACTGGCAACAGCGCGTTGCAGTCCAAGCGACAATTCAGCAGCATATAGACCACAGCATTAGCTCCACCATCAACCTTCCAAAAGGTACATTGCCCGAACTTGTGGGACAACTCTATATGGACGGCTGGCGCCGAGGACTGAAGGGGCTCACGGTTTATGTGGAAGGCTCCCGCACCGGCGTCCTGGTGACCAAGAAAACCGAGAATACTGAGCAATTCCCACAACATACAGCACCCAAGCGCCCCATCGAGCTGCCGTGTAATATCCACCATACCACTATCCACGGCGAAAAATGGGTTGTTATGGTCGGGATGATGGATGACAAGCCATACGAGGTTATGGGAGGACTATCAAATCTTATCGAGATTCCCAGAGATAAAGCCGAAGGTATACTGGTAAAGAACCCGCGCAAGACAATGAATTCTATTTATGACTTGAAGGTTGGGAAGAATGGCGAGACAGTTATAGTAAAGGATCTGGTCAAGGTTTTTGATAATCCTAATCAGAGTGGCTTTACTCGTATGATATCGCTCGGGTTACGCCACGGAGCTAATATTCAATATGTGGTGGAACAACTCCAGAAAGACCGAGACTCCGATATGTTTAGTTTTGCTAAGTGTATCGCCAGGATCCTAAAAAATTACATTCCAGACGGACAGACGGCCACCGAAAAGACTTGTGGCGAGTGTGGAACCGAAGGAGTAGTATATGTGGAAGGCTGCGTGACTTGCAAGAACTGCGGCTTTGCCAAGTGTGGATAGAAAGGAAAACAAATGACATTTACACCAGTAAACAATTATCTCTATGTAAGAACCGTAGAGGACATAGACACAGAAGACAGCGGCATCCTGTTACCTCAGGATTACCGCGCAGTAGAGAGCCCATTTGCGGTGGTTGAGGTCCTCAACTGCTCAGGCGAATCGGGAACCACATGGGGCTGCGGACTGCAACTTATCGTGGAAGCACATATGCTCCGTGACATCCAGCACAACGGCGAGACCTATACAGTTATCAAGGAAAACCACGTAATTGGTATTTTAACGGATAGTTAGACTATTTATAAGAGATGAAACTTATAATGGAAAACTGGCGCGGCTATCTTGCCGAGCAAGACCAGCATACACAGTATCTCCAAAACAGAGCTGTCCTCCTCTCGGACCCTCAGTATGTTACTGAAGTATTGGGAGTTCAAATTCCCCTTACTGAGGGCTATCCGTGGTCCCCCACATTAACAGAGCAGATTATTCAAGAGCAACTGCTGTTTGAAGCTTTCTGGGATCCTGTTGTTGCCTGGGGGAAAACGAAAGCTGGCGAAGCCACCGACAAGGTTAAAGAGGTAGCTAAGAGTGCCGTTCAGTGGGGAAAAGACTTCGCCGACATAATGCTGGCGATTTATCAAGCCGTCCGTGGCGCCTCGCGCACTTTTGTTAAGGGGATTTGGCGAGTCGTTATCAACCCCATAAAAAATCTTTTGTTTGGATTTTTGGATTTGCTTATCGAGAAGGGACCCGAATGGGGGATGCCTACTTTTGCGAAGTGGGCAGAGACAACGAAGAAGTTAGTAGAAGCTGGTATCAAAAAGATCGGCGACCTCAAGGGCTGGCAAAAAGTCATTGGACTCACCACTCTGGCTCTGGGTCTGACATGGATAAAAAATCAGATCGGCGAACAAGTAGAAGGCATTATAGAAATTGTAAAAGAGAAATTAGGATTTGTATATGATATCGCCGCCGGCGCATGGAGCGGCTCCCAAGAGACGGTCACCGAAGTCGATCCCCGCGTAAGCGGCGCCGCCCGCGGGGCCGTTAGTGCCGGTGTATCAGCAGTTGTCGAGCAAATAAAAGAGGCGATCAAAAAGCTAGTAAATGAAAAGGTCAAAGGAGCTATCGAGGGGTTCCTAGGAGAGGCACTCACTGCAGCCTCTGCTGCCTACGGAAACGTTACTGAATGGGTTAATCAAGTTAAGAAGATCTTCAACGGGCTTGACTTTGTTGCAAAGGCACTCCTCCCCATACTTGATTTCAGAGGACTCCGCCACGGTCTCGAGGAAGGCGAAGAAGATATCTTAGTGCAAATAACCCCTTGACCTAACCAATCATCGGTGCTATACTAGCACTATGATGAAGTTGCCTCCTCTTGAATACACCTTCGACAACGTAGTCCTTGGGTGGCGAGAGGAGGCTGTTTCGTTTGCGCGAGAGCACGGCTACCACCTGATAATCAATAGCGAACAGCGCCCATTTCATCACTTTGTGGGATATCAACGTATAAAGAGCCAATGGTACGAAGGTATCTTTGATCTCGGAATAAAATCACTACTGCCCATTCCTTTTGATGTTGAGACGGTGGCCCTAGATAATGGGAAATTAAAGGTTGTTACCAAGGGAAATACCAAAGTATTGATCAATTTTAAGGCACTTCACATATTTGACCTCGATAACTGCGGAGATATGGGCCTCGACGAGGTAATAGAGGAGTATCTGGTGCACGATATGTTTGATATCACTGCAGGCTCCCGATTGGGCCGAGATATTGTATGGTCACTCCAAGATAGCTTTGTTAAGCTAGTGGAATTTGTTCCATCAAATCGCATAGATAGGAACACTTCCGGCGATTTTAAGGATATCATCACCTCAAGTATCATAAGTGCCGCGGATATTAAGAACTTTGACTATTCAGACACCATAATTCGCATTCTTTTGGAGCGAAAGCTCAAAGAGCACGAAATTAAGCAACCTAACGGCCGCAATCTCAAGATAAAGCACTCTTTCCGGCACGCCGTGAAGAGCAGATTCCACATTAAGGTGATTTGCGCCGCAGACCTAGACGACAGAATAACAACTCATGAGTAAACTGAATATGCCTGCGATCATCCCGGTCGCTGGAATGAATACAGAGTTTGGTATGGAGTGGGACTCCTCTTTGATTCCTGTCGCCCCCAACTACACTGCACTAGAGGCCACAGTATACGAATGCTTGCACGCCGGCTGCACTTCCATATGGATTGTCGCCAACGACGATGTAGCCCCCTTAATCCGCCATAGGCTCGGTGAGATAGCAACAGACATCGACAGCATCAACCGCGGCCACTTTGCGACCTTCGGGGGCAACAAACATATTGAGGTGCCGATATATTATGTTCCTATACACCCAAAGCACCGGAACAAGGTTGACAACTATGCTTGGTCTGCCATATATGGCTGTAACGTCGCCTACTGGATAATGAGAAAGTTCTCTAAACAAGTAACACCAGATAGGTATTATATCTCTTTTCCAATGGGAATGATGGACCCGAAGGAAGTGCAGACCCACCGCTCCAGACTACGCAAGAACCCACCCTTTTATTTCTCCTATGAGGGGAAAACAGTAAAAGATGGGCTGCCGCTCAGTTTTGTAATAGACCCAGACGAGTGGCGTAGAGCAAAACACGTAATAACCACAAACTCCAGAGTATGGAGGGCCCCCGACGAGGGACTGCCCACAGAAAAGCTTCCGCCCGAGGAACGCCTGCTTTCGAGAGCTTATGGGCTGCAGGATGTGTTCGGCGAAGGACCAAAAGACAACGAACAAGAAATGAAAAGCTTTTATGACTTGACAACGTGGCCTGGGTATGTTAAATTTATATCATCACCTGAGGGCGCCAGGACCAAGCGCCCCAATATCAATACAATGTTCAGAGGGAGAACTAAATGACAAATAAAAAGATTCCATTCGTAGGGCTGCACGCACACAGTGTCGCAGGCTCTATTTTCGATGCCATCGGATATCCAGACGAGCATATGGACTATTGCTACGAGAACGGTGGCGAAGCCTTAGCTTTAACTGACCATGGCAATATGAACGGCTTTTCGCACCAGTTTCTGCATTGGCAAAAGATGCAAGCCGAAGGAAAGGAATTTAAGCCCATCTTTGGCGTGGAAGCTTACTTCTTGCCCTCAATCGAAGAGTGGCGAGAAGACTATGATAGGATTAAGGAAGACGCCAAGTTAGCGAAAACATTGGCAAAAGATGGAACGGCAGGCGCCACAGTCGAAGACGAGGAAGCCTCCAAAAAGGCTGTTAAGTCGGTTGTTAACCGCCGCAGCCACTTGGTGCTCCTGGCACAAAACCAAACAGGACTCAGCAATCTCTTTAAGCTGATCTCTGAGTCTTACAAGGAGGAGAACTTCTATCGTTATCCGCGTATCGACTATAAGCTACTCGCCAAGTATTCCGAAGGTGTTATCGCATCATCAGCTTGCTTGGGTGGTGCGTACGCCGGCAACTATTGGGAGAACCGGGACGATGGCCCAGAAGCTGTTATGGAGGCGATGAGAGAAACGACGCGTCGCTTTATGGAGATCTTCGATGACCGATGGTACGGCGAACTCCAGTGGAACAACATCCCAGAACAGCACGAACTGAATCAATATGTTATTGAGGTTTGCAAAGAGTTCAATGTTACGCTAATTTCAACAGCGGATAGTCATTATCCCAACCGTGATGCGTGGAAGGATCGGGAGCTATACAAACGACTAGGCTGGCTAGGCAAGGGGGCCCCAGCGTGGGCGGAAGACAACACAGAACTACCTCCGGGAGTGGAAGAGATCGGATATGAACTCTACCCCAAGAACGGTAACCAGATGTGGGAGTCTTATAAGCATTACTCTGATGCCGGCGGATTCGAATACGACGACGAATTGGTAATGAATTCAATTACTGAAACGCACAACATTGCTTTTAATCGTATTGAGTCCTTTGTTCCCAATACTGATGTTAAGTTGCCAGACTTCGTGGTTCCTGCGGGCTTCACCGATGCCGAGGCACTGGTTAACTACGCCCTTGAGGGACTACGCCTGCAAGAACAACACGAAAACCCATTATACACTGATCGTCTACAGCAAGAATTAAGTGTTATTGGGGACCGAGGGTTCTGCAAGTATTTCTTGACCATGAAAGCTATTGCCGACAAGGCTAATGAGACCCAGCTGACTGGCCCGGGCCGAGGATCGGCCGCAGGGTCACTGGTGGCATATGTCCTGGGTATCACTCAGATCGACCCCATCAAGTATGGTCTTCTCTTTGAGAGGTTCCTGCGCAAGGATGCAACGGACTACCCTGATATTGATTATGATGTCGCAGAGCCGATGCACCTCAAAGAGCTTCTTATGGAAGACTGGGGCCAGAATTCGGTCATCCCAATTTCAAACTGGAACACACTTCAGCTAAAATCTCTTATTAAAGATATTTCAAAGTTTTACGGCGTGGAGTTTGGGGAAGTTAATAAAGTAACGGCATCTATGATCGCAGAGGCCACTCCGGCAGCAAAGATTCGCCATGGCATCAAAGCTGGTGTTTATGCTCCAACCTGGAAAGAGGTAATGGAGCTTTCCCCTTCTCTTCGCGGGTACCTTGTAAAGTATCCACATATCAAGACACACGTAGAGGCATTGGTCGGACAGGTTAAATCTTGTTCCCGTCACGCCGGCGGAGTTTTGATCGCTGACGATTTAAACGAGCATATGCCCATTATTACATCAGGCGGAGTGCGCCAGTCACCGTGGGCAGAGGGACAGAACCTCCGCCACTTGGAGCCACTCGGATTTATTAAGTTTGATCTGTTGGGCCTGTCTACGCTTCGTATGATTGAAGGCGCAATCCGTCACATCTTGAAGAGGCACTTCGACAACCCAGAGCCAACGTTTGAAGACGTAAAAGCATTTTACAACGAGCACCTCCACCCGGACAAGATTGATTTCGACAATCCAGAGATATACAAGAACATTTTCCAGAAGGGAAATTTCGCCGGTATTTTTCAGTTTACAGAGCAGCGAGCGCAGGAATTCTGTGCAAACGCCAAACCGAAGAGTCTTATCGACATCTCAGCGATCACTTCAATCTATCGCCCAGGCCCACTATCGGCCAATGTGCACGAACAGTACATTCAGGCAAAGGCAAACCCAAGCGATATCGATTATATCAATGAGCACGTAAAGGACGTTACAAAGGAAACATACGGGTTCCTCATCTTTCAGGAGCAGATCGCCCTCCTAGCTCACAAGCTCGGGAAGAACCTATCACTAGATGAAGGTAACCTGCTCCGCAAGGTGCTCACGAAGAAGGGCACCGGCAAGGAAGCGAAAGTAAAGAGCCGCCTGCGCAACAAGTTTGTTAACGGCTGTCTAGACAAGGGCATTCGCCAACGCGAAGCAGAGGATATGTGGGAGCGGTTCGAGTACTTCTCGGGCTACGGCTTTAACAAGTCGCACGCTGTCTCGTACTCGGCAATCTCGTTCCAATGCGCGTGGCTCTACAACTACTACCCAGTAGAGTGGATGGCATCGTTCCTCGACAAGGAACCAGAGAAGCGTAAGGAACGAGCAATTAATATCGCGAAGTCGAATGGCTTCGAGATTGTAGAGGCCGACATTAACACTTCATCGTTTGTTTGGGAGATTGATCCCAATAATGACAAGATACTGGTGCAGCCGCTAGCAGGGCTCAAGGGTTTGGGTGACGCGGCAATTCAACAGATTGTCGACAATCGACCATTCAACAATATTGAGGAGTTCTTGTTCCACGACGAGATCGTATACAGCAAGCTGAACAAGAAGGCACTGGATGTGTTGTGTCGTTCGGGAGCACTGAACAAACTGATGGACGACAGGTTCACAGGTCGAAAGCACTTCTGGTCTGCCGTCGCGGTGGAGAGAGTCTACAGCCGAAAGAAGTTCAATGAGAACATCGAGAACTATCAAGATGAGGCAGACTTCAGCGTCGCCGAAGAGATTGATAACCTGACGACACTCACTGGGATTTTCCCGATGCACTTGGTGATGACCGATGCAGTGAGAGAACGCCTAGAAGCCAATTACGTGCCGCCGGTTTCTGACTATGACCCAGAGCTGGGCCTCGTATGGTTTATTCCGCGCGAGATCATCAGAAAGAAAACAAAGAACGGCAAGCCTTACTGGATTGTTGCCGTAATTGATTCAAATTCGGTGTTGACAAAGTTCCGCTGTTGGGGTATAGTAGAGGGTAAGGATAGGATCCACTTGAACCGCCCCTACATGGGCCGACTAGACTACGATCCGGCGTGGGGATTTTCCACACGATCTATTAGAAGAAATTTAAGATTATTGGGTTGACACCCGCTAAAGAAAGTGATATTATAAGAATATGAAAAAGGAACACAAAGAAATTTGCGAGTCTCTAGCACGCACCCATATGCTAATGGTGAAAAATGGATTTTCAGCGGACCCACGAAAGTGGCGCGAAACTTCAGCATCTCTGCAGGGAGGGCAGGAGCCTTCTACCAAGAAAAGTGGCGCCGATTGTTACGAGACTGTCGATGGTACAAAAGAAGAGTGTGAGAGGAAGTCACGAGTGGGCCAGCTCCAGGGAAACTATACTGGTATATCTGTGCAGAAAACGTGGGCAGAACAGCACGATTATATTTTGAACAAGAAGGTTGGAAACTACAAGTATCACTTTTTTGATCACATTTGTCCAACCACGGGCACATTGGTGGAAAGTTGGAAACTAGACGCAGAAATATTATTGAAATTAATGCTACCAAGTTTAAAGGATCAGTATACGCAGCGCATGAAACAGTTTCGAGAAGGAACCCCACCCAAGGATCCGCGCCTTAGTTTTACTCTAGGTGCGACCGCAATACGCAAGTACGGCATACAAATTATTAAGAACGGAAAGAGAATTAAATAATGGCAACAAAAACGAAAAAGACAAATCACTTAAGTGAGGTTTCCTCGCTGGTACTACTCCCTCCTTTGGGCAATTATAAGTCTAAGAAGTGGAACTGTCCTGTGCGCACAATCTACTATGGCCGTGACCATCGCGAGAAGATGTATGAGATCCCTTTGGATGAGATTGAGAGACTCACAGTAGATCAGATGCGCATCCAAGACTCGCAGGACACTGCAGTTGCGGAAAAGCAGGACGATATGGAACAGAATGGTCAAGAAAATGGTGTCGGCTTTGTGTGGGACCCAACGATTCAAAAGTATCGTGTTGTTTGGGGACACACTCGCTTTCGTGCGGCCACCGCCACAGAAGCTCAGGGAGGAACAATCCCGGGAAACAAGGCTGCACATATTTGGGGATACGTCTTGGACGCATCCTCTGCAGAAATTGAACAATTTAAGACTATTGAAAACACCAATTTCTCGCACGCCGTCGCAGCTACGAAAGCTGATGTAGCCAATAGCGTAGCCGACATGATCCGTAAGGGAGTCTTCGGCTCCCCTTCAGATTTTGAAGATCTGTCTGTTGATGATCAGAGGAAGATTATTAAAACTTGGGTCGACACGTACGCAAAGAGTTACGGCGGTAGAAAGTTCAAAGGAATGTGGAACATTCTTAAGAAAGACGTTAAGTCGATCGCTAAGAAAATGAAGAGCTGGGACAAGACCACATCCCTAGTTGACTGGTTTAATAAATTCAACCCCTATGGGCTTGTAAACCCGCTAGTACCCGGCAAGGAAGCCTCGGGTACAGTGGTGGATCTCCCCGACGGACGTAGGTTAGGAATTTACTTGTCCACCGCCTTCAAGGAGTTTCATACCAATATTCCGGCCAATACCCAGTGGAAGAAAAATGTAAACCGCGAAGCGGATGAGATCGTTGTGGTTGCCTGCTTTAATGAGGCATCGGCTGCCACTATCAACGCCAAGCGCGCAGCAGGAGAAAAGAAACTCCGCCTATGGAATGGCCCGCTTCCCATCAATTCGGTCGATCGCTTGCTGATGCCTCCCGCAACAGAGCTGGAGCAGCAAAACGAAATCCAGACACCGTGGATCGTGGATGTGAAACTTTAAATGAACACAATTCAACTAGCACATATGGAAGGCCTTGAATACCTCAAGACCATAGAGAACGACTCTGTTGATCTGGTTTTCACCGACCCTCCCTATATTACTTCCCGGACGACGGGAATGGACAAGTGGGTTGACCATGTCAACGATCGGCGTAAGAGTGCGCAAAAACAAATTCGTACCGATGCACAGTGGCGAGCAGTGAAAACTTTTTCGGAATGGAAAACTTGGTGCCGTAATCGCAAGACCTATGAGAAGTGGACGTCGCATATCTGTAAGGACCCTCTTTCTACATTTAAGAGAGGGGATGAGCGACCTGCTCAAGCACTAAGAGCAGCGAAACGTAACTATCTCAAATATGGATGTATTTATGGAACCAAGTATGCCGTCAACACAGACTACGGCAAGTGGGACTCAGAATTTACAATGGAAGCGATGCAGGAATTCGTGAATGAGTTCTATCGAGTGCTGCGCCCGGGCGGCACGTGTATCATCTTTTTTGATATTTGGAAAATTACTCCCTTGAAAGAAATGTTAGAGGGGGGTACGGTATCCTCCGGATCGACAGGCCCGGGCAGACTTGTTGCCCGCCCGGGAACTCCGCGACAAAAGGAAAACGAGAGTCATGAGGAGTTCGATGCGCGTAAACAACGACTAAAGGATGAGTTTGAGCCTCACTATAGGGGCTTCCAAGGAATTCGCTTCATTGAGTGGGTTAAGACAAATCCCCAGCCCTTGAACAGCAGTACTAATTATTTGACTAACTGTAGAGAGATTGCCCTCATGGGGGTCAAGGGAGGTAAAGGCACCTTTAACAGTAAGTATGACAATGCTCTTTATCGCTTCCCCCTGCAGGGGGGTAAGTATAGAATTATGCCGACACAAAAGAATACTAAGTTGTGTGAGGCTTTAATTAAGAAACATTCCAATGAGGGCGATCTAGTTTTAGATCCCTTCCTCGGATCCGGCACAACTGCCGTTGCCGCAGCAAACACAGGCAGACGATTCACGGGGTGTGAACTCCGAGTGGATATGTTCAACCAAATGAAAGAAAGGATTGAAGGTGAACTAAATGGCTAAGAAGAACAGCTTTAAAGTAGAGAGGCATGTTAACAAGAAGAAGACCTCGATTGGCAACAGTGTCCGGACGAAGACCGGAAGACCGGGCCCCAACGGCGGTAACAAAGGTTACAAGAAACGCTACAGGGGACAAGGAAAATGATCGCAGACATCATAGTAGGGTTGTCCTTCGGAGATGAAGGGAAGGGTAAGGTTACCCACCACTTATTAAAGTCCGGTGAGTACACCCACTGCATACGATACAACGGCGGCTGCAATGCAGGGCACACCATTTACCATAATGGGCAGAAGTTTGTCACCCACCATATTCCGGCGGGCGTCTTCTTTGGTGTCCAGTCAATCATAGGCGCAGGCTGTGTCGTGAATCTTGAACAGTTCTTCAACGAAATCGAAATGCTGGAAGAGGCCGGGATCTCAACTGAAGGGTTGATTTATATCGCCAACAATGCTCATATTATTACGGATAAGCACCTAAACGAAGACGGCGCCGACACCAACATTGGCACCACCAAGCGAGGCAACGGCCCCGCCTATCGTGATAAGTATAATCGCACTGGCATGAGGGCAGAAGCTGTCCCGGCACTGAAGGACTATCTTATCGATATGTACCTGGAATTGCACGGTAGCATCATCGAGCCTGTGATCCTCTGTGAGGGCGCTCAGGGCTTTGGGCTGGACATTGACTGGGGGGACTACCCCTATGTCACCTCAAGCCACTGTACGACCGCTGGGGCGCTCCTGAACGGAATCCCGCCACAAGCTGTGCGCAAGGTGTACGGAGTTGCCAAGGCATACGACACCTATGTGGGCACGAAGAGTTTCCACGGAAAAGGTCGAGTGTTTGATTTGCTTCAACTGGTCGGCAACGAGTTTGGTGCCACCACTGGCCGTCCGCGCCAATGTAACTGGCTGGATGTCAGAATGCTAGACGAAGCAATAAGGATAAACGGGGTCACAGATCTAATCATTAACAAGGTTGACATTCTCCGAGAAGTCGGCAAGTGGAACCTTCGCTCTGGTACTAATGGCAGCATACACATTCAGTTGGGCAACGAAGCAACGTGGACCCAATACATAACAAGATATTTAAAAGACCTAAGAGTAACATTTTCAGATAGCCCAGAAAGGATTTAAAAATGATTTTACAATACCACATGCTCAGAGGAAATGACTATCCTCCCTTAAGAGCAAACCCCAGCGATGCTGGATTAGACTTGCGCTGGACACCCAGCGAAGAAGCCGAGGTCGCTCTATCAATTGCGCCCGGAGAAAGCATTCTGGTTCCTACCGGATGTGTTTTCGGAATCCCTCACGGTTATATGATGGAAATCAAAAACAAGTCAGGAGTCGCCCATAAGCGGCAACTGTTGGTCGGCGCCTGTGTCGTTGATAGTGGATACGAAGGGGAGGTTTTTGTCAACCTCCACAACATCGGAACAGAGACCCAGATTCTATCCCGAGGCGATAAGGTTGCACAAGCCGTCGTTGTCCCAGTGGTGCATGCACGCTTTGTAGCCAGCGCAACACCAGACGTATATGACTGGTATCCTATCACCATTTCCAACAGGGGCGACGGCGCTCTAGGGAGCACTGGAGAGTAATGCCTGTTACTTTACCAAAACCAAAGGCAAGAAACCTTTACTTGCCTGAACAAGTTAACCAAGAGTCAATGAACAAGTTAACCAAGTCCATCATCGAGATTAACGAGGACGACGCGTATCTTAAGAAGCTGTATGGGATACACGATATTAAGTATAAGCCCCAGCCCATCCAGATGTACATCGACTCCTATGGCGGAGCAGTATACCAGTGCTTCGGACTCTTAGGCGTAATGGAGAAGAGCAAGACTCCAATCCATACTATCGTAACGGGCGCTGCAATGTCTTGCGGGTTTATGATTCTTATCAGCGGACATAAGCGCTTTGGCTACAAGCACTCCACTCCCCTCTACCATCAGGTGTCCACCGGATTCTATGGGAAGGTTCAAGATATGGAGGAGAAACTCGAAGAGTCCAAGAGACTTCAGAAGAAGATCGAAGATATTACTTTCGAAAGAACTTCTATTTCTAAGAAGAAGCTGACCGAGATCCTCAAGAACAAGAAGGATTGGTATATGACTGCCGAAGAAGCCCTCACCTTGGGAGTTATTGACGGCATCCTATGAAGAAGCTGCGCAATATAAAACCTGGACAACGGAAGCGAGAGCGCAGAGATGCAGCCGCTGCCCTGGAAGCCAAGACTGCAGCCTTTTTGGATCACTCTAAAGAATGCTGTGTTTGCACAACTCCTTTTGAGAGAACGAAAGAAACAGTTTCTAGCTGGCACGTTTCAGTAATAGAAGGACGCGTACGAATTGCGTGCCCTGATTGCTGGGAGCTAGTGAAACAAACAGTGGAGAAAGAGCGATGAGAGAAGCATTAACATACAATGACGTACTGCTTGTACCTCAGTACTCAGATATTAGAAGTAGGTCTGAGGTCTCGATAGAGAGCAGCTTAGGCAGCATCGCGTGCGAGATACCAATCATCGCGAGCCCAATGGATACCATAACCACATCGCCTATGGCTGCGGCTATGGATTCTTGTGGGGGACTAGGGATTATACACAGGTACAATTCTATAGAGACTCAGTGCGACCATGTGGGGTGTATGTCTGCCGAGGCGACCGTAGGAGCAGCGATCGGTACTTCCGGTGACTATTTAGAGAGAGCAACGGCGCTTGTTAATACGGGTGTTACTCTTTTGTGTGTCGATGTAGCTCACGGTCATCATATATTGATGAAGGAGGCATTAAGAAAGCTTCGAGTAACGTTGGGTAACAAAGTTCATATAATGGCAGGCAACGTTGCAACCTTGGAGGGTTACAATGATTTGGTCGATTGGGGAGCCGATAGTGTGCGCTGTAATATTGGTGGCGGTTCTATTTGCTCAACTAGGATTCAGACTGGCCACGGTTTGCCAGGTCTGCAAACAATATTGGATTGTGCGCAGTCAGGCAGACGAGCCCCAATTATTGCGGATGGAGGGCTCCGGACTTCTGGGGATATTGTCAAAGCTTTGGCAGCTGGGGCTGACTTCGTTATGCTTGGTTCTCTCCTGTCAGGTACTGATGAAACTCCTGGAGATATAATTAAGACGCCCGCGGGCAAGGTCAAGGCATACAGGGGCATGGCTAGCGCTGATGCTCAGATAGATTGGCGAGGAAATACATCGTCACTTGAAGGTATTGCCACGACTGTTCCCTGCAAGGGGCCAGTAGGTGATGTCCTTGATGATTTGATTCGCGGCATTCGAAGTGGACTATCTTATAGTGGAGCGCGCTGCATCAGCGAACTTCAAGCCAAGGCTGAGTTTGTACGCCAGACCTCAAGCGGTCAGGCAGAAAGCGCAACTCACATACTAAAATGAAATATAGTATACCCGAGAACCACTCGTTAGTTTCATTTATAATAGATGATGGTCTCCATAAGAATCTAAAGATTAGATTGTTTTATGACGAGATAAAGACACAAAGTGAATTCTTCAGGTATTGCGTGGAGTCGTATTTGGGACAAAATCCATTGTTTATGGAATTTCTTGACGACTATAAAATAAACAAGAAGGTCCAATCCAAGAAGAGAGTCAATGGGTCTCGTAAGCTCCGCGCCGAAGGCGAAAAGATGCTGCAAGACCTTGCTTTGACCGAAGAAGATATAGAAAATATATTTGATATGCTAGAAGAGGAACTACCAGAGCTATGAAAGAATGTGTAAAGAAATGTTACTTGGCTAAATCGCCTTGTGAGAATACAGAATGCCGAATGCATATAGACTTCGGCCCGGACCTAAACTGTACAATGATTGCTGTTAAGAAACACGGCCCAATGACCCTAGAGCAGATAGGGACACGCCACAAGATAAGTACAGTTAGGGCCAAACAACTTGTGGACGCCGCGTTAGCTAAATTAAAAAAGACATTAAAGAGAGAAAATACTATTTAATGATAGCATTCGCGCGATTTAACGTGTTAGGAGATAATCGATAATGTCTAAGAATTTACTAAATGAATCCCAAATTCGCCAGTTTATGAAGCTGGCACGCCTTGAGCCCCTCACCCCGGGGTTCGTCCAGGGCTTGTCCGAGACGCACGGCCGCGGCATGAACGACGCACCACAGTATGATGGTCGCCGCCGCGTTCAGGAAGAAGAAGAGTTGGAAGCCGAGCTAGGCGCCACTGAGGACGAGTTGGGCGCAGAGGACGAAGTAGCCGACGAAGAAGCTGGCGAGCTTGACGATATGGAAGCTGCAGCTCCCGAAGCACCGGCCGACGAAGGCCGTATGGTTTCTGTTGATGACTTTTTGGGCGCCCTAGAAACCGCCCTTGAGGGTGTAATGGGCGACGAGGTAGAGATTGATTCTACTGAGATGTCTGACGAAGCTCCCGAAGAGGAAGAAGAGGTGGAAATGGACGCTGAACTCGCTCCCGACGGTGGCGAAGAGGTGGAAATGGACGCAGAGGAAGAGTTGATGGAGACCGGAGCTGATTGCTCTGACGATGACGACTCCGACGAACTCGTAGAGCAGATCACCAAGCGTGTTGCCGCGCGAATCCTGAAGAGCGCTCTCCGTAAGAAATAAAAATAACGCTTGACTTTCAGGCGTTCCTAACATATACTAGAGGCTGTGGTTAACCCCACGGCCTTTTGTATTTTGGAGCATGTATGTTAGAAGTAACGTCTCAAGAATTGATGACATTTGTGGTGCTTGGCTTTGTTGCCGGCGTTTTTACTAGTTTTTACTTAACTCGTTTGATGGAAGTGGTGCATATGTGGCGCCTCTTATCTCACGTGCTAGTCCACGCAGTCGTGATGTGTGCAGGTATTATCGAAGACATTGCCTTCATTAAGGAACTAAAGAAGAAGCAGATGGTAGAGTCTGGATTTGCAGACAAACAGATCAGAGAGTTCGAAGAGGTTGACGAAAGAGTGTTGACAAACTGGAAGAACTCTGTTATTATATCCTTAGTAGATCGTGCTCCGAGCCCGTTCCGAACCATGATGCCCTTTGGCAACTGGGACGAAGCCGTAGCGTACTTAAACAGCGAACAACTCAAGAGAATTATGAAAGCACAAGAGGAAACAGAATGATTTTTGCTAACGACACACAGCCCCCCTGCGACACCCCACCACCAGAAGAAGATGAAGACCCTGGAGTTATGATAGCCCTAGGAGAAGACGAGCCCCCATTGATGGGACTCGGTTCCGACCTAACTGAATCAGCAGCACAGAGCCTAACCATGGCCCTTCTAGCATTCAACGGCGGGAGAGTCAGGGCTGCCCCGAGCGATCTGGACGATACATCAGATATCGAATTTTATATTTCATCTGGCGGCGGATCAGTTAATGATATGCTGGCCGTATATGACCTTATGTGCATAGTTAAGATGAACCGCGACATCGCAACATTTGGTTTTGGAAAGGTTTACTCTGCCGCCGTGCCTCTATTGGCCGCTGGCACCAAGGGTAAGCGCTATATGGGGCGCAACGCGCGTCTTATGATCCATCACTGCTCATCGAATGCTAGTGGCTCTCACCTTGATATACGAACCAATTTCGACGAACTTAGAAAGGTCGAAGAATTGATGGTTGGCGTCCTGGTGGAACACTCAAATCTCGTAGAGGATGAGGTATATGAAATTATGTCCCGCAACACCGATAAGTTTTTCTCTGCCGAACAGGCATTAGAAATGGGTATTGTTGACGAAATCATCTAATTAGTATTGGACTAGAGGATAAACCATGAATATTGATGCACTTGTAGAGAACTTTTACAGAAAAGTAGACGACAACGAAGACCTTATAAACGAGGTTCTCGGCCTCTTTCTGAAGTCTGCAACTCCCGCTGCCAGAATTTTGGTTGAAGAGCAGGGGATGACTTTAACATGGGACGGCATCCCCGACATTCCTATTTCTGAGATCCCTTGGTCCGACGTAAAGACGGTGGAAGGTGGCGCCGACATCCCGGGCCCCCAGCGTCAACAATTAATGCAGTTCCTCGATGATATCGAGGGAGACGATCTTAAGGACAAAATTGAGGGTCTCGCAAAGTTCTATGAGGCTGACCCCACAGCCCTCTTGGAGAAGACGAAGGATATGAATGCCAAAGAGAGAATCTCAGCGGCCATCGGATATCTCACGTTCTTTAAGACTCTTACGAAGATCATTGCACATTTTAATGCTTCCTCTGCGGGTTTCTCTTTTGAAGCCTTTTTGGGAGTACTCTTGGGTGGTGCACAGATTGCCACTGGCGAAGGAACGATTGCCGATCTGACCGCTAAGGTGGGCGGCAAAGATGTACCCATCAGTCTCAAGCTCTACACCGAAGGACAGCTTAAGGTTGGTGGTAGCTTTACCGACCTAGTTAATGATCTGCGTAAGTACGAAATAATGCAATACGTTGCCGTCACCAAAGATCTCAATGATGAGAACACAGAGGGAACTTTGACTTTCTATCGTTTTAACTTTACCCTTGATAACATCGCCAACATTCTCATTGAGTCTGGACTACACAACCCTGACTTAATAAAGCTTCCGAAGGCTTTCATCGATAACCCCGAAGGCTTTGCAGACATTGAAATCCCTGCACCCCCGAAGACCGAGGAAGTTGTTAAACTTTATCGCGATCGCGTGGCAGAGTTGGGAGCCAATTTCCCGGACGATGTAGTAAAAAGAGCAGTTAAACTTGTTGGTCTTCCAGAGGATACTTCACAGCTGCAGCAGCCAAAGCGCTTTGGTCGAGACAATTTGATGCCCATCAAAGTGGACACGAAGCTCCACCTCAAGAAGCCCATTAATATAGCACTAAAGATGGGGCTCCTTGCGGAAGAGCCGCCCCCCTTCCCGACCACTACCTCGAAGAAGCCAGCAGCTGTGGCCGCGAGAGAAGAGTGGATCCAAGCCTACGGGGACCCTATTATGACAGCCGTAAAAATCTATAATGAAGTCGTCGGCGCCGCCTATAATGACGTCGTGGAGTTGACAAATGCAAACATTAAGGCTCGCCAAGAACTTATCAAACGCGGCGGCGGTGTTTACAATAGGGTATCGGGCCCCGCCGGCGCTCAGGACTCCGTAGTTAAATATAACACCCTCAGTCCACAACTAAAGAAGAAGGCTCTCCTATTGAGCCACGGGTATGTCAACACAGATAAGTTTGATATCACACAAGCCCGCGTTCTGACAATTCAAAAAGCAGCCGTCCCTTATCCCGTTTTCCCCGCTGGTCAAACAGAGGTAAAACTGGGGTCGATTGAGGTTGGGCAAGAGCAGGTTGTGACGCTCATGAAGAAGGTTTCGGAAATTATCGGAACCTCAGTTTTTGAAATCTTCCAAGACCTAAAGACACTAACCACAAGCATCCAGGCCTACTTCGGCAACGGACTGCAAGATGATAAGCAGGCCGCCTCCGCCATCGAGGCGTCCAACTCTATTGGCACAAAAACCGCGGCATTGACCGACGATGACTCGGCTGGCTCAGGGCCACCCCATCGCCGGGATGTCAGTGAGCTAGAAGAATAAAAATTAGCTTGACATTACAAATAAGTATGTTATAATAGATAGTATAAGAAAGAGAGGTGTTCTGTGCCCAAGTGCAAGTTCGAAGACCGCGCAGGTTTAAGCGAGAAAGTTTTAAGGGGAGTCAATCTGTTAGCCGACAATGTGGCGGCAACTCTAGGCCCCAAAGGCCGCAACGTTATCCTTCACCAGAAGGGAACGGAGCCGATAATCACTAAAGATGGTGTAACTGTCAGCGCGTTTGTTCATTGTGATGATGAGTTTGAGAACGCCGCAGTTCAAATTCTTAAGCAGGCGACGTCCCAGACCAACGCCATGGCCGGCGACGGTACTACAACCGCTACTGTTCTGGCAAGAGAAATCATTACAAAGGCACAGAGGTACATTACCGCCGGCGCCTCACCCATCGAACTCAAGAGAGGAATAGATGCTGCAACAGAAGCTTTGGTGACCGAACTAGCATCTACAGCACAGCACATTGAAACCCTCGACGATGTTGAAAACATCGCAACCATTTCGGCCAACAACGATAGGACAATCGGCAAGCTGATTGCCACAGCTGTTGACAAAGCAGGTAAAGATGGCTCCATTACTATTGAAGAGTCCCGGACAGTAAACACCACTCTGGATATGATCGAAGGCTTCCGTCTTGAGGCTGGCTATGCTGCGTCTGCTTTCATAACCGACGAACGAAGGGGCGCCGTGAACTACGACAGCCCACTAGTATTGGTAACAGATAACAAGATTGACAGTGTTGATCAGATCCTACCGGCACTAGAGCTGCTCAGCCGCGATGGTCGGCCACTGGTCATAGTAGCTGAAGAGATTGAGGGCCAAGCGCTGGCCGCTCTCGTAATGAATACGGTCCGCGGCAGTATGAAGATTGTTGCGATTAAGGCGCCATTTTACGGCGATCGACGCCGAAGTGTTTTGACTGACCTTGCAATCTCAACTGGAGCAGAGTTCTTTGCGCGAGACAGTACCGTATCCCTCAGGGACATCAAGATGCAACACTTTGGTCAGTGCCGATCGATCGACATTACAAAGTCTGCTACCACCGTCATTGGCGGCAAGGGGAACGCTGACGAGATTGATGGTCGCATTGAACTCTTAAAGGCACAACTCCTGGACACTGATGACCTCCGCGAATGTGACAAGATCCAAGAGCGCATTACTAAGTTAGCTTCTGGCGTCGCCGTTATTAAGGTGGGGGCCCCCACTGAGGTGGAGATGATTGAGAAGAGACACAGGATTGAGGATGCACTCGAAGCGGTGAAGTCTGCTCAGCAGGAGGGGATTGTTTCTGGCGGTGGAGTGGCACTGTTGAGAGCCAGCGCGACATTGCAGGGGATTAAAGTTGAAAACGAAGACCAGCAGTACGGGGTTGATATAATCCGCGAAGCAATCATATCTCCGATGAGGCAGATGGCTACCAACTGTGGTTTGTCACCTGATCTAATAGTTAATATGGTGAGCAGCGAAGAAGACGGTCTCGGGTACGATTTTAGAAATGATAGAATTGTCGATATGATCCAAGAAGGCATCATTGACCCAGTAAAGGTAACCCGGACTGCCCTTCAAAATGCAGCTTCGGCGGCCGGAACTTTAATCACAACTTCCCACGCCATTATAGAAATATAAATCTATTTAGTGGTGTCAGGAGGGGATAAGATGCCAGAGGAAGAACACAAACAGCAACTCATAGTGATGATGACAGAGATGGTAACCAAGATGCAGGTCCTATTAGAAAAGCAGGACGAGCTAGCAGAAAACATCTCAAAGATTAAGGAAGCTGTGTACCACCCCGATCAGGGGCTCTATGCTCGCTTAAGCGCGCTGGGCTCTCGACTTGATTTGCTTGAGGCCTGGAAGGCTAGCAATACCAAAATACTGTGGCTTGCTGTAACAGTTATCACAGGCCTCGCGCTTTCCACCGCGTGGCAAGCAATCTTTTAAAAGGAGAATGAAGAAGATGAGAGTTAAACTATCATATACAGTTGAAGAAGAGGACGTCCTTAGCGAGGCGGCCAAGATTATTAGCTTGTCCGGCGAGGACATGGGACAGTGCGTCGGACTATTCAACGCGATCCAGGTCGAACTCAAAGGCAACGACGAAAGCCCGCCAAACACCATTAAGTCCCTTGAGATGATTGAAGAATTCAGAAAAGCTCTTTTGGCAGTCGACACTAGGCTGTCGGAAGTGGTGGAGATCATCGATGGTTATGATGATTACCGCCGCGGCCAGCTTGCGAAGCCTGCAGTCCCTGAACTCCCCCAAGAGATAGAGGGAAACAGTTACAGCATGGAGATGTTTGGGGCCGATTGATGAATAAAGAATACAGGATAGGGGACCTAGTTCATATCCCCCAAGCAGTCGAACTGCTTGACTGCCACAATGATGGCGCGCAACTGAGCATCCCTCTTCGAATACAGACGACCGAAAACCCAAAGATCGGTGTTGTGACCGAAACCAATATGGGTGCTGATTATTTAATGGTTTTGTGTGAGGGGGACATTTGGTCCGTCCGCACGCGTAGCGTCTACAGCATGCCGGAGAAGAAAAATGATTAGGTTTATAGAGGTTGTCAACAAGACGGATAAGAACCCGAGACTTGAGCGCACCGCGATTCCACAGTTTGATGTGCAGGAAGTTTGGATAAACGAAGAATTCGTAGTAAACCTACGGGAAGCAACAGGGTACGCTAAGCTTCTACGAGAAGGAAGACTTCCAGCAGACCTGAATATACAACACAGTTTTACGGCAGTCACCACCAACTCAGGTGGAGTCTCCGAGACTTATATTGTCGTCGGAACCCTTAACACGGTTGCGAACAGACTAAGCAAAGACCGAGCTACTTTATTGAAAGGCTAGAGATGATAAAAACAACAACAAGAGTTGAAAAACCATGGGGACACGAAATAATCTGGGCGGTAACCAACCGATATGTCGGAAAGATATTGTTTATTAACAAAGGCTGCCGCCTCTCTCGCCAGTATCACAACATAAAAGAAGAAACCATTATGGTTTTGGACGGCGTTCTTCATCTGGAAGCAGGTCCCTACTTCGAAGGAGACGAGATTCATATCCACGAACTCGTCTCCGGCGATGTATTCCACGTTCCCCCTGGAACCATCCACCGCTTCTGTGCAGAGCAGGGCGATGTGCGCCTAGTGGAAACGAGCACAACCGAGATTGATGATGTGGTTCGCCTTGAGGACGACTACAAACGAATAGTTAATCACCCGACACCCCTAAGATCAAGCGAGAAATAGAAATCTCGTAACTATTTATAGTTGATGTATCTGCGTCAGTCAAACAAATGGAAAGAGTTTCTGCTTCAGGAGGGGATCGAGGATATCGGTCTTCCTCCTGATGTTGCATATTATCTGCGACAACAAAACAAAAGATATGGTCCCGTTGAAAACAGTCACCTGACTTGGATTGGGAACCTCATAAAAGACCTGCGCCACCCCAACTACTTCAGCGCCCGGACACACCAAACTATTGTAGAAGATATTGTGGGGCGCGCCTTCTGGCCCGACACTCCCGAAGGAGAGGAAGCTTGGTATAAAGCCAAGACTTACTTTGACGATTTTTATGAGAGGGTTAATGGGGAGTCCTCAACGTTCGCATCGCGCCCCAATATAATGGATATGAAGGGGTTAAAGAAGGGCGCCCGGCGAATGCTGAAAAAGCTCAACGCCCCCGACCGCGTCACCAAACAGTTAGATTCCTTTCTAGACTATCGAATGTTGCAACTCGTTAAATCCCAACAAGCCAACTATGCTCCGATTATGGAGTTGCTCGGGAAAGACCCAGCATACTACGATGAGCTTCGCATCAAGGACGAACTGTTCTACAGCGACCTATCGGAAGCTAGCGCCCTGGCCAGAAAGATCATCGCCAATCCCCCAAAGAATGAAGACCAAGTAATTCATGAGTTTGATGATGGGTACTTCTGGTATGACTTGAGAAAAAACGCTTGCGAGATCGAAGGAAAGCAGATGAAGCACTGTGGAGGCGCCGACAAGGGCACCCTGTACTCACTGAGAACTGGAGCCAAGCGTACGGACATC
>PVBE011338144.1_pt1 | contig 52865 bp, 36 predicted proteins | sample 1631181 | NCBI WGS metagenome assembly PVBE01 (sample SAMN08397723, study PRJNA350692) | Marine metagenome, whole genome shotgun sequencing project. | isolation source: water | place: Pacific Ocean | collected 2012-04
CGCCTGGCTGGCCCACTACAACGAGGTTCACCCGCACAAGGCGCTGGGCTACCGATCACCCCGAGAGTACATTACGCAAACCCGCGAGGCCCCGTCAGGCATTTAGGGGGCAACGACACATCCAGAATGTCGGGTCGTGGCTCGACGTGCCGCAGATGCTGGACGGCGACCAGCCGGTCCGCAACACCGCCGATGCGGAGGCCTATCTCGCGCGCCTCGCCGCCATGCCAGCGCAACTGGATGGGGAGGCGGTGCGGATTAGACAGGCGCGCGAACAGGGGCTGGTGCCGCCGTCCTTCCTGCTCGACAAGACGATCACCGGCATGACGCGCACCATCGCCGAGGCGGCGAACGCCGATGGGCCGCTCGTCGGGCCGCTGGCGCGCAAGGCGAAGGCGATCCCCGGCGACTGGACGGGCCGCGCGGCGCAGATCGTGCGGACGGCCATCGTGCCCGCGCTGGAGCGACAGCTGGTCGAACTGCGCAGCCAGCGGGCGGTGGCGAGCGATGAGCCCGGCATGGGCACCCGCCCGCATGGCCCCGAATGGTATGCCTGGGGCTTGCGCGCCGGGACCACCACCCGCCGCAGCCCGACCGAGCTGCACCAGATGGGCCGCGACCGACTGGCCGATCTCCAGGCGCAGATGGACGTCATCCTGCGCAAGGAAGGGCTGACCCAGGGCAGCGTCGCCGAGCGCGCCATCGCCTATCAGCGTCGCCCCGGCATCGGCTTTCCCGACAATGACGAAGGGCGCCAACAGATCGTCGCCTATATGCAGGCGAAGATCGACGCGATCCGCCCGCGCCTGCCGCAAGCGTTCCGGCGGCTGGCGCGCGGCCATCTGGAGATTCGGCGGATGCCGCTGGCGCAGGAGGCGGGCGCCCCCGCGGCCTATGGCGGCCCCGGCACGATCGACGGGCGCGAGCCGGGCAAGGTCTGGGTCAATCTGGGCGATCCGACGATCCACAATCGCGTGACCATTCCCGATCTCGTCTATCACGAAGGCATTCCGGGCCATGTCTGGCAGGGCGAATATGCACAGAAGCTGCCGCTGATCCGCTCGATCCTGGCGTTCAACGCCTATTCGGAGGGCTGGGCGCTCTATTCCGAGCAGTTGGCCGACGAGCTCGGGATGTACGCCGACGATCCGGCGGGGCGGCTGGGCTATCTGATGGGGCTGGCATGGCGCGCAGTGCGGTTGATCGTCGACACCGGCATCCACGCGATCGGCTGGTCGCGCGACAAGGCGCTGGCCGAGTTCATCGCCGCCACCGGCCTGCCGCGCACCAATGCGGTCAGCGAAGTGGACCGCTATTGCGCCTGGCCGGGCCAGGCCTGTGGTTACGAGGTCGGCCGCGCCGAGATCGTCGCCCAGCGCGCCCGTGCCAAGGCGGCGCTGGGCGCGCGCTATGATCTGCGCGACTTCGACCAGGCGGTGGTCGATGGCGGCAACGTGCCGCTGAACGTGCTGGCCGACAATGTGTCGCGCTATATCGCGGGCGCGCGGGGTTAGCCGTCCGCGTCAGGTCCCCGCCCAGGGCGCCTTCGCCAGCGCTTGGGCCAGAGCCTGCACCTGCAAGGGCCGAAGGCGGCATTTCACCATGGTCGCCCCTCCGGCGCTGGTTCTGCATGGCGAGGATCATCAATGGTACCTTTTGCCACCGTCAGCAGGCTGTCGCGAGACGTCGTGAAGGGTGCGGTGCTTACATCCTATCCGGGCTATCCGCCCGACATTCCGATCCCTCATGCCGACCGGATCAACGCCGATCTGCTCGCGTTTATCGAGGAGTGAGGTTGGACGGGCGGCCCGATCGTCCACCCGCTCCATGATGGGAGAGACACGATGGCCGACCGCATATTGATCTTCTACGGCTCCTACCGGTCCGATCGACAGGGTATCCGGCTCGCCGATTTTCTCGTCCGATCGTTCGGGGAACGCGGAGCCGAGGCCGAACTGATCGACGCCAAGGTCATTGGCCTTCCAATGCTGGACCGGATGTACAAGGAATATCCCGCAGGCGAAGCACCGCCTGCGCTGGAGGCGTTGGCGGATAAGATCCGCTCGGCTGATGCGTTCGTCTTCGTGACTGGCGAGTATAATTGGGGCCAGCAGCCGGGCCTGAAGAACCTGACCGACCATTTCCTGGAGGAATGGTTCTGGCGCCCGGCGGCGATTGCCAGCTATTCGGCCGGGCGCTTGGCGGGCGCCCATGCCAGCGTCGCCTGGCACGGTACATTGACCGAGATGGGCATGGTCGTGGTGTCGAGCACACTACCGGTCGGCGGCATCGGCCACGCCCTGGATGCGGAAGGGCGTCCGACCGGGGACGGCGGCGCATCGCTCACCCACGCCTTTCCGCGCTTCGCCGACGACCTCGCCTGGTGGACCGCCGCCGCTCGCGAACACCGCGCTCGCGTCGCCCCACCTTATTGAGGTTCGGGCTATCGACGGATGTGTCAGCTCACCCGATTTAACACCACAAGATGACAGTGCCGCATACCATCCGCGCCGTGGGCCATGAACCATAGAGGTGATGTGTCGTTTTTATCGCTTTGAAGTTCGATATCTCTTCCCTTTGTAAATAATGACTTAGGGCGCAGTCCGCTCTCGCGCCGCCAAACTTCTTCATATATTTCCAGTTCTTAGATGAAGCACCAGAATTTCACCGTCTCCGAACCATTCTGGTTGCCAGGCTGAACTTCGCCCCACTTTTCTGGATTGATCGCCACGATATGGCGCCTCCACCCGGGTTGATATTGGTCTTCTAATGGACTTGATCACAAAAGTGACTGCGCTAGGTTCGCACGACGGAAACGTCATAAATATCAAAAGAATTTTCGCGACGTTCCGGGAAGAACACGGCCGATAGAGCCGAAGATACGACAAGGAAACGGCAGAAAATTTCGCCAAATTTTAGGGGGAAGATTATGACAAAAAAGGGGTTTCTACTCGCTACCAGCTGCGCCGCGATCGTCTGGGCTATGCCCGCCGCCGCCCAGTCTGACCAAGCGACGCCAGCTGCGTCCGATTCGGCCAAAAGCGAGAGCCGCAAAAATGCAGAGCGTGAAAATGTCCGCCTGAACGCCGACGATGCGGGCCCGTCGAGTAACGGCTCGAACGATGTCGTCGTAACCGGCTCGCGCATCGTCAATCCGAACCTGGCCTCCGCCGCGCCGATCCAGGCGATCTCGGCCCAGGAAATCAAGCTCAGCGGCGCGGTAAACATTGAGGACGTTCTCAATCGCCTGCCGCAGATCGTTCCTTATGCGCCGCAGGCCGATGACGAAGGCAACGGCACCGCGCGCGTCAACCTGCGCAAAATCGGGGGTTCGGGCGGAGCGGCGCTCGTCCTGCTCGATGGTCAGCGGTTGGGTGGCCAGGTGGCGGCCGACGTCAACTCGATCCCTCCTGCGCTGGTTCAGCGCGTCGACGTGCTGACCGGCGGCGCGGCCGCGGTGTACGGCCCGGACGCCCTGACCGGCGTCGTCAACTTCATTCTGAAGAAGAATTTCAAGGGACTGCAGGTCGATGCCAATTACGGCTTTTTCAACCATCTGAACCGTAGCAATATCGTCACTGACACGGCCCGGTCGCGCGGTTTCCCGACGCCGTTGGGCTGGGCCAATGACGGTGCGCGCGCGACGATCAACATTGCGGCGGGAACCCAACTGTTCGACGATCGCCTGTCGCTGTCCAGCTACTTCAGCTACCGCCACACCGATAACCTACCATATAATTCTCGCTCGTCCCAAGCCTGCCACTTGTTGCAGGCCGGCATCGACGGAGCACTGAGCTGCGACAGCACGCTCTATTCGCGCTATGGCTACATCTACAATCTGAACGGCGGAACGCCACAGATCAATGCGAATGACGGCAGCCGAGTCTTCCGCCCCTATCGCAACACACAAAATGCGATGACCGATCGCCAGAACCGCATGGACGACAGCTATCAGATGCTGCGTGCGAATGAGCGGTATAATGCTGGCGGGTTTCTGTCGTTCAAGGCGACCGATTGGGCAGAGATCTACGGCAGCTACATGTATACCCGCAACACCAGCCAGGGGACGTACCTGCCCGCCACGATCGGTGAGCAGACCAATGGCGCGGGCGGCTATCAGTTGAACTGCAACAACCCGCTGATGTCGGCTCAGCAGGCCGGCGTGCTTTGCGGTCCGCTGGCGGGTACGGCAGCAACGGTGCCGATCGACTTCGGCTATCGCTTCCAGCATTATCCGACCCGCTCGATCGACTATCAGCAGATTTACAATCGTGCGACTCTGGGGGTGCGCGGAGACTTCGGCGGCGCATGGCATTATGACGTTGGCGGTGTCTGGGCCAAGAGCCTGGTCAAGAGCGCGATCAACCGCAACTGGGCGCCATCGGGCGAAAACATCGCCAAGGCGCTAAACGTCGTCAGCGTCAACGGCGTGCCGACCTGCGTGTCGAAGGTGAACGGCTCCGACCCGGCCTGTGTCCCGCTGGACATCTTCCGCGGAGATTCCGACGACCCCGCCGCCTACAATTATATCTTCGCCTATGCACCCAATGGACCGCGTCGCAATGTCGGCTATTTCTTCGATGTGCAGGCCAATATCAGCGGCGACTTGGGCCGATACGGCATCCGCTCGCCGCTCGCGACCGACGGCGTGCAGATCAGCCTGGGTGCCGAGCTGCGTCGCGACATCGCGAACAACTTCACCAGTGCCGATTATAACACGATCATCCAAGGCACGCCCAACCCCTCCTCCTTCTCGCGCGGCACCCAGACCGCCAAGGAGCTGGCAGCCGAAATCCAGCTGCCGCTGATCCAGGACCAGTCGTGGACGCACCTGCTGGGCTTCAGCGGCGGTTATCGCGCATCGAATTACGACACTTCGTCGCGGACCTTCTTCAGCACCTGGAAGCTGGAGGGGACCTGGGCACCGATCCGCGACATCCGCTTCCGCGTGGCGCGTAACTTCGCCTCACGCGCGCCCAACGTCTTCGAGGCGACGGAAAACATCAACTTCGCGCGCAGCCTGAACTTCGTCGACATCTGCGGCGCATCGACCGCAACCGGCGGTGCCCCGGCAGCGAGCCTGGCCGCGTGCCAGCTGCAGCCGGGCTTCAACCCGGCGACCTATGGCAGCGTGTCGATCCGTTGCCCGGATGCTGGATGTATCTATCGCAACGGCGCAGTCGACCCGGCGCTTGGGCCGCAGACCGCCAATACCCTGACCTATGGCCTCGTACTGACGCCGAGCTTCCTGCCGCGCTTCAGCTTCTCGGTCGACCATTATGAGATCCGATACAACAACCAGATCGTCGGCCTGGATCAGGATACCATCATTAACAACTGCATCGACTATACGGCCAACCCGACCGAGCTGAATAAGATTTCGTGTCAACAATTTGTCCGCAACGGCAACGGCACGCTGTACGGCAATATCAACAATCCGACGTCGGGCTATGTCAGCTCGCTCGTGCTGAACGTACCCAACCAGATCGGTACCACCGGCTATGACTTCCAGGGTCACTACGACCTGCCGGTCGGCTCGGGCACCTTTGCCACCGACTTCAACGGCGGCCTGGTCACCAGCGCGGCCTCGATCAGCAACCAGTCGGGTAGCGTAGGATATTTCGGCGACGGCGTGGGTAATCCCATTCCGAAGTGGCGTCATAACCTGCGCGGCACTTTTACCGGTCAAGACGGTCTGTTCCAGGTATCGCTGAACTGGCGCTACATCTCTGCCACCCGGAGCGGCACGGTCCGTCGCACGGTTCAAAACACCTTCGCGCGCATTCCCAATTACAGCTATTTCGACTTGGCGGCGAATGTGAACATCGCCAAGCGGATGACACTGGGCGTGACGATCAACAACCTTCTGGACAAGGACCCGCCGATCATTCCGGCGCGGGGTGGCAACAACACCTATTCGATCAACGGCTGGCAGAATTCGCCGGTCAACTTCTACGACATCTACGGACGCTATATCCAGTTCTCGATCACGACGAACTTCTGACCGGGCGTGGCCGCGATCCGGTCGCGACCAACTCCGAGAAAGCGAACCCCCGGTGGCTAAACCGCCGGGGGTTTCTTTCGTGCCAGACGGGCTACCGCTAACCGGTCCGCAATATCGTCTGGGGCGGCGCCGACGAAGTCTCGCTCAAATTACCTTCGCCAGCAGTCGAAGCAAAAAGCTCGCGAATTGCTGCAGCCTCCATGGGCCGTCCGGTGAACCAGCCCTGGGCCTGCGACCAGCCATTGGTTCGCAGCCAGTCGAGCTGCTCCTGCGTCTCGACACCTTCGGCCGTCGTCGTCATCTCGAAGGCTCGGCCCATTTCCCCGGCCGCCCGTGCGATCGCTTGCGACTGGCGCGAACTGCCGACGTCGCCGACGAAGCAGCGGTCCAGCTTCAGCTTGTCGAACGGGAAATGGCGCAGATAGGACAGTGACGAATAGCCGGTGCCGAAATCGTCCAGCGCGATCCGAACCCCCGCCTTGCGCAGGGCATGCAAGATGGCGAGGTTGCGCTCGTTCTCGTTCAGAAGCACGGATTCGGTGATCTCCAGCTCCAGACGCCCGGGCGCCAGCCCGACCTCGGCCAGCGCACTGACGACGCGCCGGGGCAGGGTTTCGTCGCGGATCTGGATCGGCGACAGGTTGACCGCAATCGTCTTATCCTCGGGCCAAGCTGACGCTTCCCGACACGCCTCCGACAGAACCCAGTTGCCGACGGGGACGATCAGGCCCGTATCCTCGGCCAGCGGGATGAACTCGTCAGGTCGCACATCGCCGCGCGTCGGATGCCGCCAGCGCAGCAACGCCTCCGCGCCTGCAAAGCGGCCGGTGGCGATGTCCATGATCGGCTGATAAACCAGCCGCAATTCGCCCCGCCCCAGCGCCGCCTCCAGGTCGAGCTTCATCGACTGGCGCGCCTGCACCCGTTCGGCCATCGGCGTATCGAAGGTGCGGATCACGCCGCGTCCTTCCGCCTTGGCCCGGTAGAGCGCGATATCGGCCGCGCGAAACAGGTCGTTGTCCGAGGCATGGGTGGGCGAAGAGGCCGCGATGCCGATGCTGGCGGCCAGCTTGATCGCGACTCCGTCGACCATGAAGGGCTTCGATAAGCTCATCATCAGCGCACGGGCCAAGGCCTCTGGTCCGCGCGTCCCGGGGCCGGGCAGATGGACGACCGCAAACTCGTCGCCGCCCAGCCGCGCCAGCACATCGCCTTCACCCAGCATTGTGGTCAGTCGGAGCGCGACGGCCCGCAGCAGCTCGTCGCCGACCGAATGACCGAGCGTATCGTTGACCTCCTTGAACTGGTCCAGGTCGAGCAGCAGGATATGCGTCTCACGCTCCAACCGCTGCTCAAAGGCGTGGCGCAGCGCTGCGCTGAACACCGCCCGGTTGGCCAGCCCGGTGAGCGGGTCTTCGTGGGCGAGTTGAACGAGCGCGTCGCTGGCGCGGCGCCGTTCGGTCATGTCGTGGAAGAAGACGGCCAAGCCGTCACCCATCGGGCATGCCTTGACGTCCACCCACATGTCGAGATTGGCCACATAGGACTCGAATCGGACCGGTTCTCCCGTTTCGATCGCCTGCTGGAAGCAAATCTCGAATTCGGAACCGCGATAATCGTCGTAGAGGTTCCAGAAGGAGTCGCCGACCTTACCCCGACGCAGTTTTTTGACGAAGGCCGCGCCGCGCGTATTCATGAAGGTGATGCGCCACTCGCGGTCCATGACCATGACCATGTCGGTGGTGCTTTCCAGCACGCTGCGAGTCAGCACCTCGCTGGTTTTCAGCGCCTCTTCGGCCAGATACCGGTCATGTCTGTCCTCAATCATCCCGTGCCAGGAGAGAATGGCGCCGTCCTCGCCCCGGCGCGGAGCCAAACGACATTGGAACCAGCGCCATTCGCCGCCACGCATGACCAGCCGGAAACTGGTTTCCATCGCCTCGCCGGTCGAACGGGCATGCTCCCATATGGCCTGAACCTGCTCGACATCCTCAGGACAAATCGCCGCCGCCCAGCCTTCTCCCAGGCCTTCCTCGATGGTCAGGCCCGTCAGCCTCTCCCAGAGCGGGGGCAGATGGACGATCTCGCCGCTGGGTGTCGCCGTCCACGGAATCTGGTTGCCCAGCTCGCAGGCGAATTGATGGCGGACTTCCTGGTCGGCAAGGCGTTCGGTCAGGTCGGATATGGCCGCTTCCAAGGCAGCGATACGCTGGACCGCGGCAAGATCGCTGTCTTGCCGCTCGGCAGAATGATCGACGAATCGACCCTGCTCAGACGTCTTGCTCAATGTTTACGCTGCCCTGTTTACTCATCCATGTTGGACCAGCTTAGGCCGAAATGCCTAAAGATAGGGTTTCCGTGCCAGGCACATGGGCGCATCGGATCGACGGGGTGCACGATCGGTCGGGTCCCTTGCGCTGCCCGTCCGCCGGGTTAGGCTGCTGTCATGATCGATCGACGCCATCTCCTCGGATCTTCGCTGGCCCTCTGCTCCACGTCCGGCCTTGCCGCCACGCCCTCCACGGCCGGGCGGCTGAAGCAATCGGTCAGCCGCTGGTGTTATCAGGATATCCCGCTCGACAGGCTGTGCGCCGCCGCCGCGAAGATGGGATTGGAGGGCATCGACCTGCTGCAACCCGCCGAATATGACGTGCCGCGTCGCTACGGTCTGCGCTGCACCATGGGCTATGCCGCCGATGTGATGACGATCGCCAACGGCCTGAACCGACGCGAAAATCATGCGGCGATCGAGCAGGCCTTTCGCATCGGCATCCCCCAGGCGGCCAAGGCGGGCGTGCCCAATGTCATCGCCTTTTCGGGCAACCGCCGCGGCCTGTCGGACGAGGAGGGCGCGGCCAATATGATCATCGGCCTCAACCGGCTGAAGCCCATTGCGGAGGACCACGGCGTCACGATCTGCGTCGAGCTTCTCAACAGCAAGGTCGACCATGCCGACTATATGGCTGACCACACCGCATGGGGCGTGGGCGTGTGCAAGGCCGTCAACTCGCCACGGGTCAAGCTGCTCTACGACATCTATCACATGCAGATCATGGAGGGCGATCTGATCGATACGATCCGCAAGAACATCGCCTGGCTCGGTCATTTCCATACCGGCGGCGTTCCCGGCCGCCATAATCTCGACGACACGCAGGAGGTGAACTGGCGCGCGGTCGCCAAGAGCATCGCGGACCTGCGCTTCGACGGCTATCTGGCGCATGAGTTCGTGCCCACCGGAGACCCGCTGACCGCGCTGGCACAGGCGGTTCGCACCTGTAACGTCTGATTGCGTGGATCGCCCTTGGACCGGTTCGCTGCCCAGCGTCAGTCGATCACCCGGCGGCAACCGCCGCCAGCGCCGAAGCCAGCGCGTCGAACACCACGCGGCATCGGGCCATGCGCCGTACATCCTCATGCGCGACGATCCACAAGGGCAATGGCAGGTCCAGCGCATCGGCCAGCACGCGAACCAGCATAGGATCACGTCGTGCAATGACGGTCTGGCAAATCCCGATGCCGAACCCGGCCTGGATGGCGGCGAACTGCGCACCGTCGCTGTCCACGCGCAGGGCGAAACTGGACCGATCGATCCCCGGCAAGTGCCTCATCGCCGCGCGGATGAAGCGGGTCTCCGTATCGAAGCCGATCAGGTCGTGGTCGACCAGATCGGCCAGCGTGATCGGCACCCCGCGCCGGTCAAGGTAATCGCGACGGGCATGAAAGCCCAGGCGGACATGGCCGACATGCCGGGCGATCAGCGCCTGTTGCCTCGGCTCGAACATCCGGACCGCGATATCGGCCTGCCTCTGCAACAGGTCGTCGGGCTCGTCGGACAGCGACAATTCGATCGTCAGCGCGGGGTGCGCCCGGCGCAAAGCGACCAGGATCGGCGGCAGGTGCTTGACGCCGACCGCCTGGCTGGCGCTGATCCGCACGACGCCCGCAACCGCATCCGGCTCACCGCTGCCCGACCGTCGCAACGCCTCCGCCGCGCTGACGAGCATATCGGCATGGGGGCGTAGCGCGAGCGCTCGGTCGGTCGGCGACAGGCCGCGCTGCGAACGAACGAAAAGCTTGGCGCCGGTAGCCTGTTCCAGCGCGTCTATGTGCCGCGCAATGCTGGGCTGCGTCATGCCCAGCCGCCGTGCCGCGCCCGACAGCGATCCTTCGCGCAGCACCGCCGCGAAGCTGCGATAGACATCCCAACTGGGTTCACTGTTCATCGATTTCCGTATAGCATATCGCCACTTTTCGGCAATTTCCGTTTGGTCGCTCTCGCCTCATTTTGCGCTTCATCACCATGAAGGAGGCGATCATGACACAGCGAACGGCCCTGATCCTGGGAGCGACCGGCGGCATCGGCGGCACCATGGCCCGACGATTGCTGGCGGGCGGATGGCGGGTGCGGGCATTGACCCGAACGACGGCCGCCTCGCTTGCCGACGGATGCAAACGCGTCATCGGCGATGCCATGAATGCCGCCAGCGTGATCGAAGCGGCGACAGGGGCCGAGGCGATCATCCATGCCGTGAACCCGCCGGGCTATCGCAACTGGAGCACGCTGGTCCTGCCCATGCTCGACAGCACGCTGGCCGCGGCGCGGGCGAACGGCGCCCGTATCGTCCTGCCGGGGACGGTCTATAATTTCGGGGCGGACGCTTTTCCGCTGATCGCCGAAGATGCGCCCCAGCGCCCCCACACGGCCAAGGGCGCGATCCGGGTGGAGATGGAACGGCGGCTGGCGGCGGCGGCCGAGGCCGGGGAAGCGAAGGTGTTGATCGTCCGCGCCGGCGACTATTTCGGCCCCGGCGCCGCCAATAACTGGTTCGGTCAGGGCCTGGTCACGCCCGGCGCTCGGCCGCGCGTCATCCGCAATCCTGGCGGGCGGGGCATCGGCCATCAATGGGCCTTTCTGCCGGATGTCGCCGAAACGATGGCGCGGCTGCTCGACCGCCCCGCCCTGCCCGCCTTTGCCCGCTTTCATATGCAGGGACATTGGGACGCGGATGGTCGCCAGATAGTCGAGGCGATCGCGCGCGCACTCGGAGATCCCTCCGTCCCGATCCGCCGCCTGCCCTGGTGGCAGCTTCGCTTGGCCGCGCTGGTCGCCACGACGCCGCGCGAGTTGATGGAAATGCGCTATCTGTGGCAGCAACCGGTCCGCATGACGAACGATCGTCTGGTCGCGGAACTCGGTCAGGAACCCCATACCCCGCTGGACGAGGCCGTGCGGCGGACCCTGGCAGGGCTGGGCTGCATCGGTCCCATCAAAGATGATGCCTCCGTCGCCCAGTACGGCTAGGCTGGCGGGATGCAGCGTCTTCATATCGCCATTGCGGGCTGTGGTCCGGCGGGTCTCGCCACCGCGTTACTGCTGCATCGCGACGGCCACCATGTCACCCTGTTCGAGCGGTTCGATGCGCCGCGCCCGGTCGGATCGGGGCTGATGATCCAGCCGACCGGCTTTGCGGTGCTGCGCGAACTGGGCGTGGCCGATGCGCTACTCGACCATGGCGCGCGGGTCGACCGGCTGCATGGCGAGGCAGGCAATAGCGGTCGGATCGTCCTCGACGTCCGTTATGCCGCGCTCGGCAAGCGTGCGGGCTTCGGAGTCGGCGTCCACCGCGCGACGCTGTTCACCCTGCTGCACCGGGCGGTCGCGGCCGAGGGGATCGCGGTCGAGACCGGCTGCGCGGTGACGGGGAGCGAGCTTTCGGCCGGGGATCGTCGTCACCTTTTGCTCGACGGGGGACGGCGGATCGGTCCGTTCGACCTGATTGTCGACGCACTAGGGACACGCACGCCGCTTGCCCCGCCCTGCGGCAAGGCGCTGTCCTATGGCGCGCTCTGGGGAACGCTGGACTGGCCCATGGATGCAGGGTTCGATCCTCGCACGCTCGAGCAACGCTATTGGCGGGCCAGCAAGATGGTCGGCGTCCTGCCGATCGGCCGCTTCCCCGGCGAGACGCGCCAGCAGGCGGCGCTGTTCTGGTCGCTTCGTGCGGACCGGCTGGCGGAATGGCGGGCGGCGGGGCTGGAGCATTGGAAGGCGGAAGTATCCGCGCTCTGGCCCGCGACCCGGGCGCTGCTCGACCAGATTGGATCGGCCGATCAGCTCACCTTCGCGCATTACGCACATCGCACGCTGTCGACCCCGGCCGAGACGGGGATGATCCATATCGGCGACGCGTGGCATTCGGCCAGCCCGCAGTTGGGCCAAGGCGCGAACATGGCGTTGCTGGATGCCTATGCGCTGGCGCTGGCTTTGCGGGGCTTGACGGACGTTGCAAACGCACTCGGCAAGGCGGTCGCGATGCGGCGGAGGCACGTCCATCTCTATCAGGCGCTGACCGCGCTGTTCACGCCCGTCTATCAGTCCGACAGCCGGGTGATCCCCTTCATCCGCGACCGGATCGTCGGCCCCTTGTCGAAGCTATGGCCCGCGCCGGGCATCCAGGCCGCGACGGTCAGCGGGCTGATCGGCAACCCGCTGAAACCCTTATTCGGGATGGCCCCGGCGCATCGCCCTTAAAGATCGAGCGACAGGCTCAGCCGCACCGTCCGGGGTAGCCCCTGCGCCAACAAGCTCGATCCGGTTGACGCCCAGTAGCGCCGGTCGGTGATATTGTCGCCATAGGCGCGGATCGTCGCCGTCTTGCCCAGCAGGACAAAGCGATAGGCGCCGCCGAGATCGAAGGTCGTATACCCCGGCGCATAGCCTTGGTTGAACGCGTTCACCGCACGCCGCCCGACCCGGAACATACCTGCCGAAACACTCAGACCCGGCACTTGGGGCAAACGATACTCGGCGAAGAGCGAGCCGGAGAATTTGGCGGCATTCTCGATCTGCTTGCCGACCACGCTCGCCGCGCCGGTCCGCTGCCGCGCCGACAAGGTCATGGCGCTCGCCGTGATCGACAGGTTGCGGCCGACTTCGCCCACCGCGCTGAATTCGCCGCCCTCGTACACCGCCTCCCCGTCCTGCACGAAGACATTGGCGCTGTTGAGATAGGCGGAGGGTCGCGCGATGTGAAACCAGGTGCCGGTCAGCAGCAAGCCGGCCATCGGCTCCAGCTTGACGCCCGCTTCCTTCTGGCGGCTGATCGCGGCGGGCAGGATTTCGCCCGCATTGTTCGCGATCTGCTGCGCGATCGGCCCAGGCTCCAGACCCTCGATATAATTGGCATAGACGCTGGCCCAGCGCACCGGCTTCACCATCAGGCCATAGGACAGCGTGTCGGGCTCGACCTTGTAAGAGCTGGTCCGGCTGACATCGGTATAGCGGGTCTTGCGCCAGCCGATCGTCGCCTGCAGCCAGTCGCCCAGCGAAGCGCGGTCGAACACATAAAAGCCCAGATCCTCAGTCCGCGTCGGGTTGGGAATGATCCGGGGCGGCGGGGCCTGATAGGGGATCGCGACCGGCGCATAGAGGTTCTGCGCGAAGTTCCGCCGCACGGCGGTCGGGACATTCCCGTCGCGGGTCTGGAAAGCGAGTCCGACCAGCAGATTATGCGCGATCGGACCGGTGCGGACCACGCCCGACACGTCGCCGCGATAGACCATGTTGGTATAGTCGTTGCCGGTCGTCTGCGCCACGGTCAGCGTGCCGTTGCCGCTGACCGGATCATAACGGCCAAAGGAGGAATAGGCCCGGTCGCGCGTCAGATAGGAACGCCCCACCGCGCCCGCAAAGCGCCAGCCGGGCGCGAAATCGTAATTCACACGCGCGAGCAGGTTCGTCTCCTTGCCCCGCGCCTGCATCCAGTCCGCCCCCAAATTCTGGCGTGGCGAGGGCAGCGGCGGCAGCGTGATCGTGCCGTTGACGGCGGTCAGGCTGAACTCGGTCGGCTCGGTGATCGATTTATAGATATACTGGCCGTCGAGCAGCACCTGCACATTGTCGGCGGGCTTCCAGTCGAACGCCGCACTGACGAAGCCGCGCAGGCCATCGGTCCGCCGCACCCCGGTTTGCAGGATACCCGTCCCCGCGTTGAGGCGCAGCCCCGCCGTGCCGAAACGGCGACTGACATCGGCATGGACCCCGAGCGAGCCGTTGATGTCGCCCTGCAGCTCGACACGAGTCACCGGCTGTGCGGCGGGTCGCTCGGTGACCAGATTGACGATGCCGGACGGCGTGGCAAAGCCGTAATAGAGACCCGCTGCACCCTTCAGCACCTCGATCCGGTCGAGGCTTTCGATCGGCTGCTCGATCAGGTTCACTACCGGCAGCACGCCGTTCCAGCGGACATTGGTGAAATTGTTGAGCGTGATCCCGCGCACCGCGAGATTGCTGTAGATGCTGGTGTTGATCTGCGCCTGGCTGACCCCGGCGGTGTTGCGCACCGCATCGTTGATCGAGCGGGCCTGCTGCGCGTCGAGCAGCGAGCGCGTCATGATCGCGACGGTCAGCGGCGTGTCGACCAGCCGCGCGTCGCGGAACGTGCCCGCCTGCACGAAGTCCGCGCCAAAGCTGTCCCGGCGATCGGCGGTAACAACGATCTCATTAGTTGGTGTGTCTGCCATAGACTGCGCCAGGACGGGCGTGGCGAACATCGGCGCGGTCGAGACAAGCGCCATCGATAGCAGAAGCACCCGCGCCCGGCGGGCCTGCGACACAGCAAGCATGAATATTTCCCCTTCGCCGGGGCCCATGCCATTTATGCGAATGACATGCAATAGCTCTCGGAGGGGTATGGCGTGAGTCTTCTGCGCTTCTTCGCCCCATGGCCCGCGACGACGGACGCGGCCTCAGGGATCAGGCCTCTCAGACGTCGTGATGCGCGGTCGAACCCGGCAAACCTTGCGGCCCCGCGCGATCATGGAAATCCTTATGGGCATGATGGCGCCGCAATCGGGGATGCGCCGGCGGTTCGTAGCAGGGCGTCGCATCGCTCATCGGCGCGGCGGAGAGCGGACAGGGATCGTCGCCGGCCGCTATCGCCACGGGATGATCATGCGGCCCCATCGGCGATATCGCCGCCAGCGCGAACAGGACAGGATAGGCGGGAAGGATCATGGCAGGTGAACCCAGAAATGACGGGGGCTCTCCTGCGCCGGGGCGAGATGGCAGGCGAGTTAAATGAATTTCACTTTGCCTCGGGGCCGCCAGGTGGAATGCGAGACGACGATATGGCGCGGATATTGGTGATCGAGGATGACGAGGCGACCGCAGGCGCGATCGTCGCGGAGCTGGAGCGTCAGCGCCATGACGTGGCCCGGGCCGCCGATGGCGAGGCCGGGTTGCAGATGGCCACGCAGGACGGCTTCGACGCGATCACGCTCGACCGGATGCTGCCCGGCTGCGACGGCTTGTCCGTGGTCGCGCGGCTGCGGGAGCGACATATCGCGATCCCCGTGCTGATGCTCAGCGCCCTGAGCGATGTGGACGAGCGGATCGCGGGCCTGCGCGCGGGCGGCGACGACTATCTGACCAAGCCGTTCGACCTGGCCGAGATGGCGATGCGGGTCGAGGTGATGCTGCGACGGCGCGAACAGGCCGAGGCCGTCATCCTGCGCGGCGGCGGTATCGAGCTGGATCTCGTCCGCCGCACGGTGCGGGTCGATGGCGATCCGGTCCGCCTGCTGCACATGGAGTTCCGTCTGCTGGAATTCCTGATGCGCAATCGCGGCGAAGTCGTGACGCGGCGGATCATCTTCGAGCAGGTCTGGGGCTATTATTTCGATCCGGGCGCCAACCTGATCAGCGTGCATATCGCCCGGCTGCGCAAAAAGATCGACCGGGCCGACCGCCCCTCGCCGATCCAGACGGTCAAGGGCGAGGGATATCTGTTCGATGCGGGGTGAGACGCGGCTGCGGCTGCGCGAGATCGTCGGGATCAGCACCTTTCGCCTGTCGATCGCGCTGGGCGGGGTCTTCGTCACCGGGCTGATCGTCATGCTGGGCGTCGTCTATATCGTGCTGGCGCGCGACATGACGGCGCGCAGCGACCATATCCTGCACGCCGCCGCCCGTCGCCTGGTGACGGTTCCCGCCGAGGACCTGCCCGATCGCATCCGGGCCGAGCTGAACCGCGACCAGAGCGGATTCAACTATCTCGCGCTGGTCGCACAGGACGGCAGCGTCGTGATCGGCAACCTTCACGATGGCCGCACGCCGCCGGTCAGCCGGGTGACCGATGTCGAGGCGACCAGCGAGCATGGCCCGCTGCGCCTGCTGGCGATCCGTACCCGCCGGGGCGAGACGCTGGTCGTCGGGCGGGACATCACGCTGCTGCGCGACCTGCGGCACACCCTGTTCGAGACGCTGGTCGTCAGTGGCCTGCTGACCCTGTTGTGCATCGCCGCCGTCGCGATCCCCTTTGGCCGCGCCCCGCTCCGCCGCGTTCGTGCGCTGCAAAGCGCCAGCCGCGAGATCGCGACAGGCAATTTCGCGGTGCGGATGCCCATCGCGGGGCGGCATGACGAGCTCGACCAGTTCGCCGCGACGATGAACGCCACCGTCGAGGAGATCGGCCGTGTCGTCGCCCAGGTAAAGGGCGTGACCGACGCGATCGCGCACGACCTGCGCACCCCACTCACCCGCGTGCGCACGACGCTGCACGGCCTGCGCCGGGAGGCGAGCGATCCGCATGCCGTCGCCGCCGGGCTGGACCGCGCCGCCGCCGACCTCGACCTCGTGCTCGAACGCTTTACCGCACTGCTGCGCATCTCCGAACTGGAGGCCAGCCAGCGACGAGCGGGCTTCCGCACGATTGACCTCGCGCTGCTCGCCCAGCGGGTGTGCGACCTGTACGAACCCCTCGCAGAGGACCGCGACATCACGCTCGTCGCCACCAGCCAGCCGCTGCGTATTGAGGGCGACGAGAAGCTGCTGTTCGAGGCGCTGAGCAATCTGATCGACAATGCGATCAAGTTCACGCCACCGGGCGGCACGGTCCAGGTGGCGGTCTTCGAGGACGGGGGCGCACCCGCGATCGAGGTCCGCGACAACGGGCCAGGCATCGCGCCCGACCAGCGAGAGGCGGTGCTGCGCCGCTTCCACCGCGGGGCCGACGCACAAGGACTGCCCGGCAGCGGCCTGGGCCTGAGCGTCGTCGTCGCCATCCTGCACCTCCACGGCTTTACGCTGTGCCTGGGTGATGCAGGGCCGGGTCTTGCCGCGCGGATCGTCATGGCACGCGCCTCCGGCCAATAGCGCCATGGCCGGCCGTGACGGCCGCTTGAGGTGAAATTCATTTAAGTCGCCATTTCGCACCCGCAGCGCGATGGGATGCGGGTCGACGGCGGCGCGTGGTCCCCTCCCCCCTTACCCGCGCGCCGTCGGCACCATTCGTGTCCGATACCGGGATGCCCATGCTTCAGCTCGTCAAGCTCGCCCTCGCCAAACCCTATACCTTCGTCGTTCTCGCGATCCTGATCGTGTTGGGCGGCGGCATCGCGGCGGTCGAGACGCCGACCGACATCTTTCCCGATATCCGCATCCCGGTGATCGCCGCGGTCTGGAGCTATCGCGGCCTGCCGCCGCGCGACATGTCGGGGCGCGTCGTCTATTATTACGAGCGCTCGCTGTCCGCGACCGTCAACGATATCGACCATATCGAGAGCCAGTCGCTGTCGGGCGTCGGCATCGTGAAAATCTTCTTCCGCCCCGGCGTCGACGTCCGCACCGCCACGGCGCAGGTGACGGCGGCGTCACAGACGGTGCTGAAGCAGATGCCGCCGGGCATCACCCCACCGCTGATCCTGAACTACAACGCCTCGACCGTGCCGATCCTGCAGCTCGCCTTGTCGGGCAAGGGACTGTCCGAGCAGAAGATCTACGACCTGGGCCAGAACATGATCCGCCCGGCGCTCGCCTCGGTGCAGGGCGCGGCGATCCCGTCGCCTTATGGCGGCAAGGAGCGGCAGATCCAGATCGACCTCGATCCCGCCGCGCTACAGGCGCACCGCCTGTCGGCCACCGACGTCGCCAATGCGCTGGCCCAGCAGAACCAGATCATCCCCGCCGGCACTGCCAAGATCGGCCAGTACGAATATAACCTTCGCCTGAACAACAGCCCCGATGCGATCGACGACCTGAACGCCCTGCCGATCAAGACGGTGGACGGCGCGACCGTGTTGATGCGCGACGTCGCCCATGTCCGCGATGGGTCGCCGCCGCAGCGTAACGAAGTACGCGTCGACGGCGCACGGTCGGTCCTGATGACCGTGCTGAAGAGCGGTTCGGCCTCGACCATCGCGATCGTCGATCAGGTCAAGGCGCTGATGCCCAAGCTTGCGGCCACCCTGCCCGCAGGCCTCTCGGTCAAGCTGCTGTCCGACCAGTCGGTATTCGTAAAGGCGGCCGTATCGGGCGTGATGCGCGAAGGGGCGATCGCGGCGGTGCTGACAAGCCTGATGATCCTGCTGTTCCTGGGCTCTTGGCGCTCGACCATCATCATCGCCGCGTCGATCCCGCTGGCGATCCTGGCCGCCATCGCCGGGCTGGCGCTCGCCGGGCAGACGCTGAACATCATGACGCTGGGTGGCCTGGCGCTGGCGGTCGGCATCCTGGTCGACGATGCGACGGTGACGATCGAGAATATCAACTGGCACCTGGAACAGGGCAAGCCCGTGCGCGATGCGATCCTGGACGGCGCGAAGCAGATCGTCGGCCCCGCCTTCGTCTCGCTGCTGTGCATCTGCATCGCCTTCCTGCCGATGTTCTTCCTGCCGGGCGTCGCGGGCTTCCTGTTCGCGCCGATGGCGCTGGCGGTCGTCTTCGCGATGATCGCCTCGTTCGTCCTGTCGCGCACGCTGGTGCCGACGATGGGCAATTACCTGCTGCGCGATCATGCCACCGAACACACGGCCGAGGTCATGATGACGCATGACGCCCAGGCGGGCCGCCCCGACACGCGCAATCCGCTGCGCCGGTTCCAGCATGGCTTCGAAATGCGGTTCGAGCGGGTGCGCAGCTATTACCTGACCGTCCTCGCCGCTGCGCTGGGCCGTCGCAGGGCCTTCGTCATCGGCTTCATGGGCGTCGTGCTCGTGTCGTTCGCGCTGGTACCGCTGCTCGGCCGCACCTTCTTCCCGACGGTCGATTCCGGCCAGATCAGCCTGCACGTCCGCGCGCCCGTCGGCACCCGGATCGAGGAGACCGCCGCGCTGTTCGACCATATCGAGGATCGCATCCGCGCCGTCATCCCGCCCGACCAGTTGGACACCATCGTCGACAATATCGGCCTACCGGTCAGCGGCATCAACCGCGCCTATTCCAACACCGGCGGTGTCGGTCCGCAGGACGGCGACATCCTCGTCACGCTGAAGGAAGGCCATGCGCCGACCCAGGGCTTCGTCAAATCCTTGCGCGAGACGCTGCCGGCGGCCTTCCCCGGATCATCCTTCGCCTTTCTGCCTGCCGATATCGTCAGCCAGATCCTGAACTTCGGTGCCCCCGCTCCCATCGATGTGCAGGTCGCGGGCGCCGACACCAAGGGCGGCGAGGCCTATGCCCGGATGCTGGTGGCCAAGCTGTCGCGCATTCCCGGACTGGCCGACGTTCGACTGCAGCAGGCGTCCAACTATCCCGAATATGCCGTCGATATCGATCGCGACCAGGCGAGCCGGGTCGGCATCACCGAGAACGACGTGACGCGCAGCCTGGCGGTCAATCTGTCGGGCAGCTCCCAGGTCGCACCGACCTTCTGGCTGAACCCCAAGAACGGCGTGTCCTATCCGATCGTCGTCCAGGCCCCGCAATATCGCGCCAGCACGGTCGAGCAGCTCGACAACCTGCCGATCACCGGCACGACGCCGGGCAGCTTCCAGATTCTGGGCGCGCTGGGCACGCTCCACCGCGAACCCAGTCCGGCGCTGGTGTCGCACTATGCCGTCCAGCCGGTGTTCGACGTGTTCGCCACCACGCAGGGCCGCGACCTGGGGGCCGTCGCGGCCGACATTCGCAAGGTGATCGACCAGACCAAGGGCCAGCTGCCCAAGGGATCGTCCGTCGCGATGCGTGGACAGGTGGAGACAATGAACACCGCCTTTGTCGGCCTGATCCTCGGTCTGGCGGGAGCCGTCGTGCTGATCTACCTGCTGATCGTCGTCAATTTCCAGAGCTGGATCGATCCGCTGGTGATCGTCAGCGCGCTGCCCGCCGCGCTGGCCGGGATCGTGTGGATGCTGTTTGCGACCCACACGCCGCTCAGCGTCCCCGCCCTGACCGGCGCGATCATGTGCATGGGCGTGGCGACCGCGAACAGCGTGCTGGTGGTCAGCTTCGCCCGCGAGCGGCTGGCGGCGTGCGGCAATGCGGTGCAGGCCGCGATGGAGGCCGGAGCCACCCGTTTCCGCCCGGTCCTGATGACCGCGCTGTCGATGATCATTGGCATGGCCCCGATGGCGCTCGCGTTCGGCGAGGGCGGCGAACAGAATGCACCGCTGGGCCGTGCGGTGATCGGCGGACTGATCTGCGCGACGATCGCGACGCTGGTCTTCGTGCCCGTCGTCTTCGCCATCGCGCACCGCAAATCCTCGGCACCCGCTGCCGACCCCCCATCCCATGACCTCCCGATCGGAGATGCGATCCATGCATGACGCAGCCCCCCTGCCCGCCGTGACGGCGGACACCCCCGCCCCTCGCGGCTTGAAGACCGCCGGGATCACCGCCGCCCTTTTCGCGATCGGCGTCGTCGGCTTCGGCATCGTGACCCGCGACCATGATGTGGCGCGCGCCGCCGCCTGGTCCGACGCCAACGCCATCCCGACTGTGCATCTGGTCCCGGTGAAGGGCGGCGCGGCGACCGACACGCTGGAGCTGCCCGCGACGCTGGCGGCGTGGAACGCCGCGCATCTCTATGCCCGCGTGCCCGGCTATGTGCAGAGCTGGTCGCAGGACATCGGCGCCCAAGTCCACGCCGGTCAGCCACTGGGCATCATCGAAACGCCCGAGTTGGACGAACAGATCGGCCAGGCCCGCGCCGCCCTCGCCAGCGCCATGGCCCATTTGCAGCTGGCGCGCAGCACCGCCGCCCGCTGGAACGACCTGCTGACCAGCAAGTCGGTGTCGAAACAGGAAGTCGACGAGAAGAATGGCGACCTGGCGGTCAAGACCGCCGACGTGGCGCAGGCACGCGCGGCGCTCGCCCGGTTGGAGGCCGAGAAACGCTATGCCGTGGTCCGCGCGCCGTTCAGCGGCACGGTGACGCAGCGCAATGCCGAGATCGGCGATCTGGTCGGCCCCGGTGCCGCCGCGCAGACGCCGATGTTCGCGGTCGCCGATACGGGCCGCATCCGCGTCTATGTCAGCGTGCCGCAGGCGCTGTCCACCGCGATCCGGCCGGGCATGTCCGCAACCCTCTCCGTGCCATCGCTGCCGGGGCGGACCTTCACCGCCAGCGTCGTCGGTTCGTCCGACGCGATCGACCCGCAATCGGGCGCGTTCCGGGTCCAGCTTACCGCCGCCAATCCGGCGGGCGCGCTGAAGCCCGGCGGCTATGCCCAGATTCATTTCGACCTGCCCGAACAGAGTGGCGCGGTGACCGTCCCCTCCAGCGCGATCCTGTTCCGCGCAGGTGGCGCACAGTTGGCGACCGTCGATGGCAAGGGGCATGTCCAGCTTCATGCCGTGCGTATCGGGCAGGACGACGGCCCCACCGTGCAGATCCTGTCGGGCGCGACCGCCGGGATGCGGGTCGTCGACAATCCCCCGGACTCGCTGTCTCCCGGCGAACTGGTCCGCGTGGGAGCCGCCAGCCATGGCTGAGGCAGTCCGCAAACCCTTTCGACGTTGGCTGGCCGGCTCGGCGCTGGCGCTGCTCGGCGGATGCTCGATGGCGCCCGCCTATCACCCGCCAGTGATCGCCGCGCCGCCCGCCTATAAGGAGGCAGCGCCAGCGGATGGGGTCTGGCAACCCGTGGGCGCGGCCCGTCCCCGTTCGGACTGGTGGACGGCCTTCGGCGACCCGACGCTCGACACGCTGGAGGCGCGGATCGATGGCGGCAACCCGACACTGGCGGGGGCGCTCGCGCGCTATGACGTCGCCCGCGCCTATCTGGCCGGGGCGAAGGCGGGGCTGTTGCCGCATGTCGGGCTCGACGCAAGCCTGATCCGCAATCGCCAGTCGGACGAGCGCCCCCTGCGTGGCGGCAGTCAGCCCGATTTCTACACGGCCGCCGCGATCGGTGGCGATATCGGCTATGAGGCCGATCTGTGGGGCCGGGTGCGCAACTCGGTCGCCGCGGGCCGCGCCGAGGCGCAAGGCGCGGCCGACGAGGTTGCGGCCGTCAAGCTGTCGCTGGAGGGGCAGCTGGCCAGCGACTATATCGCCCTGCGCGGCCAGGATCGCCAGCTGGCCCTGCTGAACGAGACGATCGACGCCTTTGGCAAAGCGGACGCGCTAACCCGGCGGCGGTTCAATGGCGGTATCGCATCGGGCATGGATGTGGGGCGTGCCGACGCGCTGCTGGGCGAGGCCCAGGCCCAGGCAGCGGAGGTCGCGGCGAGCCGGGCGCGTACCGAACATGCCATCGCCGCGTTGGTCGGCGAACCCGCCTCGTCCTTCACGCTGGCCCCAGCCGCGACGGTGCTCGCCATTCCGGCCATCCCGACGGGCCTGCCCTCCACCCTGCTCGCCGCGCGTCCCGATGTCGCCAGTGCGGAGCGGCGCATGGCCGCCGCCAACGCTCGGATCGGCGTCGCCAAGGCGGCCTTCTTCCCGCAGATCACGCTGGGCGGCAATGGCGGTTTCCAGAGCACCGCGCTCGCCGGTCTCATTGCCGCGCCCAACCTGTTCTGGGCGGTCGGGCCGGGCGCGATCCTCAACCTGTTCGACGGCGGTCGTCGCCGCGCCGACCTGGCCGCTGCCCGCGCGGCCTGGACGCTGGCGGCCAGCGACTATCGCGCCCGTGCGCTCGGCGCGTTTCAGGATGTCGAGGATGCGCTCGCCACGCTGCGCCATCTGGGCGACGCACAGGCGGCGCAGGACCGCGCCGTCACCGCCGCCACCACGACCCAGGACATCGCGCTTGACCGTTATGTGAAGGGGGCGGCCACCTATCTCGACGTCGCCACCGCCCAGGAAGCGGCGCTCCGCGACCGCCAGGCCGCGTTGGACCTGGAGACACGCCGACAGGCGGCCAGCGTGGCGCTGTTCCGGGCCATCGGTGGCGGCTGGCAGCCTTCGTAAGCCCGATTACAAGGTGGGGAGCGACCGGAAACCCTGCGTCGCTCCCCGCCGTGCGACAAGCACCTGCCACTTCGCGCGGTGGCGCACGGTGTGGACCGTCCATGGCACGCCCGTCATGTGCAGAAAGCGCTCCTGAATACCGGCGGCGTGTTGCGCGAAGTCGTAATAATCGATCCGGTGATGCGCCAATACCAGCCGCCCGCCGGGACGAAGCGTTTCGGCGACACCCAGCGCCACCTGCCGCATGGCGTCGGGCGAGAGATAATAGAGCAGCTCCGCGATCACCACCGCGTCATAGCGACGCCGCGGAAAGCGCGCGGGCAGAGCCAAAGTCACCGCTCGGCTGCGCGGCCAGGGCGCAATGGCGCGGGCCGTCAGGCGGGTACCCTCCGCCGTGCCCTCGGTCGCGTCGAGCCGTTGGGCGCGCGCCGCCAGTGCCCGGCTGTTCGAGCCGTTGCCGCTACCCAGTTCCAGAATACGGCCCCACGGTCCTGCGCCCAGGGCATGCAGGATCGCCGCGCGCTTCACCGCCTCGTCCCGGTCGGAGAAGGTACGCCAAGGGTCGTCATCGGCCGCAAATTTCTGCGAAAATCCGCTCAGGTCGATCGCCCTCATGCCCGCGCCTCGACGAAATGCTCGACCGGGTGGGCGAAGACCATCAGTTCGTGGCGGGCGATCGCAAACCCCTGAGGATCGTCGGTGATCGCGCCCGTTTGCGTGCGGTGCGCCCGGATGAGCGACCGCTTCACCAGCGCTCCGCCAGCCAACGGAACGGTGCGGCAGCGAGGGCCCATCCGGCGGTGGGGCGGCCAGACCTGATAGGTCAGGCGACGCCCGCCGAAACGAAAACATCGCAGCGCATGGGCGACGGCCCGGTGGTCGGGATGCGCGTCGGTCGCCGCAGGTCCGACCAGCAGGTCCGGCTTCCCATGCCGCCCAGGGTCTGATGCAATGCGATGCGACACCGATCCTGCCCGTCCGACAGACCGCCATCGGGCAGACGCAGAAAGGTCACCGCTCCACGCCGCACCCCCAGGCGGCGCAGCGCATGCAGGCTCTCCCGCTCCCGTGCGGCGGTCAGACGCTTGGCGGGCCATGTGACGCTATTCGGATGCGACGCCGCGCCGTCGCTGACCACGATAACCGCCACCTGGCTACCCTGTCGCCGCAGGGCCCGGATCAGCGCGGCTGCCCCGATCACTTCGTCATCGGGATGCGGCGCGACGATGACCGCCCGGCGTATGCCTGCCAGCCGTAGCCTCACAGCGCGGGTGCCAGCAGACCCAGTTGCACCGCACGCCCGACACGGAGGCGCTGGGCATCCGGCACCGGCTGGCGCAGATAGACGGCCAGGTCGCTCAGCATGGCCGAGAGCGGGTGCTCCAGAAAATGCCCGGCCAGCCCGACCGCTCCTTGCGCGATCGCCATGGCTCGCTCGGCCGCGTCGGTTACCGCCAGACGCGCCGCCGCCACCCGTGCCAGCCGCGCATCTTCCGCTGCCCCGTCCTCGAACCAGAGATGTGCGCTCCGCCGCACGACCGCCGCCGCCATGTCGGCCAGTCCGAACAGTTCGGCCAGTCGCGCCGACTGAAAGGGATCGTCGGCCCGCCCCGTATCGATCAGATGGTCGCGGGTCCGGTCGACAATCCCCGCGATTCCGCCCGCATGGACTGCCACGAAGCGTAGTGCCCCGCCGCTGAAATAGGGTTCGCGGGCATAAAGGCCGGGCGTACCGATCCGATCTTCGTCCTCGATCGCCGCATCATGCCAGCGGACACGGTGCGTCTCCGACCGCTGCATACCCGTTACGCGCCACCAGTCGCGATCGATCTCCGGCACCACCCGCGCCAGGTCGAGCAGCAGCAGTTGGACGCCGCCGGACCCGTCGGCGGTCACCAGCGCATGGCTCAAGACCCCGGCACCGGAGGCGTAGCTTTTGCCACCCGACAGCCGATGGCCGTCCAAGCGAAGCGGCTCCCCCACCAGCGCCGCATTCCACACGCCGAACGTCGCCCCGTTGGCGACCAGATGCTTCAGCCGGTCCCGCTGGCGGTCAGAACCATAACGCTGCACGATCTGCACCGCGTCGACATGGCCCTCCAGCAAGCGTCCGAGCGGCAGGTCGCGCCGGCCGCATTCGTATAGCGATGTCAGCAGCGCGACCAACGCATCGACGGTCTGCGGATCACCCGGCGGATGCTCGGCCCAGCCCGACGCCGCGACCGCGTTTCGCAAGGCAGGGGCCATCCCGCTCATGCCGCAATCTCGCAGCACCGGTTTTCCAGGATCGTCAAAATATCCTCCGCTTCGTCGAGCGACACCATGTCATTGTGGATGGGCGCCGCCGGAACGATCCGCATCGCAAACGCCTCCGCATTCGGACAGTCGCGCACGACGCCCAGCACATGATCCGCCGTCAGGCCCAGCCGCTCGCCCAGCCTCGCCCGTTCATCCAACCGATCCATCGCACCGAAGCCCTGTCGCGCCGCCGCCTGCGCCCGCCATTGCCACGCTACGCCACGCGGATCGGCCATTCGCGGCTGCTCGCCCTGGTCCAGCGCCCGCAACAGCCCGGCCAGTCCGCCCGCGATCCGTCCCTCGCGGCGAGAGGATGTCTCGACCACCATCGCCGCGTCCCGGCGAACGCGCAGACCCGCCCGGCTGGCATCGTCCAGCAATCGCGCATCTTCGCCGGACGGCAGCGGCAGGAAGCCCCCGATCATGCGATAGGCGCTGGCCCGCATCGCGATATTCGCGCCGCCGCTGAAGTGATGCGAGTCCCGCGCCTCCCAGGCCACCGGATCGAGGCTCCGCCGATAACGGTGCAGCCGGTCATAATAGCGCTCGATCCGGGATGCTTGCGGATCGCCAGTCGCGCGGGTGCGGACGATGCGTCCCGCGACGACATCCGCTTCGGCCAGGGCCTTGCAACCCATCATGATCCAGTCAGAATGCGGCCGGCTGTCGGCATCGGTCGTGAAGACCAACCCGTCCTCGCCGCCCAGCAGGGACAGCCCCATCGCCACCGCCGCCCCCCGCGCCGCGCCCGCATTGGGCACGCCGTCGGTTCCGCCCTGCGCGACGGTCAGGCGATAGGGCAAGGTCGGGACGATAGGCTCCAGCCAGGCCGCGCTGCCATCGCTGCAGTCATCGAGATAAATACAGACGTCGAGCAGCTGGCGATCCACTGTCAGGTCGGCCATCGCCTGCATCAGCTGCGGCAACATCGCCTCTTCATTTCGGGCCGGAATGCAAATGACTATGGGCATGTCGTCGAGCACATTCGTTCTCCCATGCCTCATTGAACAAATTGACGGATACGAGCTCCATCCCCGTTCGAGCCCAAGAACGCCGTCAAGATTATTCACCTACATCAAATTCGACCAGCTTCCATTGATGAAGATCAACCAAATATTTATCGGACGAAGATTGCCGCCACGCGTTGAGGGATTCAATCCTATCAACAGCGAAAGATACATCCATGGCCACGCGAAGCAGCAAGAGCGACAGCGGCAAGACCAAGGCCGCCCCGTCGGCCAAGACGGACCAGGCCCAGTCCTATGCAGAGGCCCAGGGGCACGGCGGCGAAACCCATCAGAGCACCGACGACCTCGCTCGCACGATGACGACCCAGCAGGGCGTGCCGATCGCCGACGATCAGAACAGCCTGCGCGCCGGGGAGCGTGGTCCCACGCTGCTGGAGGATTTCATCCTACGCGAGAAGATCTTCCATTTCGACCATGAGCGCATTCCCGAGCGCGTGGTCCATGCGCGCGGCTATGGCGCACACGGCGTGTTCGAGCTGACCGACAGCCTGGCCGACTATACCCGTGCCGACGTGCTGAGCACGGTGGGGCAACAGACCGAGGTTTTCGTCCGCTTCTCGACGGTGGCGGGCAACAAGGGGTCGATGGACTTGGCGCGCGACGTGCGCGGCTTTGCCGTCAAATTCTATACGAAGCAGGGCAATTGGGACATTGTCGGCAACAATATTCCGGTCTTCTTCATCCAGGACCCGATCAAATTCCCCGATCTGGTCCATGCCGTAAAGCAGGAACCCGACCGCGCCTTTCCCCAGGCGCAGTCGGCGCATGACAATTACTGGGACTTCGCCTCGCTGAGCCCCGAGGCATGGCATATGGTGATGTGGCAGATGTCGGATCGGACGATCCCGCGCTCCTTCCGCACCATGGAGGGCTTTGGCGTCCACAGCTTTCGATTGGTCGATGCCGAGGGCAAATCGACCTTCGTCAAATTTCACTGGAAGCCGCGCCAGGGCCTTCAGTCGGTGCTGTGGAACGAAGCGGTCAAGATCAACGGGGCCGATCCCGATTTCCATCGCCGCGACCTGTGGCAGGCGATCGAGAATGGCGACTTCCCGCAATGGGATCTGGGCGTTCAGCTGTTCGACCAGGAAACCGCCGATCGGCTGCCCTTCGACCATCTCGATTCGACCAAGCTGATCCCGGAAGAAGAGGTGCCGGTTCGTATCGTCGGCACCATGACGCTAAACCGCAATGTCGACAATTTCTTCGCCGCGACCGAACAGGTGGCCTTCTGCACCCAGAATGTCGTGCCGGGCATCGACTTTTCGGACGATCCGCTGCTCCACGGGCGCAACTTCTCTTATCTGGATACCCAGCTGAAGCGGCTGGGTGGGCCCAATTTCACCCATATCCCGGTCAATGCGCCGCGCTGCCCGGTGATGAATTTCCAGCAGGACGGCCATATGGCGATGCACAACCCCAAGGGGCGCGCCAATTACGAGCCCAATAGCTGGGGCCCGGACGGTGGCCCGCGCGAAAATCCGACCATCGGCTATCGCAGCTTTCCCGCCGAGGTTCAGGGCACCAAACAGCGCATCCGGGCCGAAACCTTCGCCGATCATTACAGCCAGGCGCGGCAGTTCTTCATCAGCCAGATGCCCATCGAACAGAAGCATATCGGCGATGCGCTGGTGTTCGAGCTGTCGAAGGTGGAGCGGGTCGATATCCGCGCCCGCGCCGTCTCTCACCTGCGCCTGATCGACGAGGGGCTGGCGGCAACGGTGGCCGACGGCCTGGGTCTGGACCTGCCCGAACCGGCGCAGGCGGCCAAACCGACGATCGAGCTGCCGCCCTCCCCCAAGCTCAGCATCCTCGGCAATGCGCCCAAGGACTTCAAGGGACGCAAGATGGGCATCCTGCTGACCGACGGCAGCAGCGCCGAGCTGTTCGCCGCACTGACCAAGGCACTCGACGCGGAAGGGTCGCTCTACGAAGTGGTTGCGCCCAAGATCGGCGGCGTGACGCTGGACGACGGAACCAAGGTCGCCGCCCAGCAAAAAATCGATGGTGGCCCGTCGGTGCTGTACGACGCGGTGGCGGTCCTGCCGTCCGAGGCGGGCGTCGCCATGCTCGCCAAGGACGCCACGGCCAAGGATTTCGTCGCCGATGCCTTCGCCCATTGCAAGTTCATCGGCCATACCGAAGCGGCGGCCACGCTGTTCCAGGCTGCCGGTGTCACGGAGCCGGACGACGGCTTCATCGCGCTTGCCAAGGCAAAGGACGCCAAGGGCTTTATCGTCCAGTGCCGCTCCTTGCGCTTCTGGGCCCGCGAGTTGCGGGTCGATCTGGATGCGGCCGCGCTGAAGGCGCCCGCGTAATCGGCCATGCGACGGGAAGGTCTGACAGGCCTTCCCGTTTGCCTTGGGGCCATGTCGTGCTCGTCGGCAGCACCTAGACGGCCAGCGCCTTCGCCTCAACATGCTCGGCAATGGCTCCGGCGGTCGTCCACCAGATACGGGGATCGTCCGCCTCGCGAAGCTCCTCCAGCACGCGCGCCAGGGGGGGCACGCGGTGCGCCTGACCCATGATGTAGGGGTGAAGCGCAATGCCCAAGACCGAGGGACGCCGATCCGCCTCGGACAGCAGCTGAGTGACCGCGTCGCGGATCATCGTGGCAAAGCTCTCTGCCTCCTGCCGACGCTGGATCACCGAGGGAATGTCGTTGATCTCCTGCGAATAAGGGATCGACAGCAGATCGCCATGCCGGGTCTTCAACCGCGTCGGCTGGTCGTCATGCGCCCAGTCGAGCACATAACGGTAACCCGCCGCCTTCAGCAGATCGGGCGTCACCTCGCTCTCCGAAATCCAAGGCCCCAGCCATCCCGTGGGTCGAACACCCAGCGACGCCAAGCGCTCTGTCACCTCTTCGATCAGGTGACGCTCCTTGCCCTCGCCCAATTCACCCTGCGCCTTCGCATTGGTACCGCCATGCGCCGCGATTTCGTCACCCCGATCGCGGCAGGCCTCCGCCAGGCCGGGACAGCGATCGAGTATCTCCGCGTTCAGGAGCGCGGTCGTCTTCAGCTCCAGCCGATCGAACAGGTCGAGGAGCCGCCACGCGCCCACGCGATTGCCATAGTCGCGCCAGGCGTAGTTCATGACGTCGGGCTGGGTCTGCGACGGCGCGAGTTCAGCGCCCAGGCCCCCGCCAAAGTCAAAGACCTCGTGATTGACGCCCAGATAGATGGCGACCCGCCGCCCCTCCGGCCAGTCATAGACCGGACGATCGACGATGGGGCGATAGGGGTAACGGCCATGCTCGGAAGAATTCATCGCGCCTCAACGCGGACGGCCGGGAATGGATGCCCCTGCCGCCTAGCGCCAGGCCCTCACGCCCAGGATGGTCACGCCGCCCGCTAGCGTCATCAGGGCGAGTACGGACAGGACCGGGCCGAAATCATGCGGCGTCGCAAACCGCCAGGCCAGCCCCGCCCCGATCAGACCGGGCAGCGTATTGGTGAGGTTGAACAGCCCCAGGTCGCGGCCGCGATGGCGCGGGTCAGGCAGCAGCTGAAAGCTCAGGCCCGAATGAAGCGCGACGAAGACCGACGACCCGGCGGTGTAGAGAATGAACGCCCCCGCCGCCACGACGGCCCCCTTGGCGAGCGCCATCGCGAACAATCCCGACGCCGCGACCAGCGCCGCCAGCAGCAGCACATATCGCCGCCGCGCGGTCCGGTCCGCCATCCGTCCGAGCAATAGCGCGATGGGCAGGGGTACGATAAAGGCCAGGGTGAAGACCTGCCCGACCCATCGCGGCAGGTCCGCGCGCGCCGACAGGGGTACGATCGTCTCGAAATAATAGAGCAGATAGCCATGGGTCACCACCGCCGCGACCTGGACCAGCAGGCGCGACAGCCCGGCTATCCAGAAATCGCGCCGGGGCGGGCGGGCGGCGGGCGTGACGATGGCGGCCTCCTCTCCTGCCATGCGGGACCGGACCAGCAACAGCGGCAGCGTGCATAGCAGGACGACCGCGACCACCATGACCAACCGCCCCCGCGCCCCCAGCCACTGCTCGCCCACCAGCCAGGCGGACAGCGCCGCCGCTACCGGATTGCCCAGCGCGAGCAGCGCGCCCGCCATGCCGCGCCGGGCATCGCGGATCTCCTCGGCCATGACCGCCATCATCGGCGCGAGCAGCGCGTTGACCGCGACCTGGAAACCCAGCACCGACAGGGCCAGCGCCATTGGGGTCGCCGCCCAGCCGATAGCCGCATAGCTGGCGGCGATGCCGGCCAGCCCCAGCGCCATCCAGACCCGCCGCCCGCCGCCCGCCCGCCGCGACCGATCGCTCAACCAGCCGAACAGGATATTGGCGCCGCTTGCCGCCACCGCCCCGGCGACCGCGATCAGGGACAGAAGCGCGATCCGCTCGTCCGGGCTCACCACCTCGACCCGCATCGGCACCAGCAAGGTCAATAGCGGCCAATAGGCGATCACCCCGCCGATATTGGCGAGCGCAAACAGCCACAGGGGCAGAGGCGTGCGCGACCGCAGGGGATCGGGATGGGAAACAGACATGACCCACCCTGCCCCCGATCATGCGTTTCGGCAACGCCCGTTACGGCTTCATGGTCTGCGCCTCGACCGTCGTGGTGCTCACCATCGCGCGGTCGGCGGCGTCATGCGCCACCGCAACTCGGTAGGCACCGCCCGCGATCCGCCAGCCCGGCAGGCCGGTATCGTAATCGGCCAGGATGCGCGGCTCGGCGGTCAGAGTGATGCGACGGGTCTCGCCGGGCTTCAGTGCGACGCGCTGGAACGCGGCCAACCGCATCGGCTCTCCGCCGCCGTCGCGGGCGACATAGACCTGCGCCACGTCGGAGCCTTCGCGCTGGCCTGTGTTGACGACATCCACCGTCACCCGGATCGTCCGCCCGCCGGTGACCACCGGGTTGCGATAGGCGAAGCTGGTATAGCTGAGCCCGTGGCCGAACGGGAACAGCGGCTTCATCCCCTTTTTCTCGTACCAGCGATAGCCGACATCGGCACCCTCGACATAATCGACCGGGAAGCTTTGCAGCGTCACGCCCTGCGCGGCAGCCGGATTGGCGGCAGCAGCGGCTTCGACCTCGCTCAGCCGGTCAAGGCCCACGGGGCGCGGACGCGGCGGTTGCGATGCGTCGGCCGGGAAGGTGATGGGCAGGCGACCCGAAGGGTTGACCTGGCCGGTCAGAATGGCGGCCAGCGCCTCCCCCCCGCGCTGCCCGGGATACCAGGCCTGGACGATGGCGGGCACCTTGGCGATCCACGGCATCAGCACGGGGCCGCCGGTTTCCATGACCGCGACCGTCTTCGACTGCACGCCCGCAATCGCGGCGATGAGCGCATCCTGCTGGTTGGGCAGGCGCAGATCGTGCACGTCATCGGCCTCGGTCGTCCACTGCGTGGCGAAGACGACCGCCATGTCCGCTGCCTTGGCTGCGGCCAGCGTGGCATTCAGGTTGCGCCCGTCCTGCCATTCGATCTCCACCCCCGGCAGCGCCTTGCGCAGCGCGTTGAGCGGCGAGGAGGCGTGATAGGTGATGCGCGCGAATGAGGCCGATCCGCCATAGGCCAGCGGAATCTCGACCGGCGCACCGCCGACCGAGCGGACCTGCGACGAGCCACCACCCGACAGCACGCCGACATCGGCATTGCCACCGATCACCACGATGCGCTTAGCGGTGCGTGCGATGGGCAGCAGGTTGCCGTCATTCTTCAGAAGCACGATTCCGGCCTCGGCGGCGCGCTGCGCCACATCGGCATGGGCGGCGTAATCGGGGGTCACCGCCTGGGTCGGGACAGGCGTGTCATAGGCACCCGTCTCGATCAGACCGGTCAGATAACGCGCGACCATGTCGTTCAACCGCGCCTCGGACACTTCGCCCTTGGCCACCGCCTCGGCGAGCGGGGCACCGAAATAGACCTCCTTGTCCAGCTCCTGGCCCGACTCCTGGTCCAGCCCGGCATTGGCGGCCTTGGCCGTGGAATGCACCGCGCCCCAGTCGCTCATCACCCAACCGGCATAACCCCAGTCGCGCTTCAAAACGTCGGTCAACAGATGGCGGTTCTCGCACGCCCAGTCGCCGTTGATCTTGTTATAGGCGCACATGACCGAGCCCGGCCGCCCCTTCTCGATCGCAATCTGAAAGGCGAGCAGGTCGCTCATCCGCAATGCCGCCTCGCCGATCCGGGCGTCGAGCACGTTGCGCCCGGTCTCCTGCGCGTTGAGGACATAGTGTTTGATCGTCGAGACGATGCGGTTCGACTGCACGCCCTGGATATGCGCACCGCCCAGCGTGCCCGCGAGCAGCGGGTCCTCGCCCAGATATTCAAAGTTCCGCCCATTCCACGGATCACGGGTCAGGTTGACGCCGCCCGCCAGCAGCACGTTGAAGCGCTTGTCCCGCGCCTCTGCCCCGATCATCGCGCCGCCTGCCTGCGCGATAGCAGGATCGAAGCTGGCCGCCGTGGCGAGCCCCGAAGGCAATGCCGTGGCGACGTCGCCCACCCGCTGCTCGACCTGGTTCGCCACGCCAAGCGAGGCGTCGCTCTCGCGAACCAGCGGCACGCCCAGCCTGGGAATGCCGTCGATATGACCGGCCGAGGGGATCAGCTCGTTGGTCGTCTTGCCCGCCGCCATCGGCGGGAACAGGCCATGGACCAGCGCGATCTTTTCCTCTCGCGTCATCTTCGCGACGATCCGATCGGCCCGCGCGCGGGCCGCCGCGGACGTTGTCTTCTTCTGCGCCTTGGTGGTCGGCGCCTGTCCCTGAACGGGCGCGCTAGCCCCCGCCGTGACCAGCGCGACCATCGCCAGGCCGCCAGCCATCTGTCCCTTCGTCACCGTCATCCTCCCGAAATCGAATGCTTTGGGCGCTTTGTGTTGCATAACTGCCATCGTGTCCAGAGAACGTTCACAATCGCGACTTTTCGACGGCTGGTCTCTCTTGACACCGTTGGGGCTTTGAAGGAGTGAACGTTCTCAAGAGCGCGGGTTACCGCGCCCGTTCACGAAGGGGAGGATTTCATGCGAAGCGTTCGTGCTCGCCTGCTTTCGAATTTTGCCATCGGTGTTTCCGCAGTCGCGCTGACCCTGCCTGCCGCCGCGCTGGCGCAGGATGCCGCCGCCACCATGGGCAATACCGGCCCGGCCCAGACCGATCCGCAAGCGCCGACCACCGGCCCCGCCGATCCCGCCCAGGGCGAAGGCGATATCGTCGTCACGGGTATTCGCGCCAGCTTGCGTCAGTCGATCGACATCAAGCGCAACGCACAGGGCGTGGTCGACGCGATCAGCGCCGAGGAAATGGGCAAGTTCCCCGATACAAACCTGGCGGAGTCGCTCCAGCGCATCACCGGTGTGTCGATCGACCGGTCGAACGGCGAAGGCCAGTTCGTGACGGTGCGGGGCTTCGGCCCCGAATACAACCTCGTCACCCTGAACGGCCGCCAGATGCCGACCGCCGCGATCGGCGACGGAATGAGCGCGCCCGGCTCCCGTTCGTTCGACTTCGCCAACCTCGCCTCCGAAGGCGTCGCCGCGCTGGAGGTCTACAAGTCCGGGCGCGCCACCGTGCCCTCGGGCGGCATCGGCTCGACCATCAACATCCGCACGCCGCGCCCGCTGGATAAACCCGGCCTGCGCGGATCGCTCTCGGCGCGCGGCGTCGTCGACACCTCGCAGAATGGCGGCAAGAACGTCACGCCCGAAGTGTCCGGCATCTTCTCCGACACCTTCGCCGACGATCGGATCGGCGTCCTCGTCACCGGTGCCTATCAGCGCCGCAATTTCAGCCAGAATCAGGCCAATGTCGGTTGGCGTGACGGCTATCTGGGCTCGGAGAACAATTGGGGTTCGCTGGCGCAACAGGGTGATCCCCGCTACGCCAACATCACCAACCGGCCTGGCGCGAACGACGTCTATCAGGTGCCGCAGAACGCCAGCTACAACATCGTCAATGGCCGCCGTGAGCGCATCAACGGCCAGGCCGTCCTGCAATTCCGGCCGTCGGACAATCTGACGGCGACGGTCGACTATACCTATTCACAGAACACCGTCGACATTCGCGATAACAATGTCGGCATCTGGTACAACCACAACGACACGTCGAGCGCGTGGACCAACGGTCCGGTCGCCGGGCCGGTCTTCTACACCGAGCGCTTTACCGCCGCCGAGGGCAAGGACCTGGCCTATTCCGCGTCCGAGACCTCGGTGCGCAGCATCAACCGGTCGCTGGGCGGCAACCTGACCTGGAAGGGTCCGGGTGGCGTCACCATGTCACTCGACGCGCACCACTCGACCGCCGAGTCCCGTCCGGACAATCCGTACGGCAACAGCAACTCGGTCGGCACCGCCATCTTCGGCGTGCAGAGCCAGACGATCAACTTCGACAACAAGCTGCCCGTGATCTCGTTCGCGATGCAGCCGGGCATCGATCCCCTGAACGCCGCCAACATCGTCCCCACCGGCAACGCGTTCCGCAATTCCTATTTCCGGGACGAGATCAACCAGGTGCAGCTGCGTGGGCATTACGACCATGAGCAGGGCTTCCTGGACAGCCTGGACTGGGGTTTCGACTATACCGACAATAAGGTCCGCTCGGCGTATAGCGTGCTGCAGAACGACACCTGGGGCGGCACCGGCGGCGACAGTGCGGCACAGCGTGCGGCGGCCGCGGCCCTGATCCCCGACAACCTGTTCCAGCAGATCAGCATCCCCGACAAGTTCTCGGGTATTGGCGGCGCGAATAATTCGGCGATCGTGAAGTCCTTCTTCGGCTTCAACTTGCCCAACATGGTCTCGCTGCTCGACAAGGCGTATGGCATCTGCGGCGGCAACGGCCAGTGCCTGATCCCCTACACCACGGACTCGCGCATCCGCGAAAAGACCGTCTCGCCCTATTTCCAGTTCAACGGCAAGATGGACCTGTTCGCACGGCCCGCGCACCTCATCGCGGGGCTTCGCTTCGAGAATACGGACGTCTCGGCCTCGGCGCTGGTACCGACCCCGGTCGGCGCACGGCAGAATTCGCAGAACGAATTCAACATCCTGTTCTCGGGTAGCGGCTTCACGACCTTCAAGGGCAGCTATCAGAACTGGCTGCCGTCGGTGGACTTCGACTTCCAGCCGCTGGAAAACGTCAAGCTGCGCGCGTCGTACAGCCACACCATCACCCGCGCCGACTATGGCAGCCTGCAGGGCGGTCGCAATCTGTCTCAGCTGTTCCGCATCGGCGGCGGCACCGGCAGCGTCGGCAACCCGAACCTGATTCCGTACAAGTCGAAGAATATCGATCTGTCGGCGGAGTGGTATTACAAGTCCGACAGCTACCTTTCGGTCGGCTTCTTCCACAAGGACGTGTCGAACTTCATCGGCCAGACCCAGGTCAACTCGACCGTTCCGGGCGTGACCTCTCCGGTGACCACCTTCAACGGCGTGACGCAATACGGGCCCCGCTATCAGGCGGCGATCAATGCGCTGGGGGCCAACGCGACCTTCGCGCAGGTCCGCGACTATATCGCCGCCAACTTCCCCGGCGGCGTGGTCAACGGCACGATCGTGGCGCAGCCCAACGATCCGGCGGTCAACTTCGTCATCACGACGCCGTTCAACAGCAGCCAGACAGCCAGCGTTGACGGTTTCGAATTCGCGATCCAGCACAATTTCTGGGATACCGGCTTCGGCACGATCCTGAACTACACGATCGTCAACGGAAACCGGAAATACGATAACCGCCTGCCCGCCACCGTGTCGCAGTTCGCGATCACCGGCCTGTCGGACAGCGCCAACGCGGTCCTGTTCTACGACAAGTTCGGCATCCAGGCGCGTGCGGCCTATAACTGGCGCAAGGGGTATCTGGCGGGGGCGGGCATCAACCCGGTCTATGTCAACACCTATGGCCAGCTGGATGCCAGCGCCAGCTATGCGGTGACGAAGAGCGTCGCCATCTTCGCCGAGGGCATCAACATTCTGGGCGAGAACCGCAGCGGTCACCTCCGCTCGGATCGCAACGTCAACTTCGTCACGAAGCAGGATGCGCGCTACTCGGCGGGTGTGCGCTTCACCTTCTGACGATCATGGGAAAAGCCGGTTTTCCCGGTCCGGGAACACTGGCTTTTCCTCCATATCGACGGCAAGGATGATGTCGGAAGACGGTCGGGGATAGGGAAAGCGGTGGACAAGCCTGTCACCCGAATCGTGATCGTGGGCGGCGGTACGGCCGGTTGGCTGGCCGCCTGCCGCATCGCTGCCGCAACCATGGGTTCGGTCACGGTGACCTTGATCGAATCTCCCGACGTGCCCACCATCGGCGTGGGTGAAGGCACTTGGCCGACGATCCGCCGGACGCTGGAGCGGATCGGCATTGGCGAGGCCGAGGTGCTGCTGGCCTGTGACGGGTCGTTCAAGCAGGGGACCTGCTTCGACGGCTGGACGACAGGCGCGGACGACGACCGCTATTACCACCCCTTCGTTCCCCCGATCGATGTCGATCCTGTTGACCTGCCCGGCGATCGGCCTTTTGCCTTCACCGCCTGTGCCCAGCCGCAGGTCTGCGTCGAAGATTTGGCCCCGCGCCAGCGCGCCATGCCCGATTATGGGGGCGCGCTGAACTATGCCTATCATCTCGACGCCGCCAAGCTTGCGACGCTGCTGACCCGCCACGCGACCACCCGGCTGGATGTGCGGCATGTCCGCGATCACGTCGTCTCGGTCGATCGGGTCGAGAGCGGCGACATCGAGGCGGTGACGACCCGCCAATCGGGGGCGATTGCAGGCGACCTCTTCCTCGACTGTACCGGGCGCCGCGGCCTGCTGATCGATGAGACGCTGGGAGCGGAGCTGATCGATGCTTCCTCCGTCCTTTTCAATGACCGGGCGCTGGCTATGCAGTTGCCGGTCACCCCGGACAGCCCCATCGCATCGCAGACGGTGGCGACCGCGCACGCCGCTGGCTGGATCTGGGACATCGGCCTGCCGACGCGGCGCGGCATCGGCTGCGTCTATGCGTCCGCCTTCATGAGCGACGACGAGGCGGAGGGCGTTCTGACCGACTATTGTCGACGGATCGCGCCGGAGAGCCCCGCCCCGCGTCGCCTGAGCTTCCGCTCGGCCTATCGGGCCCAGCCCTGGACGGCCAATTGCCTGGCCATCGGCCAGTCGGCCGGCTTCATGGAGCCGCTGGAGGCATCGGCCATCGTCATGATCGAGCTGTCGCTCGACGCGCTGCTCGACGATTTCCCGGTGGACCGGGCGGTGATGCCGATCCAGGCCCAGCGCTTCAACGCGCTGGCCCGCTATCGCTGGGAGCGGATCGTCGACTTTCTGAAGCTGCATTACGTACTCAGCCAACGCGACGAGCCCTATTGGCGCGCGCACCGCGATCCCGCCTCCATCCCCGACAGGCTGGTCGAGGCGCTGGTGCTGTGGCGGCATCGTGCGCCCTCCGCACTCGACCTGCCGATGCAGGAGGAGCTGTTTCCGGCGGCCAGCTATCGCTACATCCTGTGGGGTATGGGTTTCCCCGCGCCCCTCCCCTCGCCCGTCCGTCGCACGGCCCGTGCCGACCTGCCGAACCAGCTTCGCCAGATCGATCAGCGTGCCCGTGCGCTGACGGCGAGCTTGCCGACCAATCGCGCCTATCTCGATGCGCTGCGCGCCGAGCAGGCCCCTCTTGCTGAAAGAACCGCCTGATGGCCCGCCACGAAGCCCTGAGCGCCGATGATCATCGCGACTTGCGCATCCTGGAGCGACGCGACGCCGCACTGGGTGATGCACGCATGGCCTGCATCACCGTTCCGGCCGAATTTCGCGCGGTGCAGGCGGAATATCCCATCCTGTTCCGTCTCAACGACACCCGCGATCAATTCAGCGCGCTCGCCATGTTCGGATTTGAGAATGGCGAGAACCTCTATGTGGCGGAAGGCCGCTGGGATGCGCGCTATCGCCCGCTGGCGATCGATATCCAGCCGTTCCTGATCGGCGGCAGCCCCGACGATGATGGCCCCAAGCAGGTGCATGTCGACCTCGACTCCCCCCGCATCGCGACCGGAGAAGAAGGCGTGCGCGTGTTCGACAAGCACGGCCGCCCCACCCCCTATCTGGAGCGGGTCATCCAACAGGTCGGCGCGCTCGACCACGGCTTTCGTGAAGCGGGCGATTTCTTCGCCGCGCTCCAGCGCTACGAATTGCTGGAGCCCTTCACGCTGGACGTGACGCTGGACGACGGATCGGCCAACCGGCTGATCGGCTATCATATCATCGCCGAGGAGCGGCTGGCCGCGCTCAGCGGTACGGCGCTCGCCGAGCTTCAGGCAGCGGGCTATCTGGAGCCCATCTACATGGCGATGGCCTCGCTCAGCCAGTTCAGCGGACTGATCGCACGGCGCAATCGGCGGGGTGCGCGTGGCTGAGGCCGACCCTGGACTATTGAGCACCCTGCCGCGGGTGCCCGAGGTGACGGTTGTCGATGCGGCCGAACTCGACCGCGTACTGCGCGAGGCCGACCGCCCCTTCGTCGTACGCGGGCTGGCCGCCGACTGGCCGCTGGTTCAGGCGGGCCGACGCTCGGCGGAGGCGGCGCGGGCCTATCTGCTCGACCATCATCGCGACCGGCCCTTCACCGTCTCAGTCGGCGTGCCAGGCAGCGGCGGGCGACTGTTCTACGACGACGCGATGGCGATGAACTTCCGGACGATGGAGGCGGGGCTTCCCGAAATCTTCACCCGCATTACCGAGTTTGCGGGCAAGCCGGACGCACCGTCCATCTATCTCGCCTCGATCGATATGCAGCGCTATTTCGACGGGCTGCACGAGGCGAACCAGATCGATCTGGGTGAGCGCGAGTTGCTGGCCAGCATCTGGATCGGCACGCGCACGCGGATTGCGGCACATAATGACGTCCCGCATAATTTGGCGGTCTGCGCGGTCGGGCAGCGGCGCTTCACGCTCTTCCCACGCGATCAGTTCCGCAACCTCTATCTCGGCCCGGTCGACAACACGCCTGCGGGACGCGCGGTCAGCATGGTCGATTTCCACGCCCCCGATCTCGACCGCCACCCCCGCTTCGCCGAGGCGCTGGCAACCGCGCAAGTGGCCGAGCTGGAGGCTGGCGATGCGGTCTTCATCCCCGCCCTTTGGTGGCACCATGTCGAGGGGACCGCGGATTTCAACGTGTTGGTCAATTACTGGTGGCGCGACGCGCCCCGCTGGCTGGGCCAGCCGCAAGAGGCTTTGAACCACGCGATGATGACGATCCGCGACCTGCCCGCCGACCAGAAGGCGCATTGGCGGGAGATGTTCGACCATTATGTCTTCGCCAATGACGAAAGCGTCGTGGCCCATATTCCCCAGGGCGGTCGCGGTATCCTTGATCCGATGACTCCCGATCTCGCGGGCCGTATCCGCGCCTTCCTGCTGCGGGCACTTAGCCGATGAGCGCGCCCCGCCGGATCGTCATCGCTGGCGGCGGCACCGCCGGTTGGATGGCGGCCGCCGCCCTTGCCCGCACACTGGGTCGCGCGGTCAGCGTCACGCTGGTCGAATCGGACGCGATCGGCACGATCGGCGTCGGCGAGTCGACCATTCCGCCGATCATCACCTTCAACCGGCTGCTCGGTATCAACGAGGCCGAGTTCATGGCCGCGACCCAGGCGACCTTCAAGCTGGGCATCCAGTTCGACGGGTGGAAGGGACCGGACGACCGCTATTTCCACTCCTTCGGGCTGACCGGCAAGGATCACTGGGCGGCGGGGTTCCAGCATTTCTGGCTGGACGGCGTCCGTCGGGGTCATGACGAGCCCTATGACGAATATTGCCTGGAGCTGGTCGCCGCGCGTGAGGGCAAGTTCGCGCATCTGCCCGACGAGCGAATGAACTATGCCTATCAGCTGGACTCGACGCTGTACGGCCGGTTCTTGCGACGCATGGCCGAGGGGGACGGCGCAACGCGGATCGAGGGGCGGATTGCCGAGGTCGACCTGAACCCGGAGACCGGCGATATCGCCGCTTTGATATTGGATGACGGACGACGGGTCGATGGCGATCTGTTCCTGGACTGCACCGGCTTTCGCGCGCTCCTGATCGAACGCGCGCTGCATGTCGGGTTCGACGATTGGAGCCATTACCTGCCCTGCGACGCCGCTGTCGCGGTACAGACCGAAAGCGTGCGGCCGCCCGTCCCCTATACCCGCGCCATCGCGCATGAAGCGGGGTGGCAATGGCGCATCCCGCTGCAACATCGGGCAGGCAACGGCATCGTCTATTGCAGCCGCTATATGGATCACGACGCGGCGCGAACGAAGCTGCTGGACACCGTCGAGGGCAAGGTCCTGACCGAGCCTAACATGCTGCGCTTCCAGACGGGCGCCCGCCGCAAGCAGTGGCATCGCAACTGCATCGCGGTCGGCCTGTCCGGTGGCTTCCTGGAGCCGCTGGAGTCGACGAGCATCCACCTGATCCAGCGTGCGATCCTGCGGCTGATCCGCCTGCTTCCCGGCGGTCCGATCAGCGCACATGACGTGGCCGAATTCAACGACCAGCAGATGACCGACATGCTGCAGATCCGCGATTTCCTGATCCTGCACTATAAGGTCCATGAACGACGCGACAGCGCCTTCTGGCGGCAATGCGCGGACATGGACGTGCCCGACAGCCTGGCGCACAAGATCGCCCTTTTCCGCGAGACGGGCCGCGTCTTCCGCCGCAACGACGAACTGTTTGCCGAAAACAGCTGGGTACAGGTCATGATGGGGCAGGGCATTACCCCGGAGAGCCATCATCCGATCACCGCGCGCCTCAGCGACGAGGAGTTGGAGCGGCTGCTGTCCACGCTGCGCCAGAATGTCGCGACGACGGTGCGCAGCCTGCCGCCGCACGCCGATTATGTCTCGCGCCACTGCGGCACGGCGGCCTGACCCCGACCATGCCGCCCCGTCGTCGCCAGTCCGTCACCATCCGCCATGTCGCCGCCGATGCGGGCGTGTCGCTCCAGACCGTCAGCCGGGTCATCAACAAGGAGCCCAATGTCCGCCCCGAGATGATGGAGCGGGTGCAGGCATCGATCGCCAAGCTCGGTTATGTCCCCTCGATCGCGGCGCAGCGCATGGGCGGATCGCGCTCCTATCTGATCGTCGCGCTCAACGACCGGGAGCGGACCATTGCCGACTGGCGCAATCGCCAGGGCACCGACTGGGTCGACCAGATGATGCTGGGGGGTATGCTGACTTGCGCCGAGCACGGCTATCGCCTGATCGTCGAGTTGGTCGACACCCATAGCGACCATATCGAGCGCGAACTGCTCGGCGCGATTGCCTCGCTGCAGCCCGATGGGGTTATCCTGACGCCGCCGCATTCGGAAAATCCGCTGATCACACAGCTGCTGGAGGCCCATGGGATCAGCTTTGCCCGGATCGGGTCGCTCAAGCCGGGCGGCGGCTTTGCGCTGTCGATCGACGATGAGGGCGCGGCGCGGATGGCGACGGACCATCTGATCGCGCTCGGCCATCGGCGGATCGGCTTCATCGCCGGGCCGGACGACTATGAACTGAGCGGCTGGCGGGTCGAGGGGTGGCGCAAGTCGATGACGGCGGCGGGCCTGTCCTGTGAGGGGCTATTGGCAAAGGGCGATTTCAGCTTCGCCTCGGGCCGGAGCGCGGCTGGCACACTGCTCGACAGTGGGAGCGCCCCGACTGCCATCATCGCCAGCAACGACCAAATGGCTTTGGCGACGCTGGAGCTGGCGCGCGAACGGGGGCTGGCGATCCCGGACGACCTGTCGCTGGTCAGTTTCGACGACACACCGATCGTACGCTTCGTCCACCCACCATTGACGGCCGTTGTTCAACCCATTGCCGATGTCACCGCCCGTGCGGTCGAACTCATCATCGCCGAGCAAGCCGGGCGCCCGACTCCCACCGGTCCCGTCATCACCCCGGCCGAACTCGCCATCCGCGCCTCGACCGCGCCATGGCGATAAGGAAGGCTGCCGGGTCCGCATAGGCCAGGAAATCACCTCGCCCTCAGCGAAGCCACTCGACAAGAGCCGAACAGATGCGGGCTGGGACGCTCTGCCGAGATTTAGCGTTCGCCCTCTTACCGTCCTGGCAGACGTCTTCGACATGCTCTCCTCTCGCACCAATAGGAATGGCTCTATCGGGACGAGTGCGACCCAAGCTTCTCAATTTAAAGAAATATCCCAGATCAACTCATTGGCAGTTGACTTCTGATAAATTCCGTTTTGCAGTCAAAGTTAAATTTTAAGCATTGGGAAATATACGGCTCCTTCAGGAGGACCGTATGACCATCCGTAGCAAACTCTTCGCCTGCCTGGCGGCGCTGGCGTTGTCGATTGTGCTGCTCGCGACCTTATCGTTCTGGAGCATGAGCACCAACAAGACGGCACTCGACTCGATCCTTCAGGATCGCCTCGTACCCATGCGCGACCTCAAGACGGTCGCCGACAAATACGCCGTCGACATCGTCGATGCCTCACACAAGGCGCGCAACGGCAATTTCACTTTTGCCCAGTCGGCCGCCAAGGTGCGAGATGGCTCGGAAAACTTGCATAAGCATTGGAAGGCGTATCGCGCCACCCAGATCAACGGGGAGGAAGCTGCCCTTGCGACGGAGGCCGAGACCCGGATGCGGGTCGCCGACGAGCATGTCGCCGAACTCCTGACGATCCTCAACAACGGAGACCGCGCCGCCCTTGACGGTTTCGTCCTGAACAAGCTCTATCAGAGCATCGATCCTGTATCCGATTCCATCGGCAAGCTGGTCAACCTCCAGCTCAAGATCGCGGAAAACACCGGCAACGCCGCCACCGCCACCGCGCGGACGAACCGCACCATCATGATCGCACTCGTAGTGGGCGGAATTGCGGTGCTGGCCATGTCGCTGATCATCATCTCGTCGAAAGTGGTCGCTCCGATCCGGCGACTGGCCGAAACGATCCGCGGACTGGCGTCGCAGAACGGGACGGCCGACGTGCCGCACCTCGACCAAAAGGACGAGATCGGCGACATCGCGCGATCCGTCGACGTGTTCCGCCAGTCGGTCGTCCGGGCCGAGCAGGAAAAGGCCGTCGCTGCCGCACAGGCGACCGAGGCACTGGCGACCGGCCTCGCCGCGCTGGCCGACGGCGATCTGACCTTCCAGTTGAAGCAGGATTTCCCGCCCGCCTACGCCAAGCTCCAGTCGGACTTCAACGAAGCGGCAGCCTCTTTGCGCAATGCCCTCTGGCAGGTCACCGAATCCGCGAGCGGGATCAACAGCGGTGCCAACGACATCCGCCAGGCCTCGGACGATCTCTCGAAGCGTACCGAGCAACAGGCAGCATCGCTGGAGGAGACGGCAGCGGCCATGGACGAAATCACCACGACGGTCCGTTCGACCGCGGAGCGCGCCAATCGTGCCGACTCCGCCGTTCGCGACGCCCGTGACGAAGCGGAACGGTCGGGCGCGGTCGTGCGCCGCGCGGTGGACGCCATGGGCGGTATCGAGCGTACGTCGAACGAAATTTCCGAGATCATTTCGGTCATCGACGGCATCGCGTTCCAGACCAACCTGCTGGCGCTTAACGCCGGCGTGGAAGCAGCGCGCGCAGGCGACGCTGGCAAGGGTTTCGCAGTGGTCGCCTCCGAAGTGCGCGCCCTGGCGCAGCGTTCCGCTGAGGCCGCCAAGGACGTGAAGGCTCGGATCACCGCATCGTCCGTACAGGTGACGGCGGGGGTGCAGCTCGTCGGCGAGACGGGCGAGGCGCTTGAGCGTATCATCGGCAAGATCGGCGAGATCAACGGCCTGGTTTCGGCAATTGCGGCATCGGCCGAGCAGCAGGCCACCGGCCTCCAGCAGGTCAACACCGCCGTCTCCGAGATGGACGGTGTGACGCAGAAGAATGCGGCGATGGTGGAGGAGGCGACCGCCGCGGCGCGCAGCCTTGCCTCCGAGGTCGACGGGATGAGCCTCCAGATCGCCCGGTTCCGGGTGGGCAACGCGCCCGTCGCATCCGCTTCACCGGTCCATGACCTGCAGCACCGCGCGGCGACCGCCGCACGCCGTATCGCCAAGCCCACGCCGCCGCGAACGGCAGGCAACACCGCGCTTGCGGTGTCCGAGGACGAGTGGTCCGAATTCTAAGCGGGTGATACGGTCTCGGGCGTGGACGTCATGGTCATCCATGAGGTCCACGCCCGGTCGCGGTCGCCTACGCTTCCCGAGGTGCCGACTGAGCCATGAATCAGAAGCGCATCCGCACGCCGCCCGTAAAGCGACGGCCGGTGAAGCCGCTATAGGACAGCAGGCCAAAGGAATTGTCCTGATAGGACTTTTCGTTCAGCAGGTTCGTCACGTCGGCACTCAGATCGACATTCTCGGTCAGCTTGTAGCTGATCGACCCGTCCAGCTGCCCATAGGGTCGCACGAAATTGCCGTCGCCGAAGGTGCCGCCGCCATTCGAGTATCTGCCGCGATACGAATAGGAGCCGCGAACGCCGACGCCATATTTCTCGAAATAGGCGCCGACATTATAATTGTGCCGGGCGACGCCATCCAGCGGAAAGGCCTGTCCGCCCTGCGTGCGGGGGATGGAGGGCGCATCGATATAGGTGTAGTTTCCGAACAGCCCGAACCCGTCCAGCGTCCCCGTGACATAGGACAGCGGCAATTGCGCCGCGACTTCCAGGCCCTTGACGTCGCCGCTGAGCAGGTTGAGCGGCTGGTTCCGCCGGAACTCCAGCGTCGCGCTGCCCCCCGACCGGTACGTGACCGTATGGGTTTCCGTCGTCTGGCCGGAGACGATATAGTCGGTCAGGTGCTTGTAGAAGCCCGCCACCGACAGCAACCCGCCGCGCGCGAAATAATATTCCAGCGACAGATCGAGCTGATCGGATTTGTAGGGCCTCAGCGCCGGATTGCCCGAAGAGATCGAGCGGATATTCGCATCGACCGAGGTGCCCGCATTCAGCTGGCCGAGCCCCGGCCGCCCGATCACGCGGGCGGCGGCGCCACGGATGACCAGTTCCGGCGTCAGATTGTACCGAATGTTCAGGCTGGGCAGGAACGAACTGTATTTCGCCTTCAGCGAAGTCTGGCCCGCGGCAGGCACGGTCACCGTCACGCGATCCGCCTCGACGATCAGCGCGTCCAGGTTCGGGACCAACCCCTCCGAAGACGTCCGCGTCTGTACCCAGCGCACGCCGAAGTTACCGGCCAGACGATCGTCCATGCCGGCAAAGTCGACTTGGCCGTACGCGGCCAGCGTCTTCTCCTCGACATTGAACCCTGCGCCCGGCTGCACCGGGATCACCTGATCGTCGTAAAAGGCGGATCGCGGGACCACCGATGCGAACTTGCCCACATCGAACACCAGAAGGCGCGCATTGCCCGGCAACCCCGAGAAATCACCCGCCGACAGGAAGGCTGCGGCCGGGATGCCCCCGCCGCCCTCGACACCGGGCGTGACGGTCAGCTTGCCATTCGACAATGCCGCGATCTGCTGAGCGTTCAGGACCGAGAAGGCCGAGGTGTTCCTGAAGCGGCGGCCGCTGGCAAACACGCCGCCCTTGACCGATCGGATGAAGGAATCATCACCCAGCGCGTAGGTGGCGTCGAACCGCCCTTCGATATTGCGGTCGGGGCTGGTGAAGGCCCCCAGATCCTCGGCATTCAGGTAGAAATTGCTACCGTTCAACGGGTCATAGCCGCGCGAGAAGCCGACCAGGGGACCTCCGCCCAGCCCGTTCGGGAAGGTGAGCTGTGCCGAGGCGCGACCCTGCGCCTGAAGGCCGAAGGTGCGGGTGTCGTTGGTCGCCCGGAAATAGGAACCCTGCGCCTCCAGCGTCAGGTTGCCGCTCTTCCATTTCGCGCCCTGCGCCACCGAGAAGACGTTGATCTTCGAGTTATATTCACGGGCGGTCGCCTGGATGCTGACGCCATCGGCGTCCAGTGCGGTCAAGAAGCCCTGCGAGCCGCCGAGCAGCTGGCCGACGAAGCTCGTGTCGATCGTGCTCGATCGGACGCCATAATTGGTCCCGCCCGGAATCTGCGGTGCGATATCGGTGAAGCGGACCTGCGCGCGGCTGACATATTGGGTGCTCTTCAGGCTGCTGTAAAAAGCATCGCCATAGAGTTCGAGCTCTTCGGTCGGCTTCCACTGATAACCCAGGATCGCGGTTAGTCGATCGCGCCGCCCTTGCGTATTCCAGTTATCGAAGCCGTGCTGGAAGCTATAGGTATCGTTAAAGTCGCCATCGACATTGTAATCGATCGGCGGCGACTTGCCGCCCTGCACCGCGCGTCCGCTGCTGTCGAACAGAGGTGACTCGCGACTGGTTTCGGCGCCATAGGTGTTGAGGAACTTCTCGCGGTAATCGCGGCGCTCGAAGGCGATGCCGGCGTTGACCCCGAAGGTGCCACTGGCGTTCACCCAATTGCCGAGCGCGGCCACCCGCGGCGTCAGCTTCCCGCGATTTTCCTCATAGACGCCCTCGACGGAGGCGCTGAGCGTGGTCTTGCCGATGTCGAGCGGCCTTGCGGTCTTGACATTGACCGTGCCCGACAGGCCGCCTTCGATCATATCGGCGGTCGGGGACTTGAGCACCTCGACCGAACTCGTGAACAAGGACGAAAAGGCGGTGAAATCGAACGACCGCGTGCCGCCGCTTCCCAGCGTCCGGCCATTATACTGGACGCGGGTAAATTCCTGCGGAAGACCACGGATGGACGCGCCAGAACCTTCACCTGCCGACCGGGTGATCTGAACGCCGGTGATACGCTGAAGCGATTCCGCGAGGTTCAGGTCGGGGAATTTCCCGATATCCTCCGCAGAGATGACGTCGCTGACCACATTGGCGTTGCGCTTGATCTGGTTCGCGATGTCCAGCGATCGACGAAAGCCGGTGACGACGATTTCCGCGCCCTGTTTCGAGCCGACATCGACGCTCCCGACGCCAGGCGTCGCCTGTGCGGGGGCGGCCGTTGCCGTGGTGGCGTCGATCGGGCCGTTCGTCTGGGCGTGCGCGGCCGATCCGACCGCCAGGCACGCCGCCGTTCCGATAAGAAGGCTGAATTTATAGCGCATGCTCTCTCTCCTTTTTATAAGTGAGAGTGCACCCGCCCATTTGTCACCAATTCGTGACAAAAGCTTGTGCGAGACCGGGCCGGCCCTCCCCCCTCACCGCCACGCTTCCCTGTCCGAGAAATCTTTAATGGCGCATATGAAAGTGTAACGTTACACATGAGAATGCAAGTGGATTTTTGAGGGCCTATTCATCGGCTTGCATCACGGCGGAATTTCTTCGCCATGGGTTGGCTGACGCCGAGGCAGCTTGCGCGGCGCCGGTCGGCGCGGTCCCGTCACGCTTGGGATGCATCCAGGATTGTCAGATCCGAAATCACCCGCCGCAGCCGGGCGTGTCTTTTCCCAGACCCTTCACTCCACCCCTCCCATCAGCCAAATTTCAGCGGGTGGTCACATGGGCAGGATTTTCCCATCCCATGACTTGCCGAGCCGCGACGTCGATTGCGCCAGAGATGTCGCATAGGGAAAAGGTGAAGCCCCCTCGGCGTCACCAAGGAGAAGGCAAAGCCAGCACCCTAATATGCGTTCTTTTGACGAGACGGACTATGCGATAAGCAGGGCCAAAAATACGCGGGAGGAACATCGGCGATGAAGACAGTGCGTGCGATCGGTGCGGCCTATTGCGTCGGCTTTATGCTGGTGGTGGCGATCGGACATATTCCGCCGTTTCTGGATGCGAACGGCAATCTGTTCGGGCTGTTCAAACTCGACCTGTATGACGACAGCCTTCACTTTTTCTCGGGCGTCTGGGCGGGCGTTGCGGCCTGGTGGTCCTATGGCGCGGCGCGGCGCTATTTTCGGCTGTTCGGCCCGCTCTATTTCGCCGACGGCGTGATGGGGCTGTTTCTGGGTAGCGGCTATCTCGACGGTGGCATCTTTCTCTATGGGCCGATCCAACAGTCGGTCGCGGTCCACATCTTCGCCAATCTGCCTCATCTGGTGATCGGTGGCGTGGCGATCTGGGTCGGGTATCGGCTCGCCCGTCGTCCCGAACCGGCACGGTGAAGCGCCGCTGGAAACTGGCGATCGCGGCAGCAGCGCTCGTCGCGGGCGCGGTGAGCGTACCGGTCGCCTATATCGAAGGGGGCTGCCGCACGCCCCCGGCGGATCAGGCCGGCGCCCCGCCCTATCGTTCGATCCTGCCGCCTGCCGACCGGCGGCCGCTGGCAGCGACCTTTCTGACCTATCCCGAATGGCACATCGTCTATGAGGCGGAGAGCTATGCGCGCCATCTGGACCGCGGCGCGCCACCGAGCGCCTTTCCGTTCGGACGGCACATCGCGTCCTTCTGGACCAGCTATTGCACGGTCAACCAACTGACCATGGGTAGCCCGTCCGCGAGCGACTACAAGCTGACCATCTATACCATCGGCATCAGCTACACCGCCGAACTGCTGGTCAAGGCGGCCTATGAACGCTCCATCGGGCGCTTATTCGAATCGCTGAGCGGATGGACAAGCGCCGACGACCGCCACACCGCCACGGTCCAGCGACACTATGGCGCATTTCTGCACGAAACGCCGTGGTTCCGCTTTCCCTTCGGTCAGGCGCTGCGGGACGAGTGGCGGACCGACGAACCGGTCCAGCATGCGCGGCATTGGGAACGGCGTTTTGCGCTTTCGGCCGAATATGGCGTGAAGGCTCTCTATGCGAAGGCGATCGACGCGGCCACCGGGGCGACGGTGGGACATGATGAAACCACCTTGCGCTTCGTCGCCCGTGCAGCACCGCAGGCTCTGCGCGCCGTCGATCCCCGGATCGTGCCCATCGGCTCGAACGCGGACGGCCTCACAATCGCGCAGGCACCGCGATACCAGCAGTTCAACGATATCCTGGGCAAGCTCGCCGACGCGCGGATCGACCTGATGGAGATTGCGGGTAACGGCGAGATATTCGTCACCCTGCTCCTTCCCGCCACCGCCGCGCCGCCGGGCAAGGTGCGGCTCTCGTTGCCCATCGACCGGGCGGGATGGCGGCGGGTCGGGATCGTCGTGCCGGTGCGCGCGCTGACCGCCACGCTGCGACAGGTGCGGCAAAGCGGCGGCGAGGTCGAGCATGTCTATGATTATTGAGCGAGCTCTGCGCTTCACGGCGCAAGCGGCGCTGGTCCTTGGCTTATGGTTCGGCGTGATGCTCGCCATGCCGTTCATCGGCCCCGCCGGACGGCAGGTGGCGGTGGTCGGCGATAGCGCACGTGCGGTCCGGATCGTTGCCGAGGCGGGTGGTCAGGTCGTGGAAGTCCGTCACGGCGCAACCCTGGCGCGCAGCGACGCCCCCGACTTCGTAAGGCGTCTCTACGCCTTGGGCGCACCGGCCGTCATCGAGGGGCGCATCGCGGCAGGCTGCTTCGCGAAGAAAGGCGCGTAGCGCGCATACCATGTGTTGCTGAACAGGCCTTTCGGGTCCCAGTTGCGCTTGGCCGCGAAGAACGTGCCGATCTTGGGATAGGAGCGCGCAAGCTGCGCCGGGGTATAGTGAAGCTGATAGGGCAGGAAGAACCGCCCGCCCTCGCGCAGGCACAGATCGATCAGGTCGCTGGTCAACCGCCGCATTGCCGCCGTCCCCTCGGGCGTGGTGGGCTGGTTGAGATACAGGACCACCGAGAAAGCCGGTTCGGGTGCATAGCTGAGCGCATTGTCCTCGCGCCCGACCGCACGGATCGAGGCATTGACCAGATTGGCCTGATCGGCCCGAAGGATCGTCCGCATTCCATCGATGAACGGGATGATCCGGGCGCGCGGCATGAAATATTCATGGAGGATGTCCGTCTCGCCCGGCAGATTGTTGGCCAGATAGGCGACAGAGTCATGCATCGGGTCGTTGCGCGCGACCAGACAGGCCTCGCCCGAGCCTTGCGCCTGCGCCCGCGACACCGTGCACTGCTCAAACCGGTGTTCGAGATGCTTTTCGCTCCACCATTTCACCCGCTTGAACAGGTCGTTCCGCTTGGCGAGGTTGACGGTCAACCGCCGTATCCGGGTCGCGGCGACTTCGGACAGGGCGGCGCGGTAGAGCCCTTGGTCCTCCGGGTGGCGGGTATAGGTATAGACCAACGCCTCGCGCAGCAGGCTGTCGGGTGCGGTCGAGAGATGGACGTAGCTGAGCCCCACGGCCGGGTCGGCGGCGATCCGTCGGAACGTGTCTGGAAAGGCGCGATAGTCGATCCGCTCGCGACCGGAACGATAGACATCGTTGGGGACAACATCCAAGGTCGCGAACAAGATGACCCCGAACAGCCCGTATCCACCCACGACGTGGCGAAACAGGTCGGCATTCTCGGTCCGTGACGCAGTGACCACGCGCCCGTCTGCAAGCATCAGAGTGACGCGGCGCAGCGAACCCATCACCGCACCCGCCCGGTGATCCATCCCATGCGCATTGACACTGATCGAACCGCCGACGGAGAAGATGTCGGTCGACTGCATCGCCTGGACCGCGAAACGGGGATGGATGGCAAGCTGGATCGCGTGCCAGGTTGCGCCTGCCCCCACCGTCACCGTGCGCGCCTCCGGATCGAGATGGATCGCGTCCATTCCCCGCATGTCGAGCATCACGCCACCCGCACGGAAGGCCTGCCCGCCCATCGAATGGCGCACCCCCGCCGCCGATACGGTCAGCCCATGTGCGGCGGCATAGCGCAAGGCGGTGGCGACATCGGCTTCGGTCCTGACACGAACGACGCCCGCGACCGGGGTCCGGCTGAGGCAGCTGGCATCGTTGACATGGCCGCCGCGCTGCGACCAGTCGGGTTCCGGAACATGTGCGGGAAGCGGCGAAAGAGGCGAAAGCCGCGGCAGAATTCCGCTGCAATCCTTTGCCCCCACGGGGCCCGCTGCCAGCGGCGCGATGTAAAGTGCAGTACCTCCGGCAACAAGTGCAAGCATCGACACGCCGATGAGCAGATGCTGGTGTTTCGACACTGGCGCTCCTTTCTTCCACAGATGCTTGACGGCGGCGTCTCGTATCTCTGGCTTTCCTGAACCCTGTTGCTATGCCGGTCGCGGTTTCACAACCAGCGAGTATTTCGAGCGTTCGATGATTTTCATTCCTCTCGCCGCCTGAATGGCGCTCGCGGCCTGCGGCAAAGGTGGCGAAAGCGTGTCCATGACCAACGCCTCGATGGAGCAGGTCGCCAAGGTTTGGGTCAACGATCCGATCAATCGATTACACAACATCCGTTGAAGGCCCGCATCCTTGGGCGCATCACGCCGGGGCCGCCCGTTTCCGTTCCTGACAAATATTCCGTTTATTGCCCGGCGATGAATCCTATCCCAAGCTTGGTACGATGATGTCTCATCTCAACGTGACGACCCTGACCGCCGCACGCCGCCAAACAGCGTCGGGTCGGTGAGGCAATGAGCGAATAAGCCGGCATTCGCCCGCTCGTTGAGTGGGAAGCGCGCCGCGTCGAACGGCGAGTGGTGGCGTTCCCCAATGGCAATTGCCTGGGTTGGGTATATTCGGATCGAGATATTCTGGGGTGAATGGAAAACGCATGTAAGGTTGGCCGATGGCCCCCGCAGATGGGCGGCAGCCATTCGGCGCAAGGACCAAGAACGCTGCCGCAAGGCCCCATCAGGGTCGATATGGCAAGGACGATTGGTGGAGGATGATGCGAACCCTGCCGTCTTCACATTCCTTGAACACGAAACTCTTGTTCACGAAGATGTGGGTGTCGTCCTGTCCGATGAAATGGACATTGCATTGCACGATCGCCAAATCGCCATGCAGGATGAAATCCTCTTTGCTATACCAAACCTTGACCCACGGCTTCAGCTTGAAGCCCGTGTCATCGGGGAATGCCTCGTTCCCCCCGATGAAATAAGCCAGAGCGCCCTCCTTTGTCGGACGAAAAGTCTGGGTGCCGAAGGTCAGGGTCGGTTTGAACAGAACCTTCCCATGGTCATAGTCGTAATTGTCGCTGAGCACCTGCATTGCAACGGCGCGCGCGTCGCCACCCTCGGAATGAGCCCTGCCGACCGCCACCACATTGTCGCACCAAGTCTGCAACGCCTTGTGCACCATCGCTTCGGTAAACATCCATTCGTTCCTTCTGAAAGGTTCTGCCGGCTCTTTCGCCGGAGCGGTTGCCGACGCTGATGCTCCCCGCATGACGGCCTCTTCCAACGCATCGAACGAGAAAGGACAAAAGCCCAGCCAGGCCTGATCGCGTCCGCACCTGTCCGCATCGCAACGGTCGTGTCCGTCAACGTGGTGTAATTTCAGGTGTGCCACCGGGCCGCATCGTTCAGGCGGCCTTGGGTGTAATCTGTAGGGGCGGTACCTCCTCGATCTGTGGTGTGGCGAGAGCGGTCATGCCTTCGATCTGCATGTA
>PVBE011807038.1_pt1 | contig 52863 bp, 53 predicted proteins | sample 1631181 | NCBI WGS metagenome assembly PVBE01 (sample SAMN08397723, study PRJNA350692) | Marine metagenome, whole genome shotgun sequencing project. | isolation source: water | place: Pacific Ocean | collected 2012-04
CCGAGGGCAGCCATTGCAAAGTATCCGACGACGTGCAACAGTCCCATGGTCAGCAACACGGGAACCGCACCAAATTTCTCCTCCAAAGGCAGGCACAGTTTACAAGCTGCGGCAAACAGAAAACTCTGCGCCGCCCAGAGAATGCCAAACATACCAAGTGGAATACCCTGATCGCGCCAATAGGGCTGCAATAGCCAGACAACGTAAAAGGTAGCCAGACTAAAGAAGATAATATTGAGACAGATCAACCTAAGCATCCTGTCTTCATAAAATAAGTGCGCAACCACTCGCTTCAGGTTCCCGATAGGCCTGCTCGCCTCCATCCTGGTAAACGGAGCTTCAGTGAGCAATAGCGACAATGCCAGCGGACACCAGGCAAAAATAGCATTCGCCAAGACCGTGATCTCAAAAGAATGAACAATCAGGACACCACCAATCAGTGCTGACACTCCCTCAGCCACGCTCTTTACGAATCTCAGGTTCGCGATCCCGCGCGCCTTCTTTTCGGGACTGAGTTTGAGACCCACCTGGCTGTCATAAAGTAGAGACAAATCAGCACCTGACAGCAGGCTGGAACCCAGCCCAACAGTCATCTCAAAGATGGCCAACCCTGCAAAACTATCTGCAAAGTAGAGCCAGGTGAACCCTATTCCGTGGAAAATGCTTCCGGAAACCAGCGCATTTTTCCTACCAAACACATCCGCGATATAACCCGAAGGTACTTCAAACAGAACGACAGACAGAGCGAAGATGGCCTGCAGATAGAATACCTGGGCAAGGGATAGCCCCCTTGATTCAAAGAAGGGAACAATAATTGGGGCAATGATCATGGACAGCCAAAAAAAGCTGAACAGATACAATATCGGTATGTTTCTCTCTAATTTCTTTTCCATAACGGTAGCGCTCTGGCCTCAGTTTCAGTACGAAGAAACTGCAGGCAAAAAAAAACCCCTACATGTTGAACACATAGGGGTTTCAAATAGTTCGTTTAACCCTAATGCATTCGGACCTCTTGTGTGTGCTTCACACAGGTCATCACACGGGACATCGCCGTGCGGTTAATTTGGGTTAGTACTAAGTTCATATTCAATTACTTTGGAATACTTATTTGAATAGCGCGCACATTACTCCAACCAGTTCGTAAGTCAAGCACATTTTGAGAAAACATCTAAACTAAGGGGCGGTCGGGTGGGACTAGAACCGGTCTTCCGTATCCTGGAAAATCTGCTTCCACTTGCCCGAGCGGAACCTGTGAATGATCATAATGCATTTAATCAGGTAGTCGCCAATAAGCGCGCCGTATATCCAGCCTACGTCCAACTCAAGGTAGGTAAACAAAACAGCCAATCCCACCCGTACACCGATCAAGCCCACCATGGTTGCAACAAGAGGAAACCGTGTGTCCCCGGCACCTCTCAAGCACCCGCCCATTGTGAATTCAATAGCCATTAAAGGTTGAGCGATTGCCATAATGTAGATAAAGGTGACGGTGTGCCTTACAACCTTCTCATCATGGATCAGATACCAAGCTATATCCTTTGCCAACACGGCAATAATGAGGCCTAGGGCAGTCATACTTGCGATTGCCAGGCCCGTTGCACGCCAGCCCTGGACGACGGCACCATCCGGATCCTTTGCACCCAGATGCTGGCCTACCAAGGTAGCGCCAGCAATTGAAAAACCAAATCCAACGACAAAGGAAATGGACAATATCTGCACACCTATACCATAGGCCGCGAACGCCTCCGTACCGTAAAAACCGACCAGCCACAGGAACGCCACGAATCCGACCTGAAATACAAACTGCTCAATGGCTGCCGGATAGCCAATGTGCACAAGCTGCTGAACCCGCCTGAAGGTGATGGACCCGCGGCCACCAACACCTACCAGTAACTTTTTGCCATACCAGAGGTAGAGCAGTATTACGGCACCGGCAATGTACGACAGACCATTGGCTACCGCTGCACCCACAACACCCATCTCAGGAAAACCATAGAGACCGAAAACCAGCAAATAGACAAAGACGACATTGACAACATTGATCGCCGCACCGACCCACAGGGGTGTTTTCGTATCACCCGCTGCCCTGAGTGACGCGCCTAAGATCAAGTTTATGGAGAAGGCAACATTAAACAGGCTGAGATATCTGATAAAGTCCGCAGCCTGGCTTGTCGTCTCCTCATCGAGACCAAATACTCCTGCAATTGGTTCGGCAAAAATGATGCAAGGTAGCATGAGGACAAAGGCAACCAGGTTACCAATCCAGAGAGATATGCTGGTGATATGAGCGGCTTCCAGATGATCCCTCGCGCCAAAAGCCCGTGCAACCAAGGCTGCTGTACCCGCCGACACTGCCATCAGCACAGCCTGCAGCGCGAAAAATATGCGATGCCCGGTAGTCACTGCTGCCACCGCCTCCGCACCTAGGGAGCCAACAATCTTAATACTGACTATACCAATCACGGCGAAAAGGAGGTTGCCCAGAATGGCGGGCCATGCAAGATCCCAGATACCGAGTTGTGGGCTTTCAAGTGAAGTCTTAGACCCGGAATCAAGAACCGATGTGGCTTCTTCCTGAAGATCGGCCTGCTGGTCTATACCCGAGATGTCTAGTCCAACTTCTGAAATATAAGGACGGCGTTGGTGCCGCCAAATCCAAAGCTGTTCGACATTACAGTCCTGATCCCCGCCTGGTCAATCCGGCTCCTTACGATGGGCGTATTTTCAAAAACCGGGTCAAGATTCTCGATATTTGCAGAAGCGCAGATAAAATCATTTTCGAGCATCAGCAATGAATAGATCGCCTCATGTACACCGGCGGCACCCAGCGAGTGTCCGGACAATGATTTCGTCGAGCTTATTTTCGGTATTGAGTCGCCAAAGACGCGTTCAATCGCAGCTATTTCTGGTGGATCCCCAGCAGGGGTGCTGGTGCCATGGGCATTAATGTAATCGATAGGTCCATCAACCGTAGACAGGGCCAGCGCCATTGCCCTTTCCCCGCCCTCTCCAGAGGGAGCAACCATGTCGTGACCATCAGAAGTTGCACCATAGCCTGCTAATTCTGCATAAATTTTTGCGCCTCGTGCCCGGGCATGTTCCAGTTCCTCAACCACCACAAAACCACCACCACCGGCTATAACAAATCCATCACGGTCTTTGTCATAAGCTCTGGAGGCCTGATCTGGCTGATCGTTTCTTTGCGTTGAAAGTGCTCCCATCGCATCAAAAAGGGAAGTCATACTCCAGTGTTCTTCTTCTCCACCCCCCGCAAAAACAACGTCTTGTTTACCTAATTGGATAAGCTCGGCTGCATGACCAATACAGTGCGCACTTGTTGAGCAGGCGGAGGTAATAGAATAATTAACGCCCTTGATCGAGAAAGGTGTCGCCAGGCAAGCCGAGACCGTTGAACTCATGGTGCGCGTTACGCGATAGGGGCCGATTCGCTTCAGACCTTTTTTGCGCAAAATGTCCGCTGCTTCAACGAGATTTGAAGAAGAAGCACCACCGGAACCGGCGACTAGCCCGGTTCGAATGTTGGAAATATCGGTATCATCGAGACCTGCATCCGCTAAAGCTTCAACCAGAGAGATGTACGAATAGGCCGCTGCATCACCCATAAATCGGCGCAATTTACGGTCAATGCGCTCTTCAATGTCGATGTGAATACTGCCAGCAACATGGCTCCTTAAACCACGTTCCTGGTATTCCTCCTGAAGACGGATACCGGATTGCATTTCTTTTAGAGCATTCAAGGTTTCCGCCAGATTATTCCCAAGGGGAGAAACCAGACCCATTCCCGTTATAACTGCTCTTTTCATTTGATCACCTAGAATTCATCCATTGAAGAGAATAGGCCAACTTTAATGTCCTTGGCAGAGTATATAGGTTGCTGATCGACCATAACTTCGCAGTCCGCGATACCCATCGCCATTTTCCCTCCTCTGACCCGTGTAATATCAATCACATATTGGAGCTGTTTAGCAGTGGGTAAAACCTGTCCCCGGAAGCTGACCTTGCCACAACCGAGCGCCCTTCCCAGCCCCCAGTTTCCTTTCCAGGCCAAGAAGAAGCCCACCAATTGCCACAGGGCATCCAGACCCAGGCAGCCGGGCATGACCGGGTCACCAACAAAGTGGCACTTGAAAAACCAGAGATCTGGATTTAGATCCATCTCAGCATGAATCAGGCCCTTGCCTCTGCTACCTCCGGTTTCGCTGATATCAGTAATCCTATCAACCATCAACATCTCATCAATGGGCAGTTGTGCGCGCCCGGGACCAAACAATTCACCCAGCCCGCAGGCCAGGAGTTCTGCCTTTGAAAATGAATGCTGGTCGATAAGTGAGCGATTCGGTAGAGGAGTTTCCACGCGTTTCTTTTTATCCATGCGATTATCGGCTAGCCAGCCTATTTAGAAAAAACATCAACACCACTCAAAAACTGATAAAGCACAATTATATCATTGTGAAAGCATCAGCGGTTAACGGTCAAAATTGAAGGACGAAAAGTGTCACGAGCAAAGCCATTCTCAATCCAATCCACTGATTTCTGAACTACCCTGATACAGATGGAACTTTGCCAAGACCAGGAATGTCAAATAGAATTGCAAACTGGATATCGGGGGATTGAGTGTGATTCAGGTAGATAAGCATGCTGTAGTTGATGCAAAGGCAGAAATTGGCGACAGCTGTGTGATTGGCCCCTTCTGTACCATCGCTGCAAACACTCAAATAGGTGCCAATACACATTTGCGCTCTCACGTCGTCGTGGAGCCTCATACGGTTATCGGAGAGGACTGTGATATATATCCCTTCGTCACCCTTGGGGTGCAATCACAGGATCTCAAGCATGTCGCCGATACGATCACCTACACTGAAATCGGCAACCGCAATATCATCCGTGAATTTGTCAGCGTCCACAATGGTACGGAAGATGGTAGCTCGACCAAGGTAGGAGACGATTGCGCCCTGCTTGCCCATTCCCATGTCGCTCACAATTGTATGGTGGGTAATCACGTCGTCATGAGCCATAGTGCAACCCTCGGCGGTCACGTGACCATAGGCGATCACGCCAACATAGGCGGTCTGTCCGCCATTCACCAGTTTTGCCACGTCGGTACGGCCGCCATGGTTGGCGGGATGGGAAAAGTAGTCCAGGATGTCCTTCCATTCACCATCGCTGACGGTACTCCAGCACACATGCGCGTCATCAATAAAGTAGGAATGGAGCGTGCGGGCTACAGCACAGAAGAGATCAGTGAGGTTAGAAAGGCTTTCAGAATCCTGTTCATGCGTGAACTGAGGCTTGAAGCAGCTGTAGCAGAAGTCAAAGACGAGTTTCCTGATTCCCCGAGGGTCGCCCTTTTGATCGAAGCGATCAATTCCTCCCAACGCGGTCTGGCTCGACCAGAATCCGCAACATTCGAAATCAATGTAAGTTAAAGCAACTCATCAATACGCGTGTTTTGCCCTTTAGGGTTGTTTTGTTCCGTAGGGTATAGTGCCGTATTTAGAAAATAGGCAGACAATGATCAAAGCAATATTGTGGGATTTTGGCGGTGTAATCACCTCGAGCCCTTTCGAGGCATTTAATCGCTTCGAAGCGGCGAATAGGCTGCCGAAGGACCTTATCCGCTCCATCAATGCGACTGACCCGGAAACAAATGCCTGGGCACAACTTGAGAGCAACCAGATAGGTGTCGACGAATTCGATGCCAAGTTCGCAGGTGAAGCGCTTTCCCTCGGCCATGAAGTGAGTGGCTCCCAGGTGTTGGATTTATTGTCTGGTGACCTGCGGGAAGAAATGGTTAATGCCCTGAAAATCATTAAGTCCAGGCTCCAAATCGGCTGCATTACAAACAATGTCAAAACCGGAGAGGGCCCTTCCATGACGAAGGACCCAAGCAGGGTCGCGCGTATGAATGAAGTTATGGCGCTATTTGATATTGTCATCGAATCAAGCAAGGCCGGCATCCGAAAACCTGACCCGGAAATCTACAAACTCGCCTGCAGTCATATGGACATCGAACCAGCTGAGGCCATTTTTCTGGACGACCTGGGCATTAACCTCAAACCCGCTAGAAAACTTGGCATGACGACGATTAAAGTGCTGACTGCCAAACAGGCCCTTGATGATCTCGAGGCAATACTTGGGTTTGGTCTCAGGTGAACATCCTTCTGACAGGAGGTGCTGGTTATATTGGCAGTCATACCGCTGTTGAACTGCTGAAAGAGGGGCACAGTGTTACGATCATAGACAACCTCTCCAACAGTTCATTTAAGGTGGTAGAGCGGATAGAAAAGCTCACCAACAAAAGGGTTTCTTTCTACAAAGAAGACCTGCTGTACACAACCAGGCTTAAGGATGTTCTTGATGAGCACAAGATTGAAGCCGTTATCCACTTTGCCGGCCTCAAGGCAGTTGGTGAATCCGTCAGCGAGCCCCTCACCTATTACAAGATAAATATTCTATCCACGATCAATCTCTGTGAGTCGATGATTGCTTCGGGGGTCCGGGACCTCGTTTTCTCTTCTTCTGCAACCGTCTATGGCGAGCCGATAAGGATGCCAATCGATGAGGAAACGCCGGTTATTGACGCAACTAACCCCTATGCCCAGTCTAAGGCCATGATCGAGAAGATCCTGCAGGACCTGTCAACAGCACAACCTGAATTCAATGTTGCGCTATTACGCTATTTCAATCCTGGCGGTGCTCATGTGAGCGGCGATATAGGTGAGGACCCCACCGGCATCCCAAACAACCTCCTGCCTTTTATCAGCCAAGTAGCGGTGGGCATGCGCGATAAGCTGGTCGTGTTTGGTGATGATTACCCCACGCCAGATGGCACCTGCATCCGCGACTACATTCACGTAGTCGACCTGGCAAAGGGTCACATAGCTGCAATCGAGAAGTTGAAAGAAAAGCCCGGCTTAGTTGCCTACAATCTTGGCACAGGCACTGGGTCCTCGGTATTGGATATCATCAGAGCCTTTGAATCAGCGAATAGCCTGACAATACCCTTCGTGATAGGTGCCCGACGACCAGGAGATATCCCTGTGAGCTATACGAACCCGGCCCTGGCTAAGGCTGAGTTGAACTGGCAGACGAAAAAGTCCATTGAGGATATCTGCCGCGACGCCTGGAACTGGCAGAAGCGCAATCCCAAGGGCTACAGCGAGCCTTAAACTAATAGAAGGCCTTGTCTAATCGTCAGGTTTTTCAATCCTGACTTCGGTGTTTCGTCGAACTACTGTCAAGTCTATACCTGTCTGTCAGAGCTCAACCCGAAATAAACCAACCCTGTCGGTACCCTTTTTCCGTTCACTGGTGACATAGAGGAACTTTTCGGACCGTGTAATCAGGCCCGCCTCCTGTGCATATACCGGCGGCAGAGGAATGCGTACCGGTATTTTCGAGAAGGCATCAATCCAGTTGTCTCGCCAGCCCCGCTTGAAGAGATAGGCATCCTTGTAGGTAAATACAACAGCCTTGTTACCGCGTATGTCAAATGCCGTCGGTTGGGAACGGTTTAGACCATATTTCGGATCTTCCCATTTATCCTGTTCACTGGGCTGTGGAATGGTATTGAGCAATGCCATTCGAGTGGCCCTAACCTCCTGAGTAGAAGGCTTCAGGGGGATACGATACACCTCAGCAGGGACGGTTCGCTTACTGATAAAGAGGATGGTCTCACTCTGCTCATCCACTGCCACAGACTCACAATCTCGATAACCGTTTGGGTATTGAACCTGAATTTTCCACTCAACCGGGAGAATCGCACCCATTGCCAGTGATTCCGTATCGGGTTCACGGATGATGATGAATTCAACAGTCGGTCGCCAGTGAAAATTATCACCTGTATCCGCAATCAGAAGGTAGGGTTCACCTTTGAACATGAAAGATGCGAGGTCCTCCCAGTCGACGTTTTTCTCCGTATCCACCTCCCAGAAACCAAGATCATTGCCACTGCTGTCAAGGGCAAATAGTTCCGCATCACTACCGCTATCATTAACCGAAAAAAGCACACCCGGTGAAACACTGGACTGCGCCAGACCACTGGCTTCTAGCAACCGATGATTTTCAACATCACCTTCCCAGGTAACCTCATACGAGACTAAGGGGACTTTATCTTCGCCAATGGTTGTCCCCCCTGGTCTATCGGCAAAATAGTAGCGGATGGCATTTTCAACATCGTAGCCCTGCGACAAGCCTATACCCAACCGGTATACCAAAGGTGCTGCTGAGAGCAGTAGCAGAGCGAGAAAAAAAAGGGCGACATGTTTCATATCATCCGCCGGATATCCTGTACAGAAAGTGGACCTCACCGTTCGAAGGCACAGGCTCAAGCAAGGGGTCGGGTATGACCTCACCATCTATGGCAACGGCCATTTTCAAGATCTCACCTTCGCTGAGCTTTTTGTATCGCAAAAGCAGTTCGGCCACCAGGTCGCGATAGTTCGTCGCCGCAATACTCACGGAATCTTCTCCGGTAAGTAGTTGTAACTCACTAGAGAAGATAACTTTAGCCATCGTGAATAAGGGCTAAGAAGCAGCCCGCACGACAATTGAAAACGGACAAGAACTAGCTCGCATCCTGGATCGCCTTAAGCACCTTCGGTGGTGAACAGGGCAGATCTCCCATACGCACACCAATTGCATCACTTACAGCGGTAGCGACTGCTGCCAATGGTGGGATAATTCCAGTTTCACCGACGCCTCTTACACCAAATGGATGAAACGAATTGGGGACCTCGACTATAACGGTTTCGATCATCGGCAGGTCGGAAGAAAGCGGAATACGATAATCCAGGAAGCCGGCATTTTCCATTACACCATCTTCACTGTATACGTACTCCTCGTTTAAAGCCCAACCAATACCTTGTACCGCACCTCCCTGATACTGCCCTTCCACATAACTTGGATGAATGGCTTTTCCAGCATCCTGGATTGCGGTATAGCGAACAACACCGGTCTTACCGGTTTCCTTGTCGACTTCAACATCACAGAGGTGCACTGCAAAGCTGGGTCCTGCACCCCGGGCATTGATATTTGCACGTCCTGAGACCTGCCCGCCAGTTTTATCTGCAGTCTCACAAATATCAGCAACGGACAGCTTGTCACCGCTCGCAACATTGGTGGCAACGCCATCCGCCCAGTCAATCTGCTCTACGGTTACATTCCATACCGCTGCCGCCCGTTCCTTTAACTGCCGCACAACATCCTCTGCAGCTTCAATGACCGCCATGCCAGTTGCAAATGTGGTGCGGCTGCCTCCGGTGGTAGCGCTGTAGGCTATGTGTTCGGTATCCGCAACAACGGGGGTCAACCTGCTGGTATCAATGCCGAGTGTCTCTGCTGCCATCATTTGCATCGAAGCCCTTGATCCGCCTATGTCTGGTGAGCCCTCGACAATCGTTCCCGTTCCATCCGGCTTCATGTTAATGACAACACTGGACTGGCCGCCAATATTGAACCAGAACCCTGCAGCCAGCCCCCTGCCCTGGTTCTCAGCGAGGGCTTGCTTGTACTGAGGGGAATTTTTAGCCGCTTCAAGGCATTCTACAAGCCCAACAACCTTTAGCTGTGGTCCGTAGATAGTCTGGGTACCTTCCTTCGCTGCGTTTTGTAGACGAAACTCGATCGGATCGATACCAAGCTTGTCTGCCAGTTCATTTACTGCCATTTCCGCTGCAAATTCAGCCTGGGGCGCGCCCGGTGCTCGATAGGCTGCGGCTTTTGGCTTATTGACAACAACGTCATAACCTTCAACGTACATATTCTCAACATCATAGGGCGTGAAGGCCGTCATACAGCCGGGACCCATTGGCGATCCCTTAAACGCACCTGCTGCATAGTTGAGTTGCGCCTGCATCGCGGTGATCGTGCCATCCTTCGTGGCACCAATTTTGACCCGGCTGCGAGTTGCTGAGCCAGGACCTGATGCCCTGAAAACTTCGTCTCGGGTCATCGCCATCTTCACTGGTCTGCCTGATTTTTTGGACAGCATCAGCGCAACCGGTTCCAGGTAGACCGTTGTTTTGGCCCCAAAACCGCCCCCGATCTCACTGGCAACCACCTTCAGCTTGCTCAGGTCCATGCTAAGCAGCGTCGATATGATTGCGCGCACATCGAAATGACCCTGGGTCGAACACCAGACCATTGACTGGCCATCCTCATCATAACGAACCGTCGTTGCATGCGGCTCTATATATCCCTGGTGTACGGTGGGTGTACTGAAATCCCGCTCAACAACAACATCTGCTGCGGCAAACCCAGCATCAACATCACCCTTCTTTAACTCCATCCTGCTGGCGATATTCGATGCCTTCTCCGGTTGTTCCGCCAGACCCTGGGTAAAGAGATCATCATGTAGTAGTGGTGAATCCGGCTTCATGGCTTCTGCAATATCCAGCACCGGCATTAGGACATCGAAATCAATTTCGATTAGCGACAGTGCTGCCTCAGCAGCTGCCTCAGATTTTGCTGCAATAGCAGCAATGGCATGTCCGTGGTAGAGCACCTTATCATCGGCAAGGACGTTTCTTGACAGGTCTTTAAAGTCTACCTGACCTTCTCCAACTGCAAACCCGCCAGCGGAGACCGCGGGAAAATCCTGGTGAGTCACGACGGCCATCACGTCCGGGTGCGCTTCGGCCTTGCTGGTATCAATATTTTTTATTCGCGCGTGCGCGTGAGGGCTGCGTAGGATCTTCCCCCAGATCATACCGGGTAGCGAGAGGTCAGCACCAAAGTCAGCTCGCCCAGTAACCTTGTCAAACCCATCCGGCCGAATTGTTCTCTGTCCTATGTATTTGTATTCTTGTGATTCGCTCATCTCTACGCCCCTCCTCTCATTACCTCGGCAGAATCCATGACTGCACGAATAATCTTGTCGTAGCCTGTACAACGACAAAGGTTACCGGCAAGGTAATATCTGACTTCTTCTTCCGTCGGATCAGGGTTTTCTTCAAGCAAGGCTTTGGTTGAAACTATCAGACCAGGTGTGCAGATCCCGCATTGCAGGGCTGCGTGCTCAAGGAACTTTTCCTGGATAATATGGAGGTTCTCCTTATTGCTGACGCCCTCCACCGTTCCAATTTCAGCCCCCTCTGCTTCAACACCAAGTACCAGGCAGGAGCATACCAGCCGACCATTCATTGTAACCGAACAGGCGCCACAGTCTCCGGAACTACAGCCTTCCTTTGTTCCAGTCAGCTGTAGTTCGTTGCGCAAGACTGAGAGCAGCGTTTCATTCGGTTCACACAGAAATTCAGTGTCCTCTCCGTTAACCGTTGTTGTTACGTGTGTTTTTGTCATCTCTAGTTACCCCTTGCTCGCTCTGCAGCGGTGGACGCCGCTCGTTTCGCAAGTACACCGACAACGTGACGCCGATATTCTGCAGTTCCCCGCCTGTCACTTATGGGCTTTGCCGCGGCGCTCGCCGCATCGGCCAGCACCAGTAGTGCCTCATCATCGACCTTAGTGCCAATGAGTGCCTGGGCCGCAGCAGGAACGAGGATAGCGGTGGGTGCGACTGCTCCTAAACTGATCCTGGCTGCAGCGCAGGTTCCATCGTCATCAAGCGTAATGCTGGCCCCGACGCCAGCTACGGCTATATCCATTTCAGTTCGCGGTATGAATCGCAGATAGGCATCGGAAGTGCCATCAGCGGGCCTTGGTACTTCTATCACCTGGACGAGCTCACCCTTACCGAGGCAGTTTTCGCCTACACCTGTCACAAAATCTTCAATAGCAATGCGCCTTTCACCTGATGGCCCGACAATGACACAACTGGCACTATTGGCAATCAGCGCAGGAATACTGTCTGCTGCGGGAGATGCATTGCACAGGTTGCCACCGACACTGGCACGGCCCTGAACCTGTGTTGAGCCAATCAACTGAGCGGCCTCTACCAGCCCTGGGTAGACAGAACGAATATCATCACGGGAGAAAAATTCTGCACAGGCCATACCCGGCCCCAAATGCAGCCCCTCTTCATCAAGGGTAGACTCCATTAATTCAGAGATTTTCTTCAGATCAACCACCAGGCAGGGCTCATTTTTCTGAGCCTGCAATTGAATAATCAGGTCTGTGCCCCCTGCCAGCGGTCGTGCGGGTATTTTTGCACCGGCCAGCAGTGCAACAGCACCCTGAACAGAATCAGGTGCTTCATATACAACGGAAACCATCTTTCCTCCTTCCTAGGAATAAAAAATCGGTCAAAATAACCTATGGGCTGTCACCACTATATATATCATGCCCCATCTACCAGCGCTATGGGGCGGCCCGGGATAATTCTGCGGAAGTGATACAATCATCAGACTATCGAGTTGGAGCTAGTGCTTGTTTAAGTGCCTGAAGAATTTTTTTTCGTCATCTAGAGATGAGCATTTTCTAAAATTTGTATCCGTCGCCCGGCAGGATGAGCACATTCGCGCTCAGCTCATTTCCATTCTGAGCCAGGACGCATTCAATCGAAAATCAAGCCTGAACACCTGGATTCGAAGCATGCAGTTTCAGCAGGCACCTGAGTCCTTTGTTCATGCAGCAACCCGTTTGCTCGAGGATGACGTCGCTGACAAAGCGTTACAGTTGTTGTCTGAGGCTCAGGAGCAACTCCCTCAAGGCAATACCCAGGTGAAAAATGGATAAACAGGTTTCTTTTGAAGATGAGCCACTGATCCTGGTGGACACGGATGGCATGGAAGTAGGCAATCTCAGCAAGGATGCCTGCCACAAGGACAAAGGCATTCTGCATAGAGCCTTCTCAATCTTCATCCTGGATGCAAAGGGCAATGTCCTGATACAACAGCGCAGCCAACAGAAAAAGTTATGGCCACTCTACTGGTCTAATAGCTGCTGCAGCCACCCCCGCCTCGGCGAGAAAATTGAGGATGCGGCAAACCGAAGGCTGGAGCAGGAACTCAGCATCAGGGTGGAGTTGACGCAGCACTATGAGTTTGAATACAGAGCGGACTACGAAGATATTGGTGCAGAGCACAAGCTCTGTGCGGTTTTCACCGGTATTAGCACTGGCAAAATCAAAGTAAACAGTGACGAGATTGCCGCATGAGAAGTGGACACCAGTAGAGGATTTAGCAGCCAAAATGAACACTGATGCTCATCAGTTTACCCCCTGGCTGAAATTAGAATGGGATCACCTGACCCGGCATTATTCATCCGCGCTGTTAGCAGGCTAAATGCATGATCGAAATAAGAGAAGCCAGACCCGAAGAAGTGCCTGTCATTGCTGAATTTAACCAGGCCATGGCACTGGAAACTGAGAACAAACATCTTGATGGAAAGGTAATTCTCGCCGGCGTTACACGAATGATCCAGGACCGAGAGCTTGGCTTCTATCTCGTTGCCCTGATTGAAGATGATATCGCCGGTTGCCTAGGTATTACGACCGAGTGGAGCGACTGGCGTGACGGTCTCTTCTGGTGGGTCCAAAGTGTTTATGTTTCACCAGAGTTCAGAGGCAAGGGGGTATTCAGCAAACTTTATCAACGGGTCAAGGAGCTCGCAAAGCGGGACAAAGGCATTTGTGGCATTCGCCTGTATGCCGAGAAAGAAAACGAAAGAGCAATCAGAACCTATCGCAGACTGGGCATGTCAGTAACTGACTATCGCCTGCTGGAAGAGTTGTTCTGAATGCCTTCACTAGTGCTGATAAAATGGCGCCGTGTCATTCGCTGACTGAAACAACCGGCACCTAGACGATCGCTACGAGCAACCCCATGAATTTAGGAAACTATAAAACATCATCTCAGATATATGATGAATTGCTAACGAGAAAGAACAGGGCCAGACCCGGACTGGGAGACCTGTCGAAGTTCCTTAAGAAAAGTTCATTGAAAGACCTGAATACACGACGTCATGATGCGGAACTGGCAATCCGGACTATGGGTATCACCTTCACCATCTACAATGAAGGCGAGAATATTGATCGCGAATGGCCATTCGATATTATCCCGCGAACAATCATGCGGCGTGAGTGGCGGCGAATTGAAGTCGGTTTGAAGCAGCGCCTGACTGCGCTCAATCACTTTATTTCCGATATCTACAACGATGAGAAAATCCTCAAGGATAAAGTTATTCCCCGGGAAATCCTTGCGTCCTCCAGAGACTTTCACAAGGAGTGTGTTGGGGTCAAACCTAAATTTGGTGTCTGGGCCCATATCTGCGGCTCTGATCTAATCCGCGATACGGATGGTAGCATCTTTGTTCTGGAGGACAATTTGAGGGTACCCTCTGGTGTTTCTTACATGCTGGAGAATCGCAACATCAGCAAACGGGTTCTGCCGGAGTTGTTCAAGGATTATAACATCCTTCCTATGGATGACTATCCAACACATCTATTTGACACTCTAAGCTCAATTTCCCCAAGGCCAAAAGACTTTCCTGAAGTTGTCGTACTGACACCCGGTATTTACAACTCTGCTTACTTCGAACATTCCTTTCTGGCGCAAAGCATGGGAGCCGAACTTGTCGAAGGCTCAGGCCTCCTGGTAGGGGACGATGATTGTGCCTACATGAAAACCGTAGAAGGTCTTTCCCGCGTTGATGTTATCTATCGCCGCATTGACGATCAATTTCTCGATCCTGATGTTTTTAAGGCTGAATCAACACTGGGGGTGCGCGGGCTGATACGCGCCTGGAAGAAAGGCAATGTTGCCCTGGCAAATGCTCCCGGTGCCGGCGTTGCAGATGATAAGGTTATCTACACTTATGTACCCGATATGATTCGATACTACCTCAGTGAAGAGCCTGTCTTGCGAAATGTCCCGAGCTACATGTGCTCCGACAAAACACAGCTTCAACATGTGCTCCAAAATATCGAAAAACTGGTGGTAAAACCCGCAAACGAATCCGGTGGTTATGGCATGTATATCGGGCCGGGGGAAAGCAAAAGCCATACTGCAAAAATGAAACGGCTGATCAAAGCGAACCCAAGAAATTACATCGCCCAACCGATAGTTAATTTGTCGACGGTGCCAACGCTTTGTGAATCGAGCATAGAGCCAAGGCATGTAGATCTGCGCCCATTCATTCTACAGAGTGACCGGTCGTTCGTTACCGCAGGAGGGCTCACTCGTGTCGCCCTTGTCAAGGGCTCGCTGGTGGTCAATTCATCACAGGGTGGTGGCAGCAAGGATACATGGATAATTGAAGAAACCGGGAGATCAGGATAAATATGCTTTCTCGCGTCGCAGAAAGGATGTACTGGTTCGGACGTTACCTCGAACGGGTAGAAAATACTGCCCGCCTGATTAGTGTCAACACCAACCTGATGCTCGACCTGCCCAAGGTGAAATTCATCTGGGGAAGTCTGATCAGCATTACAGGATACGAAAAACAATTTGCCAAGCGTTTCAGCATCAAAGACGAGCGAAACGTTATCAAGTTTCTGCTTGAGGATGAATCCTGCTCAATAAGGAAGTCGGTGACGATGGCGCGGGAAAATGCCAGAACCAGTCGCGAAGTTATGCCCAACGAAGCCTGGGAAAAAATTAATCAGTTGTACCTGTACCTGGACAAGAATATTGACAACGGCATTAGACGAGGCGGTCGTCATAACTTCCTGTCGGATGTGATGAGGCAGTCTCATGAACTCACCGGTTACCTGGCGGGCAGCATGAGCCGCAACACTGCCTATAACTTTATAAAGATAGGCCGCAACCTTGAGCGAGCGGATATGACCACTCGAATACTTGATGTAGGTTGCCTGAACCTGCTCAACCAGGATCACCCGGAAATAGCAGAGTATGATAATATCCTCTGGATGAACGTACTCAAGTCCCTAACCGCATACCAGATGTATCGGCAACATGTTCAGGACAGGGTAAATGGTGAAGATGTGGTCAATTTCATGGTCAAGGATCAAAAGTTCCCTCGAGCTGTGGCGCACTGCCTGGGAGAAGTGCATCTTTGCTTTGAGGGACTGCCCAAATCCGATCTCCCTATAAGAAGTGTCGCCCATACGCTGCGGTTAATTAGCAACAATGACCTCATCGCACTGCTAAACGACTCAATACTTCATACCTTTATCGATGAAATGCAACTGGATCTAAACGAGATTCATCAACAGGTTTCAACCACCTGGTTTAGCCATGATTCCTCAACATCTGGCTAGCCTTCCTAGTACAGAAAATAGCTAGTTTTCGGCGGACTGATCCCAGGCCTTGCTCCAGGCAATCGGTGGCAGATTATTGAAGGCTTCCCTCAGCCGATCATCCCAACTGGAAGTCAACTGCCGGAGATATTCACTGGATTCCTCGAAGCGATATCGCCTCTCAGCATTCAAACTGCCCTCAGCATACATGAGCACTTCGATGGGCGGACCCACGGTGAGATTACTGCGCATGGTTGAGTCCATGGAAACAAGTCCACAAAGAGCGGCCGTTTCAAGCGTAATGTCCGAGCCAATAATTCGATCAAGAATCGGCTTGGCATACTTGCTCTCTCCGATTTGCAGGAAGGATGTATCCTTTGACGTGGTGATGTGGTTTCCCTGAGGATAAACCAGAAAAGCCCCCTGTTTTTGCCCGGATAGCTGACCGCCAACAATAAAACTGGCCTCATATTTGGCGCCGCCGCCCGTATGTTTTTCCTGCTGTTCAAGGCTTATACCGCCAACATAGTCGGCCGCATCTTCAAGTGAAGGTATTGTTAGAAGATTTGACTGAACCCCCTGCTTGATGTCCTTTTTTAACTGCCCTATGACACCCTGAGTAGTGGCCAGATTTCCAGCAGCTAGGACAATTATCTGGCGTTCACCATCATTACCAAAGGTGAACATCTTGGAATAGGTAGAAACATTGTCAACACCGGCGTTAGTTCGGGAATCACTAACAAAGCAGAGCCCAGCATCAATACGGATCGCAACACAATATGTCATCGGGTGAAGGTGCCTACATGGTTGCCGTAGCGTTTGCCGAGCCTAGTGACACTGCAAGGTAAGTTTCGATCTCATCTTTAGCAATATTGTCCGGATCACTAAACTGAATACCAACTCCGGGGGTATGGGGGCTCTTGACGCCTTTCTTGGCAATCCATACGACTTTTCCGGCAACTGGAATTTTCTCTGATTTGTCCATCAAGTTGAGAAGGATGAACACGTCATCACCCAACTCGTATTCGGTACGGTTGGCAATAAACAGTCCGCCGTTCTTGATGAAGGGCATATAATAATTGTGCAAGACGACCTTGTCCTTGATCTTCAAGGCGATCATCGCCTTCTTCGCACCACCCCTGGCCAATTTAACCATTCAATCCACTTCTGTATTTCAATCTATGATCGGGAGAAATTCTGCCTGATGCATAGCCAATCTACAAGCGATCAAGGCCCTAATATCAACCATTGGTCTGAGTCACATCGGTGAGCTTTATCATCAGTGATTCCAAAAGCAGTTGCTGGTTAGGGTTCGAACTGCCACTTATTGCTGCTCGACAGGCATTGATAGATTCAAGCACCAGTAGTATTGCCGTAGCATCATAGCACCTAGAAATACTATCGATTAAAGGCACTATCTCTTTGTTTTTTAACATTTTATTAGAATGTGACAAATTCGATTTAAGAGCATCAGAAAAGAGTTGATAGAGACTATCATAGACCTCGAAGGGAAATTTCTTATTGAACAGGCTCGACGCGCAGGCAACTGCGGTGATACTGCCCTCGATCAAATCCCGCGTCTCCTTTATGACCTTTTCACGTCTTAGAAGGTAATCATCATCAACTTGGTTCACTACCTTCAGCGGCGCACCTGCTGCCACCGCCAGCAACATTGAGACGTCGACACTGGATTCATAGTTCGATTGCAGCCATGGGATCGCTTCTTCCTCTCTGGGTACAGGAAAATCGATTCGCTGGCTTCGACTTCGGATGGTTGGCAGAAGGCGCCCTGGTTGGTCGGTGACAAGGATAAAAAATGTGCCCGGTGCAGGCTCTTCCAGGGACTTTAAAAGTGCATTGGCAGAATTTACATTCATACGCTCCGCTGGATAAAGGATGGCGACCTTACTTCCCCCCTGCTGCGAGGTCTGCGCAGCCCAATCAGAAAGGCTTCGAATCTGATCTATGACAATCAACTTTGACTCTTCTGGGCGCACAACTCTCAAGTCCGGGTGCGTGCCAGCCTTAACGAGGTTGCATGGCGCACATTGCTCACAGGCTTGCCCCTCATCTGGATTGACGCAGAGCAACTGCGCACCGAGGGCAAAGGCAAAATTCTTCTTGCCAATATCAGCGATGCCGGCAAAAAGAAGTGCGTGCGGCAACCGAGAAGCTGCAATCTGCTGCTGCAGCCTCTGCCTCTGCAACTGCTGCCAGGGCAGAAATCTAGCCTGGGGGAAATCCAAATCACTCATGGTATACCGCCATTAATCGGCATCCAGCAAGGCTGTAAGGACGCTGAGAATTTCTGACTGTACTTTTTCCAGTGTCTGGTCAGCATTTATGATGTGGCATCGCGCCTCGGACTTGCCTCTGGCGATAAAGACTTCCCTTACCCGCTTGAAAAAGTCTGTATGCTCGCTTTCAAAGCGATCCTTTGCGCCAACATTCTCGGCACGAGACAGGCCTGTCTCCACTGGCAGATCCAGAATAAAGGTACAGTCCGGACAAAAGTCCTTCAGCACCAAAGCCTCCATGCGAGCAATCAACTCAAGTGGAAGGCCTCGGCCACCTCCCTGGTAGGCATAACTTGAATCCGTAAAGCGGTCACAGATGACCCACTTGCCACCCGCGAGACCTGGTTCAATGACCTGCTCCACGTGCTGCGCGCGGGATGCGAACATCAGCAACAACTCGGTTAATGCACCCATCCCTTGCTGTTCCTTATTCAGAAGCAGCTTGCGAATGCTTTCTCCGAGCCCTGTGCCACCCGGTTCCCGGGTCATCAGTGACGGTATACCCCTGGCATCCAGGATCGATTGGATAAATGCCATATTGGTCGACTTGCCAACCCCTTCGATACCCTCAATGGTGATAAGACGACCTCTCAAGGGCGAGAACTCCTGTAGTTATTAGTACGACCCTGTTTTTGATATCGCCTGACTGCTTCATTGTGCTCATCCAGGTTCACAGAGAATTGGCTGCTACCATCGCCCCTGGCTACAAAGAAATGATAGCCACTTGGCTCAGCATGTAACGTCGCCGCGATAGCGGCCTTGCCGGGCATACAGATAGGAGTAGGCGGCAACGCTTCATGGACATAGGTATTATACGGGTGTCCATCCTTCAGGTGCGACCTGCGCAAATTGCCATCAAATTCAGGACCCAATCCATAGATAACCGTCGGATCCGACTGCAGGCGAATATTCTTACTTAAACGATTCAGGAATACCCTGGCTACGGGGCTTCGATCAGATGGGAAACCCGTTTCCTTTTCGACAATAGACGCAAGAATAAGTGCTTCATACGGGCTACTTAAAACCTCGCCAATTGTCCTCGTCTGCCACTGAGCGGCCACTATGGACTTCATCTTCTGGTGAGCCCGACGCAGTATTTCGATATCAGCCTCGCCCTTTGTATAGTGGTAGGTATCCGGGAAAAACTGACCCTCCGGATGCAGCCTGGGTTTTCCCAATAATTTCATCAAACCGCTGTCCGTTACTGATTCGAGAGTCTGCTCCAAACCCTGATTCTCAGCCAAATAATCGCGCCAGCGCTTGAAGGTCCAACCTTCTGGAAATGTTATATGCCGCTGCCTGACTTTCCCTGACCGAAAAAGCTGAAGCAGGTCTCTGATGTCCATGCCAGGGAGCAACTGATACTCTCCAGCCCTGATAGGGCCGTTTCTCCCGGTAAACCCACCGTAGTATCTGAACAACCTGCTGCTGACAGGCAGCAGATCAAGTTCAGCTAAAGCGTTGGCGACGGAACCAATGGTGGCACCCCTCTTAACTTCAAAAAAAGTAGAACCCAGAACGATGAGCGGCCTGCTCAATTCACGCTTAAGGTATACCGCCAGGGAAGATGAGAAAAGAACCACAGCAAAAACAGCAGCCAGCAGGATTTTGTTAATCAGGTTCATCTCTTCCCCAAAAAGGCCTGTATCAAGTCACCAGTCGACGGACCCCACCTAGATCTGCCGGAAGATCAAGGTGCCATTTGTACCACCAAAACCAAATGAATTAGTGAGGCAGGTTTCAAGCTTCAGATCCCTTGAAGTGTGCGGTACATAGTCGAGGTCACAATCATCACCAGGATCATCAAGGTTTATAGTCGGTGGTACCACTTGATCCCTTAGTGCTAGCACGGTGATTACCGCCTCTATGGAACCAGCGGCACCCAGTGCATGGCCTATCATCGATTTGGTGGAACTGACAGCTACCTTTTGTGCCCCAGCACCCATGATTGTCTTGATTGCCAGTGTTTCCGCCACGTCACCCAGCGGGGTAGATGTGCCGTGGGCATTGATATAGCCAATTTCCGATGCATCAATCTGGGCGTCATGAATGGCATTCTTCATCGACAAAGCGCCACCCTCTCCGCTTTCTGCAGGAGAGGTCATATGACTGGCATCTCCACTCATACCAAACCCAGCCAGTTCACAATAGATGTCCGCCCCGCGTGCTCTCGCATGCTCATACTCTTCCAATACCATAACCGCGGAGCCATCACTAAGGACAAATCCATCCCTGTCTTTATCCCAGGGACGACTGGCAAGTTCCGGCTCATCATTCCTCGTGGACAGGGCTCTCATCGCTGCAAAACCCGCAATAGTCGTTGGTGACATTGATTTCTCACTGCCACCGGCAAGCATGGCATCCGCGTCACCATGCGCTATCATCCGCGCGGCAAGACCGATGTTGTGTACTCCGGTGGTGCAGGCCGTGGTAACGGCTATATTTGGTCCCTTCAGGCCATACTTGATTGACAGATGACCAGCAACCATATTAATGATGCAGGAGGGTACAAAAAATGGAGAGACACGAGATGGACCCCGTTTTCGTACCACTTCTTGACAGGCTTCAATCGTCACGATGCCACCAATACCTGAACCAACGGCGACACCTATGCGATGACTATTTTCATCGGTAACTTCAAGCCCTGCATTCTCCATGGCCTGAATGCCAGTAACCAGCCCGTATTGAATGAACCCGTCCATTCGTCTGGCTTCTTTTGCCGGTATATAGTTTGATATATCAAATTCGGGCACCGAGCCGCCAAAGCGAACAGGAAACGCTTCCGCATCAAAGGCACTAATAGAGGAAATGCCACTCTTGCCGGCCAGCAACCCCTCCCAGGAATCCTTGAGCGTTGATCCAAGTGGCGTAATCATGCCAAGCCCGGTAACAACGACTCTTCGATTTTTCAAAGCCTTCTCCTGACCTAAATAAAAAACCGCATTCACCCAGGGAAAATGCGGTTCTATTATCTAAACTGAACGCCTAAGAATGACTTTCAATGTATTCGATGGCTTCTTTTACTGTCGTGATTTTCTCAGCTTCTTCATCAGGAATTTCGGTCTCAAACTCCTCCTCGAGTGCCATGACAAGTTCAACGGTGTCGAGAGAATCAGCACCAAGGTCTTCCACAAAGGAAGCTTCGGAGGTTACTTCTTCCTCCTTAACTCCTAACTGTTCACACACCAGTTTCGTCACTCGTTCTACTATGGTACTCATGCGTCGGTTTACTCCTGTAAATGCAGTCAAGCTGCGCTAGTTTAATTAAATGCCAGTTGTTGTATCAAGTACTTTTGCCGTCATATTGCCATGAGGGGAATCCTGCTAGTTCATGTACATTCCACCGTTTATGTGGATTGTTTCTCCTGTGATATAGCCCGCGCTATCACTAGCGAGAAAAGCAGTAACCGCCGCCACCTCACCCGTTTCGCCAAGCCTCCCGGCTGGTATCCTGCTGAGAAGCAGCTCTTTTTGTTCTTGCGGCAACTGCTCAGTCATATCAGTAGCAATGAATCCGGGCGCAATACAGTTGACCGTAATACCCCGTGAGCCCAATTCGCCAGCCAGGGATCGGCTGTATCCTTCCATGCCGGCTTTAGCCGCAGCGTAGTTGCTCTGCCCGGGATTACCAGAACTTGCGACCATGGAACTGATATTGATAACTCGCCCCCACCTGGCCTTGGTCATGCCGCGTAAACATGCCTTGGTTACGCGGTAAACTGAACCAAGGTCCGTATCTATGACAGTTCCCCACTCCTCTTCCTTCATTCGCAATGCGAGGTTATCCCGCGTAATACCCGCATTGTTGACCAGCACTAGGGGCGCAGCGTGGTTCTTCTTGATAGCGACAAACAATGCTTCTATCGAAACCGGGTCGGAAACATCCAGGACATAACCCTTTCCATTGTCGCCAAGTGATTCCGATATGCGCTCGGCTCCCGCTTCTGAGGTAGCCGTGCCTATAACCTCCATGCCCTGTTGAGCCAGCAAAGAAGCAATGCTCTTGCCAATACCCCGGCTGGCTCCAGAGACAAGTGCGACTCTCTTTTCTCGAGATTCCGTCACATCGAAACCTCATCTAGGAGTGAATCGAGCGAATCAAGTGAATTGACGCTATAGGAGGCTAGCGACTTTTCAATTCGGCGATTAAAGCCCGAAAGCACCATTCCTGGCCCACACTCGACAATCATGGATATTCCATCTGCTGCAATTCTCCTTATTGTATCGCTCCACAGGACGGCGCTATACATCTGCCGGACAAGATTGTTTCGGATACTTTCTGGTTCATCGCAATAATCCGCATCAACATTCTGCACAATTCTTATTTGCGGTGTCGCAAAGGTAACATCAGCCAATGCACCCGCCATCAAGTCTGCTGCTGGTCGCATCAGGCTACTATGGAATGGGGCACTTACGGCCAGGGGAAGCGCGCGTTTTGCGCCAGCCTGTTTACATGCCTGTGAAGCGACTTCCAATGCTCGAGTTTGCCCAGCTATAACAACTTGCCCAGGGGTATTAAAATTTGCTGCCTCCACAACGCCCGAACATTCCGAACAGACAGCCTTCACCTCTTCATCACCCAGGCCAAGAACTGCTGCCATTCCACCTTCCCCTACCGGCACGGCATTTTGCATTAAGCGACCACGCTTTGAGACCAGGGAAACCGCATCTGAAAACTGCAGCACAGAGGCCGCGACCAGGGCAGAATATTCTCCCAGGCTATGACCAGCCACGACTTCTGGAACCGGAGTTCCTTTTTCCAATGCGAGGCGCCAGAGTCCAACGGAAGCTGCAAGTAATGCGGGTTGAGTGAACTCAGTCTGATCTAATTTTTCAGCAGGTCCATCCTGTACCAATGCCCACAAATCATAATCGAGGACCGCAGATGCTTCAGCAAAAGTGGGGGCTAACGCAGTCTTCGCATCCTCCAACATGCCTACCTTCTGGGAACCCTGGCCAGGAAATACATATGCCAGTTTACTCATGTCCCTTCTCTAAATAGTGGCAGGAAGAATTTCCTGGACTACTCACCAGTGGTATGAACGACCTTTTTACCGCGATAAAAACCATCAGCTGTAACGTGGTGGCGTACGTGAGTCTCACCGGTGGTACTGTCTTCTGACAGAGCAGGTCCTTTTAGTGAATCGTGCGAACGGCGTTGACCACGTCTTGAACGGGTAACTTTACTCTTCTGAACAGCCATAGCCTGCTCCCTTCCTTAATTATCAGTATCTTCATGCATTCTTGACAATGCGGCAAAAGGTCGATGCGTATCTCTTACGTCTTCATCAGAGGTCTTATGAAGCTCAACCTCTGATTCACATTCAGCTTCACCATGTCTTGATACCATCGGCAGGCTGATTATCAGTTCATCTTCGATCAGGTCAACCAGTTCTACCAGTTCACCTTCAACGACCAATCCATCCTGGCCCTGGTCCAACTGGGACAAGGCCAGATTCGAGTTAACAAGAATCTGCTGGAAACCTATTTCCATCGGGTACTTCAGCATTTTCATACAAGCCTGGCAAATCAGGCTTACTTCTACACTTGCCTCACCGACGATCAAAGCCTGCTTCTCTATCTTCTTGAACTCCAGCCTGGTCTGTACGTTTCCCTGATTGCTTTCAAGCAACTGTACAAGTCGTGAAAATCGATTTAAGGCAATACTACCTTGCAGTATGGTCCGGTCACTCACCATTTTACGATGATTGACCCGCTCCGGAAGAGGCCCTGTTAACATAACGGGCGCATCTTAGGCATCCGACCTTGCCCTGTCAAATGGTAATATCGCCTTTTGTAACAACAAGATAGCATTACTAAACGAGGCGAAACTCTTGCATCCAGTTTACCCCCCAAAAGTCATCCTGGCATCTACTTCACACTACCGGAAGGAACTCCTTGATAAACTCAAAATTCCGTTTCAACAACTTGATCCAGACTATGAAGAATGCGACCAGCCGGGGGAGTCTCCTCTCCAAAAGGCCTCCCGTTCTGCCCTGGGCAAGGCGCAGTCAATTATTACTGCGAACAAAGTAGACCCGCCATTTGTTGTAATTGCCTCAGACCAGGTAGCGCATATGGATGATATGCGCTTTGGGAAGCCAGGTCATGCCGAGGAAGCCAGCCGCCAGCTGGCTGTCTGCAGCGACAACTGGGTTTCGTTCACCACCGCTATTTGCCTGATCAATGATTCGGGACGAATCAAGCAGGCAATTGAGTCCTTCAAGGTCCTATTTCGTCCACTAGAGCAAGAGGAAATTGAAACCTACCTCGATATTGACCAACCATTTGACTGCGCCGGAAGCATCAAGGCAGAGTCTCTGGGTATATCCCTCTTGCAGGATTGCCATGGTCGAGATATCAATACACTGTACGGCCTGCCCCTGATGCTGCTCCAGGAAACTCTGGCTCAGCTTGGCTGGCCACTTTCGACCCTAAGATAAGAAACCCCCTCTGTTAAATGTGCTCGGCTGACTTTATCTCGTCCATCAACTGCTGCATCTGACTATCCAGTGGCGCTTCCACCTGCAGGTGCGGATACTCACCAAGTGCAGGAATTTCCAGCCGCGAGGCATGCAGCATCATGCGCCTCAGCCCCCGGCCTTGCAGACTCCTGTCCCTATCTTCAAAACCGTACTTGTCATCTCCAACCACGGGATACCCCGCGTACCGGCAATGTACCCTGATTTGATGCGTCCTCCCTGTAACGGGTATTGCTTCGAGGATACTGAATTGCCCATCACCAACCAGGTTTCGAAATTCCGTGTGACATTCCTTGCCCCCGGCCTGAACCCTGCTGACCCGCTCCCCACTTCGCAATATGTTCCTGGCAATCGGCACTTTTATATGTTGCTTGCGGCGTGGCCAACTGCCGTGGGTGATAACGGTGTAGAACTTCTTCAAGCTGGTTTTACGCTGCAGCTCCGCCTGTAATAGCTTCAGAAAGGACCTTCGCTTAGCAACCATCAAACAGCCCGAAGTTCCACGGTCTAGCCTGTGAACAAGCTCCAGATGTGGATCCTGAGGGCGGATTTGGCGTAGCGATTCAATGATTCCGGCTGATATACCACTGCCGCCATGCACAGCCACCCCCTCCGGCTTATTGATAATTAGCATCACCTTATTTTCATAAATGATTGTTTTTTCTATATTATTCTCCACTCTTTTGTTGCGTAAGTTACTCTTTTCGCCGACTCTGACAGGCGGAATCCTCAGTATGTCGCCAGCTTGAAGCCTGGCATGTGGTTTAACACGCCCCCCATTCAGGCGAACCTCTCCCTTGCGGATTATTCGATAAATCCGCGATTTTTGGACACCCTTCAGGGTCCGCAGAAGGTAGTTGTCAACTCGCTGCCCGGAATAGTCTTCCTCTATTTCAACAAGCTGCACTCCCCTTGATTTTGCTCTCTCTTGGCTCATATTCTGCTTCTATAGTGCTGGCTACTTTGATCAGACACGGTTTACTGCTATTATTGGCTCCAGGCGGCTCAATATATCAACTGTTTAACTGAATCATTCAACCGTCGACACACGTGTTCTACGGGCAAATTATTGCATAAAAGAATTCAAGGAATCTCCAGCAAGGAACCATATTGGAATTGCTGGGTAAGTTTAACCGCGTTCAACTGACCGCGACCAAGAATTGTCAAATCAGTTTATTGCTACAACAGAGTTCTAGGAAGTCATTATTTAGCAAGAGTATTATCTTCAACCCCACTTCATTAGGGAATATTCTTGATCATAAAGAATCTACCACTGTTGCATAGAAGAACAATAAACAACAATAGGAGACGCAACGCACAACTTGTGCTGTAAGCTATTTTAGGACCCAGGATTTGGCGATTCGCTTGGTTGTGGCATTTAGGACGCCCACATAAGTGATATCGTAATGAAAAGAATGTTAATAAATGCAACTCACACAGAGGAGTTGCGAGTCGCCCTTGTAGATGGGCAAAAACTGTACGACCTGGACATTGAGAACCGAGCCAGGGAACAAAAAAAAGCCAATATTTACAAGGCGTGCATTACCCGGGTCGAACCGAGTCTGGAAGCCGCTTTCGTCGACTTTGGCGCCAATCGCCACGGCTTTCTCCCCCTTAAAGAAATCTCCAGAGAACACTTTGCAATTCCGCCTTCAAGAATTAAAGGGCGAATCAATATTGCTGAAGTAGTCAAAGAAGGCCAGGAGATGATAATCCAGGTCGACAAGGAAGAACGCGGTAACAAGGGCGCAGCGTTGACAACATTTTATAGCCTCGCTGGCAGGTACCTTGTGCTAATGCCCAATAACCCAAGAGCAGGCGGAATCTCACGCCGGATCGAGGGCGAAGAACGTGACCTGTTGCGGGACGCAATGTCAAAGCTTGATATTCCCAAAAACATGGGAGTCATCATCCGCACCGCTGGCCTCGGAAGGACTGCTGAAGAACTTCAATGGGACCTGCACTATCTTCTGCAACTTGCAGAGGCTGTTGATAAGGCTGCAATGGGAAAAAAGGCGCCTTTCCTTATTTATCAGGAAAGTAATGTCATCATCCGTGCCATCCGGGACTACCTTCGGGATGATATTGGTGAAATATTGATTGATACTGATGAAGCGCTGGAACAGGCAAATCAGTTTATCACTCAGGTAATGCCGCAGTACGCGTCTAGACTCAAGCGATACGAAAGTGATGTTCCTCTCTTCAATCGATACCAGATTGAAGGGCAGATAGAATCTGCATTTCAAAGGGGCATTAGCCTGCCTTCCGGCGGCTCAATCGTAATCGATCCAACTGAAGCGCTTGTTTCGATCGATATCAATTCCGCCAGGGCCACACGGGGAGCAGATATTGAGGAAACAGCCCTGAATACAAACCTGGAAGCTGCTGATGAAGTCTGTCGTCAGTTGCGACTACGCGATATCGGCGGACTGATCGTTATCGACTTTATTGATATGAGCTCGACTAAAAACCAGCGACTGGTCGAAAACCGGATGCGTGATGCGCTGCAGGTCGACCGCGCCAGGGTGCAGGTTGGCAGAATATCCAAATTCGGGTTATTGGAGATATCCCGTCAAAGGCTGAGACCTTCGTTGGGTGAAACTAGCGGCATAGTTTGTCCTCGTTGTAGCGGTCTCGGCAATATCAGAGACATTGAATCATCGGCCCTTGCCGTGATTCGTATGGTTGAAGAGGAAGCTCTCAAGGACACCAGCACTGAAATCCGCACATTCCTACCCATATCTGTTGCCTCATTCCTTGTGAATGAAAAACGTAACGTATTAAGTGAAATTGAGGCACGAAATAAGGTTCGTGTGATCGTAGTACCAGATGCGACCATAGAGACACCACACTACAGGATTGAGCGAATTCGAGCCAATGAAAGCGATGACACTTCTACAGCCAGCTACGAGATAACGAGCTCCGAAGAAGTCAAAGAATCACAACAGCAGATTGCCAAAGCTGTTGCACCAGAACAGGCAGCAGTTAAAAGTGCCGTGCGTGCAGCACCCCCGGCAAAGAATGAGAAGCAGACAAAAGAAGCAGGAGCAGGATTACTGGCGAAGGTTATTTCGATCTTCTCCCCAGCGGAAGCCAAACAGGTGGAAGCGTCCCCTAAAAAAGCAAGCAACGATGGCCGCAGCCGCAACAGGTCCAGAAATAGAACGGAAAATGATCGTGGCGAAAACGGCCGCCAAAGAAACCGTAACAATCGAGGTGGTCAAAGTTCAAGAAACAAGCAGGGGGACAACCGCAATAGGGGATGCAATGATCAGCGGGAAAATGATCAAAAGAACAATGATCAAAGAAGAAATGAACAACGCGGAAACAGGAATCGAAACAACGACGATAACCGCAAGCGCAATGAAAACAATAGTTCAAGAAATAGAAGTGAACGGTCTGAACAACCTCGCCAGGAAAAGAGTCAGTCCCAGGAGGCTCCCAGGCGCGAGCAGAAATCTGACGACAAACGAAACCAGGGAAACCGGGAACGTACTCAGCAAAAACGTCGCAGCAAGCCAGTAGAAACTGCTGAAGCGAAAGGGAACAATGATAAAGCCCTAGTTGAAGAAAAGCCTGCGACGAGTAGAGAAGAAGTACCCACTCAGCAGAAACAAACTCCAGAGCCGATTGTTGAAAACAGGCCTGTTGAGACAGTGCCCGTAGAGACTAGCGAAAGAGGCGCGGAGAAAATACAACAGGTTGAGGTTCCTGAAGAGGAGATACATGCAGCGACTCGTGGGCGGGCAAGTAATGACCCTCGAGACAGGAAAGCAATCTCTACGGCCGATCCTGCACTGAATGATGTTGAGCCAAAGGAACAGGCAGAAGTCCTTGAGTTTGTCGCCCCAACCATAGACTCCGATCACCCCAGTGTTCGTGGCAGAGCAACAAACGACCCAAGGACTGCACGCAAAGCCGCCGCTTCCGAAGCGGAAGTACCCGCAAGTGACGTGGCGGGTGATTCACAGGAAAGTGCGAAAGCAGACGATGGGCAGCAGGAAGCGACAGGGTCTATACCAGACTAGCAGGCAACTCCGCATTCGCCTCCTCTGCCTTGTCAGTATAGAACGGGCTCCACCTCAAGCAGAATATCGAACTTGCTTTGAACCTGATGTTCAATCCTGGTGGCTAAGGCCATGACATCCTGGCTGCTGGCGTTTCCCTGGTTGACTAGGACTAGCGCGTGCTGCGTAGAAACTAGGGCACCACCAACCGCCTCGCCTTTCAGTCCAGCCTGCTCAATCAGCCAGGCTGCTGGAACCTTGTGAAGCCCCTTTTCCGTTTTGCGTGACGGTACATTCGGACAACGCTGCCTTAGGCTAGTTAAGGTTTGCGACGATAGTTCAGGGTTCTTATAAAAGCTGCCAACATTGCCCACTACATCAGGGTCAGGAAGTTTGCGCTTTCTGATAGCTATGACCGCATCACTGGTGTCCACTGCTTTGGGTATTTCTATCTCTCGACGTTCAAGTTCGCTAACCAGTTCCCCATATTCCAGTATTGGAGTGTATTCCGTTGATAACTGCAGGGTGATTTGGGTTATGGCTACCTGACCTTTGAGCTCATCTTTGAAAATGCTGTGTCGATAGCCGAATCGACAGTCACTTTTGGTGAACGTCAGTTCTTCACCCGTATGAAGGTCAGTTGCAGCCAGGGCAACGAATACCCGATCCAGTTCCTGGCCATAGGCACCAATATTTTGAACGGGCGATGCACCCGCAAGGCCAGGAATGAGGGAAAGGTTTTCAAGGCCGTACAATTCCTTTTGAAGGCTGTGCCGTACCAGCCAGTGCCAGTTTACTCCGGCACCAACGAGGACTTTTTGGTCATCAAACTGCACGCCTTGAAAGTTGACACACAGGACCAAACCTTCAAAATCCCCTGAGAACACAACATTACTGCCGCCCCCAAGGACAAGTATTTCCAGCTCCCTGTCCCGTGCAAATGCAAGTGCTTCAGATAAGTCCTGCTGATTCCCAGCGTCACAAAAGTATCGCGCCCGAATATCTAGACCCAGCGTATTGTGTCTGGACAGGTTGAAATTTTCGTGGAACAGCAAATTGATGACATCCAAGGCATTTAACGGGATTATACCTGCTACCCGGTCACGTATTCACCGACCGCATGCAACCGGGCTTTATGTTTATTCGGCCGAGGAACCCCTGGCAGAGATGGAACCAAGCGAAAAAAGCCTAGCTTGATCTGGTCTAGGTTGGTTCTAGTATCAGTGCGAGTACAGCTTCAAATGCTTCTTCAGCCATCTGCTGCATTTCCTCATCTGTCCGGTCCTGGATAGGGTGCGGTGTAAACACCCTGTGAGGATCAAACCCAAGCGATTTAGCCTGGGCATTAGCAGCCTCTTGAAATTCCTCCGATGCTATAAAACCACCGGGAACGCCTCTTCTGTCAAGATCCAGAATGTCATGCAAACTGCACGACGTACAGGAACCTCAGTCCGCCAGTGACTCAATAACCACATCACATTCTGTCGCAATCTGCTGAGTAAGCTCAATCGGTGCGATACGTGTGAAGGTGGGCTTCTTGTATCGGCGGGTACTAATCCCTCGCTGCACCATAAGATCCTCAATACGGTCAATAAAGACATCACCACGCGCTTTAGAAATATCCAGCAAGCCTACCGTGAGACCCTCCAGGGAGGTCGGTCGAGGCAAAGGTTCCCGGTGCTCAGAAGATAACTCCGAAGTCGGATCCATTAGTACAGTACTCATAGTTTTCTCCAATTGACTAAGACATCCATCAGCTAAACCTGGGATAATACTAAAATTTCGCGGGTAACCGGCACACTACCCATTTTGCCGCTCGCTCCCCAGCCTGCAATTATGGCAGAAAATAACCCCGCGCTTCCGCCAGCCCTGACAATATTTAACCCACCCTCACGAAATTTCGGCATTGTTGAATCAGCGAACTTATCTGGAATCCCCTCTGCTATGCCACCGGCTCCAGCGATGAGTTCCGTGCCCGGTATCATCAGAAGTTCACCCAGCCTGTCCTTCAGCTGCTGCTTTGACCACCCAGCGTCCCTGAAAACACGCTCATGCTCTGGTGAAACCACTAAAAATGCATCCGCCGCCTGAATCATCTTTGGATGAGAAGCTACCCTCAACCCGGCAGCAAAACTCCGTGCAAGGGAATCGGGCTCACGGGATTTCTGATCTACTATCCCCTGCATGCCATCCGCCGCAAACAGCGTGACCGTGGACTGATCAGAGTTGAAGCCCTTTTCAACGGCTAGTGACTCCCAGCAAGAATTCGTTTCATCCTCAGCAAAACAATAAGAATATTTCCCTGGATTACCAAATACAGCCCGGTCAACACCACCGGGTTTCCCTCCACCAACATTGCGAATAACCAACTGGAGCGCTCGCCCTATCGTCGCATTGGCACGGTTTCCCTGCCCCAATGCATTCCCCTTTGAATTCATCCCAATTGCTCGTGAAATTGGGCCATTAACCAGGATCATTGGGCCCGAAAAGTATGTGGTTGCCAGTAGTCCGTGCATACAGAACTCATCCTGCAAGGCTGCTTCAACACTGCTTATAACTACAGGTAGATATTCGGGTTTACACCCCGCCATGACAGCGTTAACGGTAACCTTCTCAACCGTGCATTCCCCATAGTCCGGTGGCACGGCACCTATTACTTCTCGTGGGTCACGGTTCGTGCCGGACAGCATTCTCATCACCCTCAACTCAGTCGGTGGTACCAGGGGCAAACCGTCTGACCAGCCCCGATCAAAGCAGGCCTCCATATCGTCTTCTTCCGTGGCTGTTGTCACCCGCCGCGAATGCAATTTACCGTTATCAAACTTTACGGAAAGCTTCTCTGGCATCCCAGGGTCCGTGGTCTTCGATCCGCACCCTGGCCTGAAATCAGGAAAGTCTGTCTCCAGGGAAACACCGGTCAAAGCCTGCCAAGCCCCCCTGTCCCAGCCGAAGATACGGCCTGTTTCTGATTGATTTTCGTATCTGATAATAGTCGGGACCGTTTCTATGTTAAGCGTCCAGGATTCTTTCAGTTCCGTATCATCGACCACCTCTTCTCCCAAGGGAAAAGCCGGGTCATCCTGACAAACTATCTTGAGATCAAGAAGGCTGGACAGCTGACTTATAACCGGAACTAGGAGCCGGCAGGTCGCACAGTCCTCTTTTACAACCAACACATAACTATCCATGGTACTTCCTCATCACTATCAGGACACAAAACTAATCGGCTCAACAACGGAACAATTTCTTGTCCAGACCTGGACATCAAGTAGGTCAGTCTATCTTTGCCTGCTCTTCTAGCAGGGCGAGCGTCCGCCTCAGGTCTTTTTGAGTATCTATACCAGGAGGAATACTTTCAACCGCCCGGTCTACGTGGATCTGAACTCCATGCCACAAGACACGCAGTTGTTCCAGCTTCTCTACCTGTTCCAGTATCGCCTGATCCCAACCAACGTATCTGTTTAGTAGCGAGACTCTGTAGGCATAAATGCCAAGGTGACGCTGGTACCTAACGCCCAGCGGAAGAATCTCATTTTCGCGAGAAAACTCATCTCTGGCCCATGGGATAGGAGCCCTGCTGAAATACAGGGCCATCGAATTTGAATTAGTCGTCACCTTTACAATATTTGGATCCAGTAGGTCATCAATATGGTCTATGTCTTCAGACAGGGTTGCCATTTCCGACCCTGACTGCACCAGGTTGTTGGCGACCTGGTTAATCACTGAAGGTGGCATCAGAGGCTCATCTCCTTGCACATTGACAACAACATGATCCTCAGCAAATTTCTCCAAAATGCAAACCTCCTGCAGGCGATCAGTTCCCGACTTGTGATCTTCCCGGGTCATGCAGGCTTCACCACCAAAGCTCTTTACAGCAGACTGGATTCTCTCATCGTCAGTCGCCACGATCACCCGCGTGGCGTCACTCAGAGCCGCCTGCTCATAGACGCGTTGCACCATTGGTTTACCCCTGAGATCGATCAGGGGCTTACCGGGCAATCGCTGCGATTGATATCGGGCTGGGATAATTACAGAGAAATTCACTATGTGTCCCCGGAATCAGCCGGCAGGCTGACCTACTTCTCCTCGCTACTCAATGACCGGGCTTCAGACTTGAGCATTACCGGGATATCATCTCGAACCGGATAAGCAAGCCCATCCGCACGGCAGATAAGCTCATCTGCCTCCCCGTCATAGTCAAGCCTTCCTCTACACAATGGGCAAACAAGAATGCTCAGTAATTTTTTGTCGATAGCCATTAATTACACCTTTACTGATTCGTTGGGTATTACATGAAGTGGCATGGTATTCAAACCTGCCTTACTAAGCACTGAAGTCACAAATACAGGCGGCAGTTCCGCGTTAACTTCCAGATACCAGAAATCCTCATGAATTAAATCGATGTTCAACAGCCTGCATTTTACAGCATCTTTCTCAGTCATGATTACAGGAAGCGAATCCTCAAAAACAATTTCTGACAATTCATAGATATGGTGATCTGAAAATGGGTGCTCAAGGACCTTATAGCCGAGGTTGCGCAAGGTTCCAAAAAAACGTGACGGACTTCCGATTCCAGCGACCGCATGCACAACAGGGCCAGGACTATCGCCACTGACTGGCAGAGATTGGTTGGTAACCAGGTTGGTGATCGCAGCCGGCGTCAACTCCATATGTTGGGAGGGTACCGGCAAGGTTACGTTTCCGACGCCATTGACTATTACAAAGTCAACTTCCTTTAACCTAGCTGGTGATTCACGCAGGGGGCCTGCAGGCATGCACAACTTATTCCCCAGCCCTTTTTCTGCATCGACGACTACGATCTCAACATCACGCTCAAGGTAGTAGTGTTGCAGACCATCATCACTTATAACCAGATCACAGCCTGTTTCTTGCAATAAGCGTTTAACGGCACTTACCCTGTCAGGGTCAACGACAACAGGACAACCTGTTCTACGTGCGGTCATTACGGCTTCATCGCCGGCATTGCCCGGGTCCGTCTGGCAATCCACCATAAGCGGGTATTTTTGGCTTGAACCGCCGTAACCACGCGATACTATGCCTGGGTTCAGCCCCTGCTCAACAAACTGCTGTGCCAGCCAGATGACAACTGGTGTCTTGCCCGTTCCGCCAACGTTTAGGTTCCCAACGACGATGACCGGTACTGGTGCCTTCCATGCCTTAGAGCCAATTCGATAGCGTCGTATCTTTCCAAGTTGCTCATAAAGGTAACCGAGTGGGGCCAGAATCTTTACCCAGGTTGAACCCGAGTACCAGGCCTTTAGCAGCGGGTTGGTATTTTCCAGAAACCAGCGCCCCCTATTGGGAAAATGCGGGGTTTGAATCAGGGTCGACTTCACCTGATGCATGTTGGTTTCATGTTCCAGCTTTTCCTGCTCATCCCTATTATAAAAACCAGAGTAAAAACTCTTGTTAGACAATAACTGCTCGTGGGTACCCTGCTCAACGATGTGGCCACCGTCTATGACCAGTATTCGATCTGCCTTCTCGATCGTTGTCAGTCTATGAGCAATAATAAATGTGGTTCGACCCTTAATTACTTTTTCCAGAGCCGCCTGAATGTAACGCTCAGATTCAGAGTCGAGCGCTGATGTAGCCTCATCCAGTATTAGTATGGGTGCATCCTTAAGAAAAGCTCTTGCTATTGCCAGGCGCTGTCTTTGACCACCCGACAACAAAACACCGTTGTCTCCAACCACAGTATCAAGGCCATCACTCAACTCACAAATAAAGTCCCAGACGAATGCCTTTTTCGCCGCATCAATTATTTCATCTTCGCTGGAGTCCTGTAGTGCGCCATAAGCTATATTCCTGCGGATAGTGTCATTGAACAAGGTTACGTGTTGCGTAACTATAGCGATGTGATGACGCAGATTTGCCAGCGCAAACGACTCGATAGGCACGTCATCAATCAAGATGCTGCCCTTTGTCGGTGCATAAAAGGCAGGTATCAGGCTTGCAAGCGTACTTTTACCACTGCCTGACCTGCCTACAAGGGCAATAGTCTTTCCTGGCGTTGCCGAGAAACTGACGTCGACAAGGACCGATGGCAAATCTTCACCATAGGAAAATGAAACGTTCTTAAACTCCACCTGCCCCCGGACATCGCTCAGTTCTACCTGCCCGTCATCCTTTTCAACTTCCTGATCGAATAGGCCAAAAATGTCTTCAGCGGCGGCAAGACCTTTCTGTACTGTGGCATTGACCTCGGACAACTGGCGTATAGGTTTTGCTAATAACCCACCGGTGGTAATAAAGGCTACTACACTTCCAGCAGTCATCGCGGCAAGCAGGACCGGATCCAGTACCAGCCACACCAGACCAGCCAATGCCGTTGCTACAAGTAGTTGAATAACAGGTGTGGCAATGGATGAGGTAATAACCATCTTCATTGATTGGCGGCGATTATAATGACTGACCTTGTTGAAGCGCTGTTGCTCATACTCAGAACCTCCGAAGGTACGAACAACTCGGTATCCCTGCACGGCTTCTGATGCAACGTGAGTCACGTCACCCATTGACTGCTGAATGCGCTCGCTGATTCGACGGAACCTCTTCCCTGCGAAACGCACCAGCAAAGCAATAAATGGAGCGACCGCAAAAAATATCAGCGTTAGCTTCCAGCTTAGGTAAAGAAGAAACCCGAGGTATCCAATTACAGTAAACCCTTCCCTGATGATAACTCGCACAGCATCCGTTGCAGCACCCGTTACCTGTGTAACGTGGAAGGTCACTTTTGCTACGAGATGCCCCATCGCATTCTTATCGTAGAACCTACTGGGTAACTTCTGCAACTGGCCGAACAACTCAGTTCGCAAGTTGTGTATCAGATTAGTTGAAACATAACTGATGAAGTAATTGCCAATAAAAGTCCCGAGCCCCCTAAAGAAAACAATCAGAACAATAGCGACGGGAATAAGCGTCCTGTTGAGTGATTCACTCTCACCAAAAATATCCCGCAGGTAGACGCTGTAACTTGACTGCGACAGCGGGTCTGGGCTCTTAATCGAATCAACAATGTAGCTGACTAGCTGCAGAAAGCTGACATTTGATAACGAAAAGATAAGAAATCCAAAAATGCTGAGCAGAAATGCAGCCCAGTAAGGAACAACATAGGACAGCAAACGGCTGTATATTTTGACATCGGATTTGCTGGTCTCTTCGCTCATTCTAGCGGCTTGTCACTGACTGTCTTTTTCAGTTGAATTCTTGGTCGTTATGCTCAGCTTTACAAAGCCGAGCTGACCGGCAGCATTCATCGCTGTAACAACCGACTGATGGGGCGTAGATGCGTCTGCGGTGATGATCATTGGTATCGAATTGTCTCCACCTGAAACCTTTCCTATAGCTGTTTTCAAGTTTTCCAGGTCACTCTTAAGCAATGCAACCTCATTCATTGCATAATTCCCGGTACTGGAAATAGAAATTTCGATCTGTTTCTCGGCGATTCTTGCAGGATCGCCACTGGCTTCTGGCAGTTCAATCGATATCTGGGTTTCTTTTGTAAAGGTAGTGGAGACCATGAAAAAAATGAGCAACAGGAATACAACATCGATCAGTGGTGTAAGGTTTACTTCTACCTCGGCCCTGGTTCGCTGGGCAAATCTCACCTCCCGGCTACCTGTGCTATTTCTGGTTTTCTTACATCAGAGCCTCGATCCACCCTCTCCGCATTGAGGACTTCAATCAGCTTTAATGCTTCCTGCTCCATACTGATGACCAATTCATCTACCTTGCGTAGAAAATAGCGATGAAAAAACAGACTTGGTATGGCAACCGTCAAACCTGCAGCCGTCGTTATGAGTGCTTCAGATATGCCTCCAGCTAATATTGCGGCGTTACCAGCTCCTTCCAATCGAATTGCGCTGAAGACCTTAATCATGCCTATGACCGTTCCCAACAACCCCAGCAAGGGAGAAATTGCAGCCACGGTACCAAGGGTATTGAGGTAACGTTCAAGCTCGTGAACAACATGACCTCCTACCTCTTCAATACTCTCCTTCATCATTTCACGACCGCGGCGCTGACTACTTATGCCAGCGGCCAGTATTTGTCCAAGGGGAGAATGGCCTCGCAGCTCGCGCAGCCGCCTGCCATCCATTTCATTTGCCTTGATCGAGTTCCATACATGGGCAAGCAGGGTCTTTGGTGCGACCTGCTTAGCTCGCAGTGTCCAAAAGCGTTCGACACAAATAGCGGTGGAAATAATTGAACACAGAATAATCGGGAGCATCAGCCATCCGCCAGCCTGGACCAGTTCAAACACTCGCTTTGCACTCCTGCAATATTGACCAGCAACACTGTAACATAAATGCTGAAATTATCAGCGTAAATTCCTCGCTATCAGGCAAAAATACTCAATAAAATCAAAGCATTCCATCATCTATAGCGGCTGAAAATTCAAGAACCGACCCCATATCGAGGGTCGCTATCAATCAGGCGACTATCCTGGTGTCATGCAGGGCTCCAATTTCACCAGAAGATAAACCCAGGTCCTCGGCGAGGATTTGATCCGTGTGCTCTCCGAGCACCGGTGCCGGGCTGGCTTCCAGATTTTTAGTCTCAGAGAACCTGATGGGAGACGCCGGCGCCAGGTATTCACCAATTCCTGGCTGCTCAACCATTGAGAAAAGCGGATTATCGAGCGAACAATCAATATCGTCTTCCACCATCTGTTTAAAACTTCTGTAGGGTCCATAGCAAACCCCATGCTGATCAAATAGGGAGGTAATTTCATCGTAGTTGTATTTCTTGAACCACGGTTCCACCAGTTGGGCAATTGCTTTCCTGGCGAGGAAACGTTCTCCTTCAAGATCCAGGTTCACTCCCAGCTTCACTTCCAGTTCGGCAACGGCTTGCGTCATTTTCATGGACTCCTTGATTCCCTGCCACTGCCTTGGCGTTAGCCCAACAATCATTACGCGTTCGTTATCCTTCGTCAGAAAGTCTCGGCCGAATGCGCCATAGAGATAGTTGCCAACTTTTTCCCTATCAACCTGATTGACTGCTACTTCACCGATATTGCCAAGATGACCCGTTATGGCGAGTGCCACGTCCTTCAAGGCTATTTTGACCAGTTGACCTTCGCCCTTTAGCCGGCGATGCCTCTCGGCGGCCAGTAAAGCAACCGCAGCCATCTGCCCGGTTATATTGTCCCAGGCTGGCAGCAGGTAGTTGGCAGGCCCTTCACCCTCGGACTTTCCATTGGCATTAGCGAATCCCACGGCACAGTTCACCGTGTAATCGAGCGCAGAACCGCCCCTCCTATCACCAAGTACATTGATATAGACTAAATCCTCGCGGTTGGCCTTCAGGGCATCGAAAGCCAACCAACCACGCTCAGGAAAATTTGTGAGGAAGATACCATTGTCAGGCCCCTTTCGACTGATAAGCGCCGTCAACAGTTCCCTGCCTTCAGGCTTCTTGAAGTCCACCTGAATAGAGCGTTTCCCTTTGTTCATGCCCGCCCAGAAGAGGCTCTGTCCGTCTTTAGTTACGGGCCACCGCCTGTAATCAAGCCCACCACCGATAGGGTCAAAACGGATGACATCGGCTCCAAGCTGCGCCAAGGTCATTCCGCCCAGGGGGGCAGCAACAAATGCACTGCCCTCGACAATGCTCAGTCCTTCAAGTATTCCGGCCAATGTTCTTCCTTTTGATCTGTCGAATTAGGCAAGCAGTGCTGCAAGGTGCCAGTCCAGCACCTTGACATTGTCACCACTTTCAGGCGCTTCCGGCCCTCTTGTCGCAAAAACTTCTACATGAATTTTTGCGAGGCCAAAGGAGTCCGCCGGCAATAAATCCTCAACATGCACGATACTATTGAGGATATCAAATTCAAACACGGGCGCCACGTGGTCACACTTAAACCAGGCGAGAATGGTAATTAGATTGGGAAGCGCATGGCTGATCTGAGCTGCTGCCATGGAAATTGTATGCCCGCCATAGACCAGACGTTTGCCATAGACACTGCGTGACGCATCCGTGTGCGCCATCGCCATATTAAGTGTCATGCGAACCAGCTCCGGTGCAAGGGTCACCGTATCCCGTGACTCAACCGCAAAGACATCTCCCGGCTGATAGTCAGCAAAGTGCTTTCCGGTCAGGGCGTCCCGAAAATGGTCGTAGTCCCATTCTGGTATGTGAGACACAAGGTCCATGTCTGAAATAGTTTCCGGCATCCCGTCGAAACTGTCATTCCTGCCGGTATCCGCCGCCGGATCCTCACAGGGGATCATGGGGCAACGCCAGAACAGGAGCACCGTTTCACCGGTCTGGTTAGTAACATGTACCTCGAGTGCGACCATGCCCGAAGCTGGTCTTCCCTCCTTTAACTTGTTTTGCCTCAGGGCAACAACCCGGGTTGTAGTTCGTAGTGTATCTCCCACGAATACAGAGCGGTGAAAATGTAAACCCCTGTAAAACAGGTTCCCCATTACTCTTTTTGAAGGCAGCGTGCTCTGACCAATCGCCAGATTACTGACCAGCGATGGGCTGACAAGCGCGCTTGAGTGGCCCGTCACCTTGTGACTAAGTTTCAGGTCCAGGGGTAACCTTGAGCGGTCGCCAAACAGCGCCTGATGGATCGCGGTGTGCCCGTCGGTCAGCGTTACGGCTGGGACATCATTAAACTCATCACCTACCGAGATGTCTTCAAAATATGGTGCTTTTCCCATTTACTGTGAACGCCCCCTCGCAGCTATAGGCCATAATTCTTCGACCTTCCCATCCCTCACTGGATAATAGTAATCGTAAAGATTTACCGTCGGATCACAGTGAGGGACCAGCATGGCTAGCTTGTCACCCAGGCTGATTTCCTTCGATGGGTTGGTCAGTTGAATGATGCCGTGTTCATCTCCACCCCAGTGATAAATAACACCCTCGACATCCCTGAATTCCGGCACCATCTTATCAGAGGCAAAGGATTTGAAACCAGCATCAACAGTAATTAGCCGTTGCTGGGGCTTGCTGATTGTAGTCACCAGGACAAATAGTGAAGGTTCAAATGTATCAAACCTGTCACTTCCTTCACCTCCAATCTCCCTGTATTCAATGTCCATAAAGGCATAGGATCCGGCCTGCAGATCCGTCATCAGGCCGACATCAGGTTCAATATTAAATGTCCCCGTACCACCGCCGGTGAAAAAGGCCACCTCTATGCCAGCCTCTTCCAGCAGGCTTTTCGTTTCAGCACCCTTTTCCATTACCCCGGTATACTTTTCGCGACGATTTTCGAAACCTTCCAGGTGCATACAGTCCCCTGCATACATCTGCAATCCATCAAATCGCAAATTGTTGCACTCATTAGCGAGGTGCCTGGCAAGCACCAGGGCGGGCCCTCCCGCTTCAATACCAGTTCTTCCCATCCCCGGGTCGAGATCTATCAACACCCCCAGTTCTAAGTTGCTCTCGCTTGCAGCTTCGTTGAACCGATTTGCGACCTCAATATTGTCAACGACAATCTGCAGCTTTGGGTTAGTCCTGGCGAGTTTTAGTACACGATCGATTTTTTCCGGCGTCACTACTGCTGAAGTGATCAGAATATCGGCTATCCCGCTGACCTGCATGATTTCAGCTTCACTCACTGTCGCGGTACAAACACCAACCGCCCCGGCAGCCATTTGTTTATGGGCTATAACCGGACACTTGTGCATCTTCGTGTGACAGCGAAGACCAATACCCCTCGGATCCAGGAAATGATGCATTTTGGTGAGATTCTGATCGAACAGATTGAGATCAATAATCAATGCGGGCGTTGGCAGTTGCTCAACAGGTACCGGTTCACTCAGCTTCACCGGCTCGGTGACGGCACCCGTTATTGATTCGTCAATAAATTGATGGAGCGTCGGCATTCCGTGAACCGCTAATCACAATCAGTATTTGCGCACTCAAGGTCTTTCTCAACCTGGAGCGTAACATGGTGGATGTTAAACTTATCTCTCAGGGAAGCGCCAATACTCGTGTACCCGTCTTCGGAGTCCCAAAGCGTATTTTCCGGCATTACCAGGTGTGCAGTCAGGCAGTTTTCATAGGTGCTCATCGCCCAGATATGTAAATCATGGACCTGGCTAACGCCAGCAATGCCCTGCAGATATTGGTACACTGCCTGACGATCAATACCTTGAGGCACGGCATCCAATATCAGGTTAACCGAATCTCTTAATAGACCCCAGGTTCCGGCCAGGATTACGAATACAATCAATAGTCCAACCATCGGGTCGATCCACAGCCAGCCCGTAAAATAGATCACGATAGCCCCCACAACGACCCCAGCCGAGACCACGGCGTCGTACGCAAGATGCAAAAAAGCTCCCCTGAGGTTGAGGTCACTTTTGCGCCCCTTCACAAATAGCATTGCTGTACCGGCATTGATTGCGATGCCGATACTGGCAACAATCATCATGGGAATTTCAGCTATGGGTGAAGGAGAAAGAAATTTTCCTATGGATTCGAACGCTATGTAAAAGGCTGCAAATACCAGCACCGTGGCATTAATAATGGCGGCAAGTATTGTCGTGCGCCGATATCCATAACTGTACAATTCACCGGCCTTCCTGCTGGCAAGATATGTGGCTCCCCACGCCAGCAATAGTCCGAGTACATCAGAAAAGTTATGCCCGGCATCACCTAACAGACTCACGGAGTTGGCGACTACGGCACATACCGCCTCAATTCCCGTAAACAGCAAATTCGCCGCTACAGCAATAATAAAGCTCAGATTGATATTCTCGAAACTTACTCCATGACTGTGGTCATGATGAGCATCCGGGGAACCCTGTTCTCCCATGTAGCTGTCGTTTGTGTGATTGTCGTTAGCGTGAGTGTGCATTCTGCCAATTGTCATCCCTGAAGCAGGAACAAGGTCAATGATCTTTCAAACGGTCAGCCACATAATCTGCTATGGCCATGGAAGATGTCAAACCAGGGGACTCAATGCCATAAAGCTGAATCAATCGTTCAATACCGTGAATACTTTCTCCCTGAATAACGAAGTCTGAAGCCGGTTCTCCGAGCCCCTGTAATTTGGGTCTAATTCCAGCATAGGCAGCGCTAAGCTGGCCATCTTCTAAGGTGGGGTAATACCGGCGTATAGCCGAGTAGTAACCAGCCAACCTATCCGTGGAAACCGAATAATCTTCACTATCCATGTATTCAACGTCAGGACCAAATTTGACCTGCCCCCCCAGATCAAATGTTGCATGTATACCGAGGCCACTAGCATGCGCCTCCGGCACCGGATAGATAAGGTGAGTGAAGGGATTCTGAGATGCCAGCAAAAAATAGCTCCCCTTGCAGTAGTGCAGTCTAGGGATAGTTGTTTCATCGAGATTAAGAATACTGGACGCAAGTTTCTGCGCACCAAGGCCGGCAGCGTTCACGAGCACTCTGCAGGTAAAGACGTATGATCCGCCCTGCACATCACACGCCACCAGGAACCTGTCCCTTTGTACTTCGATGGACGTTACCAGTGCACCGCCTACGAACCTGCCATCAAACTGCTCAATGTCAGCGAGGAAGGCCGTCATTAGTTGGTGACTGCTGACAATCCCCGTTGATGGTGAGTGCAACCCCATAGTTGCCCGCACCTGAGGTTCCTTCTTAGCAACAGTAGGGCCTGACCAGAGCTCAAGATCATCCACGCCGTTGACTGAAGCTTTTTCCAGGATATTTTCCAGCTTGGCTTCTTCCTCAGGACAGGTTGCAACAATTAACTTGCCGCAGGGTTTGACGGCGACACCGCGCTCACCACAATAGTCATAGAGCAGATTTTTACCCCTGACGCACAGTGATGCCTTCAGCGAGTTTTCGGGATAATAAATTCCGGCATGGATGACTTCGCTGTTTCGACTGCTAATGCCCTGACCATAGTGCCGGTGCTTATCAAGCACGATAACTTCAGATTGGGACGAAGCAAGCTTCCGACCAATGGCCAGGCCAATAACGCCAGCACCGACAATGCAGGTGTTGATGTGATCCATAGTTGATGGCTAACTGACTAGGGAAGGAAGATTATCTCAGGCATCCAGTCGTCTTCCCATAGCCATGAAGAAATCAAATCAAACAATGTCAAAAGGATTTTGGTATCTTGAACCACCCTCTGCACAAATGACCATGCCTGATCAAGAAATAACCAAGATGCCATTGCCACAGCAGCAGCAAACAAGAAACTTGCTGCTGCTTAGTGGTGTCATCGACTTTACCCTGGTGCTGCTAAAAATAGTTGTTGGTTGGTTTTCGAATTCCCATGCGCTCATTGCAGATGGCATCCATTCTTTTTCAGACCTCGTCACGGATATCATGGTATGGATACTAAACCGCGTTGGTACTGAAGAGCCTGACGAGGACCACCCCTACGGTCACGCTCGCTTTGAAGCGATCGGTGCTTTGATTCTTGGCGCAGTGCTCGTCATAGTGGCTGGATTCCTCGTCTACGATAGCGTACTTCGCCTGATCGACATCCAATCAGTGGAAATCCCAACCTGGCCCGCACTGGTAGCTGCTGTTGTCTCCATGGGAGCAAAAGAATGGCTTTATCAGATCACCAGAAATATCGGCGAAAAAACGGGATCAAATCTGCTGGTCGCCAATGCCTGGCACCATCGCAGTGACGCCCTGTCCTCCGTCATCGTGCTCATCGGTGTCGGTGGCGCAATTCTTGGTGTTGCCTGGCTGGAAATGGTCGCGGCTATAGGTGTTGCATTCATGATCGCACTCGTAGGTTTGAAACTCATCAAAGAGAGCATCGAAGAACTGGTGGACACGGCTCTCGCTGAATCTACCGTGGCAGATATTCAGAAAACGATTGAGAATGCATCCGGTGTGCACGGCGTACACAGTCTGAGAACTCGTAAAATGGGGCCCGCAGTCATTCTCGAAATTCACTTGCAGGTCGACCCTGCCATCAGCGTCTCCGAGGGTCACTATATTGGGGACTGGGTCACCCAGCAGTTGAGCTACAAATTCAGGGAAATCAATGATGTCACCTTCCATATCGATATTGAAGATGATGCGCACGCTAAAGTTCTCACCCTGCCTCTTCGAGTGGAGGCCAGAAGGGAATTGTTAAAAGCCTGGAACGACCATCTACCAGTAGAGGATATGCAAAAACTGACACTGCATTATCTGGGTGAAGTGATCAATATCGAGGTCTACCTAACAGAGTGCCCTGCTGCTGATAAGTTCGAGCAACAAAAGGTTCTAGCCGAGGCAGCCGCAACCATAACCTGGTTGGGTGAAATCAAATTCTGGTACAGCTAGCTCTGGGATAGACAACTCTAAGATCGATAGCTCCTATATAAATAGACTGGGTGAAATCAAATTCCGGTGTGAATTAGCAGCCTAGAATCCAAGGGTAATCTGTTGCTGGCCACAATGATGCACTGGTGCAACGGAGGGTCTCGCAACATAGACAACGGGCTCGCCAGAAACAAGCATCATTCTTAAATGATGACATATAACACGACCATTCTTCTCTTTCTGTTTTGAGCGGGACATGCGTTTCGCAGCCATCATCGCCAATTCCGAGTGATTCATACCAAACTCTCGCGCCGCCAGATGTCTTTGAGCAGGGTGTCTTTTAGACAAGTGCTTTTCGGACAAGTGCCGTTTAGACAATTCTCTTTTAGCCATGTAATTAAGCATCCGATTACTGTACATATAACCAGTATACTGATTACTGTCTATATGTACAGTGCAAATGGAAGTTTCCTGCTTTCTAGCCTGCCGAGAAGGTAAGACCCTCACCCTGCTTTTCACCTTGAACCTTACCACCGGTTCTGAATTTGCTAGCCAGAATATCCTGTGCCAACGGGTTCTCCACATACTTCTGGATAGCCCGTTTCAGGGGGCGTGCGCCATAAACCGGGTCATATCCAACATCGGCAAGAAATTCGAGTGCTGCATTGCTGAATTGCACACAGATATCGATTTCTTTGATTCTTTTCTGCAAAACATGCAGTTGTATTTGAGCAATATCTGCAATCTGCTCCCTGGACAAGGGATGAAACACAACCGCATCATCAACCCTATTGAGAAATTCAGGTCTGAAGTGCTGCCCAACCACCGTCATAACAGCTTCCTTCATTTCTTCATAAGAGCTTTCAGTGAGGTTCTGAATCAGGTCAGACCCCAAGTTGGAAGTCATCACCAGTACAGTATTCTTAAAATCAACCGTCCGCCCATGCCCATCCGTCAGACGACCATCATCAAGCACCTGCAACAAAATATTGAACACATCGGCGTGCGCTTTTTCAATTTCATCCAGCAGTATGACCGAGTAGGGTTTGCGCCGCACTAGTTCCGTTAGATAGCCTCCTTCTTCGTACCCGACATATCCTGGGGGCGCGCCGACCAACCGGGCCACTGAGTGTTTCTCCATGAACTCGGACATATCGATTCGAACCATAGCCTCTTCCGTATCGAACAGGAATGTTGCCAGGGCCTTGCATAACTCCGTCTTACCAACACCAGTTGGGCCAAGAAACAGAAACGAACCATTAGGACGGTTCGGGTCTGACAGGCCCGCGCGGGATCTTCGAACCGCATTTGAGACAGCACTGACAGCTTCAACCTGACCTACTAACTGCTTGTGAAGCTCATCCTCCAGGTTCAGAAGCTTACCCTTCTCGCTCTCCAGCATTTTGGAAACAGGAATGGCGGTCCACTTCGAAACCACATCTGCGATTTCCTCGTCAGTCACCTTATTTCTAAGTAGCTGCATACTTGAGGTGTCGGTTGGTGATGCCTTCTCGAGTTGCTTTTCCAGGTTGGGAATCACCCCATACTGTAATTCTGACATCTTGGTGAGGTCGCCTGCCCTTCTTGCGGTCTCAAGGTCTAGTCGAGCCTGCTCCAGATCCTCTTTAACCTGTTGGGCACCATTTAATGCAGTCTTTTCTGCATTCCAGATTTCTTCCAGGTCCGAAAACTCCAATTCAAGTGCGCTAATGGTCTCGTCCAGGTCACCAAGGCGCTGAATGGAGCTCTCGTCAGTTTCTTTCTTGAGCGCTTCCCTCTCTATTTTTAGCTGGATCAGGCGCCTTTCCAAGCGGTCCATATCCTCTGGTTTGGAATCCATTTCCATGCGAATCAGGCTGGCAGCTTCATCCACAAGATCGATCGCTTTATCCGGCAGCTGCCTGTCTGCAATATAGCGGTGAGATAGCTTTGCCGCCGCAATAATCGCCGGGTCTGTAATATCCACACCATGATGAATCTCATAGCGTTCCTTTAGGCCACGCAGGATCGCGATGGTATCGTCTACATTCGGTTCATCTACCTGCACCTTCTGAAAGCGACGCTCCAGGGCCGCGTCAGACTCGATATACTGACGGTACTCGTCCAGTGTTGTGGCGCCGACACAGTGCAATTCTCCCCTCGCCAGCGCAGGTTTCAGCATATTGCCTGCATCCATCGAACCTTCGGCCTTACCTGCACCGACCATGGTATGCAGCTCATCAATAAAGAGGATGACACTACCCGCCTCCTTATCAAGCTCATTGAGGACGGCCTTAAGACGCTCTTCAAATTCGCCACGAAACTTGGCGCCGGCGATCAGTGACCCCATATCCAGGGACAACATCTTCTTGCCCTTTAGGCCTTCCGGGACTTCTCCATCGATTATCCTTTGTGCCAGTCCTTCGACGATGGCCGTTTTACCAACACCTGGCTCACCAATAAGTACTGGGTTATTCTTGGTGCGGCGCTGAAGGACCTGGATTGTTCGCCTGATTTCGTCATCTCGCCCGATAACCGGATCGAGTTTCCCGCTTTCAGCCATTTCTGTCAGGTTGACCGTATATTTTTCCAGTGCCTGCCTGGTATCTTCCGCGTTGGGATCATCCACATTGCTGCCCCCTCTAACCTGGTCAATAACACGGTCGAGCTGATCTTTCTGAATGCCGTATTTAGCAAACAAACCTCCCAGCTCTGACTGATCTTCAAGCGCAGCCAACAGGACAACCTCGCTGGCAATATACTGATCGCCCCTGTCCTGGGCACACTTGTCCGCCAGATTCAGCAGTCGAGCCAACTCTGGAGACATCTGAACGTCACCACGATTTTCTTTTACCTCTGGCAAGGCCTCGACCAGATGGTCTAACTCCTCACGAAAGTTCGCCACATCAACGCCCATTTGTGCCAGGAGCGGTTGAGTGGAGCCGACCTTCTGGTTCAAAAGGGCAAGCACCAGGTGCACCGGCTTGAGGTGATTGTGATCTTTACCGACCGCTATGGACTGCGCCTCGGACAGCGCGCCCTGCAATTTGCTGGTAAATTTGTCTATCTGCATACTGGTAACCTAATCGCCCATACTGCCATTTATAGTGGGGGCACTCTGGGGTGATTCAAGAGCCACAAATGCCACATCAATCCCTTACAATACCAGTTGCTTTGGGTTGAGGCCTATGGCAATTTATCAGCTCCTCCCGTCAAGCCCTTTAGCCCTTCAAAAGCCAGTCATGAACCAGCAAGCAGAATCAGATTTCGATAAAGCATCCAATACCGGATTACGTCACCTTATTAACGCTACCCGCTTTTCTCTCAAAGGGCTCATAGCAGCCTTTAAGCATGAATCCGCCTTCCGTCAGGAATTGGCCGTGCTGCTTCTTGCTATCCCCGCTGGGATCTGGATCGCTGACTCACTCCTTGATTTTGTATTGCTGATGGCAGTTTGGCTGCTGGTGCTCGTCGTAGAACTCCTTAATTCTGCCGTGGAGGCCGCGATCGATAGAATTGGCACGGAGCAGCACCCCATTTCAGCCTTGGCAAAGGACTATGGCTCCGCCGCGGTAATGATCTCTCTGATTCTCGCTGGCGCCGTCTGGCTTGCCATGCTCGTCACTCGACTGGAAATACTGTAGCCAATAATGCTTGAGTCCCTTTGGCAATCCATTCTGCTGGCTTTCTCCCTGTTCTCGGTAGGCGCAAACACAGAAACTGCACCCTCCCCTTTCCCGGGTGATTCCCTGGATGACATTGCCATATGGGTAAACAAGAGCAATCCAGAAGACTCACTGATCCTTGCAACGCTGAAGCAAAGCAATCAAGCGCCACCTGAACCGGTAGGAATTCTCGTCTACAGCCTTGAGGGGAAACAACTACAATTTCTTGAAGGCGGCTCTCCAAATAACATTGACATCCGCTACGGCTATTCCCACGAAGGTAAAACTATAGCTGTTATCGCTGTCAGTCACTGGTGGCACAATTACGTTTCGCTACTTACCATCGACCCAACAAACTTAAAACTCATTCACCTGACGACTAAGAATGCCGATACCGGATTGCATCAAACTCGCGGCCTGTGTCTATTTAAAGACGCCAACCAGCTCTACTACTTCGTTACCAACAGCCTCGATGAGGTCCGCCAGTTCATGGTCAACTCTAATTTGCACTGGTCCGTAGAGCAGGTGCGCCATTTCAAGTTGGACAGCAATGCCGAAGGTTGTGTAGCAGATGACGACCACGGCACACTCTATATCGCAGAGGAGTCTTCGGGTATATGGAAATATGACGCCCGTCCGGGTGGAGACAGGGGTGAGAAAATCGCTAGCCTGAGCTGGCTGGGCTCATTGAGAGCAAACCTTGAGGGCATGACGATTTATGATTCAGGTAATGGGAAGGGTTACTTTCTTGTTTCATCCCAGGGCAACAGCAGGTATGCGATATTTGACAGGGTGAGCAACAAGCAACTGGCAACGTTTAGGATAGAAGCAAATGGGAAGATTGACGGCACCAGTAAGTCAGATGGGATTGATGTCAGCAGTGTCAACTATGGCCCACGGTTTCCATCCGGATTCTTTATCGCTCATGACGATAAAAATAAATCTCCCGATGGCAGCCCCCAACACCAGAATTTTAAAGTTGTCGACTGGCGTTTGATACAAAAACAAATCGACAAAATAGCAGGTAAATAATGGGTTCCAAGGTGTACATTACACCTCAGGGTGTTCGCAAACTCCGAGATGAATTGAACTATCTCTGGCGGGAAAAAAGGCCCGAAGTAACACAAAAAGTGTCGGATGCCGCAGCATTGGGTGACCGTTCAGAGAATGCAGACTATATCTATGGAAAAAAGCATCTGCGCGAAATCGACAAGCGCATCCGCTACCTGACCAAACGACTTGATAATCTGGAAATAGTTGATCGAAAACCTGACAATCAGGAAAAAGTATTCTTTGGTGCCTGGATAAAGCTCGAAGATGAGGATGGAAAAATCAGTCAGTTGCGAATAGTCGGCGCTGATGAATTTGACCTGAAAAAGGGCTGGATAAGTCTGGAGTCACCCATGGCAAAGAGCCTGCTAGGCAAGAACCATGGTGACGATGTCATCGTAAAAAGGCCCATTGGCGATACTAAAATGACGATCGTGGATGTCAGCTATGAGCCGTGGCCCAATGAATGACTTTATTCACTCCAGTACACCTTAATGCAACCCAGTAGCTGGTTAGTAAGACACCTTAAGCACATTCCCCGGGGTGGAAATGTGCTCGACCTTGCCTGTGGTACCGGCAGGCACACACGCCACCTCCTGGTTGAGGGTTTTAAAGTAACCGCCGTCGACCTTGATATCAGCGGCATCAGCGACCTTGAATCCCGTGATGACTGCCGAATTCTGTCGACAAACCTTGAAGATGGAAACCCCTGGCCTTTTGATGAATTATTTGAGGGCATAGTGGTGACCAACTATTTACACCGGCCTCTATTCGGTAATATCACAAAATCACTGTCGGCGAACGGCGTTTTAATCTATGAAACTTATATGGTGGGGAACGAACAATACGGCAAACCCAGTAACCCGGATTTCCTGCTAAAAATAGATGAACTCAGGGATGTGTTTGGGGAGCCATTGAACATTATCAGTTTCAATCAGGGCTATGTGGCTGACCCCAAGCCCGCGATGACGCAACAAATTTGTGCAAGTAATTAGGTAGTCATGTATTACGAAAGAGAAAATATCAAAAAAATGCAGGGGTATGTTTCCGGAGAGCAGCCGGAAGGCAGGAATACCATAAAGCTCAATACTAATGAGAACCCCTACCCGCCGGCGCCGGATATCCAAGATGTAATAGCTAATTTCAGCAGTGAGTCACTACGTCGCTACCCACCCGCAAGGGCAGACAAATTTCGAGAGCTCGCTGCTTCGCTGCATGAGGTTGAGCGCAGTAATATCATCGCCACCCGAGGTGGGGATGAACTCTTGCGGCTGCTCATTACCACCTTCGTCAATCCAGGTGAAGCAATCGGCATGACCAGCCCCACCTATTCCCTGTATCCCGTTTTAGCCCAAATTCAGGATTGTCCTTCCGTTATGATTCCACTGAATGATGACTGGTCGCTGCCCAGCAACTTCACACAGCAAATAAATGAGGCAAACTGCAAACTGACATTCCTTGTTAATCCGCATGCGCCATCAGGCAAACTAGTTGATACCGATACACTTACTACCATTGCTTCGGAACTGAATTCGGTGCTGCTTATCGATGAAGCTTATGTGGACTTTGTAGACGCCGACTACGACTCCATGCCGCTTGTTCGCGACAATGATAATGTCATCATCCTGAGAACCTTGAGCAAGGGATATTCCCTGGCGGGCCTTCGGTTCGGTTACGGAATTGGCCCAGAAGAGTTGATCAAACCCATGATGGATAAGACTCGCGACAGCTACAACCTGGACCTGATTGGCCAGCAGATTGCCGAAACAGCAATCTCCAACCGCGACTACGCCATGAAAAATTGCCACCGGGTTGCTGGCGAGCGCAATAAACTGAGCGAATCTTTCCTCGAGTTGGGCCTTACCAGCGAGGAAAGCCAGACAAACTTCCTGCTGGTGACAGTTCCTGTCGAATTCACCTTTACTGCAAAACAGCTCTATGAGGAGCTAAAAGCGAAGGGAATACTCGTGCGCTATTTCGCTGATGAGAAAGTGGCTGATAAGCTGCGGATTTCCATCGGTCTGCCACAGGAAAACAAGAAACTGGTTGATACAATCAAGTCTCTGTAAGCAATGCCAAACGATTGACAGAGGGTTACTCAACTGGGCTACTGAACAACCCTGATCAGTCCTTCCTGTGCTACCGAGGCTATCAGCACACCGTCCCTCGAGAACATCGTACCGCGGTTAAAACCCCTGGCCCCACCCGCAGCCGGACTATCCTGAGCAAACAGAATCCACTCATCGAAACGAAAGGGTCGGTGAAACCACATGGCGTGATCGAGACTGGCAGTCATCAACCCGGTCAGAAACGATTTTCCGTGAGGTAAGGCACTGGTACCAAGAATTCCCAGGTCAGACGCATAGGCAAGCAGACACTGGTGCAGTGCAGTATCGTCGGGAAGTGGTTCTCCCGCACGTACCCATACGTGCTGGTACGGAGGTTGTTTGCGAGGGTTAAGATAGTCAATCGGCTCGACTCTTTTCATTTCTATCGGCCTTTCCCGACTCATCATTTCCCGCATGTCTTCCGGTAAAGCATCCAGGTTTGCGGTGAGCCGATCACGATCGGAAATGATTTCATCAGGGTCGAGCACATCCGGCATTGATGCCTGATGGCTCAAACCTTCTTCCATCTTCTGAAATGACGCGGACATATTGAATATGGCCTCACCGGCCTGGATAGCAACAACCCTGCGGGTTGTGAAACTGCGTCCATCCCTAATGCGATCGACCTCATAGACAATAGGAATTAGAGGATTCCCTGGGCGGAGAAAATAACCATGCAAGGAGTGGCAAGGCTTGTCTGCAACTGTATTTAGCGCGGCAATCAGGGCCTGCCCGATAACCTGGCCTCCAAACACCCGGGGAGGTCCCAGGGAATCACTGGTGCCGCGAAAGAGGTTGGTTTCAATCTGCTCCAGGTCGAGTTGCCCTAGTAAAGATTGCAATGCACTTGCCATATTCGTCTCATTGCCTCTATTAGTGGGCTCGCAGCATCGCGTTCATTCGCTGCAGATGCAAGAGAAACCCTGCCCGGTTGAATATTCAAGCTGTTAATTATTGACTATCGGTCAAAGCTGTATATAATTTCCAGCGCTTGCGAGTACGTCTTAATATTTATGCACAACTTTTCGAAGTCCCTATTAGTTCCTCGTCCTGATTATCATAAGTAATAGCACCACCTCCAGCCAAATGGCCTCGTTAGAAAGGCCGCAATTACGCATGACTAAATAGGAAAATATTATGTCTACCTCTACTGGAACCGTTAAATGGTTCGACGAATCTAAAGGCTTTGGTTTTATCGCTCAGGATTCAGGCCCCGATGTATTTGCACACTTCAGTGCTATCGAGAGCTCAGGCTTCAAAACTCTGACCGAAGGACAAAAGGTCGAGTTCACCGTAACACAAGGACAAAAAGGTCCTCAGGCATCAAATATCGTCGCAGTTTGACGGATAACAATGCCGAGCTAGACAAAAGGGTAGTGACCTAGGTCCTACCCTTTTTCTTTTACTGACTTTTCCTTTACTGACTCTTCTGTCACCGATTTTTTGCTATTGACGATGCCAAAATCTGCACGCCTGCGTGCGTGTTCTCTCAACCCGCTCAACCCCGTTTTCACCAAGCCAGACCTGTATCGCACCCTCCTCTGCAGTATTTAGTATTCGCACATACCTTTTTGTCACCACAGGTTCAGGATGATCAAAGCGATTGTGAAATCCAGCAGAGACTACAGCTAGGCTCGGCATCTGTACGTCCTCAGCCCATATGGGACCACTGGCACTAAATTCTAAGCGACACTTTTCTGCATATGGTTACGCCAGTCTAGCCTGCTAATCGCAGGTTTTGTACCTTTCTCTGGTTCATGGTGCGAGACTTAATGATTGCCCGCTGATCCAGGATCTCTTCGCTACGCCCATGATATACATCAGATGGGGTAACATTATCTAACGACTCGTGATAACGCTCATGGTTGTAATGCTGAACCCATTGTCCAATGGCCTGTTC